>Ga0181523_10003158_pt1 | contig 15221 bp, 12 predicted proteins | sample PEATcosm2014_Bin_43_FD_119752 | JGI IMG/M metagenome (GOLD analysis project Ga0181523, IMG submission 119752) | Peatland microbial communities from MTU Mesocosm Facility, Houghton, MI, USA - PEATcosm2014_Bin05_30_metaG | ecosystem: Environmental > Terrestrial > Soil > Wetlands > Peat | place...
CTGGCTGATGACACCGTCTCCGTGGAACACGAGACGCATTTTGCGGCTGACGTCTTCCCAATGAGCGAGCTCGGCGTCGTCCAGCGACAGGCTCTCGCGCAACTCGCTGCGCCGGGGCTCCGGTAGGAGATTGATCAGTTCGAGCGCTCGACACAAGACCCAGACGGCCATCACGTTGGTGTAGGCGTTGTTGTCCAGACCCGGGGCCGCGGCTCCGATATAGCTGTCGTGATACTCGTCCGGGCCCATCACGCCCAAGATCTCGTATCGGTCGAGCGCCGGATTGTACCGGGCGATGCTCGCCCAAAAGCGGCTGATCTCGAAGATCATCTCCGCCCCGTAGGTGGCCATGAAGTCGATGTCTCCTGTCGCCTGGTAGTAGTGCCAGACGTTGTAGGCGATCGCCGAGTTGATGTGCCGTTGGAGATGTGACGCGTCGGGCAACCAACGACCCGACAGGGGATTGAGGTGCACGACCTGCGCCTCTTCCCGTCCGTTGCTGCCGCTCTGCCAGGGGTGCATCGCCCCGAAGAACCCAGCCTGATGGGCGGCCCAGCGGGCCTCCGGCAATCGTCGGTAACGATACAAGAGCAGTGATCGTACGAGCTCCGGGAGGTGCAGGCTGAGGTAGGGGAAGATGAAGAGCTCGTCCCAAAAGACATGACCTCGGTAGGCCTCGCCGTGCAGGCCCCGAGCGGGTACGCCGACGTCGAGGTCGAGGGTGTTGCGGGAGGTGGTCTGGAGCAGGTGGAAGATGTGGAGGTGTAGCGCCAACCGCGTCATGCCGTGACCGTCCTCCACCTCGAGCGAGAAGCGCTTCCACAGATCGTCCCAATCACGGGTGTGGGCACTGAGGAGCTCGCTGTAGCCTCCGATGCGCGCGCTCCAAGAGCACGCCTCGACCAACGGCTCGCTGATCGAACGGTCCCTCGAAGTGAAGAGGGTGACGACCTTCTCAATGGCGATCGGCTCGAGAGCTTCGATGTCGACGGCCAGCTCGTGGGTAATGAAGCCAGGTTCGTCAATCACCCGGCGTTCAGGGTTCGCCGGCTTCCCTGCACGCATGATCCGGGTTCTGGCCGCTTCGGCAACCCACACGCCCGACTGACTGGTACGGGCGCCCAAAGCAATGGTCTCGTGATCGACCGCCCTGGCTTTCACGTCAACGAGATGGTGTTCATCGAATTGGCTGTAGCGGGCCACGCCGGCATTGACGATCCGGCCTTCGAGACCTGAGCGGACAGTCAGGGAACCTGACCAATTCTCGGCGCACAACACGGTCTCGAGGCCAGCGGCATGCGGGTCAGCCATGCTGACGAAGCGGCGCTGTTCCACCCGCGTCACTCGCCCGTTGATGTCTCGCACTCGCAGCGTTCGGCTCAGCGTTGCCCGGCGAAGGTTGAGCTCCTGGCAGTATTCGAGGATCTCGACGTCCTCCAAGTCGAACCACGGGCCGCCGTCGATGCGGAAGTTCACCGTCAGCCAGTTCGGGAGGTTGACGATGCTCTCGTTCTCGACCGTGCGCCCGGCGAGGCGCGTATGGCAGCGGTTGTACAAGCCGGCAACGTAGGTGCCGGGATAGTGGATGCTGTCAGCAACGGCCTCCGGCGCTGCACCCCGGGTAGCGAAGTAGCCATTTCCCAGCGTGCACAGGGCTTCCCGCAGTCCCTCGCGAGCGGGATCGAACCGCTCGTACCTCAGCGACCATTCCTCGACGGCCTCCGGTTCGATGGCCGAGGTGTGCGCCCGTCCCTCGCTCATGGCGATTCCTCGAAGGCGGCGCTGCGCAACTCGAGATCGGCCAGGTCACTGACCACGACATCCGCGCCGTGTTCCCTCAGCGCATCGGCCTGCAAGCTCCGGTCGACCCCGATGACCAAGCAAAAGCCTCCTCGGTGACCTGCCTCGACCCCGGCGAGGGCGTCCTCCACAACAGCAGCGCGAGAGGGTTCAACTGCGAGCTGCCGTGCGGCCGCAAGAAAGATTGCGGGATCGGGCTTGCCTGGCAGCCCGAGAGCTTCGGCATGACGTCCATCGATAATGGCGTCGAAAAGATCCGTGATGCTTGCCGCTGCCAGTAGCGTCTTGGCGTGACGGCTTGATGAGATCAAGGCCACACGGATCCCGTGTGAACGCAAGGAACGAATGAGCGTGACCGTCGACTCGAACGGTTTCACTCCTTCTTCCTTCACAGCCCGCTCGAACTCGCGGTCCTTCAGGTTCCCAAGCGCACATACGGTGTCATGTCCCGGAGGATCCGACGACGCTCCGCGTTCGAGGGTGATCCGGCGCGAGGACAGAAAGCTCTCCGCGCCGTCGTAGCGTGGTTTGCCGTCGACGTAGCGCAGATAGTCCTCATCGCCGAATGGCAAGAAGACTTCACCGGTCCGCTCCGAACGGGCGCGGAGAAAGTCGTCAAAAACTCGCTTCCAGCTGCGTGCGTGAGTCTGGGCGGTGTCTGTGACGACGCCGTCCATATCGAAGATGACCGCATCGAGCCGATCGATTGCGACAGCAACCTTCGCTGTCGCCTCATCCTGAGGCTGTCGGATCCCGAATCTCATCCCAGCGTGTCCCCTTCCGTCCGCACATTCAGCTGAAACGGGTTCATTGCATCGCGGCCAAGTTCTCCGACCATGGTTCTGCTCGACCCGTGCTGCATCTGCCTGAATTGTTGTACCAGCCGAACGAGGTGTCCAGTGTGGCTGCGAGCCCATGCGCCCCGCCGGCGCGAGGGCGAACCGAACGCCCGCCTGATTCCAGATCAAAGACAGTTCGTTCGCTGAGCAGATAGTTCACGGGGAAGGAGTTGAACTGACCATCACGAACGAGGGCTACCCGCCCGGACTTGAGACTTATAGGCAGCACTCGCTTTCGGCGAGCTCTTCCAGGGTTGGATCGCCGGGCGTTCTTCGGCCCAGTCGTCGCCTGGTCGAGATCACTGGCAAGAGAGGGACAATGCGAGATGTCCATGGCGCCATCTTGTTCCCCCTCACCATGCACGGTCAGGGCCGTTAGTCATAAAGGCCCCGATGTATGGGTGTGGGGTGCGCAGACTCGATTTCATGCGCGTGGGGCGATCGAGTTCGATTGGTGAGAGATCTGCAGGATCGCGCTCACCGCAATCGGGCCAGAGTGTCAGCCGTCACGACCCTCCGCGCGACACGAAGAGCCCTGTTCTCTCGGCATTTGGTCCACGTGGAGGATGGTCCCTGCTCAGGAAGGTGCGACGGGGTGTCACATCGGGAGGTCCGGATTCAGGCCCACGTCCACTCGAGCTTGTTCCTGACCATCTCCGCGGCCGCTAATGCCGTCTCCGATCGGATGACGAGGCGGCTCCCCGGGACCGAGTAGAGCCGCTTCTGCACCGTGCCGATCCGCTCTTGGACGGTGCAGAGGTCAATGTGGTGTTCGACCGTGCCGTCCCCGACCGTGTACGGGCCCGAGTAGGCGAAGAACGAGCATTCCCCGGTGGCCATCGCCGACAGCGACAGTCCTGCGGGGATGTCATCGATCCTGTCCGGGTTGATGATGTTCACGGACAGGTACCCATTGTCCGTGTAGATGGTGACCCCCCCCTGGCGTTCCCGCCGAGCGGGCAGATCTTGTTGCCGGACGGGTCGGTCGTTTCCCATGCGTCCGGTAACCAGCCACCCACAAGGGTGCTCGACTCGGTCAGCCAGGCATCGCAGTGGCTTCCCTCCGTTGTGGGCGACCATATCGTGAAGGGCGGCCGCGGCCGCCGATCGGCGCGCCCGGCGGGGCACCGGCCAACTCGGCGTAGGCCCGGTGCAGGTTGCCGACGACCCGCTCCCGGTCCAGCCACTCGCCGAAGGGGCGAGGTCGGATTCGCGGGCCGCGTCCAGCGGGGACAGGCCTGCATCCTTGCCGCGGGGCGCCACATCGCCGATGAATTGCAGGTAACCGAGCACCTCGTCAATGACCTCGAAGCCGCACGCCTCGCCGTGACCGGAAACGATCGTCCGGGCGCCGTACCGGCGCAGACCCGCCACGGCATCCACCGCCCCCGACAGCGAACCTTCGGCACGAACGGCGGCGCGAGTTCGATGGCGTCCCACTTGGGCCCGGTCCACACTCCGTGGGAGTGGGTCCGGCCGCCGCGCAGCACCTCCTGCCTGCATTGCTCCTGGGCCACGATCGTCGCCTCCGGGAACAGGTAGTTGCCCAAGGTGCGGTCGCCACGGTAGTGGGTGTGACCAGCGTGTGCACCGGGCCCCCGGCGATCCCCCGAATGGCGTCCAGATAGGCCCTGGTTCGGCGTTCGGTGGCGCAGGAGTCGATGTTCACCACCCCGCGCCGCCCGCCCAGGAAAGCGGTGTTGTTGACCCCCCAACTGCCGTCCGGCTGGATGTAGGAGAACATGCCCTCGCCGACTTGCACGACCTTCGGGTCGGGCAAGACGGTCGAATCGTGTAGCGAACAACTTACGGCTCCACCCTTGCACGGCCCGTCGCCGGGCACCGCGGTGGTACATAGAAGTCGAGAACATCCGCCGAGCCCGGGACCGCTTGGAGCCCGACGTCGCGGACCTGCCCCACAAGCGCCTGTCACTGGCTGTCAACGAGTTCCTGGAGGCCACTTGGGTGGCCTTGCCCCGGGCCGCGTGGATCACGTCTCATTTCGCCCGTCCCCAAATCCTGGCGGTCCCCTGCCTCCGGGATGACCTGCGCAATCTCGGCTCGCTCTGGGAGTTAAGCATCGCCCTGGTGGGGGAGCGCTTCATGTTGTCTGGCCACCTCCAGCACGTCGCCGAGCGCGGCGACTGAGCACGATCTAGTTTCCAAATACGGCTCGAAGCTCGTCCACGGTGCTATTCCAGGCAATCCGGAAGGTGCCGTCGATTCAGTCGGCGCGGTCATCGCGAGGGTCGAGGCCGATGACCGGTTGCCACGGAGCGACCTTCGGCTCGAGCCTGTGTGGAAGATCGAGAGCCAGGGCAAGCGATGCGAGGCGACGCTGGGTGGTGGGCCCCCCTTGGGCCGCGGGCTCCTGCGAGCCGGACTGAATCGGCCACAGGTGCTCCTCTGGCAGCGGCCTCGGCGAGCCGTTCTGCGCCCCCTGTGAGATCGACCCGGAGTGTGACGGTGAGCCGGCCTGTAGGCGGGAAACTGCAATGTGTGCTTTTGGAGGGACACCGAGTGACACGGAAGGCGCTGACCGGGACGTTCGCGAATCGGTGTCGCGGAGTCCCTGCGAATTCCGTGAGGAAATGGGCCACGATTGGGCCACGGGAGACGATCCTCAGTTGATTCGGCTCTGTCATATCCAACCGGGGAGCGGTAGTTCGGACAGGCCCGCGCTCGCGGAAGTTGCATGCGCACAGAACAGGCACTTTGATGGCGCGCCCCACCTGATCATGGCTCGCACGAAATGAGGCATTATGAGGTGGGGATGCTCAGGTGCCATAGGGTCGCGGCGTGCGGTATCTGGCTCTCTTCGCCATCGTCTTCGGGATCAATCTCCTGCCGGCATTCGGGCCACCCACCTGGGCTGTGCTCGTCTTCACCCGGCTCCACTGGCATCTGAACCCGATCGCCTTGGTGGTGCTCGGTGCGGTGGCCGCCATGAGCGGCCGGTACCTCCTCGCCCGGGGTGCACGCCACTTCAAAGGTCGCATGCCCGGTCGGATGAAGGACAACCTGGAGGACGCGCGCACCCTGATTGAGCGCAAGCGGGTGGGGGCGATTGCTCTGTTCGGGCTCTTCGTGGTGTCGCCGCTGCCGTCGGCCCAGCTTTTCCTTGCGGCGGGACTGCTCGACCTGCCCCTCGGCCTACTGACACTGGCCTTCTTCCTCGGTCGTCTGGTCAGCTACTCGATCTACGTGAGCGTGGCCACCTTGGCCGACAAGCAGCTCGGGAATGTCCTTGGGCAGATCTTCGGTTCGCCCTGGGCGATCGCGCTCCAGGTCGGTCTCCTGGTAGCCGTCTGCCTTCTGCCGTTGGTGAATTGGCGGCGCTTCCTGGACCGGACAACGAAGCCCTGAGAGTTCACACCATTACCGCGCCTCGGCCACACGCCGTACCTGTTTCGGTTCATCGGCGAGCGACAGGTAGTTCTCGTCCTCCTGGGCGGTGTGCAGCTTCAGGATGGCATAGAGCCCGTAGAGCAGGCTCCGCAACTCGGTGAGGTCGACCTCGTCGACCCCGTTCGGCCCGATGTCGTCGATGAGCTGGCCCAGCCGGTGGATCTGGTGAGTGATCTCGATGTGTGCCCGGCTCATCGTGGCCATGGGATCGCTCCCCCCGAAGAAGCGTCCGAGCGCCGGATAGAGCTCTTGTTCCTCGGCTTCTTCGTGAGGTTGGACCTCCTCGATCAGCATCCGCTGGACACTCTGCACCTCTTCCAATGCAGTATCGGGATCGAGCGAGCCAAGGGAATCAGCAACCTCGTGGAGGCGACTGATGTCGCGCCGGATGGCCAGGTGCTCCTCCTGGAACCGCTGGGTCAGTAAGGAGTCCTTCTCACCGAGCCGGGTCTCGGTCACGCCCCCCCGCAAGGCGCGGAGGGCGTTAAGGATTACGGCCACGTCGATGACCTCCTGGAGGATTGCGCCCCACACGGCGGGGAGGAGACCGACTGCAGCGACACCCATGGCCGCCAAGGAGAGGGCCATCCCTGCCACCATGCTCTCTATGGCGATCTGCCGGGTGCGCCGGGCAATGGCTGCTGCCTCACCCAGGCGGTCCAGCCGGTCGACGGTGAGCACCACATCGGCGGCTTCGGACGCTGCGGTTGCCCCTCGGGCCCCGAGGGCGACCCCGACGTCGGCTAGGGCGAGTGCGGGTGCATCGTTAATGCCGTCACCGACCATCATGGTCGGAGCGCGGTGCGTTTCGAGCCTCACGACGTCGAGCTTCTCGGCCGGTGAGCGCTCAGCCAGCACCTCGTCGACCCCAATCACCGCCCCGACGGTCTCAGCCACCTCGGTCCGGTCACCGGTGACCATCACGATGCGGGCGATCCCGTTCCTTCGCAGCGATCGAAGGGTCCGGGCAGCGTCGGGTCGCAGGGGATCATCGAAGACCAGGACACCGGCAGGGACTCCGTCGATACCAACGAAGACGGTGAGGGCCCCATCGAGGCGCGCCTTGCGACGTGCCGAACGGGCCCAGGGCGGCGCGCCGGTCACTCCCGACCACGACGCCTTCCCCACCGCCACCCGGTGCCCGGTCACCGTTCCTCGGATGCCCTGGCCGGGGATCTCCTCGACCCCCTCCGGGAGCGAGAGTTCGCATTTCTGCTCGAGTGCTGACTGGACTACGGCGCTGGCCAGGACATGGGGGGAGACCTGGTCCAGGGAGGCAGCCAGCTGGAGGACTCGGCCGGCAGCCCCCGATTCGTCGGCACACACGATCTCGGTCAGCACCGGGTGTCCCACGGTCATGGTCCCTGTCTTGTCGATCAGCAGGGTTGTACAGGTGGCAAGGCGTTCGAGGACTGCCCCGCCTTTGACGATGACTCCTCGTTTGGCGGCTCGGGAGAGACCTGAGACGAGGGCCACCGGCGCCGCCAGAATGAGGGGACACGGTGTGGCCACTACCAGGACCGCCACAGCGCGGCTCGCGCCTCCGACAGACCAGGCGATCCCCGCAGCAACCAAGGTCACAGCAAGGAAGCCCAGCGCGTACCGGTCTGCCAGCCGGACCACCGGGGCCTGTGAGCGCTCGGCCTCGGAGACAAGCCGGACGACGCCGGCGTAGGTGCTGTCGGCGGCACTGGTCGTGGCTCGGAGATCCAGGGGGGAGCCGGCGTTGACGACTCCACTGCGCACCCGGTCTCCCAGTGAGCGCTCGACGGGGAGTGGTTCCCCGGAGAGCGCCGACTCGTCGAGGACTGCCGAGGCCGAGACGAGGGAGCCGTCCACCGGCACCACCTCTCCGGAGGCCACCAGCAGGAGATCGCCAGGTATCACCTGGTCGAGGGCGATGACGACGAGACCATCGTCCTGGTACCGGTGTGCGGACTTCGGGGCTCGCTCGAGCAACGCCTGGAGCTCCCGGCGGGCCTGACCGGCGGCCCACCCTTCGAGGGCCCGGCCGCTGGCCAGCATCAGGCTGATGACCGCACCGGCCAGATACTCCCCGACGGCCACTGCCCCTACCAGTGCCAGGAGGGCGATGACGTCGACCCCGAGCCGACCCACAAGGAGACTTTCGACCATCGAGTAGAGGGACAGCGCGATGCCACAGCCAGCGGCGATGATCCAGACCAGGTTCCCTCCAGCTCCTAGCCCAGCCCAGTGGAGGAGGCCACCCCCGACCAGTCCGCAGACGGTAAACGCGAGCGGCAGGAGCGTTCCTGGGCGCGATGTCATACACCGTGACCCGAACCAGGGACTCCTGTCCATAATCCCCATGGTGCGCCAGGTCAGCGCCTGGGCGTAGGGCCGAAGGTCAGCACCAACCCCAGAGGTTCACAGAGCTCGTTGCAGTGCCCGGTTCTTCCGGTGCGACCCTGGGCGGGTAGCTTGCTCAAGGTACCCCTGGACCCGGTTCGAGGAAGTCGAACTGAAGCGATCCGGAGGGTTCACCTGTTGAAGAGCCGGCTGGTCCGTTGCAGGTAGGGCAAGACTGCCCCCGAAGATCCGTCGGCTTACGGCCCACGGGGCGCCTTGATCGCCGGTTATGCGCGGACATTCTCGCCAACACAGCCTCGAGTGCTTGCCGTCGCGAGCGTTGGACCCCGCTGAGTTCCGAAGCGGCCCCGATCCTCACCGCACTCGTTGGAGCGTCGGAGCGGTGAATGAAGAGAGTCAGGGGTGGCCCATTGCGTCGTCGCGCCACCTCTGCATCACGATTCCCGCTGGTACTTACTGGCGACGTATTCGTCGACCCAGGCCCGCGTACTCCGCCATTGGCCGTCCGGTCCCTTCTGCGCCTTGAGCCGGCCCCGCTCGATGGCGGCGCGAAGCATGAACACGCTCTGGGCCTTCGTGGCCAGCGACACGATCGGAACCAACCGGTAGGGCCCGGCCACCGCGGGGACGACGAAGCGGTAGAGGTTGTCGGTGACCGCCCGGGCGACGAGCTCCCCGAGAGGCCCTGGATCGCCGTCATCGGCTCGCGCTAAGGCGCGGAGATATCGGTTGCGGTCGCGGGTGTAGATGACGGCGGGGGGGTAGCCGAGGCGGACCAGGAGCAGGTTCAGGAGGAGCCGGCCGGTTCGCCCGTTGCCGTCGAGGAATGGATGGATCCGCTCGAAGCCGGCGTGTGCGATGGCGATGGATTCGACCGGATTGTCGGAGGCGACGATGGTGGCGAGCGAGTCGACCCAGTCGACCATGGCCGCAGGCACCTCGACCCACGACGGCGGGACCATCCCACCCGGGAAGGGCTGGATGTCATGTCGCCGGAAGCTCCCCGGTTTCTCCTCGGGGGTTGCGTTGGGGTGGGGGGAGACACCCCACACCGGTCCGAGGGCCAGCTCGTGGACATGGCGGACCTCGGTCATCATGAGCGGAGCCTGTGAGGTCCAGTCGCCAGGCTCGAGGGCTTGGCCGTAGACCCACTTCGCCGCGTCGGCGTAGCCGGTCACCTCCATATACTCCCTGAGCTCCTTGTTCCCGACGGCCCGCCCCTCGGCCAAGAGTGCCTCGACCTGGGCGATGACAAGGGTGTTGCCCTCGAGGGCAGTGGAGTGATGGGCCTCCTGATACCAGATCGAGGTCCAGATGCCCTCGGCCTCAGTCGGCGATGGCAAGCCCCCCATTCGCTCTCGAAGATCGACAATGGCGTCTTCGAGGCGCTGGTAGACAAGCTGGCGAGGTGGTCGCCCTCGTCGTGATGTGTTGTGTTCCACGGAAATTAATGATAACACCACAAACTATCCGAAGGTGTTGTGTCTACTTAAATTTCGCCAACTCTCGACACAATGGCATTGGGGCCTCCTGACGGCACCGGACACGCGCTAACTCGCCAGCGCAGAACCCCTGGCCGCTGGTACATCGGACCTGTGCCGAACGGCACCGACACGTGTGCTCGCGGGCCACAAGCACTCGCTTCGTCGGGTAGTACGTCGGCACGCAGCAGGCCGTTGTGTCCTCGACTCCCGTTACGGCAATCACGTCGTCGTTCGAGTGTTCGGAGGCGGCTGGTCAGCCCTCAACCACGCGGCCAAATCCTCATCGAGGATTCGAACGCACCCACCAATGCGACGGGCGCGAAGGTTGCCCTTCTTGATCTCGTCGCGCAGGGTTCCCGCTGAGACCGCGACCTGCGCGGCAGCTTCTGGCACCGTGAGAACTCCTGGAAGACGGACCACGCTCACGACTGCTGACCCGATTCACCTACTGGTTCAATCCACCGATGGCCGGTGTCGCGGTCCTCGTTGATCGACATCTTCCACCTCTCAGGCTGATCCAGTACGTTGCGTGATTTTCGAAGCGCCGGCTGCATGTTTCGCTACAGAGATCAATGGAAATCTGCGCGGCTCCATCGTCCAGACGGTCGTCACCTCCAACGTCACCCTCAAGCAACCGGAGAGGCGGTTGCACGCTGATCCGAACGTCATCCTGATGCCATCGGTCGTCACCTTGTCCCCGAACAATTACCGGCTCGGGGATCGATATCTGGCACGACGATGGACCGTCCGCAAACTCCAGGAAGCAGGCCAGATCGCTCCCTTCTAGCGGTCGGCCGCAACTCGAGAGATCAGCGCACGCCTGCTCCTGATCAACTCCGCCGGTGCTGGGACGACTGATGGTTACGAAGGGCACCCCTACTGGCTGGGAGCAGTCCCGGTGGACTCGTCGAACGGGCCTGATCGCCCTCGCCGGGGGTGTCGTTGGCCAGTCGTCATCGACCCCAATCACGGGGAACGCTCCAGAACGCCTAGCGCTCCTCTATCTCGATGGGCTCGGCACCGAGGATCCGGCCAAGCGGCAGCCCTTGTGTGACGAGCCGCTCTTCGATGGTCTGAGCGGCGGCGATGGATCGGTCGTCGGTCCCGAGCACGTACGACGCCAGCATCACTTGCTTCGTATGGCCGAGCCGTCCAGCAGCGGTGTCCACGTCAACACCGGCGGCGACGAGCTGGGTTGCTGGCACCTTCCGAAAGGAGTGGGTCGTGACCTTGAGGCCGAGCCCCTTGCCGAGGTCGGTGATCGCCTGGCCAAGCGCCTTGGCCCGCATCGGGGTCACTCCCGCGTCGTAGCTGAGCAGCCAGCCATCCGGCTCACGGCGAAGCAGATCTCGCTGGATGTCGCGGTATCGCTCGATCAGGTCGAGGCCAAGTCGACCGAGGACGATCGAGCGCACCCCCTCCTCGGACCTCGGGGGAGCGAGATACTGACCTCCCTTGCCGGGGACCCACTGCCGCTCGATGGTGATGGAGCATGTGGCCGGGTCGATGTCGCTCCATTTCATCCCGCACAGCTCACCCCGTCTGGCGCCGGTCAGCGCCGCCATGGCGATAGCCATCGCAATGACCACGTCGCCATCCGCCCCATTCTTCTGAGGTGCTGAAGCTGCGGCGATCATCTTGGCGATGTCGGGGAGGGGGAGAGCGCTGCGCTTGGGCTTATGGCGTCCGGGGGCCGTCGCACCCTTGGCGGGGTTGTCCGTGATCCAGCCCCACTTGACCGCCTGTTCGAGTGCGGCGGTCAGGATGGCATGCGTCTGGCGGATGGTGTTATCGGCCAGGCGCTGGGCCAGGTCGCCATAGAACGCGTCCAGTTCCCGGGGCGTCAGCTCGGCGAGCGGCAGCGTCCCTAGCGTCGCCGGCAGCCTCGCCGCCGCGTGCCCGTAGCTCTCGATGGTGGATTGGGTCCGTCCGATCCCCTTGCAATGGGCAAGGTAGGCATCGAGCAGCTCGGCCACGGTGACCGTTGATGGCGCTTGTGTAGTCGATCGCTCAGCCACTTCGGCGATGAATTTCTCCAATTCGGCCTTGGCCGCCCCCCGCCCCCCGTGCTCCCGATCGGGCACCCTCACGACCTTGGTTTCACGGCGCCGGCCGTCGGCTGTGGGCACCCAGATACGGAGGCGAACCCTGGTCGCGCCGATCCAACTGATCCCACCTGTTCCGTACTCTCGACGTGGCGCCACACGAGGATGGTGACGGAAATTGGGCCACGATTGGGCCATACAGGCCCCTCCCAGGGACAAAATCCCTGGTTGACGGTGAGCCGGCCTGTAGGCGGGATTCTGTCCACCCCCTTGCGGGAGTTGGGTGGCCATCCATCTGAGCGGTCTACCTGGGGGTGGTGCCCTCGGAAGAGCACCGGACGGGCAGCCCGTTCCCCCTGTTCGACCTTGCTCCGGGTGGGGTTTACCGAGCCGACCGGGTCGCCCCGGCCGCTGGTGCGCTCTTACCGCACCGTTTCACCCTTACCTGTGCGCTGCCCGGAGGCCTCGCCATCGGCGGTCTGTTCTCTGTGGCACTTTCCTGCAGGTCACCCCGACTGGCCGTTAACCAGCACCCTGCCCTGTGGAGTCCCGACCTTCCTCAGCTCGTTCCCGACCGGAGGGGTGGCCCCCTGCCGGTAGGAGCCGCGACCACCCGGCCGGCTCACCGTCGCCCCCATCGTCGCACACGCAGCGTTCCCGGACACGAAGCGCGCGGGGGTGGTCCGCGAAGACGTCCTGCCGACACCGGCGGCGGCGGCCGTCGCCTGACGGGCATCGGGACCGGGTCGGGCGGCCGGTCGGCGGAGCGGTCCCACCCGCGCTCTAACCTGGCGCCGTGTCCCTCGGTTCGCGCACCAACCGTCCCGGTTCGGATCTCACCGACGGCGACGCGCTCTCGATCAGCGATCTCTACGGTCGGATCGACCGGGCCCTCAAGAGTGCCCTGCCTGGCGAGGTGTGGGTGTCGGGCGAGGTGCGGTCGTTCAATGTCAGCTCCCGTGGGCACTGCTACCTCGACCTGGTCGATCCGGTCAATGCCCAGGACAGCGGTACCCCCATCTTGAAGGTCGTGTGCTGGTCCGGCCGGTGGAGCCGGGTCCGGACCACCCTTGACCAGCTCGGGATCACCCTCGAGGCCGGCCTGGTGGTCCGGGTTCGCGGTGAGGTCCAGCTCTACAAGCCGCGTGGTGACATCAGTTTCATCCTGTCGGAGCTGGACACCCATGCGCTGCTGGGCAAGGTGGCGGCCGAACGCGCCCGATTGATCAAGGCGCTGGTCGACGAGGACCTCTTCGACCGAAACCGGCGCGTCCCGGTACCCCGCCTCCCGCTGCGGGTCGGCCTGGTGGCCAGCCCAGGCACCGAGGGGTACCGGGACTTCATCGGCCGCCTCCACGCCTCGGGGATGGCCTTCGACGTTCGCACCGTACCCACCCAGGTGCAGGGCCGTGAGGCACCAGCGTCGGTGGCGTCCGCCATCGGGCGCCTGCAGTCGGAGCCGTGCGACGTCATCGTGGTCGTCCGGGGTGGGGGATCCAAGGCCGACCTGGCCACCTTCGACGCCGAGCCGGTGGCCAGGGCCGTTGCCACCTCAGCTGTCCCCGTGTGGACCGGAATCGGCCACACCGGCGACCAGTCGGTGGCCGACGAAGTGGCCAACCGCTCCTTCATCACGCCCACGGAGTGCGGCCAGGAGTTGTCCCGCCTGGCCACGGACTTCTGGAGGACGTGTGTCGAGGCCGGGGTGGTGGCTGCCCGGACGGCACGTGAACAGGTGGCCCGCACCGAGCGTGCGCTCGACCGGCAGCGGCACGCCATGGCCACTGGGGCCCGCTTGCAGATCGACCGCCATGCCGACCGACTGGACCACCGGGCTCGAACCGTGCGGGGCGCGGTCAAGGGCCAGCTCGACTCCCACGCCCAGCACCTGGCCACCAAGGGGCGCGCGGTGGCCAGGGGCGCGCGGTGGTCGCTCGCCGCCGACGAGGAGCGCCTTTCGGGGCGCACCCGGCGGCTCGCCGCGTTGCCGGCCCGGCGCCTGCAGGTGGAGGACCTCCGGGTGGCCCAGTGGCGACGCCTGCTCGGCGCCTATGACTATCAGCGCCAGCTCGAACGCGGCTATTCGGTCACCCGTGACGGGTCCGGGGCGGTGCTCCGCTCCGTCTCCGGCCTGGGCCCCGGCTCCCGCCTGGTGACCCAACTGTCCGACGGCGAGGTGGGCTCCGTGGTCACGGCAGACGGTGCCGGCCAGGCGGGCGGCACCGGTGGCAACATCGACAAGCAGCACGACGAAGGGAAGAAGCAGTGATGGCAACACGTGGAAGCGAGCGAAGCGGCTCCGAGCCCGGTGCGACGGCAGCAGACGTGACCGGACTGAACTACTCCGAGGCCGGGGCCGAGCTCGACAGGATCATCGAGGAGTTCGAGACCGGCGTCATCGACGTCGACCGGTTGGTCGAGCAGCTGGAGCGCGCCACCGAAATCGTGGACGAGCTCGATCACCGCCTGCGTCGCACCAGGATGCGGGTCGAGGAGCTCGTGCCCCGACTCGAGGCCATCGGCCAGAGCGACGCCGGCACCGGGCCCGACGACGAGGAGGAGGTTGAGGTGGAGCCGGCCGACGGGTCCGGCGGTGACCCAGGCCCCCGGGGACTGTTCTGAGGGTCGGTTCGGCTCGATCAGCCGATGTTGCGATCCCTGTCGGCCCAGTACGGTTTGCGCAGTTCGCGCTTGAGCACCTTGCCGGAGGGGTTGCGGGGAAGCGCGTCGACGAATTCGATCGACGTGGGGCACTTGTAGTGGGCTAGCCGATCACGGGTGGCCGAGAGGATGTCGGCGGCAAGGGCGTCATCGTCACCGATGGCCGCCGGCGACTTGACCACGATGGCTTTGACGGTCTCCCCCCACTTGTCGTCGGGCACCCCGATGACGGCCGCATCGGCCACTGCCGGGTAGGACAGCAGGGCGTTCTCCACCTCGGCGGGGTAGATGTTCTCGCCTCCCGACACGATCATGTCCTTGATCCGGTCGTGGAGGAACAGGTAGCCGTCCTCACTGAGCCATCCGGCGTCCCCCGTGTGCAGCCATCCCTCCGAGAGCAACGAGGCGGTCTCTTCGGGCTTGTTCCAGTAGCCGAGCATGTTCTGGTCGGATCGGGTCCAGACCTCGCCGACCGCACCCGGCGGCAGGGCCTCGCCGGTGGCGGCATCGACGATCTTGAGCTCGACGTGGTCGAACGGCCGCCCGGCCGAGCGCAGCAGGTGGGCGCGCGGGCCGTCGGGGTCGCGATCGCGAAGGCGGCTAGACGCAAAAGTCTTCAACCGTCGTTTCATGGCTACGATCCACCTCGATAA
>Ga0181523_10003161_pt1 | contig 15213 bp, 14 predicted proteins | sample PEATcosm2014_Bin_43_FD_119752 | JGI IMG/M metagenome (GOLD analysis project Ga0181523, IMG submission 119752) | Peatland microbial communities from MTU Mesocosm Facility, Houghton, MI, USA - PEATcosm2014_Bin05_30_metaG | ecosystem: Environmental > Terrestrial > Soil > Wetlands > Peat | place...
CAAGGGGGTAGGTTTTCACTACACACAATTTTCGCGTGCGCCTGATTGAAGGGCAAAGACTTCCGAACGAACTGCCCACGAAAAAACTCTAAATGGATTGCTCAATGACGAACTTCGGCTAGCGCTTCTTCACCCATAGCGCGATCACCAGGCCAATCAAGAATCCTCCAACGTGCGCCCACCACGCCACGCCTCCCGAAGCTGAGGCCCCAAACTCCCCAAGGCCTTCGAGGAACTGCAGCACGAACCAATAGCCAAGTACAAACACCGCGGGAATCGGAATCAGGAAGACAAAAAACAGCATCAGCACATTCGCCCGCGGGAACAGCACCAGGTACGCGCCCATCACACCACTGATCGCTCCGCTCGCTCCAATCGCCGGAAGGGAAGAGTGCAGATTGAACAGCACATGGATGAGTCCCGACCCCACGCCGCAAAATAGATAAAAAATAAGGTAGCCAAAGTGCCCGAAGTAGTCCTCCACATTGTCCCCGAACACATAGAGAAACAGCATATTCCCGAGCAGGTGCATCAATCCGCCGTGCAGAAACATGCTGGTGAACATCGGGTAGAAGGCCATCTTGAAGCCCAGATATCCCGCCAGGAACGCAGGGATGCGCATCGGCACCGTGGCATTGGCGATCAGGAAGGCTTTGGCTGCGTGCGGCGGCAGTTGCACTTGGTACAAGAACACCACCACGTTGGTGGCGATCAGAAGCCAATTTATAAAAGGAAATGTACGTGTCGGGTTGTCGTCTTTTAGCGGAATCATTGCTTTACTTGGAGTGCGGCAGTCCGGTGTCCGCCTTTACAACGGTAGCCAATTCGAAATCGCCAATGCGGCCGGCAGGCTGCCGCACTGCAAAATGTCGGCGCGCCGACCAAGGTGCCCTCCTTACTTGTATCCGCCGCAAAAGGCCGGCGCGTCGCGCCCCAGCAATCCGCAGCTTCTCCGGATTTCATCGGTGATCAGTTCGCAGGAATTCTGCGCATTGCACGGCGGGTGCGATGCGGGGGAAACTTGCAGGCATTGTTTTACCAATTGATCCGACCGCTGCTTGCCCACCGCCCGGACACACGATTTGTCCTTGACGCCAGGCTCTTCGCCGCTCGAACGGGACGTTTCTGGTGGCGTGTCTCCGCCCAAGGCAAAGTCCGCGCTGCATCCTTGGTCCACCCAGATGCCCAGTCCGTCGTAGCCCCACGTTGAGTCTCGTTTGCACGGCGCATCCCCGTGCTGTTTCACCAGGCGAACTCCGTGGTGGGTGTTCGCGTCGCAATACTTCTTCCCCCCGTCGGAAGAGCAGGTCAGCAGCTTGGCTGCACTCTCTGGCGGAGCCGCTGCCCCCAAGGCAAAGTCGCCGGCGCACCCGTGGTCCACCCAGATGCCGTGCTCGTCGTAGCCCCATGACTCACCCTGATTGCACGGCGCGTCGCTGGTCTGCTTTGCGAGGTGTACGCCTTGCTGGGTGTCCGCTCCGCAGGACTTCTTTGATCCGTCATCTGACCCGCAGTGAATTGTCTGCGCGCGTGCCGCTCCCGCCGAGAGGACCAGCATTGCCAGCAACAGAAAACCAAACCTGTTACGCCTCATGCGACTCTCCTGTGAGCTCTTTGCGTGGCGCGCTGTGAACTTACGCTACTGCAATTCGGCGAATTCTCAAAAGCAAAAACGCCGAGGGCAGAACGCCCAAGGAGACTGCCGAGGGGACGCGTTCAGGGGAAAAGGGAAGGAACGCCACTCCGTGTCCCATAATGTTTCTCGCGGGAAATCCTGGTTAACAGAATCTGGAACGGCCTGGAAGTCATAGAACGCGCGGTAGTTCCAGGCGTCGAACTCCCAAAATCTCAGGACTCTAGGGAAAGCCGTTGGCGAAAATTCTCGGCTGGCGTGCGAGCTTGGGCTCTTGCCATCCCGAACGCTGCCACTTCTTTCCTCGCGTAAGTGACCGCACGGCTGCCGCGCTCGAATGCTTGGCCTGCCGCCATTCCCGTTTTGGTCCGCGCATTCTCCACAGTTTCCGTCACGCCATCATTGCGAACCATCACTGCGTATGGTAAGTAAGTAAGTTCTCGACGCGCGCCCGTTTTGCGCGGAGGCGTCTTTTTCGTTTCCGCCCCGCGATGCGGTCGGCGCGCCGACATAGCGCATGCCTGCCCGCGAAACGGAAGCCATCATTCTGAAGACCTTCCCTCTGGGTGAGGCGGATCGATTGGTCAGTTTTTTCGGTCGTACCTCGGGACGCATGCGCGGTGTGGCCGCAGGCGCGCGCCGGCTGAAAAACCGCTACGGCTCCACGCTCGAGCTGTTGTCCCATGTGCAGATCTGGTACGTCGAACGGGAAACGCGCGACCTCGTACGCATTCAACAGGCGGACTTGCTCGAATCCTTCAACCAGGCCCAGAGCGATTACCGTCTCAGTACCGGTCTCGCGCTGGTCAGTGAGGTGACCGAGCAGGTACTTCCGGAGCACGAAGTCAACGAAGCCATGTTCCGGCTCATCCTGTTGACCGCCAAGGAAGTCGAGAGGCGCGGGCAGTCGGCTCTAGCGCTCAGCTACTTCGCGTTCTGGACGGTACGGTTGGCGGGCTGGCTGCCTCGCTTCGATGTTTGCGCCTCTTGCGGGAAGCCGCTCGGGAACGGTATGGCGTACCAGGATCATTTCCATCCTGGGTTGTACGACGCGGAGCACCGCCGCCCGGGAATGAAGCCGGTATCGCGCGAGGCGCGCGAGCTTGCGGAGGTGTTCGCCAAGCAGCGACTCGATCAGTTTGACGAGGCGCTGGCCGCGCTGCCTGGAATGAAGGAATTGCGGGAAGCGGGACTGAGCTGGATCGAGCATCACACGGAGCGCAAGCTTGCCACGCGTACGCTGCTTGAAACCTAGTGCCGGCGGAATGTCGGCGCGCCGACATTTTGTTCGCGCGAGCGGGATGGCTTGAGCCTGTGGCGTGCTCCTTCGCGGGGCGAGGACTTCTCGAAGCCAGTCAATCTCGCCTGAGGAGAGGGAGACTTCTCAGGTCGCAAAGGCCGGAACTATACGTTTTGCGGCAGAAAGCATCCTGGGAGAACTCGTGACAGTTAAAGTAAAACCTGAATCGAAACCCAAGCAGTCGGGACTCACCTTTCAAGAACTCATCCTCAAACTTATGCACTACTGGGACAAGCAGGGCTGCGTTCTCCAGCAACCCTACGACACCGAAGTCGGTGCCGGCACGATGCATCCGGAAACGTTCCTCCGCGTCCTGGGTTCCGCGCCCTATCGCGTCGCCTACGTGCAGCCTTCGCGTCGACCCTCCGACGGACGCTACGGCGAAAATCCCAATCGCCTGTACAAGCACTTTCAGTATCAGGTCATCCTGAAGCCCGCGCCCGCGGACATTCAGGATCTCTACCTGCGCAGCCTCGAGTTCATCGGTATCAACCTGCGCGAGCACGACATTCGCTTCGAGGAAGACAACTGGGAATCGCCCACGCTCGGCGCCTGGGGCATTGGCTGGCAAGTTCTCCTCGATGGTCTGGAGATTACCCAGTTCACCTACTTCCAGCAGAGCGGTGGCATCGACCTGGACCCCATCTCCGTCGAGATCACCTATGGCCTCGAACGCATTGGCGCGTTCCTTCAAGACGCCGATAGCGTCTACGACATCCGCTGGACAACGGACAAGACCTACGGATGCATCCGTCTGGCCGAAGAGCAGCAGCTCTCCGAATACAGTTTTGACAAGAGCGACGCCAAAGCGTTGCGCGCCGAGTTCGAGCTCCACGAGAAGGAAGCCAAGGAGCTTTTGGAGGGCTGGAAGCGTTTGCCGGGAAATGTCGGCGCGCCGACCGAAGAGCGTGTCCGCTATCCGGTGCTCGCGGCCTACGATCACTGCCTGAAGTGTTCGCACCTGTTCAACTTGATGGACGCCCGCGGGGTGATCTCGACGACCGAGCGCGCCGCGCTGATGCAGCGGGTGCGATCGCTCGCGTGCCGGGCCGCGGCGGTCTACCTCGAGCAGATCGGCGGCAAGGAAAAAGTCGGCGCGCCGACCGTTCCGGGCGACAAGCGCCACGAGGTGCGCTCATGAGCACACCGTGGAGTGCGGGAGCTGAGTTCCCACGTTTTCGAATGAACCGGGAACTCCGTTCGAACCAGCCGGGGCCGTGCTCGCGCCCCCAGTGCGCCTGCCCGTTCGATCCTTGCGAAGGCGGCAGCCGGGCTGCCACACTCCGAAATGCCGACTCTCCGAGGTTTCTAAACTGGACCTACGCCCCCGAGGTGGCCCCATGACCGCCGTGAAGAGGTCTTCCCCAAAGAGGCCTGCCGCCCCTCTCAAACCGAAGCGCGTCGAGCTTTTATTCGAAATTGGCGCGGAAGAAATTCCCGCCGGCATGCTCCCTCGTGCCACGGCGGAACTGAAGGCTATCCTTGAAAAGCACCTCGTCGCCGAGAATCTCAGCGAGGGCACAACGATAGAAACTTTCAGCGGGCCACGCCGCTTGACCGCGTGGGTCAGCAACATCATTGCCCAACAGGCCGATCTCGAGATGGAAGTCACCGGACCGCCAAAGTCTGTGGCCTACGACAATGTCGGCGCGCCGACCAGAGCGGCCGTCAGTTTCGCCGAGAAACAGGGCATCGCGCTGCACGAACTGCACCTGGTGACCACGCCGAAGGGCGAGAGCATTGCCGCCCGCATCACCAAGCGGGGCCGCACGGCGCAGGAGCTACTCCTTGAGATTCTGCCCCGCGTTATCCACGATCTGAGCTGGCCCAAGACCATGACCTGGACGGGGCTAAAGGGTGCGCGCTTCATCCGGCCGATTCGCTGGTTGGTGGCACTGCTCGATGGCAAGCCGCTGAAGTTCTCCTACGGGGGAGTGACTGCGGGCGATACCACCGTGGGCCACCGCTTCCTCGGCCGGCCGCAAATCCGCGTTGCCCATTTTGCAGACTACGAGAAGAAGCTCCGCGCCAATGGCGTGCTCGTTCGTCCGGAAGAGCGCCTCGAAAAGATTTCGCGAGAGTTGGCCGCCCACGCCAAGCGCTCCGCCTACCACGTGCACGAGGACGTGCACCTACTGGAACTGGTGACCTACCTGAATGAATACCCGAGCGTCATCGAAGGCGACTTTGATCCCGCGTTCCTGGAACTGCCGGATGAAATCCTGATTACCGTGATGCGCGACCACCAGAAATATTTCGCCGTGGAGAAGCGCGGTGGGGAGCTCGCGCCACACTTCCTGGCAGTTATCAATCTGGCGAAGGACACCAAGAGCCTGGTGCGGGCCGGGCACGAGCGCGTGCTGCGCGCCCGCTTCGCAGATGCGCGCTTCTTCTGGGAGTCAGATCAAAAATGTCGGCTCGCCGACATTCTGCCGAAGCTGCAGAAGGTCACCTATGAGTCTCGCCTCGGGAGTTACTTCGATAAGGTGGAACGCGTCCGCGCCATTGCGCGGTGGCTGGCCGAGCAGTGGTACAACCTCGGTGTAATGCAGGCGCATGTGGCCGACGCGGACCGCGCCGCGGAGTTAGCCAAGTGCGACTTGGTCACGGAGATGGTTCGCGAGTTCACTGAATTGCAGGGCGTCGTGGGCGGCTTGTACGCAAAGGCACAGGGCGAGTCGGAAGAGGTGGCCGACGCCGTCTACGATCACTACCGCCCCGTAGGCCTCGATGACCCCCTTCCGAGGAACCTCACGGGGTGTGCCGTGGCGCTGGCCGACAAACTCGACTCCATCGTGGGCTGCTTCTCCGTGGGAGTGGTGCCTACGGGTTCGAGCGATCCTTACGCGCTGCGCCGTGCCGCGCTTGGCATAGTGAAAATCATCCTAGAGAAAAAGATGTATGTGTCCCTCCCGCTGTTCCTCGGTGCAGCGTCGCGCGCCTTGCTGACCTACCCACCGAAGAAGACGCTCACGCCGCAGCAAGAAACGCAGGTGCTGGAGTTTTTGCTGGAGCGCGCGAAGTTCGTGCTGCGAGAGAAATCCGGCTATGCTTATGACGAAGTGAATGCCGTGCTCCGCGCCGGAAGCGACGATTTAGTGGACGTGGAGAAGCGACTGAAGGCGCTAAAGGCCATCCGCAAGAGCAAGAATTTCGAGCCGCTGGCGGTTTCGTTTAAACGCATCCGCCGGATCTTAGAGAAGGCTAATCTGGGCTCTGCCGTGCAGCACGTCAACAAGGAGCTCTTCGAGAAGGACGCGGAGAGGGAACTGTACGCGGCGGTGCGCAAGGCCGCGGGAAAAGTAAATGAGGACAAGCGCGCAGGACGATATCAGGAGGCGCTCGAAGAAATCGCCGGGTTGCGCAAGGCGGTGGACCAATTTTTCTTGGAGGTGATGGTCATGGCGGAGAACGAAGCGGTAAGGAAGAACCGCCTGGCGTTGCTGGCGGAGTTGTTGCGCGAGTTCACCACGATCGCGGACTTCTCGGAGTTGGCTGGCGAGGAGAAGTAAGCCTTGGTAGGCACGCCCCCGTTGGCCAGGACGGCTCGGCTGTCGTCCGAGAGTTCATGATGGGATTTAGCGCTAGTTCGTGCGGATAGGCTGAAAAACGCGAATTCGCCAGAAGGCAACAGGTGTCGCGAGGAAGTTGCGCAGGGACCCTCGACGGGTGCCAGGTAAAGTTTTGCTTGAGATATTGAATTTCGAGTTTCGCGACAGATTTCTTCGGAAAAATGTCGGCGCGCCGACCAGACTCCACTCCAAACCCAACTGAGTGGAACAGGCGGCACGAATAAGGTGCAGTGGTAGCTCACCCCTTCCGGGGTGAGGGTTTGCGCTCCCGCTCGCCACCAAGCTAGCGAACCGAAAACCCTCAGGCCCGGAAGGCCTGGGCTACAAGATGAAACAAACAGAGAGAGGCATACCGTGACTAAGTGGGTCTATTTTTTCGGTGCAGGAAAAGCAGAAGGAGACGGCGAGTGGCGTGACTTGCTCGGCGGCAAAGGTGCCGGCCTGGCGGAGATGACCAAGATCGGTCTCCCCGTCCCCGCAGGATTTACCATCTCCACGGAAACCTGCGACTACTTCTACAAAAGCAACAAAAAGTATCCTTCCGAACTCGCCAAGCAGGTCAAGGACAACGTCGCCAAGCTCGAGAAAGTAACCAAGAAGAAGCTCGGTGATCCGAAGGCACCGCTGCTGGTCAGCGTACGTTCCGGCTCGGCGCGCTCCATGCCGGGGATGATGGAGACGATTCTGAACCTGGGTTTGAACGACAAGTCCGTACAGGGACTTGCCGGTGCAACGGGCAACGAACGTTTCGCCTATGACGCGTATCGCCGATTCGTGCAGATGTATTCGACCGTGGCGATGGGCCTCTCCAAGGAAGATTTGGAGCACCGCCTGCGCGCGATGAAAGCGCGTCTGGGCGTGAAACTGGACACCGATGTTTCCGCGAGCGGCTGGAAGGAACTGGTCGCCGAGTACAAGATCTACTTCAAGGAGAAGGCCGGGAAGGAGTTCCCGGACGATCCGATGGAGCAGCTGTGGGGCGCAATCGGCGCGGTCTTTGGTTCGTGGATGGCCGAGAAGGCAGTCACCTACCGCCGAGTGGAGAAAATCACCGGCCTGCTGGGCACGGCAGTCAATGTCGTGCAGATGGTGTTCGGCAATACCGGAGACAACTCCGGAACCGGCGTGTGTTTCACGCGCGACCCCAGCTCTGGCGAAAAGATTTTCTACGGCGACTACCTGACCAACGCGCAGGGCGAAGACGTTGTGGCCGGAATCCGTACTCCGGTGCACCTGACGGAACTCGCGAAGATCATGCCCAAGGCCTATGCGCAGCTCGAGAAAGTTCGAGTAAAACTTGAGAAACACTACAAAGACATGCAGGACATGGAGTTCACCATTGAAGAGGGCACGCTGTACATGTTGCAGACCCGCACGGGAAAGCGCACACCGGCGGCCACCTTCAGGATCGCCGTGGACATGGCCAACGAAAAGTTGATCACCAAGGAAGAGGCGGTTCTCCGCGTGAAGCCGGAAGACATCGAGCGTCTGTTCTACCCGGTGATCGATTCCCAGGTGGACAAGAAGTCGCTGCAATCGAAGATCCTGGCGCATGGCATCGACGCCGTGCCTGGTGCGGCGGTGGGCAAGGTGGTCTTCAACGCCGCCGATGCGGAGGAGTGGGCTAAGCGCGGCGACAAAGTAATTCTAGTTCGTCGCGAAACCAGCCCGGAAGACGTCGGCGGTATGGCTGTGGCGCAGGGCATCCTGACGGCGACAGGTGGAAAGACTTCTCACGCCGCGGTGGTTGCGCGCGGCTGGGGCAAGTGCTGCATCGTCGGCGCAGAGACGCTGGACATCGACTACAAAGCCAAGTCCATGAAGGACGGCAAGAGCGGTAAGGTGGTGAAAGAAGGCGAGTGGCTGACGCTCGATGGCAGCGAAGGCACAGTGTACGTCGACAAAATGCCGCTCGTGACGCCGGAATTCCCGAAGGCGTATCAGACGATCATGAAGTGGGCCGACGAAATCCGTCGGTTGCGCGTGCGTACGAATGCGGATACACCGCAGGATGCGCGGAAGGCCATCGAGTTCGGCGCGGAGGGCATTGGGCTGTGCCGTACCGAGCACATGTTCTTTACCGACTTCGAATTCCCGGAAAAGAGCCAGGAACGCCAGCGCGCCATTCAAGAGATGATTCTGGCAGAGGACAAAGAGAAGCGCGTGAAGGCGCTCGACAAGTTGCTGCCGTTCCAGCGCCGCGACTTTGTCGGGATCTTCCAGGCCATGGACGGGTTTCCAGTGACCATCCGACTGATCGACCCCCCGCTGCACGAGTTTGTTCCGCACGATAGTGCCAAGCAGGCCGAACTGGCCAAGGAACTGGGCATCTCGGTAGAGACAGTGGCGCGCCGCGTGGAACAATTGCACGAGGCCAACCCCATGCTCGGGCATCGCGGCTGCCGGTTGTCCATCACCTATCCGGAAATTCTGGAGATGCAGGTGAGGGCGATTATCGAAGCGGCCATCGAATGTCACAAAGGAAGAGTTAAAGTATTACCTGAGATCATGATTCCGCTCACGCTGGACAAGAAAGAGCTCAGCATTCTTGTCGATGCCACCCGGCGCGTTGCAGACGACCTGCTGAAGAAGGCTGGCGTGAAGCTAGCCTACCTTGTCGGCACTATGATCGAGTTGCCGCGCGCTGCGTTGCTTGCGGATGAGATCGCCGAAGTGGCGGAGTTCTTCTCGTTCGGCACCAACGACCTGACCCAGACCACCATGGGTCTCTCGCGCGATGACGCAGGCCGCTTCCTGCCGGACTATGTGGATGAGAAGAAGGCTGGGGTATTCCACGGCGATCCGTTCCAGACGCTGGACCAGAAGGGCGTGGGAATGTTGATCCGGTGGGGCATCGAAAAGGGCCGTTCGACCCGTCCAAAGTTGAAGGTTGGCATTTGCGGCGAACACGGCGGCGATGCAGAAAGCGTGAAGTTCTGCCACCAGGTCGGTATGGACTACGTAAGCGCTTCGCCGTTCCGCGTGCCGATTTCGCGTTTGGCCGCGGCGCAAGCGGTGGTCGAAGCCGAGCAAAAGGCCAAAAGTAGAAAGAAATAGTTTCGGCCTCAAATGGAAGTAGAACTTGAAGTCATTCTCGAGCTCCGGGGGTGAGCTCTGGTGAAGCGACTTCGCTTTTTAATGGCCACGGCGCTCTCGCTCTTGCTTTTCTGGAGCGTGAGTACGCTTGCGGACACACCGCTCGTCCTCAAAGGACGGGTTGTAGATGAGAACGGCCTGCCCGTCGGCGATGCTCAAGTAAAACTTGAAGATGCCGGCGGGCAGACATTTTCTGCCGTCAGTGACGACGCTGGTTATTTTTCCCTCGCGAATCTTTCCGCAGGCGAATACTCCATACGAATTGAGAAGGTCGGCTACTTTGTGATGGCGGACCAGAAGGTACAGTTGGCGGCCGAGGCCACCGATATTACCTTCACGCTGAATCATGAGGAAGAGGTGCGGGAAAAGGTGGACGTGACCGCGCCTGAAAACCGCATCGACCCAACCACAACACAAAGCACTGAGTCGCTGAGCGGTAAAGAGATCATTGACATCCCCGTGCCTAGTTCGCACGACCTGCAGCAAAGCCTGGTGGCCATGCCGCAAGTGCTGCGAGACAACCAGGACCAACTTCACATTGCGGGGGCGCGCAATACGGAGACGCAATACCTGCTGGATGGTGTGGAGGTGGGTGACCCGGCAAGCAATGGGTTAACTTCGCGGATGATCGTGGACGCTGTGCGCACGGCGCAGATCCAAACTTCGCGATTTGGCGCCGAATACGCCCATCCCGGCGGATCGATTCTGAACTATGAAACGCGGGAAGGCGATGATCACTGGCGGTTTAACGCGACCGACTTTATTCCAGGAATCAACGTTCAGCAGGGCGTGCAACTGGGGAATTTCTACCCGCGGGTAACGTTTTCAGGCCCGATTCTCAAGGACGAGCTGTGGTTTTCCGAATCATTCGACGTGTTGCACACCTTGGCGGTGCAACACGGATTGCCCGCCGGGGCGCCTGACCAGACGCAATTGTGGGGTGGAGATACCTGGTCCCGGTTGCTGTGGAAAATGTCCACGAACCATAGTTTGCATGTGGGATTTTTGGCGAACGTCCAGGACGACTCGAGCTTGGGATTGGACGCACTGCACCCGCAATCGACCACCACAACCGCGAATTCGCGGGAACTGTTCGGGTTTGTGAAAGAGCAGAGCTACTTCGAGAAAACGCTGTTTGAGATCGGGCTTGGCGTGGAAGATTTGACCAGCAATTCGACCCCGCAGGGCACAGCACCGTACGTCTTGCTGGTGAACGGGGCGGAAGGAAATTATTTCCAGAAGTCGGAGGAGGATGCGCGGCGGTATCAATTCTTTTCCGATGCGATCAAAGGGCCGTTGAAGTGGTTTGGCGCGCACACGATTTCCGTGGGCGGAAATCTGTCGGGCGTGGAGCTGTCGCAGGCATCCACGCGAGGAGAAATCCAGGCGCTGCGCGCAGACCTGACGCTGGACCGGCTGACGACGTTCACGGGGAATGCGGATTTTCACCTGGCGAATACGCTTGCGGGGGGATTCCTAGAGGATTCCTGGTCGCCGAATCAGCATGTGGTGGTGATGGCAGGGGTACGCGCGGACTGGGACCGGCTGTTTCAATCCGCGCTGGTGCAGCCGCGGTTGGCGCTGAACTGGATGCCGTTCCACGACGATCGCGCGAAATTTTCGCTTGGCTGGGGAATGTACGACATTCCGCTGAATCTGTCGCTGATTGGGCAGGTGTACGACCAGCAAGAAGTGGACACGCTGTACGATACGACCGGAAAGGTGCCGCTCGAGGGGCCGTCGACGAGCGCGTTTGTGTTGCCCGTAGGCGGCTTGCCGAGCTTGCAGCAGCCGTACTTCGCTATTGCTAGCGTGGGATGGCAAGAGCGCATCGGAGAAAATACGCTGGTGAGTGTAGAGTTCCTGGCGCGCGACCAGCGCCACGGCTTGGTTTGGGAAACCGTGTCGCCTGGACAGATTGGGTCGGAATTTTTGCTGGAGAGTTCGCGGCGTGACAAGTATCGCGGCGCCACAATTACGGCGCGACACGCCTTCAAGAGCCGAGCGGTGATCTTCGGGAGCTATACGCGATCGCGGGCGAGCACGGACCAGGTGCTCGATCCCACGCTCGGAGCGCTTTATTTCGCGCCGCAACAGCCGGGGCCTTTGAGCTGGGATGCGCCGAACCGGATTTTGTCATGGGGAAGTTTTCCTACGCCGATCTGGGGGATTTTGCTTGCGTATCTGGTGGATTATCACACGGGGTATCCGTATAGCTCAATCAACCAGCAGCAGTTTTTGGTTGGCGCAGCAAATTCGTTGCGGTTTCCGGATTACGCGAACTTGACCATCAGCTTGGAGAAGAAGTTTACCTTCAAAAATCGCATATTTGCGGCGCGCATTTCGGCGATCAATATTCTGGACCGTCAGAATGCGGACGTAGTGGTGAATAACGTGGACGCACCGAATTACGGCACGTTTACGGGCGGACAGGGAAGAGCGTTTACGGCGAGATTGCGGTTTGTGGGGAGGAAGTGAGGGAAAGAGTGGAAAGAGAATCTAACGTAACCGAGCGGCGCAAAGCTCGTTGAAACGCGAGAGAAGCTCGGGGTGCGCTGGTCTAGGGTTTGGATTCTTTTGCGTAGGCGGGGGAGAGGGTGTTGTAGGATTTGGCGATGGGCAGAAGCGTAGGATCGAACTGCACGAAGGTAGTGTCGACCGCGGCGTGTGGGGGTGACAGGAATAGCAGACGGAGGGAGTCCTTGAGGCCACGCAGTCGGTGGTGGTGACGCGCGCGGAGGGCCAAGAATGAAAGGGCGGAAAGTCATGGATGAGTGGGACAAAACGCGAGGGTGGTGGCTGTGGATTTTGACGGGAGTCTTGTGGGCCAGTGCGTCCTTCGGTTGGACGGTGGCACAAACGCAACAGGCGACGCCGATGGTTGCGTCGGTGGTGATTCAGGTGACGGATGCGACAGGGGCAGCGCTGCCCGGGGCGGAGGTGCGCCTGGCCGCCGTGCCGGGGACAGCGGCACAGAATGCGCCCGAGAACATGGCCGCTGACACGAAAGGGGAGGTATCGCTGCACGTGACGCCAGCACGGTATGTGGCCATTGTCAGCATGGCTGGATTTAACCGAGCGGGCGAGTGCTTGGAGGTGCGCCCGAGGGCAGAGACGCAGACGTTTTCGGTCGTGCTGCAAGTGGCAAGATCCTCGGGGCTCCCGGTCACATCGATTGAGAACGATACATTGTTGATTTCGCTGTCGCCGTCTCACGCGGAGATTTGGTTGAAACCGGCGGATTTGAAGGCCATGCCGCGGAAGACGGTGGTGATACACAACGGGCATACGGACGCGGATGAAAAGTATGAGGGTGTGTTGTTGGCGGATTTGTTGACCAAGTATGGGGCGCCGGTGGGGAAAGATCTCCACGGAATCGCGCTGGCGTATTACATCGTGGCCACCGGAGCGGACCGCTATAAGGCAGTGTTTTCGCTGGCGGAATTGGATCCGAGTTTTCATCCCGGAGATGTGCTGGTGGCGGACACGTTGGACGGGAAAGAGCTGGAAGCGCGGTCGGGGCCGTTCAAGCTGGTGGTGACGGAGGATAAGAGGCCGGCGCGCGGGGTGCGGAATCTGGTGTCGTTGAGATTGCTGGGGGCGGAGTAGAAGGAAAGGGAACGAGCCAGAGATCGGCAGGGGAGAGTAGGGAGAAAGAGGGAACGGCGGAGTGAACAGGATCTTCAAGAAACATCTGCGTCGGCTGATTAATTTGTGGCCACCGCTACTGGGGGCGGGGATCCGCGTGACGCGGCTGGATGCGGATTGGCGGGCGGTGGACGTGGAGATGAAGCTGCGGGGGTGGAACCGGAATTACGTGGGGACACACTATGGCGGGTCGCTGTACTCGATGGCCGATCCGTTCTACATGGTAATGCTGATTGAAATTTTGGGACGCGAGTACGTGCTGTGGGACAAAAGCGCGACGATCCGGTTCCGCAAGCCGGGCAGGGGAACGGTGCGCGCGGAGTTTCGGTTGACGGAGGAGCAGATTGAAGAGATCAAGCAGGCGTTAGAGAAAGAAGAAAAGATCGAGCGAGAATTTGGAGTGGAAGTGAAGGACGAGGAAGGCCGTGTAATTGCCGAGGTAAAGAAGTTGCTGCACTTTCGGAAGAAGCCGGAAAAGTGAAATCAGAAAGTGGAAACTGGGGAGTCGCGCAGAGGTCAATGGGTCGGCGGGATTGGGGTAAGTGGCTTGCGGGGTGGTTAAGGTCCTGCGGCGATGCGCGTCGCATTGCCTCAGGATGACAAGCAAAAGGTCTATTTTGGATAAACGGACGGCTGGTTATTTTGAGCCGGCGCCGGCGCTACTGGCTTGCGTAGTCGAATCGTGATGATGCCACCAGAGGAAGGATCTGTGGCCGGTGGAAGCTTGGGTGGAATTGTCCTGGTGATGCTTCTCGTGCCGGGCGGACTGCGTCTTGGTGCCCTTGGTGTAGCCAGAACCCGCGCCCATGGGGCCGGGGCCGTGATGCCACCAGCCAACGGTCTTCGGGGAATCATAGAGGGGAGGGGTCTTGGTGTTATGGTGTCCCTCGTGATGGGCTTTCGAGGACGTGGATTTTTTGTCGGCGCCGACGCCAGCGGGCCCAGGGCTCGAATGATGATGCCACCACCATTCGTGGGCAGAAACGATGGGCAGGGGGCCCAGCGTAGTGAGCAAAACAGCGGCGCAGAGCGCGAAAATCAGTCGCTTCATAAAGGTTTCCCCTTTAGACGTTTCTAGCATGTGGGTCGGAAGGGGGACTACTGTACTAAGGTACTTAGTTGCTCGATTAGAGACGGGGGTGGGGTGCCCCAGCGGTAACTAGCGAAGGGAAACACGAGGCGTCAGCAAGATGCGGGCGTTACAAAGCGAGAAGCAGATCACTCGGATTGCTTGGTTGGACCCACGAGCAGGGGGATTGCGCGGACGGGGGACCCAGGAATCCTGCGACTCTAGGAAGAAAGAGGGACCCGGAAACACAGGTTCAGGAGGACAGGGGGGCTGTGTTCGTGCGAAAAGACCTCACCCCTCGATGGGAGAGCTACAGATTGCCGAACAGAGAGGCGGGATTGAATTTCGGTTCGGGCTCGGGGTAAAGGTATAATCTCGGCGCTCATGCCACTGACACCAGGTACAAAACTAGGACCGTATGAAATTGTGGCCTCGAGGGGGGCCGGGGGGATGGGAGAGGTGTACCGCGCGAAGGACCCACGTCTGGGTAGAGACGTGGCGATCAAGGTGTTGCCTGAATTGTTGACGAAGGATGGCGACAGTGTGCATCGATTCGAGAATGCGGCGCGGGCGGTGGCGCCGCTGAATCATCCGAGTATTTTGGCGATACACGATAGGGGGGAGCAGGGCGGGAAGCCCTAGCTGGTTTCAGAACTGCCGGAAGGGCGCTGGTTGCGGCAGGAGTTCGTGAGCGGAGCGTTGCCGTCGCTGGGTGACAGGCAGGTGCCGATTTCCTGGGTGACGGATGCAAAGCGGGTGTTCACGGAAAAGACCAACGCGACGGAAGCCATCATTTACAGGGTGGACAGGGATACGGGGCATAGGGAATTATGGCAGACCATCAAATCGAAGGATCAGATCGGGCTGGAACTCAGGCACAACCCCGTGGCAGTTA
>Ga0181523_10003162_pt1 | contig 15212 bp, 16 predicted proteins | sample PEATcosm2014_Bin_43_FD_119752 | JGI IMG/M metagenome (GOLD analysis project Ga0181523, IMG submission 119752) | Peatland microbial communities from MTU Mesocosm Facility, Houghton, MI, USA - PEATcosm2014_Bin05_30_metaG | ecosystem: Environmental > Terrestrial > Soil > Wetlands > Peat | place...
ACACTCGGCACATCTTCACCACACGAAATTCGGAGCGATACTGATCCATAAACCAGTATTTCATTTCGGGTGTTTTGAGAAGATGACCAAGGCTTTTTTTAATATCGCATGCTCCTCCCTAAGGTTCGCATTTTCCCTCTGCAGCCGCTTCAATTCTTCGTCCTGAGGCTTGATGCGGCCTTTACCGGGAAAACTGTCTTGCGCCGAGTTGCTGAATAAGCAAATTACCACATGACCTTCAATTGCTGCCACGCACCGGCCATACATTGTCATGGTCCGACTTATATCCATAGTCCATGTAACCAACCATCATAGTGACGCCCCATGCAGCGCCCTTTTTGTTCATCTCATGAACAAGAGCGCTCCAAGGGCCATCGTATGTAGTTGACGACCAGTAAAAAACCAACTGCACATTATTAAAGGCATCCCCGTCAGTCCACGTTGCGGTGCCTGCTGCGTTTGTCAGAGCTGGATCTGTATAGCCTTCTTTCTTCGCATAGGCGACCATTCCTTCCCATTCGGCCTTCGAAGGCAATCGCCAAACGCCGGATGAAGAACCATCTGTTAATCCGCACAGACCGGTTCGAAGATCTGCCACCCATTTCATTGCGTCGTACCATGAAAGCCTCCCTTTGGAATCGGGCTTGACTCCACCGGAGGTATCTACGCATTTTGCATTCTTAAGCCAAATCAAACCAGTGCTGCAATCGGCGACTGTCCCATCGCCGTTGTCTTTATACCTCACTCCCCCACCGCAGTCCTGGGCATAGACATATGTCACATACAACATCAGCATAACTGCTAATATTATGATCCTTACAATCTTCATACCCCCCCTCTCTGCACATTGCACAATAGGTTGCGTGGAAAAATACATTTCCCACCAAACGCTTCTGCCACTTCTTGGAACTGCTTCAGGCATTCAGATCTATTATTCTGATAACTCGTGCAAAATCATTTCCCTGACTGTCCTCAATTGGAGCGAAGATCACTCTATCTCCAGATCTCAGTTCAATCTTAGTCCTGAGCAACTCACGGTCATCTATGGCATAACTTAACGGTCGACAGTAGATTTAGTTTTTCCAGTGCTCAAATTACATCAAAATCGATGATAATGCGCTCTTCCGTTACAAAGGGGTTACCTAACCTTTCGGTGTGTCCGCTAAACTGGTGAAAAGTCATCTTTCAAGCACTTAATAACGGGGAAGTACCTGAAAGGTTATCCCAGTTGTAGGGTTGATTCCTATGTTACTTCTTGCCCTGGTCGTGGGGAACGACTATCTTCAGGTGAGCCGGCGTTCACCTTAATCAGCTTTGCAAGCTCGTCAGCGCCGGGCATGCTGCTTGAAAATGATATCATATGGTCGCGCGTATATATTTTGTATAAGGTAAAATCAGATGCAAAGAAATCGCTTATAATGCCCCAGCCTCTAAACGGAATCCAGTCTCGAAGTGCAATAATATCCTCCCAACCGGCATGTCGCAGACCAAAATAAGTGGACGCAGTGATTCCCTTGCCTTCGATTCTGATGAACAAGTGGGCATAGCGCCAGGTGAGCCAGCAAAAAAATATTGAGCAAGAAGCAAATAATCCTAACACAAAATATAGTGTCTCCATTGCTGCGACGTCTGCGCTGCTTTCATTGAATATGAGCAAATATAATGATATTATGGCCATTGCCAGCATGAAGAGGCATAAACAGAGCATTACTGCACGCCGCGCACCTCTCATTCCGGGATAGCGAAACGTCCTTTCTTGAACAGGCATAGCCTGAAAAGCACGGCCTTGGGTTTTTTCCTTATGGATACGCCGCAACTCTGTTATGTCACCATCGTTCCAAAAAAAGATGAGCACTAGCCAGCCGCTTACAAAACATAGCAAAAATCCGCAAAGCCCCAAGACGTCTCCACCCTTGTCAAGATCACTTGTGAAAAAGAATCCAGTTGAAATCAAGAGCAAACATAGGCCTGTCAATCTCGGGTGGGCTATCATTGCTCGGCTTTACGCTCCTTTTAGATCACTTTAGGCATTGTGATTTCATTCCATGATTCCATTCCGGTGATCATGTTTTTTCACATTACCGATTGTCTTGCCGCAGTCCCACCGGAAACGCATACGGAGTGATATATCTCACTTTCCACACCATTTTCGATGCCAATTCGTGATTTTTTCATTTTTTCAGAGAAATGAATGCAATAGGGTCAACATTCAGTGCTCTGAGATATACCAACTGGGTGATAAGAAATCGCTCTTGATTAATTTTGTATATTGTATATCAGGTATGGTGGGTGGGGTCAAGAATTCTTTTGTTTCTATTGCCTGTCGAGCCGGGTCGGATCAAATCAAGTACTGGAATTGACGTATAAAAGATGTGCCTGGGGTGGCATTCTAAGCGGCGGGCCAAGGGTTATGTCAAGAGCCAATCGACATCACATGCCCGGTCATGCATGTCACATTACACTTCGTTGCCACCAGAAGGAATTCTTACTGAAGTTCGCCAAGGATCGACAGGGGTGGATCGACTGGAGGCAGGGAGTACTGCTCAGGGATGCAATCAGAGGAAACGTGGAAAGGGCACCTACTGGGAAGATCTCCATCCAGAATCGAGTTCGTAGTGTGGAATCACATCAGGAGAATGGCCCAATAAAGCTGCATACACAGAAAATGAGATCAAGGAAACTGTTTATTTCTGCACGTACCCTTTAGCAGCTGCCATGAGAGCCACCATTTATTTCAAAAAGAATCTGACGCCATTGTCAATAAATTTGCAAGCCTGGATAACATGTCGAAGTCATCGCGGCAGCCATATCGAGGCTGCTGACTAGTTTCCCACTTAAAGTTATGTGCCGGGGAGACATGGCTCATCACTCAAGCTTTCTTCCGGCTATCGAGACCGACGCTCGTCGGTGAAGAATGTTGTGTCACCTGCAAATCTTGATATTTGTCATTGCTAGACATTTGTTGCTTAGTGAAAGAAAACATGAAATCTCGCCCTTCGGACGACGGCTCTATTGAAAGATGATATAATTCTTTGCAGCATTTTGAACAATAAGACATTACCACCTCTAGGTTTTTCAATGAGAAAACTAGCGACTGAGACTATATTCCCGTGATCAACGGATGGCAGCAAGCGGAAGCTCTTCAACAACTACGACGCTTCTCTGACTGTCATGTTCTGTCTTCAACTTGTGTCTCCGACCCATATCCGCTGCAAAAATAGCTCTTACGGACCTTTATTTTGATCGATGCCTCGCCATCGCTCTCTAATTTTCGCTTATTCTTAGCAGATTATAGCAAATCGCAGCGATGAATGTTATGCAGAAGACGCATAAGCGAGACGCATGGTTTCATCTATTAGCAAACGTCAGGCAATGGCAGATATCAAGGTTTTCTTGCTTGTAATATTTCCAGGGGAAGACAGTCAAGATTTAGGAAAATGTTGAGAAAAAGTTCCAATCTCTCCGGTCAATATTATGGGTCTACAAATTTGTGCAACTATAGCACAATATTTATCATAGTGAATGCAAGAAGAACGACTATAAATGCCATATTCAAAATCACAATACCCAGTCCTTTTAGCAGTGCCGGCCACCATCTGTCCTTCGACAGCCCCCTGAAATATAGGGTTATTGGTGGCACTCCGAAGATAAAGTAGGCCAGAAATACTACTAGTGACCGTAATAGAGGCGTGGTAAGCACCGAAAGTTTATATATAGGCACCAAATAAAAGCCTGACGCAATAGAAATAAGACCTAGCATGAAAGCACCTGCATACATAATAACCCTCTTCACAAGGAAATTAGTCTCCTTAATAACATCTTCATCGCGTTTTCGGCCATGCTGTCGATCGCTTATTAGTCTATTATTTCTATTTGCTTTAGTTAGTCTGAGCTGCCGGTTTTTTTCTTTACATGGCTTGAGTTTAGTTTGTTGCCACTCTACCAATGTTGAGCCCATATGTGCCCACAGTTAGCACAATGATCTGAACCATCAGTTAATTGAAAGTACTGGCATGGACACCCGGAAACGCCGCAACGATGCCAACCTGCCTGTGCTTTTCTCGAGGGTACAAATAGACTCAAGAACAAGCCACCCGACATTATGAAGATTTTCTTGATCGCTTCCCTACGAGTAATCGATTTATTTGGCACTTTCTCCTGGCTGATGTTGCACATGATTGACCTCCTGTTTCATTCATGGGTCAAAACCACTTACAATGTCAGTGGTGAGGTGTGGGTGGGAACCACAATCCTTAAGTTCACCGACAAAGTCGGTGAACTTAAGATGATAAAAAACACATTTGCGGCAAGGACGGAGGGGAGTTTTCCGTTTCCATCACTGAGAAATCCGATGGTAGCTAATTGAAATGGTGTCTGGAACTCGCAATCGTCGGACAGTTACTTCTGATCTATCCTTCATATTTCTCATATCGTGAAGGCTCTAAAGTTTTTTGATCAATATCATATCCTACTAAATCAGGTTTGCCAGTTCCGTTAATGTCATACAATACATAGTCCCAATGACCTGTCCGGTAAGTATCGACGTATATAGCATCGATGTTCCCAGTATCTTTGGTATCAATACAAAAAATAATTGCCTCTTTCAGACTATCAGGTATTTCCAAGTATGCTCGTGATTTGCCAGTACAGTCAATATCCATAAAGACTCTCGTGGCATTGTTTGCCTCATTTCTCTTCTTACCCAGAATGCGTCCTTTGCACGTCCGCTCCCCAGCGGAAACGCGACTGTTTGAAGGTGTTGTGATATCAGCATACCGATCTCGGTCACGCGTTACGAAAGCCTTCAATTCATCAACCGCAATAGCGAAGTTGAGTCCTTCAAGATTATCTCCTCCCGCCTTGAAACTGTTAATACCAATAATTGCTCCAGACTTGTCAATGAGGGGACCACCTGAGTTGCCTGGATTGATGGGTGTTTGTGTTTGAATCACATCAGCACGGTGTTTAATCTGACCCTTTATACCTTTAGTTGACCACTCATAATCTTTTCTAATTTGGCTGACGATCCCCCTTGTAAATGTCCACGCCTCTCCAGTCGGGTGCCCTATGGCGTTTACATCAGCTCCAACTTCAATCCCGTCCATTGAGCCGAATTGCAATGCTTTAATCCCTGAAGGGACAGAGGCTACTTGAAGCAGTGCAAGATCCGCCACCTCGTCCACATGTAGAACCTTCGCGCTACGGACATCATGTTTTGATAATTTCTCACCTTCCGAACTTGGCTTAAAGCAAACTCCTACTTCTTTATATCCGGCTACAACGTGCCAATTAGTTAAGATTTTTCCATCGCCACTTATTAGTACGCCCGACCCAAGACTCTCATTTGTGACGATGAGAACAACAGACCGTGATGACTTCTTATAAATTTTTGTTTCATCTGCACCTCTCGTGGGAATCAAAACATTGCTAGAAAGTCTGTCAAGGCTGTTCAAAAGGACAGGCTTACTTAATTCGCCCTCAGTTATCGAGCTGACGGCGCCCGAAAGATCATTCCCCTGTTCCGTAGCAATTAAAGCGCCATGCTGCGGCATCGTGCCAAACTGAGCTTCAACACCTGCACCTGAGGCAACACCAGCAAGTAAACATTCAAGAACCACTAAGGCCACAGTTAGCTTTCTCATAGTCGATAGTTTTGACATATATCCTCCCGGAAAATTAAAAAGCCTAGATCAATTATATACGCCTCTTACTTGTCTGTCTATTCATTATCGGCTTTAAATATTGACCCTTTTATGTATGCTGAAAAATTGTATAACATATCTCGAAACATCTATCTGTAGCGGACGCATCTTTTTTTAGAGAGTTGTTATTCTACTAATGTGCCACATATTGGTGCCCTCAGTTAGCAGAGAGATCCGAATCGTAGGTTTGTTTAAACCGTGGGCGCGGACTCTCGAAAACCCCGCAACGACCAATGCCTTGCTTACTATGGCCATATCTCACTAGGGCAAAATTCCATCCACTGACTGTCTTGTTATTACCAACTGCTACAATTTTACCGTCACTCTGTATCGCTACAGCTAGGGTGTCAATGCAGTCATCGCACTTTTTCTAACTTTACAGGATTTGCAAATAACATTTTGTGGTCTGAAGCCTTGATAAACCTAATCATATTATCCGGAGTGTCTGTTATAGTGGCGCAATATGTTGAATCTGCGGTCTCAGCATTAGTGAGTTCCTTATTGCCATCGACTGGTGAGGGGTTATTGTATTTAATAGTACCTTTTAATTTGCCTGACTTGACAGCATCAGTTAGCATCTTCGCTGACATTAAATAAAATACAAGAGAATTATTATTCTTTTCAAATTCGTATCTCGCAAATTCATATCCTTCTATTTCTTTCGGAACGCCTTTTGATATGTCATCAAAAATGATATTCATATATTGTGCATTACCAATAAAAGTTGGAAACATCGCGTACACTGTGTACTCCAAATCACCATTATCTTTATTTCCAATAGAAATAACTTTAGTGAGATTACCTTCCATCTTGCCAAAATGGAAAAAGGCAATACTGCCTTCATCTGATACGAAGCGCCAAGAACCCTCCAGCCTCTTATCATATGTCGCAGTCTTCGGATCCGATAGTGGGAGTCGAGATGTAGGACAGCAGGATACTAGCGCGAGCGAACAGACAAGGCTGACAATCAAAACAGCTGCAACCGCAAATGATTTGATAATATTGCCTCCCCCAAAATAATATTTTGGCACTGGCTGCAAGCGATGGTTCACCCCGCGGCTCTGAGTCTACAAAACCCGGGCAGGTTGGATGTTACAACTGCAAGGTACAGGCTACGATTGTTTCCTATCACGTCACGCTCTCTGAAAATCTAATTGCTGCAATACCTATAAAAGATTTACTCCCCACCCAGGTTCCACTGAAGTTATCTCCAGAAGGCGAGGGATTACTCGACAGTGCAAGGTTCTCGTTGGAATTATCCTCCAATAAATGCCAGAATCACACGTACCTTGTCACGTGTGATTCTGGCATCCCAGTTTGAAGCGTTATCATAGGACCTAGAAGTTCCCTTAATCCTCCGAAGCCCAGGTCTGTGCGGCTCCGATTGTGTGTCAAACAGCCTTGTTCATGCTGAATTTTCGTCTTTGTCTCAGTTCAGAATATCCTGGCAAACTTCCTCTACTTATAGCGGGTCGTTCTTTAGCTCCAGGCACTAGCTAGCACAGGCTCCATCAGCGATAGCGCCGCCACAGTTGCCCGTACTTGTCTGTGCACTGGTTCGGCCCCTGCATCCGCCAGCTGCTATCTAGCTGCACTCCAACGGGCAGACCCATGTATTGTGCAACTCCGCACCCATTACTGCCGGGCATTTCCCCAGGGCTTGGAGGGCAGCTGAAACAGCTACCACCGCTTGCGCACATCTGCCAGAATTCTACTCGAGCAATCCACGAAGATGCACCTGTGACCCGGTATGTGCCCCGCCACTGTGTGCGACCGCTACCTGAGCCGCCCGGAGCAGGGGCAACATCCATATTGCCGACGAATGTCCCGTCTGGATTGAAGACTACGGTCTGGACCGAGTCTTTCTGCGTTTGCTGCCAAGTTCCTAAGAGAGCAAACCCTTGCTGTGCAAATGCCGATCCGCCTAATGGGACAGCCACGATAGCAATTAGAAAAAAGACGGAGATGAAATGAGCAGGGCGAGACCAGTGAACAAAACAAGCCAAAAAACGACGTAAGACAACTGTAGAGAAGCTCCTTAAAACAAAGGGCATTGAAATCATTATAATCTCCTTGCTTGTAGTAAGTCCCTGTTGAAGGTGCTTACTGGATATGCGACCAGAAGCGTGTCTGGTGTTTTGGGCCGCCTTATGATTTCTACTTATTGGCTACTGTGTACGCCAAGAGCTGAGCTTTTTGGATTCCCTTGTCTTCACATGGTTCGAGTGCTTTGTCACTCTGCCAATGTGCCCCGTATTGGTGCTCACAGTTGGCAGAGAGCTATGTACCGTAGGCTTGCTGAAACTGTTGGAATGGACACCCCGAAACGGAGCAGCGACCGGCACCCGTCTCCACTTTTCTAAAAGGTTTCAATAGACTTAAAAGCAAGGCACCAACAATTATGAAGAATTTCTTGATTGCATCTCTACGAGTGATAGAACTGCTTGGCACTTTCTCCTGGTTGCAGTTACACATGACTGACCTCCTTTCTGGTGATGGTTCAACCCCACTTCTTAAGTAAGCCGACAATGTCGGCAGCAGTTCAATATCGTTATGCCGGAACTAACGTTCAAGCTACTGATTCACTTATAGCGACGCTCCAAATTTGCAGCTTTAAAGACAAGGGCAGCAAAGCACCTCGAAACCTAATATAGCCTGAGAGACTGGGCCGGACTTGGCCCATTTTTCTATACTCCTAGCCATAGCAAGTTATCTATAGCAAAAGCATATGATATTAATTTATGGAAGTCAACACTTATATTTTATTTGTATTTTATTTATAACAATGAGGCCAATATATGGTAGTAACATATTGATGATTCATGAGCCAGTATCCATAATTTTGTCGTAATCGGCTATTGTGATTGCAATAGCCAGTTTGCATCTGCGATCCCCAATGCTCCGGTCCCTAACTGAGCATTGCAACGATCGGATGAAACTGTTCACCTTGTGACTACCACAGCAAATGACAGCACTCTGATTCAACTGTGATCCAAAGAAGATCAGTTCAATCCTGCACCGCTTCCATAGATACTGAATTAGACACATCAACAGTCTGTTTAAAACCCGAGAAGGTTTAAAATACAAGCGAGGAATACCGCCTCCTTCGACTATTCAGTTCTTTGATCTGAAGATGAATAAATCAAGGGGCATCCCTGTTGTCTACCTATCAGTGCTATTTGGCAGCTTAATTGTTCGGATTAACTATTCTGCCTATAAACAGAACGGTGCCGCTTTGATTGTCACGGATGATAAAGAGAAACGGATGATCCGCACGAAACACTGGATAATCGGGGGGAGATGCATGCCAGGCAGTAGAGAACCTCTCGCCTACTGCCGTGACTGCAATCGCTTCTGTTCCTTCTTCGTTAACTTCTAAAAAAGCTTTATGCCTGATTTGAGAAATCCAGATGGTTCCCTTCTGCAGCCCCATGCCACTGAAATCAGCTTTTCCCGAGAGGAAGGCATCATTCACTCCCATTTTTTTTAAGGAGGACACCAAATCATAGCCAGTTTGAAGCCTAAGTTTTGGCACATAGAGATGAATCTTTTGAATCGGCTGCCCGTCAAGTTTCGTCAACCATTCCTTCAGGCTCTGGGTGGTTAGTCGTTGTTCCATTGCTGCCAATCCATCTACAGTCTGCGGTAGCAGGATCACCATTGACAAAGACTTCCCTTTATACGGAATTGAAACAGCCTTGAAAGTATTGTCGATTAGGATTTTAAAGTCGCTCATCTGGTACATGATTGGAACTGTCACCTGCTTGCTTGTCGACACACTGAAAGGAGCATCAGCAGTGCTACTTTTCTTAAATTGACTACCCCACATGCCCTTGAAGTAGATTGCATTAAGAATCACGCAGGCCGAATCGGGAGAAAGCCCCTCTAGTATTCTTTCTATCTTTCCATCGGTTTTTTCCCTGACCCAACTATTGATCGTGTCCAACCCTCCAGAGAAGACCTCGGCATCATAGTCTTCTTTCAATATGGTCTTGAACTCGCCACTCACGTTACCGCCGTTTAGGATTAGAGCGTTAGCAATGCTTAATTTCAGTCCAGCTTCTATAGCAGTTGCGGCCAGCTCTTTGGTCAGACTTTGAAATGCAGGATGTAGTTCAGTTTGATCCAGCTGAAAATGAAGTACTTCTTTCATCTCTTTTGCTGTATTCTCGCGGGCGCCGGCGTAGGCCGCCCCCAGCGCTAATGAGATGCTATATGGTGAAAAGAATAAATTACCTTCAGAGACTCCGAGTTCGCGATACAACTGCACTGTAAAAGCGCTGTTTCCTTTTACAATGTTTCCGCGCAACGATGACCCCGACGGAGATGCCTCCATTGATCTCGCAACGGGCGCCGATAACAAAACAATCAACAGGATACATGACAGCGATAGCGATAAATGGTTCATTTTCCTCTCCCCCTATGTATGTCGCTCACAAGCAGCGTTTTTCAATAACCGGAGACATCTTGATAGCAATGGTTGGGCAATTGCAAGTGCACTACTTTACTCCTAAAACCACCCTTCTGAGCATAACAAAAAGAGAGACGAAGCATAAGCGGTCAGGCTGTTAGCGTCATCGACTATAGAATGCAATATATAACATGTTGAGTGTCAAGGCAAAGCAGAAATGTCCGGTTCTATGCCACCGCCGTCTGCGGGGTTTTTGTTTGTGTTTCGTGATACTGAACTTCCTCCATGGAAGATCGCGAGGAGGAACGCACGGCATCCTATTCTTTCCAACTACAGGTTGTTTTATTAACTCGGGGCGTTGGTGATCTGATGATATCGAAGGGACTTGCCCTTACAAACTATCAGCATCTTGCCGTTTATCCGTTGCTCAACCTTCACCTTCTTGCTTGAACTGGACTCATCGATTTGATACAGCTCCCGATCGTGGGCAATCGTATGATCGTTCCGCACAGTCCGTTCTGTTCTAATACACAGAATCTTGTCTAAGTAGATATCCTTTGGTACAGGACGATGCAGATCCTTCTTGCTCGCTGAGGCGACCATGAACCTTTTGTTGTAGACAGGCAAATACTCTTGCAAGAACCGATTCGCCTCCTTGATGGTGTTGATTCCCAGTAACCGCAGCTCCTTAACCAACCGATCTTGAAGAGTCCCGAAGAGCCGTTCGATACGCCCCTTTGCCTGAGGACTGTGCGCATGAATCACCTTGACGTCCAATTCCTTCATGGCTCGCTCAAATTGGCTCACCGGCTCTATCCCATGGAGTTGCTCTTCGATTGTCAGTTTCGCTGTCGATTTGTAGGTCGTATGCTTGTCAAGATAGATACTAAGCGGTATCCCATTCCTTCGGATGTACCGTCTGAAACTGTCCATCGCAGGGATGGACCCCTCGTATTCGTAAAATCTGCCGTGCACACGGCCCGTTGCATCGTCGATATAGCCCATCAAGACGCACCAAGGCCCTCTCCCCTCAAACCAATCATGATGAGAACCTTCCATCTGAACCATCTCTTCATGGTGCTCTTTCCATTGGCGCCACTGCCGGTGTTGACGGCGCTTCCGCCCCTTCTGCCAGTCTCCCGATTCAATCAGTAATGTGCGTACGGTCTCCTCGCTTACTTTTATGCCGTCTATTTCAAATAGCTTTTCTGCTGTGAGAGCTGGTATGAATCCTTGGTACTTAAGCCGATACAGCTCGATAAACCGCTCCGCGAGCTTCTGTGGTAATTTGTTGTTAGACTTTCGTCCACGTGATCGGTGCTGTATCGCACCATCCCCTTCCTCGCGAATCAGCTTTACAATACGCCGCACCTGACGCTCACTTAGCGAAATGGTCCCTGCTGCCTGCTCTTGTGTCAGCTCACCCTCAATAATTTTGTGAATTACATGCAATCGCCTGATATCCCTCTCGCACCATGATAATGTCCTCCCCAGCCATACCGCCTCCCCTTAAAAAGGACAGTATAGCAATCCTGCAAACAGGACATTTCTACTTTGCTTTTACATATACAACATGTTGAGTTTTGAGTGATAGAGGTAAGTTAAATATCACTGATTCCTTTTGAAATCAGAGATGTATCTGGAGAGGTTTGTTGGGACTTGGTGGCAATTTTCAAAAAGATCACTGAGTGTTGACTTTAAGACAATTTTCTCAGAATAGACGAGAAGGTCAAAAGCTGCCTCATATGCCAGCAAATGCTCATATCGAGTCAAAATTACTCCCGTTAATCATGAAATTACTGAAAACACTCATGCCCCTGAAGGGGCATGCTGACATCAAAGAATCAAAGATTAAACAGCCCGCATTAGCGTTGGGACCTCACTGCCAGGACGCGAATGTAAGGGAGGTCAGTATCGCGAGCGGCGACGCCAGGCCCGCCTCCACTGCTGTAAATAAAATATCTCGCGTACGACGAATCCTCCAACTCGGATGTCCATACAAAGAAGTCACCACAATGAAATTTGGGATCAGCATTACCGGGCTTGGATTTATTAAATAAGCTCGTCAGTTCCGCCGTTGTCGGCAGACGCCAGCCGCCTCCGGCAAGGCTCAATTTCCGGGCATATTCCACTGCCTGATAATGATTCATCGACTGATCAGTGGCTGGCGCCCACTGGAGCCTGAGTTTTGAATCATAAATGACCCCATCTTTTAACGTGAATCTTGTATCATCAGCGGCCTGTAGGACAGACACAAATGATAAGAAAAGCAGGCAAGCCCAAAGCGCCTTGAGTGAGTACCCAATCTTTACACGCATATAAGTCTCCTTCAAGAAATTGTGTGTTATTGAATTGCACAGTGCATAAGGCAATGAACTTACGCTACAAGTTCTCGAATCTGTTCGTTCTAAGTGCCTCCCTCCTGTTTTCCACTCGGCATCAAAATCCGGGGTGAGTCACATGCAGCCCTCAGGCAGCGTATGCCAGAATGATTCTCGTCCTTGCGCGGTTAAGCTTAAGGCCTGATCTGCTGTGACCAATCTTTTCACGCGAGGCAGGTCAATCAAACTATCGCATTTTGTTTACTCCCGCTGCTTCAGGTATAGGCCTCCGCCATCGCAATCCCATGTCTTTCCCTCATTCAACCTCGAGATGGAGAATTAGTAAAACGTCTGGCGTCATTAAACGTTCCGCATACGATTATCGTCTCCTAGCGCAAGAATCTCTTTATTTATCCTTCCCGAAGGCATATATCATAGACGCCCGCATCATCGGGAGCCTCCCGATCTTATTAGTACTTCCTCACGTCAGGCGTTCCTAGCCTCCCTATCTGTCAGCGGATGCGGTGCCACACCAATCCGTGTTGACCTACTATTTCGTTCGACCCATGCGCCGTGAAGCTCCATTGATGTTCCACGCCGGGTTCCAATCCATCCTGCTTGGCGTCCTGGCACGCTAGCTGGTTTCCAGGGCAGTTTAAACATGCCTTGAGGTCCCCACCACACAGTTGCCAACCTTTCACCATAAAGGCAATCGATGATGCGCTCGTAGCCTTGTACCGGCCCCAGTACTTCTTTACGCCGCCGCGATGCCCTCCAGCTGAAGCCATGGTCATCTGAACATAGTACGTCCCGTCCCGTTTAAAAAACTGAGTTGTAGTCATCGCGCCCGCTTTGTCCGTCGCTGGCTGTGTGGTTTCCCATCCGCCGATGAGCACGAACCCCTGCTGTGCGACCGCCAAACTGGTAACTAGTAAGGCTGCGAAGGCGATCGGCGCAAAGAGAGCGATGCGAGACTTATGAAAATGCCTGCTAAAAAGGCAACTTAAGATAAAGATAGAGAATTTCTTCGAGGCAATTGGTATTGAATTCATCATACTCTCCTTTTAGTCGTGGCTCTGCTGCAAGGCGTTTAGGACAAAGGCGGCATGAACGCTACCGAGCGCTCATTAGCCGCCTTTGATTCCTATTTACTCCGATCACAATATACGCCGCAAACTAAGCTGCCGGTATCCATTTGTCTTCATATGGTTTGAGTAAATTATCGTTCTACCAATGTGAGCCGTATGGGTGCCCGCAGTTACCGCAAAGTTCTGTACCATAGGATTGTTGATACTGTTGGCAGGGACACCCCGAAACGGAGCAGCGACCCCAACCTGCCTGTGCCTTTCTAGAAGGCATAAATATGCCCAAGATACTCAAGAGCAAACCACCCATGAATATGAGGCATTTCTTGATCGCGTCTCTACGAGTAATTGAACCGCCGCTTTGCTCTTTCTCGTGGTTACAGTTGCACATGACTGACCTCCGTTTTATTGATGGGTCAAAACCACTGACAATGCCAGTGGTGTGGTATGGGGGGCGAAGACCCCACACCGTAAGCTAACCCCGATAAGGTCCGTAATAGGTTAACTGGCATTGCGTTGGTACCAAGCGCAGTTCACCGAGTGACTGATAGCAAAGAGCCAAATTTACAGTAGTAGAGACAACGGACAGCAAAGCGCCCTGAACATAATAATGGCTCCTGAGGCAGAGGAAACAGATTAATCTCAGACCATTGCATTAGTTTCTCCGGTACATTGTTTATAGCATAAGCATATTAGATTTATTTATGAATGTCAAATATTTTGTATTAATTTGTATTAATCCCGTGTCAAGACATTATCACTATCGGCTTTATCACACTTGTCCCTAGGATGTACTGACGCATCCCTCCCTCGCGGGCAAGTCGCTTGACAGTAAATCCCTCTTGCAAGAGGGGAATCGTTACACTGAGTTGCTTGTACAAAAAATGTACTGCTTGTTGTATTATTACGATAATTATAGAGAGTGTAATCAACATGTCAGGAGGCATGGATGAAAAGGGTATTCTTTATCATTCCTTTTCTTTTGATGATCTCTGTTGTTTGGGCTGAAGACAGCAAAGATCGTCTTCTCAAAGAAGCCGAGGCATTGAATCAGGAAGTTGAGGGGCTTTCTAATGAGGGTAAATATAGAGAAGCGATAGCTGTTGCAGAGAAAGCACTTGCGATTACAGAAAAAGCACTCGGGCCTGAGCATCCTGATCTGGCAACGAGCCTGAACGAACTGGCGTTGCTGTATGAGACAACCGGACAGTATGCTGAAGCCGAATCTTCGTACAAGCGGACCCTTGCGATATTAGAGAAAGCTCTTGGACCTGAGGATCCCGATGTGGCGGCGAGCCTGAACAATATGGCAGCCCTGTATCAGACAGCCGGACGGTATGCTGAAGCCGAACCTTTGTACAGGCGATCCCTTGCGATATTAGAGAAAGCTCTTGGGCCTGAGCATCCCGATGTGGCAAGATGCCTGAACAATCTGGCGCTCTTGTATGATACAAACGGACGGTATACTGAAGCCGAACTATTGTATAAGCGATCCCTTACGATAAGGGAGAAAGCTCTTGGGCCTGAGCATCCTGATGTGGCAACGAGCCTGAACAACATTGCACTGCTGTATAAAACAACTGGCCGGTATGCTGAAGCCGAACCATTGTATAAGCGATCCCTTGCGATATGGGAGAAAGCTCTTGGGCCTGAGCATCCTGATGTGGCAACGAGCCTGAACAATATTGCATTG
>Ga0181523_10003163_pt1 | contig 15210 bp, 14 predicted proteins | sample PEATcosm2014_Bin_43_FD_119752 | JGI IMG/M metagenome (GOLD analysis project Ga0181523, IMG submission 119752) | Peatland microbial communities from MTU Mesocosm Facility, Houghton, MI, USA - PEATcosm2014_Bin05_30_metaG | ecosystem: Environmental > Terrestrial > Soil > Wetlands > Peat | place...
CGCGGGAAACAGGGTTTGCTGCCGATCGCCGCTGTTGTTCAGTCCAACCACCATTCCATACCCGATCAGAGAATTCTCGCGAACCCCTTCGACGGTTGTAATGTCCTGAATGCGCACGGGCCGGATCACCGGGTCGCGACTCGAGCCAACAAGCTGCGCGCATGCCACCAGCCAACTGATCGCAAGCAAGTAACCACAGAATCTCATGTCCCCCCTCAGGATGCCTTACGCTAACAGGTCGTCGCGAACCCAGAAGTCGATCAGCTTTTCGTTCTGAGGTCCGCCCAGGCGGTCTAGCATCTCAAAACCCCACTAACTTCAGAATTGCGTTGATAAGCTTGTTGGGCGGCCTGACGCCGTCACTCAGCACTCCTTTTCCGATCAGCTGCACTTCCAGGTTGAAAATCTGGTAGGACAACACCGAGTTATCCACCGCAATATCACTTGGGCGAACCACTCCATGAACGAGGAGGGTTTGGCGCTGGTTATTCATGTCCATATGTCGGACGGCTTCGACGACCAGATATCCGTTGGGCAACACGCTGACCACTTGGGCCGCTAAGCTGGTGCTGAAACTGCTATCCGAAGTGGTCTGTGCTGCGCCGTTGAGCGCTTGGGACGACTGAGGCGAGAAGATATTCTGCAAGCCGTTGTTCGACTTCAACAGGCCCCCGAGGGCGCTGATGCTTGAACTGGCGGTAAACGTTCGGGCGGACTTGACGCTCGAATCGCCCTCGGCCGTCGTCTGCTCGACGACGTTGATGATGATGGTATCGTTGACGTTCCTTGCTTTGTCGTCGGCAGACAGATCAGTAAAGCGTCCCTGCGGAACCCAAAGGGTTCCGAGCGCGGAGTTGGACGCCGCGGTCGCCCGCACCCGCTGGATGTACTGAGCCAGACTTTCCACCGCCGCGTCATTGGCGTTTTTCTCTTTCTTGGTTTGGGCGGCCCATGAGCCCCCCGCGACGAAAAAGATCAATAGAAAGCATTTAAGGCTCTGGCGCGCATCTAGCCACATAAGGTCATTCCCCGTTATTCTCCTGCCGGTTCTGCTTGCAAAAGGCCCTCGCCGACCACTTCCGCCTTGAACACCCGCTGTGTGTCCAGGTTCTTGACTCGAATGACCTGCCCTTGGGCGCCGGATTCGAGCGGAGTAACCAGCGCGGTCATGCGCAGAGTCTGCGTTTCAACCACCAACTTTGCTGGTTTGCCCCTGGTGACCATCATGGTGGCCGGCGGCGCCGCCGGCGGTGTAAACCTGCCCTTGTGCGAGGGGACACCGGCCCGGCTGCCGAGGAGCAAGCCTGCAAAACTCTCTTCATCTGCCTTCCCAAGCCCCTCCGGGTTCACGGCAAGGCTGGCTGTCGGCGCGGTATCCGTGTGGCTCGACAACAACCCGCCCGCGGTCCGGGGCGATTCCTCAACGGTTACATAAAACGGCAAGACTTGCGGCTCGTTGGAAGTCCACAACAAGAAACGAATCTGCCGCCGGACGCGATCAGGCTCCATCAGTTTGACCACGAGCCCGGGATCCCGTTTGGTCACAAACACCGTCGCCTGATAGCTGGGCAATCTCTGTAGAACCACGCCCGCAGCGCTCAGTCCTTCTGCCGCCAGGAAGCTTTCGATCGCGGCCCAGATCTCATCAGGTGAAAGGCGGCGTTGCTTGCAAAAAACAATCAGTCGCTCAGGGAGTTCGAGCTGTTCACGGATCGAAGGAAACTCGCGCAGTTGCAGCACGATTTGGTCTTTGGAGAGGACACGCTGGCAGGCTGGATCGGGAGAGTCACCCAAGGCGATCCGAGCGCCTATCTGCTCCAGATCGGCCGGAGCGTCCGGTGGAAGCAGATCCGAAAGTCTAATCGTGTCACCCTGCACCTCAGCGAATTTCGGAATGCGAATTCGAGGTTGAAGAGAGCCCGCCGCGCGCATCGGCTCGGGAACCAAGAAGAGGGCCAGAGCGGCGACTGCGAGCAGGCAGACAGGGTCAGCACTCAATGGCCGGAAGCTCGAAGAAGGAATTTGACTGTGCACTTCTGACTCCTGACTCCTGAATCCTGCCCTTCTACCGGTTGATATTGTTCAAGTTCTCAAACATGCTGTTGGCGGCCTCGACCACCCGCGAGTTGGCCTCATACGCGCGCTGGGTGAGGATCATCTCTACGAACTCCTGAACAACGTCGATGTTGGATTGTTCCAGCATCCCTTGCTGGAGGGTGCCTAAGCCTTCTGCGCCCCCTGGACTTCCCACCACGGGTTCGCCCGAGGCGGTTGTCGCCGTCAACAGGTTCTGGCCCACGCTCTGTAGCCCGCCGGGGTTGGGAAAAGTGGCCAGTTGAATGATCCCGACTTGCTGGGATTGCTGTTGGCCAGGAAGCGTAACGGACACCGTTCCGTCCGTGCCGATGGTGATGGTTTGGGCGTTGGAGGGAATGGTAATGGAGGGTTGCAGAGGATTACCATCCGCCGTCACGATGTTTCCCTGCTGGTCCATCTGAAAGGCGCCGGAACGCGTGTAGGCGATCTGGCCGTCCGGTTGTTTCACCTGAAAAAACCCCTGCCCTTGAATCATCAGGTCGAGTGGATTCCCTGTGTTGGTTGCGTCCCCTTGAGTCTGGAGGACTTCGGACGTGGCGGTGCGCGATCCCAATCCGATCTGGAGTCCCGATGAGAAGTTCGTTTGCTGTGTCGCAGCCGCCCCGGGCGCCACCAGGTCCTGATAGAGAAGATCCTCAAATTGCAGCCGGCGGCCGCGGAAGCCGGCGGTGCTGGCGTTGGCCAGATTGTTCGCCACATTGTCGAGGTTGTATTGTTGAGCGATCATGCCGCTGGCGGCAGTGTATAAGGCGCGAAACATTTCCCTCTCCTCGCGTAGCGGCGGGTTTACCCCGCCATGCGCCGAGCTCCATCAACGTCCGATGGCGGCGTAAAGCCGCCGCTACACCGTTTTGCGACAGTCTGCCAAGCTATGTGACGTGCGGCAAGTCCTCCGCAGCGCTCTTATTGAATTCGTTATGAAATATCGAAAGCGCCTGTTGCAGAAGCTGGGTTTGCCGCTGAATCATGATCAGCCCGATGGTGCCGGTGATCGGACTCATGTTGGACGCCTCGAGCATCCCTTGGCGAACCTGCGGATCGGTGGCGGGTGTAGCTGTGCCCTTGGGGGCGGAGTACATCGAGTTGCCTTCGGGGGCCAAGGCCGTACCCGGCGCAAAGTCTACCGTCTGGAAGCGCCCCACCACGCCGCCCTGCGATGAGATCGTGCCGTCCGTACTGACGGATATGGACCCGCTGGGAATCTCGAGCGGTTGATTCTGATCGTCCAGCACGGGATCCCCCCAGGCCGTCCGCACCTGCCCTTCCGTGTCAACTCGGAAGTTCCCGTTGCGTGTGTACTTCAACCCTGCCTTCGTTTGGATGACGAAGAACCCGGAGCCCTCCATGGCCACGTCAAGGTCGTTGCCGGTGCGCTCCAGCGTTCCGGCCTGAGTATCGACCGTCGCGCCGCCCAGCACGCCGTAGTTGTTGACGGCTTGATTCAATGAACTCAATGGCCTTGGGCCGGTGTTCCCAAGACTGGCGGTGAGTGACTTGTAGAACTCCCGTTGAGCCTTGTAGCCGGTCGTGCTGATGTTCGCCAGGTTGTTGGCGGCCAGTTCCAGCGCTTGAGTTTGCGCCGCCAAGCCCGTAAATGCCGCGTAGAAGCCGCTGTCCACGTTTCTTGTCTCCGTGCAGGAACAGTGCAGCGGAGAGGCCAAACTGCCAACCGCCGAGCAGGGGAATAACTCCTTGTGGGGCAGTAACTTAAGCGGTTCTGAGACATGCGGGGTGGGCAGAGCGGGACAGCTTCTGGTACGGATTTGCCGGAAAGTCAGGCCGCACTGGGCAAAGCCTGCCGGGGGTGAACTGCCAGCCGGGCAGCGCTACGTCCTGTGGCGTGAAGATGGTAGGTGAAACCGCTTCTGGCCTCAGCGGCATGGAGGATGTAGAGGACTAATTGTCGTTGTCCTTTGTTTTCATAGACATTCTCGCTTTGTTCCGCCAAAAAACATCTCTCAACAACCAGCTTTCGGCCCCGGCCACTCCATTCCCGGATGGCTCAGACCCCGACGTGTGGGGTCTGCGATGTCCCGAAGGGACAGGTCAGGGCGCTCGGCACAATCTGGCCGAACTGCGCCTTCGGCGCATCGCAGACGTTCAAAGGCACCGTATGCACCAGCCCGTTTCTCCTTGCGAAGGTGTGCGATGTCAAAAACCTCGAAGTTTGGCTCTAGGGCACGCATTTGAGCACTCAATTTCAGTTCGTTTTAGTTCGTTTTGCAACAGCCATCATTTGTTTTCAATAACGTACTGGCTTCGTTCGTACTATTTTTCGTTCTTTCCCGGCCCCGGATTTCCCGACTTCCGGGACTATTGCGTTTTTCCTCACGGTACGAAGCTTGCCCACGACAATGTGTCCACAAAATGACCACATTTATAGGCTATCAGATACCCCTGGGTTTGTCAAGCGGAAAGTGCAAAAAGCTTGCGGACCTTCGCGAATTTCTTCGCCCAGACCGCCCACACAACGCGCCAGGAACCGTGACTGTAAGGAGATGTCATTTAGCGGCTCGGCCGTAGCCCGGGAATTACACCTTGCCCCTGCCGCCGAACGCCGGTCATTCCGGCCCAGGTCACATCTACGGTTTTCCGACTATATGTCCAGGTGAACTGCCAACCTTAACGAGGAACTATAGGTCGAGCCACCGACATCCTTCCCTTTGGCCCTCGCGCAGTTGGCGTGCAAAGGATTTGTCCTGTGCACGCTGGAGATCAGTCGCAATGCGGCGCATCGCGAAGCGAGCGCGTGGGGCAAAGTGCGATGCGAGATCAGAGTTTCCAGGAGTCGTAAAGCCCACTTGATGCAGGAGCAAAAATCTGGGGATGTTCAGGGCCAGTCGGGACTGTCGTTTCCTTTTTGAGAGAATGGAAAATGTCATATGACTGCTAAATGATTTAATTAAAATTAATCTTGACACGGCATAATATCATATGATATGTATGGCACTGAAGATGAGGTGGAGTTTTTTCATGCCTGCGCTCAGATGGTTGCAGAGGAACAATGTCGCCAGATTTCGAAGCTGTTCGCGAAGAGCTCATCCGTCTTTGCAGAAATAGAAAAACCCGGCGAGTCATCTTCACAAAGAACGCACCTTGTGATTGGCAACCAAGAAGTGTCGCTCATCCAAAATTCGGTGGGTACTTCTCGGACCCAGGAGCATGGGAGTATGTGGCCGCGTTACTCGAAGAGGGGCACGCAATTGAGGAAGTCATATTGTCGAACCCTCCCGGCGAACGCGCTTACGTCATGAACGTTGATCTCGGACCGCGTCAACCGAGGCTCTACGTAAAAATTCAGATCAAGGCTGGTTGCGTATTCGGCCGCAGCTTTCATTACAGTTACGAGCAGCGCACCCAATAGACGAGAGGTCACATATGGTAGAGAGGGAAAGCGATAAACCAAGTCTAGAGCTTCAATGCCCGAACTGCGGCAAACAGAGCCTCTCGACAGTGTTCGAAACGGAGAACATTGTCTATGGTAGCGGGAAGGAGGCGACTGAGATTCCCGTCGAGCTTCCTGTGCGAAGGTGCGGCGAATGTGGGTTTCAGTACACAGACGAGGAAGCTGAGGATATCAGGCACGCTGCCGTCTGCGAGCATCTGGGACTCATGACACCCGGAGAGATCGCGGCATTACGCAGGCGGTACGACATGAGTCGCGCGGAGTTTGCAGACTTAACACGATTCGGGGAAGCCTCCCTGGCGCGATGGGAGACCGGCCAACTATTGCAGAATGCTGCGAACGATCAACTCTTGTATCTGCTTAGCTTTGAATCAAATGTAGAGCGCCTACAAAAGCGGCAAGCGGAGAAGACGCAAAAAGGACCCAGCGCAAACGTGGCCGCAACTTACGAGGTTCGATTTAGCCATCTCACAGATGTGATCGCGGTTCAATCCGAAGCCCGCTCGTTCTCTTTGCGCGGTCCCTTCCTTATGTAGCGGAGGCCCGAAATCATGTACACCGTAACCTTCTACTCATTCAAGGGTGGCGTGGGACGGTCGATGGCGTTGATAAATGTCGCGGCGGACTTGGTCCTGTCTGGAAACCGAGTTCTAATTGTCGATTTCGACCTAGAAGCCCCGGGCCTTGACACATTCAATCTGGCCGGTCCAGGCCCTGAAGCGCTGGGCGTCGTTGATTTTGTCGACAGATTCCGAAACACCGGCATTGCGCCGAATATCAAAGATTTTGTCCACCGCGCTTCAGTGGACGATCAGCACAGCGAAGGACTTTGGGTGATGCCCGCCGGAAAACAGGATTCAGAATACGCATTTCGACTGGCCAGTATCGATTGGCAGCGACTCTATACCGAATCGGACGGGTACCTGTTGTTCGAAGATTTGAAGGCCCAGTGGAATAACGTCATTCGACCCGACTACGTTCTAATTGACTCACGAACAGGGCATACAGACGTGGGCGGGATTTGCACTAGACAACTTCCAGACGCAGTCGTGGTCTTGTTTTTTCCGAACGAGCAGAATCGGAGCGGGCTAGAGAAGGTGGTCAAGCAAATACGTCACGAGGCAAACTCGCCCAGGAAAAAGGAAATCAGACTGCACTTCGTCATGTCGAATGTGCCTGATCTTGATGATGAAGAGGATATCCTTGCGGGCAGCGTCAGACGCCTGCAAGAGTCGCTGGAGTACGATGAGTTGGCGGCAACAATTCACCACTATCCAAGCCTTGCGCTTCTTAACCAAGCGGTTTTCACGGTGGCCCGTCCAAAGAGCCGCCTCGCTCAGGAATACCGCCGGCTGGAGAAAGTAATCAGGCGAAACAATCTGGAGGACAGGGAAGGTTCTCTGGAGTTTCTTAGACAACTTCAGGATAGACCGACCCGGTCCATGCCCCTATCGAACATTGAAGCACGCCTGTCTGAAATCAGAAAGAGACATGCAGCGGACGGGGAAATCCTGCGACAAATCGCCAACCTGCTAAAGCAGCAGCGAAAATATGACGAGGCGGTTTCGATCCTGAATGACGCGTCGAACGTCGGCCTGGTAGATGCTGACCTCCTTCTTTCACGAGCCGAAATGAACTTCTCACTGGGCAATCGCGGTGCGGCGATTCCTGATCTCAAGGGACTTTTTAGCCTGGCCGAAGTACCCATTTGGCAGCTTGTCGGCGCAGTTAGACTACTTGCTGATTTGGATTCGCACGAAGCTGAAAACGTGACGACGTCACCTGCCGTACATGCATTGGATTCGGGGGACCAAGCCTCACTCGCTGTGGAACTGATGTCATCGAGCAACACCAGATCGATAGCGGACGGCCTTGTCAGATCACTGATGTCTCGGGAGCCGGCCCAATTGAAGCTCCCCAGCTCTACTCGGAATCCGATCGCACTGTCGTTGATCGCTCAGAGGCGATTCTCTGACGCAAGGAAGGTACTTATGCCCCCTGGCTCTTCGCAAGGAACCCTCCCGTTGGAGGAGGCGTTTAACTACGCAATGGCTGTTTGGGGCGAGACAGGGAGTCCTATTCGGGATCTGTTCCAGCAAGTATTAGACCGTCGACACGAACGGGCCCACGTGGATGCCAACTTCCTGCAGTGCTTGGCTCTCGCTTACGGAGTTATGGGGGAAAAGGACCAAGCACTCCAGCAACTGGCGGGCGCGAGAAATTTGATAACAACCGGTGGCGGGGAAACCTTTAGCGCTTGGCGCTATCTTGTGGTGGCGCCTGCCCAATTCTCTGAAGATCTTGACTCTCTGGAGAGAATGATCAATGGCGAGAAATTAAAACCGTTGGTCTTGCAACAAGCAAAACCGCAGTAGCGGGTCGTACTTGCCAAGATCGTACACGGAGACTCGTTTAATCGGAAGCGCCCCACCGAAGAACAATGAGTGAGGGCACGAAACGTATACCGCGTCAACTGTGTGGGTAGCGGCATTGAGCGTGCCGCGCCGGAGGGAGTAAGCATATGTCTGAACCAGCGAAAGAGGACGGAATCGAGCAGGGTCAGCGGAAGAGTGCGGGCAGGCGAGCGAGACCTGGGGACGAAACAATTCCGGGGCAAACCGCCACGAGGACGCGTGCGAGGGCCAAACGCAGAAAACGAGATCGCCAGGTCAAGGACGGAACTCGCGTCAAAGTGTCGGCTGATCAACTTCCGCGGAGGTCGCTCGAACAGGCGCTTCGCGTAGTGAGGGCGCTCCGGGATACTCTACACGGGGGCCCTGCAACGTGGGAAGATATTGCTGGCGCAATGAACATTGGCACCTCGGCCCAGAACAAGTATTACCTCTGGTCTGCCCAGGCATACAATCTGGTCCAAAAGGACGAGGACAAGTACTCGCTATCAGAAATCGGACGAAAGATACTCGCACCAACTTCGCCGAATGAAGAGCGCGAGGCAACGGTTCAGGCGGTCTTGACTCCTGTGGTTCTAAGCCGATTCTTTACCGACTACAACGGAAGCCCGTTCCCCGCTGAGGAGCATTTGGGCAACATCCTCGAACGCAAATATGGAGTGCCTCGCGAACGAATCGACGAAGCCAAAACCCTCATACGCGAAAACGGCATTACTGCAGGGATCTTACAGCAACAACAAGATGGCTCGATGATCGTAAGACTCGACCCGAAGTCAACAGGAATTCCACAACCGCCTGCTGCTATGGAAAGTCCGGTGGAATCGGTGGCAGCGGAAAAGACGGCGGAGTCGGGTGGGCCGGTCAGCGCCGCGACCGAATTTGACCGATTATGTTTCGTCATCACGCCGATTGGCGACGAAGACAGCGCGCAGCGCCGTCATGCAAATATGGTGCTAAAGAACGTCATCGAACCCGTCGTATCGGAACTGGGCCTGATTGCTCGACGCGCGGACCAGATTGATCGAGCGGGCATAATCACCCAGCAGATCTTTGAGTGCCTCGCCAAGGCTCGCATCTGCGTAGCCGATTTGTCCTTCAGCAATCCTAACGCCTTTTATGAGCTAGGCGTGCGCCACATGTGCAAGCTTCCGACTGTGCAGATCATCCGGAAAGGCGACAAAATCCCCTTTGATGTCTCACAGGGCCGAACTATTAAGATGGATATGTCGGACGTTTACTCTGTCATGGATTCAGTTGACTCTGCAAAGAAGGAACTGAAACAACACCTGCGGCACGCCCTATCGAACGACTATAAAGGCGATGATAATCCAGTCAATACGTATTTACCTGGTGTGGAAGTCAGGCTGCCGAAGTAGCACATCGCTCCAATTCCCGAGCGGCGCATAATCTCTTGGTTGTATGCGCAGGTCGACCCTACTTGAGCGAGACTGCAGACTGAAGACTGGAAAGTCCCAAAACAATCCAAATAGCCGTAAAAGGGCCTACCATCTCAGTTGAAGCGTCGCCAGCCCGTCGATATAAGCGTGAAAGCCTTATTTGCGTCTCTTGCCAGCGTCAAACAATAACCCGATGGAAAAGTGAATATATGTGCCGTGAGGATCCTCGCGGGAGAAGATACTGCCGAGTCCAGCCTCAAGGACGAAGTGGGCGTTGTCCGCGACGCGGGCGGTCGTGCCGATCACGCCCAGAGGGATGAGCGCGCCAGGCGAGTGGTCCGTTCCCGAATCGCCCGCACAAAATAAGTTGATGCAGCCGCGCGACCCGGCAAGACGCAGAGAAGCGTAGTAATTCGACGTCTTGTCCTGATTCGTGGCGCCGAGGGTAGCAGCAGCGTCGGCGTTGAGGCTGCGGCCGCCAAATCCGCCATCTGCCGCAGCGGCGCCACCCTCGAGACGAAGGCCCTTGGCGATCCGGTATCTCACGGCGACCTTAAACGTGCCGCCCACGCTGCTGCTGGTGTCATTTTCCACCTCGGCGTCAAAGCCGAGATCGATGCGGTCACTCATGCCGCGGCGCAATCGTACCAGCCAGTCCGGCTGCCCCTGAGTGCAAGGTTCCTGTCGAGTTTCCGAAAAACCGTATCAGGAAGCTGTGAAAAAATCGTAGCGGCGGGTTTATCCCGCCATCGTGGTTCTGAAAACGCTGGAGATATGGCGGGGTAAACCCGCCGCTACCTCTCGGCCGGTGATTTTTTCACAGCCTCCAGTTAGCTTTTCCCGGGCGTCCCAATCTGATTAACGCGCCGTGGGGCGCAATTCCTGTTAGCTAGAACAACAACTTCAATCCGAACTGGATCTGCCGTGAGGTGGTCGAGGTCGCAGTGATCACCCCGGCTGTCGGCGAGGGCCCTCCCGTTGCCGCGGTGTAGACGACCGGATTCGGCGTGTTGAAATTGGTGTGGTTCAGCACGTTGAAGAACTCGGCGCGGAACTGAAGGCCGACCTGTTCGGAGAGATAGAACTTCTTTGCCAGGGAGAAATCTGTCGTGGCCAATCCTGCTCCCTGGAGTATGTTGCGGCCCACGTTGCCGTACGTGCCGGCAAGGGGTTGGATGAAAGCCGCGGGATTGAAGTACCGGCTGGTGCCGCCTTCGATCACCGGGCCGCTGAAGTTGGGATTCCAGGACGGCCGAACCGGATTGCGGCTGTCGCCGTCGTTGGCGGGGTTATAAGACAATTGCGGCGTGAAGGGCAAGCCGGACCCGAGGGTTTCAATTCCGCTGAGTTGCCAGTTTCCGAAAACGCCATTCACCCAGGGGCTGCCCTGAAACGCCTTGCCTCTTCCAAACGGGAGGTCGTAGGTCGCATTGATGACCCCGGAATGGCGAATGTCAAATGAGCCCCGGCCATAGTCCCAACTCGGCTCAAGGGGATTGGAAGCGAACGCTGGGGAATTGGTCGCGACGCTGGTATTCAAACTGTCGCCATCGTCCAGAGCCTTCGCATAGGTATAGACGCCGCGAAATTGCAGCCCATGGCTGAAGTGATGGTTTACGTCTACTTCCAGACCGTTATAGGAGCTCACGCCCTCGGAGAACCAGTGCGTCGAATTGGTCAGCGACTTGTTGGCCAGGGTCGCCGTGGACGGGTTGTACCAGGTTCCCGCAGGGTAGCTTGCCGGGCAGGGCGACGCCGGGCAAATGGTTGGAACCGGAACGTTGGCGTCAATGGACAGAAGTTCGTGGTATCCGTGGGAGCCAATATAGCCGACGCTGAGCGTGGTGTTGGGAGAAAGGTACTGTTCGAGGGTGAGGTTGTACGATTCAACCGCCGGCGTCTGGAGATTCGGCTGCACCCCACTCGGAACAATTTTTGCCGACTTGTAGGCCGCATCCGGAGCGATGCTTGAAAACGGGATACTCTTGTCCGCATAGACGGTATTGAAGGGAGCGACTTGGTCCAGGCGGTAATCCAAGGCATCATTCAGCGCGTAATACAGACCGCCCCCGGCGCGGATTATGGTTTTCTTCGAGGCGAAGGGAGACCACGCCAGACCCACTCGGGGGGCAGGAAGGAATTTGGCGTTATTCACGGATAACGCGGAGCCGCCGATCACCGGCTGGGTGGAGAGCACTCCACTCGAGCCAAAGTCGTAATTCGCCGCGCGGCCGTATGCCTCATTCCAGCCATTCGTGAACTCTCCCCGGAAACCCAGGCGAAGCTCAAGGCTCGGCCGCACTTTGATCGCGTCTTCGGCAAAATACGCACCCTCCAGCGAACGCCACGACAGCGGCGTAGAGGACGGGGCGTAAGTGTACGTGCTCACGGTGCCGGCCAGGAAGCCCGGCAGGTTGGAAAAGGAAGCTTGTCCGTACTGGTCCTGGAGCAGATCGCTGTTCGATTGCAGCCGCTCGAACCACGCGCCCGCGCTGATCGAGTGGATGCCGTGGATGATGCTGACCTGATCGGTGGCTGTGAACAGGTTGCGCGCGGCCGCAAGGTTGCTTCCCGCGTTGGTGCCTCCGTTGGTGAGCTGCGACGCGCCGTTCAGAGTCGTGCCGCCGCCAATCACCACGGCTCCAACCGGTTGGCCCGCATGGATCCAGCCACCCGGCACGGCGGATGCCGGCCCATCGACTCCGCTATTAAAATAGAAGCCTCCGCGGGAGAATCCGACTGTGGCCTTGTTGAGCACGTTGTAGGAAAAGAGGTGGGTTTCACTCAGGCTGGCCACCTGCTCACGCAAGAAAATATCGGTGATGCTGAAGGGATTGGTGGTCGGCGAATTGGAGCCGCTGTCGTCCACCGTGTAAACGCCCGCGAAGGAATCTTTAGCGGAGAGATTCTGGTCCAAGCGTACCGTCCCAAAATCCTCGCGAATGTGTTGCAGGGGATTGCTGAAGGCCCTGGCGATTCCACTCTTCGACCCGGTCGAGGTCAGCAGTTCCGGCCCGTTGGCCAGGGGCCACAAGCCCAGTAGCGGTTGAATGCCGGCCACCGCAGCCGCCCGTGAAGCCGCGTCCGGCACGAGCGTCACATCGCTCAGGCCCAGAACCTGACGGTAGCCTTCGTAGTTCCCGAACAAGAACGTCTTGTCCTTCTTTACCGGCCCACCCAGCGATCCGCCGAACTCGTTGCGTTCAAAGTTGGGGATTTGCGCCTGATCGAAGAAATTCCGTGCGTCCAGGGCGCTGTTGCGCAGGAACTCGTACGCGTTGCCGTGCAACTGGTTCGAGCCGGAGGCGGTGGCGATATTGATCTGGGCGCCGGGGCGTTTCCCGTATTCGGCCCCGTACGCGTCCTTGACGACGGTGAATTCCCGCACCGCGTCCACGCCCAGAAGCTGCCCGCTCGCGCCTCCGGGTGTGTTGTTGATCTCCGACGCGCTGGTGAATTCCACACCGTTCAGGAGGTAGAGATTCTCCTGCGGGCGACGGCCTGAAACCGAAAACATATTGCCCACGACCGAGTTTGATGTGCCGATGCCGCCGGCTCGCTGCGACGTGTAGTTGATGACGCCGGGATTGAGCGTGAGGAGTTGGTCGTAGCTCCTGCCATTCAGCGGCAGATCCTTCACCTGGCGCTCGTTGACGAGTCCCGATACATCGGCGGTGTTCACCCCGGGGGCGAAGGCGGCCGACTCCACTAGAATCTCCTGGCGAATTCCTGCGAGGGAGAGCGTCAAAACGACATTGGCGTGCTGTCCCAGCACCAGGGAGATGCTCCGCCTCGCCGTGCTAAAACCTGCCTTCTCGGCGGATACCTCGTACTCGCCCACGGCTAGCAGGGGAGCTTCATAGCGGCCTGCATCGTCGGTGAGGACCGTGCGCACCGTACCCTTCTCCGTGTTGATAATTCGAACCGTGGCTTGCGGAATGGCGCCGGCGGCGGCATCGGTGGCAAGGCCGGAAATGGAGGCCTCACCTTGCCCCAGAACCAGCGATGGCCCGAGAAACATCGCCAGCAGCAAGATCGGTAGGCGCATAACGAAGCGCGTCCGAAGGCGCACACGGTTGATCACGCTCCCTCGTTCGGTCGCAGGCTGGAATCGGGGGAATTCTGCTTCCATGGTTGGCTTTTGCATTGCACTCTCCTCGTAGGTGTAGGGGCATCCGATTGACCGGCGCCTCCCTTAGATGTTGTTTTTTCTGAGCCCAGTTTGTTTGCCGCTTATTAACGAGAACGCATGTCCATCAAAGGGGGAACGAGTTTAGAAAAGCGCGTCCACCCAAGGTGCAAGGGACAGCTTGCTCAGGCCGGCCTACGAGAGGCGAGAAGAAATAGGAGAAGCGCTACAGAGGTGATTGGGGAGTTTTTCTTCTCAACGTTCGCTGGGCCGGCTAGCTACAGAACAACCGACAGCGCCCTGCGCAGGGCCCAGTACAACAGCAACATTGAGAAAGAATCTTAGCCATACTGTTTTTGATGATACGCAAATGAAATATTGCCGTCAAGCATTTTTGTGATGCGGAAGGCAATAGCCAGCAGGAAACGCCGCCTTTGAAGCGACCGGAATACTAGCCCTGAAGGTCCAAGCTCACGGAAAGGAGCTTGCCCTCAAATTCGAAGGTCACCTCGTGATGCTCTCCGCGGGCAAGTGAGAAGAGCGTGAAATCTCTCCCAAAGATCACGGTGGGCACGGAGAGCGCGCAAGCGTCCGCCAGGCCGGAAATCCTTCCCTTAAAACTTCCGGCGATCATGTTGCACACCTCTCCGAAAGCGTCTTGTGCAGCCTCTGCGGCGCCGATCTCATCGTCGCCCAGCATCTTGGCTGCGATTCTTCTGGCGCACTCGGAGGTTGTACGCACGCTCACCAATCCGCATAAACTGCCCGCAATGCCAACCATCGCGGCGAAATCCGGGACAAAAACCGGCACCGGCTCGCTGGGCACGGTCAGAGAGTCCCCCACCATGATCTCAAAGACTTCTTGGCTCGCCTGCGTCAGTTCCTCGCGCCAATTGTGCTGAGCCGCTGATAGCTCGGCCCCAGTGGCTTTGTCTACAGCTTGGGCGCAGGGCCCGGCGGCTCGGGCGGAAAGATGGATCCGAACTCGTTCCGGTTCTGCAGCGATCTCCTGATCCATGATTAACCTCGAAGCAGTGGGATAACGCGCTCTTTGATCTGTTCCGGTGTGAAGGGCTTCCGAATGTACCCGGAAGCGCCCAGAGAGAGGGCCTCCACCACGTGGGCCTCCCCTGCCTCCGTCGTGATCATGACCACCGGGGTATGTTGGGCGGACTCGATACCGCGGAGCTGTCGTACGAATTCCAACCCATCCATCAAGGGCATGTTGATGTCACTCAGGATAAGATCCAGGGGATTGTCTCGGGCAAGGGATAGAGCTTCCGAGCCGTTTGACGCTTCGAGTACCTGGAGCACGTCCAGACCTGCCTGTCGTAGCGAGCGACCTACAATCTTGCGCATCACGGAGGAATCGTCCACAATCAAAACACGTGCTGGTTTCATCCCTGTATCACCCCCATATCGCGGCGATAGGCAGTTCCAATAAATGCATAATCTCGGGAAACTCCAGCTCCAGCACCTTTGCGAGCTCGCTTTTTTCGGCGTCGGTCAAGCTCTGGGCGGAATTATCGAGGAGGCTCTTGTAGACGTTTCGGTCGACGAGCGCGATTTGAGAAGGCGCTCCGCCAACCCGTACCCCATGCACCTGGCATACCAGATCGGCAGCGACAACGATGTCCACCAGTGTCCGGTCGTACCTTGCGTCCTGAGGCCGATGGTGATATTCCAGGACGTCGATGATCTGCGGCGCGAAGTTCCAACTGAGACCAATACACTTGCCCACCAGGCAGTGATCAACGCCGGCCTGTTGCC
>Ga0181523_10003168_pt1 | contig 15197 bp, 12 predicted proteins | sample PEATcosm2014_Bin_43_FD_119752 | JGI IMG/M metagenome (GOLD analysis project Ga0181523, IMG submission 119752) | Peatland microbial communities from MTU Mesocosm Facility, Houghton, MI, USA - PEATcosm2014_Bin05_30_metaG | ecosystem: Environmental > Terrestrial > Soil > Wetlands > Peat | place...
GCCGATTTGCTGGAGAAGTTTGTAGCGGCCGATGCGGTCGCCGGGTTTTTCGGTGAGTGGTTCGGGAAGGACGATGGTGGAATGCTGTGGTGGAGCAACCGGGTCTTCAAGAAATGCGCCGGCCTGATCGTGAGCCAGCAGGAGCTTCTCGACTTCCGCGCGCAACCCCTCGTCGCCGCGACAGGCGCCGTCCAGATAAGCCGCTCGTTCTGCCGGTGAGTTCCGTGCCGCCGCCTCGGCCAGAACCTGCTTGATTCGTTCCCAGTCTGTGCTCATAAAGTTGATTCCCATCAACAATCGCTTCACCGATACATGCGCCGTGGCCGGCCGGTTTGCTTCAAGAAATCGGCGGACAAATGAACAGGAGCAAACGGAGGCAGCGGAGGACGGCCGCCCGTTCAGTATTGCTGCACAATTTCCTTTGTCTCTGTTAGCTCAGTTTTCTCCTGTTCAAATTAATCGTCAGATTCAGGTTTGTTTGCCCGGCTCGCCCGGCAGTCGAACGCGACGGAAGAGCCAAGCGCGGGCGAAAACCCAAGTGCGGTCGGCGGTGCTACGGGAAATGCCCAGTTGCGCGGCGGCTTCCGCTTGGGTCAGGCCGGTGAAAAAGCGCAGGTTGACGAGTTCCGCCGCGGCGGGATCCACCTTCGCCAGTTGGGTCAGCGCTTCATCCAGAGCCAGCAAATCGTCGTCGGGCAACGGGCAGGCCAATTCCACTGCGTCCACCTCGACCCGTTGGCACTCGCCGCCGTGCTTGAGCCGCTGCTTGCGGCGTGCGTTCTCGACCAGGATCCGCCTCATCGCTTCTGCTGCCGCTGAGAAGAAGTGCCTTTGCCCTTCCCACTCGCGGCTTTCCGCGCCCGCGACCCGCAGCCAGGCTTCGTGAACCAGCGAGGTGGCTTGGAGGGTTTGGCCGGGGCGTTCTTGGGAAAGTTTGTGCGCGGCCAGGCGGCGCAATTCGTCATAGACCAACGGCAGCGGTTCCGCGCTCGTGTGCGCTTCGCCGCGCTCGATTGCCTGCAACATGCCGGTCACGTCAACCATAGCACGGGGGAAAATGCCGGTGAAAGGGAGTAAGCGCGAACGGACGCTTGCTGCTTTCTTCTCCCCTAAGCTCGAAGCAAGGCACAAATATCAGAAGTTGTCAAGATATATGCTTCCTCGACGTTTTCAGTGGAATGAGTGTTTACGCCCGCCCTCACCTTTTGTCCTCTCCCCCAGGAGAGGAAATAGCTTTCGATTGCTTCTGGTTTTGCGGATGAGCGTCCGGCCAATCCAGTCGGAGACATTTTCAAAGGAGCGGCGAACGATTCTCCCTCTCCTGGGGGAGAGGGCCGCCCGTCCTCCGTAGCAATACTGCGGAGGGTGGAGGGTGAGGGCGGAGGTCATCGGTGCATCCTTGGGTCGTGGCTGCACCCGAAACGTCCAGTTTCACGCCCTGTCACCTACTGAAAACATCGAAGAACCACATATATTTGCTACTGCATTAGCAGGTGGTGCGTGAATAGATTGTTGCCAAAAGTGTTCATGCGTGACTCGTGGTTTTGCTTCGGGGCATAATCGTTTATGCCTGCGAATGGGAAGATTGTTTTAATCACCGGCGTCACGCGCGGACTTGGGCGCGCGATGACAGAGGAGTTCATCCGGCTCGGCCATGTCGTTCTTGGCTGCGGTCGTTCGGAAAAGGAAATCGCGCAATTGCGGAAAAACTTCGCCGCGCCGCATGATTTTGAAATCGTGGACGTGGCAGCGGACGAACAGATCGCGGCCTGGGCGAAACGGGTTTTGGCATCGCATGGCGCGCCGGATTTGTTGCTGAACAACGCCGGGCTCATCAACCGCAACGCACCGCTCTGGGAAGTTCCCGCCAAGGATTTTTCCGACGTGATTGACGTGAATATCAAAGGGGTGGCAAATCTCATCCGGCATTTCGTCCCGGAAATGGTCCGGCGCAAACGCGGCGTCATCGTGAATTTCAGTTCCGGGTGGGGGCGGACGACCGAGGCGGAGGTCGCGCCGTATTGCGCGACGAAGTGGGCGATTGAAGGATTGACTCGGGCGCTGGCGCAGGAATTGTCCCGCCTCGGCGGGAGCATGGCCGCGGTCCCGTTCAATCCCGGCATCATCGACACCGACATGCTGCGCAGTTCCTTCGGCAGTTCGGCGGGAAATTATCCAAGCCCGCGCGAATGGGCGAAAATCGCCGTGCCGTTCCTGTTGAAGCTCGGACGAGCGGACAATGGCAAGCCATTGACAGCGCCCGTTCGCGGCGCGAATGATTGATGCTAATGTGCAATCAAACTGCACTAAAAGCCGTGGCAGACATCAAATGATCTGGTAACGTGCCCCCTCGCCCCGGCCCTCTCCTCCGCTGGTAGCGGGGGAGAGGGTGCCCGGCTTGTCTCGACGGAGCACGGCGAAGGCGGAAGAGCGGGTGAGGGGGTGCGTTTACCGGTTTGTAGTATTCTGAACGAAATTTCGTATGAGGACGGCGACTCAGAAAACGTTTCAGGCGAAGGCTATTTTTTCAGGGCGTTCAGTTCCACGGTGGCGCTGCTGTATTCCATGCAGCCCTTTTCTCCCGTGCCGAGGCATTTTTTGAAAAGGGCCGTCGCACCTTCCTTGTCGCCGGCGAGGAGATGTTTCATGCCCGCATAATAATTGGCCTGACAAAACTGAACGGTTTGCGCTTTCGGGTTCCGGGCGGAAATTTTAGCGACAGTCAGGAAATCTTCTTCGGTCACGGTGCCAGCGAGAAATTGTCCGATCCGGGCTGTCCAATCGGTCGCTCGCGCGCCTTGGAGGGATTTCATGTAATCGGCCAGTTCGCGGGTCGCGTCGGTCTGTTCACCGAGCCGGGCACGGAGCAGCCAGATGCGGAAGCGGGGATAATCCAGCAAAGGATCGAGTTGGAGTGATTTGCGAAAGCTCTCCAACGCCGGCTGGAGTTGCGACAGGTCGTTTTGGACATGCCCCAGATTTTCCCGGGCCCGGGCGTTCTCAGGATCGAGTTCGGTGGCTTGGGAACAGTCGGCAAGCGCGCTCTGGTAGTTCTTTTGATTGTCCCTGGTCAAGCCGCGATACGAATAAGCCATGGCATTTTTGGGATCCATGTCAATCGCCCGGTCGAAGTCTGCCGTGGCTCCGTCAAAATCTTTGAGCAAGCGCCTGGCTTCGCCGCGGGCGACATGGGCGTCAACATCATTTGCATTCAATTCGATTGCCTGGTCGTAGTCCGCAATTGCGCCGGCGAAGTCTTTGAGGTCGAATTTCACCCGGCCCCGGTCCACAAGGCAGGGAGCGGATTCGGGATTCAGTTCGATGGCCTTGCTGAAATCGGCGAGTGCGTCGTCGTAATTTTTAAGTCGTTGGTTGGCCAGACCACGAGAGTCATAGGCCCCGGCGGCTTGCGGATTCAGTTGGATTGCATTGGTGCAATCGGCAATCACACCGGCATAGTCCCGGAGATCATATCTGGCGGTGGCGCGAGTGTAGTAGGCCGCGGCATAATTCGGATTCAACGCGATGGCCCTGGTGCAGTCGGCGATGGCCCCGTTGTGATCTTTCAAATTTTGTTTGGCGCTGCCGCGGGCGCCATAGGCATCCGCGTATCGGGGATTAAGTTCGATGGCTTTGGTTTCATCGGCGATGGCCCCGGCGTAATCGGCGAGTTGAAATTTGGCGGCTCCACGGTTCCAGTAGGCGTAGGTGTAGCCGGGATTGAGGGCGATGGCCTGGTCGAAATCGGCGATGGCCTCCTTGTATTTTTTGGCGTTGTATTTGACGGCGCCGCGAGCGCCATAGGCGTCCGTGTAGGCAGGATTGAGTTCAATGGCCCGGTCGAAATCGGTGAGAGCTCCGGCGTAATCAATGCGCGCAGATTCGGCGTTGCCGCGGGCGCAGTAGGCCGGGGCGGAATTGGGATTGAGTTCGATGGCTTTGTTAAAATCGGGGATGGCTTCGGAGTAACTTTTGAGCATGACCCTGGCGTTGCCCCGGCTGACATAGGCCTCCACGTTATTGGGATCTCGTTCCAGGGCTATGGTCTCATCAGCGATGGCGCCGGTGTAATCTCCGAGGTGGAATCTGGCGTTGCCGCGGACTAAGTAAGCGTTTGGATACAGAGGATTCAGTCCGATGCCTTTGTTAAAGTCAGCAACGGTTCCAGCAAAATCTCCGAGATGAAATTTGGCATTGCCGCGAATGTAGTAGGCGTTCGGATATTGGGGATTTAATTCGAGGGCCTTGGTGTCATCGGCGATGGCCCCGGCATAATCGTTGAGATGACTCCGGGCTTCGCCGCGGTTGATGTAGGCATCGGCATTGGTAGGATTCAGCTCGATGGCCTTGTTAAAGTCAGCAACGGCTCCGCGGTAATCCCCGAACTGGCATTTGTTGACCCCGGAATCAAGGAACGCCCCGGCGGTGGGCTGGGGGGCCTTGTGATGCCGCCTGCACGAGAGGGAACAAGCGACTAGTGCCAGTGAGAAGAGGAGGCAAAATCTCCCGAAGCCGGATTTCATCGCGGGAGTTTATATTACGACCATATCCACGCGCAATACCCGTTGAAATTCGGGTAGTGTCTTAATTTGAAGGGGCGCGGTTTGTCTCAAACCGCAGCGCGTCTGAAAGCAAAGCAAGCCTCCCGTGATTTCCATGTCTCTTCTCGTAAGAACCGGCTGCGAGTTGGGACAACTCGTCCACCCTCCGCAGTGCTACGGAGGATGGGCGCTCCGAATTTCAAATTAAGACGCTACTGAAACTCGGTGGGGGTATTGTTTCGGTGGGGCGAGGCTACTGACGAGCCGGACTCGGCACGCTGAAGCAAAGCGAAGGCGGCTCGCGGGGATCAGCCTTCGCCGGGCTACGGCGCGACAGGCGCTCGCCCCACCAGAATTCAAACTATACCCTGCCCGAAATTCAAATCCGGTTGATTAAATCCATTTGATTGTTCACCATGCGGTCGTGGCTTCGGAAACGTTTCAGGCGAGCCGGTGGACGCGCGGGAATTTCCTGTTTCCCACCGTCATCGAAGTGACCGACAAGGCGGTCATCCGGCACAAACGCTCGTGGTTCAGCAAGGACGAAATCAGCATCAGCATCACGAAGGTGGCGTCCGTGCACATCAAGACCGGCCTCATCTGGTCGGACATATTAATCGAATCATCCGGTGGCTCCGACCCGTTGGCCAGCCACGGTCACCGGAAGCGCGATGCGCGCCGCATCCGTGAACTGGTGGAAGAGGCCCAAGGAAATCTGGGCGTCGGGGAGAATTGAAATTGTAGCCGCAGGCTGTAGCCGCAACCTTCAGTTGCGCGCGACTTGAAAGTCGCGGCTACAGGCGCTCGCAAGGCTTGAAAATTGCGCCTGCCTTCCATCCGCCGAACGCAACTTGAAAGTTGCGGCTACAGTGCTAACCATTGACCACGTGCAGCGGGAGGCGTTCCTGCCAGTAATGCACGGGTTCCACGCGCGCGTCCTCGTCGAGTTGTTCGACGGCGTCGCGCAGGCTGCGGGCGGCGGCGTCGTGCACGTCTCCAAATCCAGCCGTCAGTATGAGAATTTTTTTCATAATCATGACCGCCGCAAGAAAGATGCCTTGGGCAGGTTACAATCCTGTGACGGTTGCGTGAACTTCTATTCACGTTTTTATTCACCCACAACACTCAAAACCAACCGCGGATTTCGCGGATGGCGCGGATTTGCTTGAAAAAGCGTCTGCAAATGTTTTCCTTCTCCGCTCTGGGGAGAAGGTGGTCTCGCATGGCGGGACTGGATGAAGTGCAACGTCCCCATTTCCGATCTTCCAACTCCCATTGCCCCCCGAGGAAGCCATGCGATGCCAATCTGGCATCGCATCCAGACGCAACGTCCGCTATCTCCCTTACGCCTTCACCGAACATGGCGCGCTCATGGCCGCCAACGTTTTGAGCAGCCCGCGCGCGGTGGAGATGAGTGTGTATGTCATCCGTGCGTTTGTGCGCATCCGGCGGGAATTGACCATCAACGAAACCGTGGCGCGACGACTGGCTGAGATCGAGAAAGCCCTGATGAAACACGACGGCGCATTGCACGATCTGGATGAGAAAATCCGCCCGCTCCTGCCGCCGCCGCCCGAACCCAAGCGCCGCGAAATCGGCTTCCACGTCGAACCCGACGAACCGACCAAATCGAAGGCAAGGGCCAGATGAAACGATTCACCGCACACACAGCGAATTTGCCTTCCCAACTCCCGCCTGCTGTTTCCTGTCAGCCAACGTCAGAGTTTTACGCCCGGATTCTTTTCGTAGGCTGACCCCATGCGGCAGAGTTCATCCAACGCTTCAGAAAACAGGTCATACAACAATTTCAGCCGGTCAACGTCCTTGATGACACCCGTCACCTGAAAATAAAGTTCGTCCACGCCCGACGGAAAATTCCGGCCGCCCCAGAATTTTTGCTCGTCGTCCCGGACGCAAAAGTTGATTTCAGGCTGGGCGGCGATCAGTTCGCGGATTTTCGCGTTGGCGAAGAGCCGGCGCAATTTCGCCTCGTCATTGCCTTTGATGATGAAATCCTCATCGAACTGCGGATAACCCACGGTTACGTCCTGCATGCCCAGCTTTTTCCCAATGTTGCTGAATATGCCCTGGCGATAGATGTTGAACTGGAAGCCGTCCGGGTTCACATAGGGTGCACGCATCCGGGTGTAGGTGATGGACGATTTGCCGGTGGACACGGTGTAGGTGTCAAGCGTGACTGTCCACTGGCCATGCGTGGCTTCCACCTTGCCACCGTTCCAAAAGCCGCCTTCGGAGAAATTGCCGCCGACGGCGGCGGCGAATTGCTGCCAGATTTCGTCCCGGCTGGGGCCAAACAGGTTTCGGAGAAAGCTCATAAAGTTCTTGAGGCGACTTTAGGCGTGCTTCAGGGGAGCGTCCATTATAAACGAATTCACAAATTGGATTCGAGGCGATAGCCGTTCAAAATCCATGACTGGTGGGTAGGAGCGATCATAAACCGCGGATTTCGCGGACGAGGCGGCGGCGTCAATCTTCGCGTCTTTGGACGAAGATAAACAAAAAGGCGCGGGTTGCCGTAGGAATCATTTCCGTGGCGATTGGCTCCGGTAAGCGAGCCGGGCGCGGGTCATGCGCTCGCGCAGGCCGCCCTGTTCGAGAAAATCTTTTTCCAGCCGGCGGAGTTGCTGGTCAATCAGGTAATTGGCCTGGTGAATCAGGCAGATGGCAATGTTGGCAATCACCTCGGGCGGGCGGGTTTCCACGAATTCGCGGTAAAGCTCGTAGGTTTGCGGCATTTTGCGTCCGAGCCGGCGGACGTAGAGGGCTTCCCTGGAGTTTTTGTCCCATTCGCGGTGCTCACGCACGCGCAGGTAATCGCGGTAGTCGTCCAGCAACTCTTCCAGACTGGCGCGGCCCACGTTCGTGAGCTTGATCTCAGTTTCCTTGGAGGTGAGGGCGGCCTTGCTGCCTTCCAAAAGATTCTTTTTGCCGGAGCGGGCGGCCTGGATCATCTGGTCCACGGTGCGGTCGCCCCGGGCGAGATACTTGTGCGCAAAGCGGAAGGTGAGATCATAGACCACCTCGGCTTTGTGGAAGGAGTGGAGGGTCTGGTAATCGCCGCGCGGAGGAATAATAGGATGGGAAGAATGGGAATCAGGCGACGGAGGCTTCCCGCCACTCACATGCCTCGCATTATTCCCATCGTTTTTCATGGCAGCCCTGAATGCTTCGGTTGCGCGGCAGTGTGCGCCGGTGAAGCACGCGCGTCAATGACGCGCTGCGCCCAAGGCCAAAGGCTGAATGCTAAATGCTGAAGGATCGTGAAATCAGCGGCCGACCCACAACACGTCGAGGTTGCCGGGACCGCCGCGTCCACCGCCGCCGCGCCGCTGACCGGCGGGTGCGTTCGTGGCCGGCGCCGGCGCCGGTGCATTCGTGGCCGAGGCCGCCTGCGGCAGACGCTCGGTGCAGATCAAAACAATCCGGTTGTTCCTGGTGTCGAGCGACGAGGTTTTGCAGCCCGCCTTGGTTTGCACGGTTTGTTCCACCGCAAAGCTCGTGGGACTGCTTTCTTTGATGATGGTCAGCGTGCCGTCGCGCTGTGAGCTCCACGCTTCCATCGTAGCGGGATTGAATCCGCCGCCGTCCGTGCCGTTGCCGAGGGGCAGCGTGGTCAGCACTTTGCCGTCGTCGGCATTCAACACGACGCAGACGTCGGGCTTGGCGCACATGGCGAACAGAATGTGATTCTTCACGTCCAGACCGAGGCCGCCCGGTTCGCCGGCGCTGTCGCCGAGGTCATACTTGGTAACGACCTTCATGGTCTTCAAATCCACGACGGCGATTTTCTTCTCGTTCTCGACATCCACATACAATTTACCCTGCCCGTCGCTTTGGGCCTGCTCCATCGCACCGCCGACATCCACGGTGCCGACGACCGAGCCGTCCTTGGGATCGATCACCGTGATGCTGGGCGCCTGATGGCTGAGAATAAAAACCTTGCCCGTGAACGGCTCCAGCAGGATGCCGTCGGGCCGGCCTTGAGCGTCAATGCTCTTGATCTTCTGCATCGTCTCGGTGTCGAACATGCCGACCGGGTTGCTGCTGCTGAAACCGTGATGCGTGGCGGTGTCAATGGCCACGCCGTGACCGCCGATGTTGGTGATGGCGCCGATGTATTTATGGCTGTCCAGATCGAACACGAACGTATTTCCGCCGCGCGGCACATAAACGCGCCGGGCGTCGTTGTCGGCATAGACATAATCAATGCCGCCATTGCCCATGAGCTGGGTGGTGTCGAGCACCTTGTAAGGGGCGCCGGTTTGGGCGAGAACATGGCCGGCCAGCAGGCCGATGCCCGCCACGGACAGGATGCGTAAGAGAGGATTCATAAGTTAAATGTTGCAGTCAGGCCCAAGTTGTTTCATTTCCCACGTCGTTAAGCAATGGTTTTTTGAATTATGACAAAGAATTTATTTAAGGCCGGCAACTCGGGTGGAGGCAAGCCGGACTGGTTGAAGGTTGAGACGTGGCAAGAATTGGAAGCAATGTGGTGTTAGAATTTTTACGGAGCACGGCTGGGCGCGCAGCGCCAGCCGCAGCGCGTCCAAAATGCTGCGGCTGGTCTCCGACACAACCGCGCCCCGTTCAAGTCAGGAAGATTACGCGGCATCGTCAATGAAGGTTTTTGCCCGCATGGAGCAATAAAAACCACTCCAAAAGGATTGAAGGGATCGAAAATGGCGGCAATTCGAGGAAAGAAGCAGAGAATGAGGTCTGGCATGTCAGTTGCATCCGCTACTTTCATGGAAATATTTTTCAGCGCACATAGGATTTACTTCGCGGCATTTGGCGAAGCGCACGCGGCGTTAACACCGCCGGTCGTCTTTATTTCCAGTTAGACTGCCAGCATCCTGCCACACGGCTTCATTCTTCCAGTCCCGGCCGGCGGATCAACCTACCCGGACGGGGCTTGCTTTTTTTGGGGGAAGCTCACATCCGTGGTTGGAAAAAAACGGCACCTCAACTTTTGTCCTCTCACATTGAATTGTTTTTCCCAGACGACCCTCATCCGGCTGCGCCACCTTCTCCCGCTCCCGCGAGCGAAGGAATCTCTTTCGAGGCGGAGAGGAAATCAGCGTTGCCTCTCTCGGTAGGGCAAAAGGTGGACGCGACGCCTCGAATGGAAAGTTTGGGACTCGCAGTAGCTCGTCCCTCCGAAATTTACTTTGCAAATTTTCCACCGATTTTCCTTGACTTTAGTCATGAAATTCCTGGATTATCCCAATCGCGTACCTGTACCCCGGAGAGTGATTGGCGTATTCGGTGTTTGTTGCGCCATTTTTCGGGACCGGTAAACCTAAGAACTATTAACCAGACATGCGTATGTTAAAAACTTTGAGCGTCCGTTCATGTTTCGTTTCCCCGATCACGGCCTTGTTGGTCTGTGCCGCCTGCAATCTCAACGCCCAGGTCGCTTCTGAGAATTATGCCAGCCTCCTCTCTGCGTATTTGGGCCAGGGGAGCGCCAACGGCAGCCAGGCGGTTAAAAACAACTCCTGTGTTCCCACTTCCACAGCCAATGGCTTGTCCTTCCTGGAGTTTTATCAAATCAGTGTGGGCAACCCCGACCCTTTTGCCTTCAGCCCGAACACGATAGCCACCGTTAATTCTCTCCAAACGCTCATGGGCACCACAGCCGCCGGCACCACGGCCGCCGGCGCGATAAGCGGCCTGAACACTTATCTCTCCAGCCCCACCGGCGACCCGGCCCCCAGCGTCGTCACCAGCCAGACCTTTAATCCAAGCGCCCTGTTTCTGGGCAACGCGCTGTCACTGAACAACGCCGTCCAACTTGGCATCTTGTGGGGTTCGATTACCGGCGGCACTTTTACTCCTGTCAACGGCGGCGGCGGGCACTTTGTTTCACTGACCGCCATGAACCTGCTCGGCGGTGCCGGAACGATGACCATCCTTGATCCTTGGGGAAATGTCAGTGGCAATAATGCCGGTACCGAGGGGGACTTTGTGTCACTCAACGTCTCGACGGTCAATCTCAACGGAGTGGGTGCGGTCTTACAAGTGACCTGGACCACCAATGCGCCGGAAGATACAACCGCGATAGACGGCACCGGCCCCACCTCCTTTGGCGGACCCGGAGCGACAGGCTACATTGCAGTTGATGACCTTGAGGCTGTGCCCGAGCCCGCGACGATGGCTTTGATGGGTGCCGGCGCGCTGGCTGTGCTGGCGCGGCGGCGCTGCAAAGCTTGATTTTATCCCAATTCAAGCTTGGTTTCCGTTCTTTCGGGTTTCGCGGAAATCCCTCACCCGGAGGTGCAGACCAAATTGCAATCTCACCGGACGTGATCGTTCAAACGAGGAATTTTGGTGTTGGTGCCAATGCAACGCCCGGAACAGGCTGAATGACCACATCCGCAGGCGAGCCGCAGGGCATGAACACCCGATGCCCCAAGACGAACTCCGGCAGTTGATTGAATCGTCCGGTGGCAGCGGGCGCGTCCTTCCGAATTTACTTCGCAAGGCCCCTGCAGAATTTCTCGATGCGTTCCAGCCCTTTCTCGATGTTCGCCATGCTGGTGGCGTAGCTGAGGCGGAGGCAATCGTCCGCGCCGAACGCGATGCCGGGCACGGCGGCAACCTTTTCCGCTTCGAGCAGCCTGGCGCAGAAATCGGATGACTTGAGGCCGGTTTTCGAGATGTTCGGGAATAAATAAAATGCGCCCTTCGGATTTACGCAGGAAAGGCCGGGGATGCTGTTCAATTTCTGGTGCGCGTAACGGCGGCGCTTGTCGAATTCCGCGAGCCACGCTTTCAAGTGGTCCATCGGACCGGTGATGGCGGCCAGCGCGCCCTTTTGCGCGAACGACGTCGGATTGCTCGTGCTGTGGCTTTGCACGGCGTCAATGGCCTTCGCAATCGGCTCCGGCGCGGCCAGAAAACCGAGACGCCAGCCCGTCATGCTCCACGCCTTGGCAAAACCGTGCACGATGACGGTGTGCTCCTGGTGCGCGGGCGAAAAACTCGCGACGCTTTTATGTTTTGCGCCGTCGTAAAGCAGGTGCTCGTAAATTTCGTCGCTCATGATGAGCACGTTTTTCTCAACACAAATGTCGCCGAGCGCCTTTACTTCGTCGGGCGTATAAACGCTGCCGGTCGGGTTGCTCGGGGAATTGAGAATGAGCAGGCGCGTGCGCGGCGAAATGGCGGCGCGTAACTGCGCCGGCGTGACTTTGAATTCGGTCTGGTCGCTCGTTTGCAGAATCACCGGTTTCGCGCTGGCGAGTTTCACCATTTCCGGGTAGCTCAACCAATACGGCGCCGGGATGAGCACCTCGTCGCCTTCCTGGCAGGTGGCGAGGATGACGTTGTAACACGAGTGCTTGCCGCCGCAGGAGACGATGATTTGCGACGGCTTGTAAGTGAGGCCATTCTCGCGTTTGAATTTGTCGGCGATGGCCTGACGCAATTCCGGGATGCCGCTGGACGGCGTGTATTTGGTGAACCCGGCGGCGAGCGCCTTGGCGGCGGCGTCCTTGATGAATTGCGGCGTGTCGAAGTCCGGTTCGCCCGCGCCGAAGCCGACGACGTCCTCGCCCGCGACCTTCATGGCCTTGGCTTTGGCGTCAATGGCCAGCGTGAGCGACGGTGACAGCGACGCGGCGCGCTGAGAAATTTTATAGTTCATATCAAAACGGCGGAAAGGTTACGGGCAGGGCAGGGGAGCGCAAGAACGGAAATTTGTTTTAACACTCGCCCTCACCGGTTTCCTCTCCCCCAGGAGAGGACATACCGATAATGAGTTTCTGTTTTACGAATAAGCGTTCGGCCAATCCAGTCGCAGGTATTCCAATGAGACAGCGAACGATTCTCCTTCTCCTTGGGGAGAAAACCGGGATGGGGGAGAGCGTGTTATTGAGGTGTAGCGTCGGCGCTGTGCGCCGATTCTTTCGAGCCGCAGGCTCGGTGCTACACTTTGCCGGGTCGCGCCTTCGCGGCGACGCAGCCGATTCACGCGGCGTGTCGAGAACGAGGACGAGAACGAGGACGAGGACGAGGACGAGGACGAGGACGACATCAATAGATCCCGGCTCGTGGGGACACTCGCCCCACCAAACTCACTTCGCCAGATAATATTTCTCCGTGTATTCCCGCACCATGCGGCCGGTGGTGAATTGCGGCACGAGCGTGACCATCGCGCGGCGGATGCGCTCAATCCATTTACGTGGAATGCCTTTTTCGCAACGATCGAAAAACATGGGAATGACCTGTTCGGTCAGCACTTTGTACAGGTTCTCGCTGTCCACGCGGTCCTGTTCCTCAACGTTGTCCGGTTGCGAATCCTCGCCGATGGCGAACCCGTTCGTGCCGTCGTAGCCTTCGCGCCACCAGCCGTCGAGGATGCTGAGGTTGAGACAGCCGTGGCAGCCGGCTTTCATGCCGCTGGTGCCGGACGCTTCGAGCGGACGCCGCGGATTGTTCAACCAGATGTCGCAGCCGGAGAGCATCTGCCGCGCGACGTGGATGTCGTAGTTTTCAATGAACACCAGTCGCCCGGCCAGTTCGCTGTATTTGCTCAAGTGGATGATTTGTTGAATGTACCGTTTGCCTTCGTCGTCGCGTGGATGCGCCTTGCCGGCGAAAATGAACTGGATGGGCCGCTGCTTGTCGTGAGCGAGATTCACGATGTTGTAGAATTGCTGGAAAATCAGCGGGGCGCGTTTGTAAGTGGCGAAGCGCCGCGCAAAGCCGATGGTTAACGCGTCGGGGTTCAGCAGATGATCGAAGTGGATATAATCGCTCTGGGCGGCGCGCTGGCTTTGGATGAGCAAACGGCGCCGCACAAATTCAATCAGCTCGCGCCGCAGATGATAACGCAGCGCCCACAGTTCCTCGTCCGAAACAAATTCGGGGTTGGCCATGCGTTTCCAGAATTCGTGCGAGTGAACCGCCGCCGTCCAGTATTCGCCGAATTTGTCGCGGAAGAACGCCGTCTCACCGTTGCGGCCGTCCGTCAATTTCTCCCGCCAGAAATGGCGCACGGGGCCTTTCATCCAGCCGAGCAGATGAATGCCATTGGTGATGTGGCCGATGGGAACTTTTTCGACCGGGGTATCGGGATAAAGGCTCTGCCACATGTGACGGCTGGTCTGCCCGTGCAATTCGCTCACGCCGTTCGCCGCGCGCGAGACCTTAAGCGCCAGCACCGTCATGCAAAACGACTCCTCCGCGTCTTCCGGATGCACGCGGCCCAAAGCCATGATGTCCGCAAACGGCACGGGCCATTGCGAGTGATAACGCTGAAGCGCGTAGTCCATCAGCTCCAGGTTGAACCGGTCATGGCCCGCCTCGACCGGCGTGTGGGTGGTGAAAATGCACTCGCCCTTCGTCTGCGCTAATGCTTCCTGAAAATTTTTCCCCGCCGCCATCTTTTCGCGGGTCAATTCCAGCGTGAGAAATGCCGCGTGGCCTTCGTTCATGTGAAACACGGACGGCTGGATGCCGAGTTTGCGGAGCAGCCGCACGCCGCCGATGCCCAGCAATATCTCCTGCATGATGCGCGTCGTGCCGTCGCCGGCATAGACGCGCGACGTCAACTCGCGGGAATGTTGCACGTTTTCCGGCAGGTTCGTGTCGAGCAAATACACCGGGACACGGCCGGCGTTGACCCGCCAGGCGCGGAAATGGACGCGGTCCATGCCGATTTCCACCTCGCAAACCACCGGCTGGCCGTCAGCGCCGAGCACGGGTTCGAGCGGCACATTCTGCGGATCAATCACCGAATAGTATTCGGTCTGCCAGTTGTCCGCGTCAATCGCCTGCTGAAAATAGCCCTCGCGATAAAACAAACTGACACCGACAAAACCGAGGCCGAGGTCGCTGGCGGATTTGGCGTGGTCGCCGGCCAAAATGCCGAGGCCACCCGCCGAAATCGGGAGCGATTCGTGGAAACCGAATTCCGCGGAGAAATAAGCGACGGGATGTTCGAGCAATTGCGGCGCGTTCTGGCGTCCCCACGTGTTTTGCTCGTTGAGATAGACGTGGAAATCGCGGAGCACGGCGCGGGCATGGCGCTCGAAATCGGCCTCCTGCAGGTGCACGCGCAACTCGTAATCCGACACTTCGTGCAGGATGGCGACGGGGTTATGATAAAGGTTTTGCCAGCCGCGTGGGGAAAGTTCCTGAAACAAATCCTGCGCCTGCTGGTCCCAGCACCACCACAGGTTGCGGGATAATTTGTGCAGTTCTGCGACCGCTTCGTCCAGTTCCGCGACCGTCAACGGTTTCCTTGTCATACGTCTTGATTCCTGAATTCCACCGGCGCCGACACTAACGGGGCGGACGCCGCCGGGCAAATAAAATTTCAATTCTGAGAATAGCGCGTGCCGCGGATCGCCTTCGCCCGGTTGGCCGGAGCGGGTAGTGGGTCAATTTGGTGGGGCGAGGCTGCTGACGAGCCGCAGCTTCGCTGGAATCCGGTTGATTTTCGGCTCGCGAGGATCAGCCTTCGCCGAGCTGCGGCGCGACGGGCGCTCGCCCCACCTTTTAATTCAGCCCGAGCCTCTGCCCCGGAGCGAATTGAATTGATCAAAGCTGATTCCTGAATACTTTTCCCGTGCGACCGCAATGACAAAACCGCCTTTAACCGACGAAATCGCTTCGTTGCCCGCCGGC
>Ga0181523_10003171_pt1 | contig 15186 bp, 14 predicted proteins | sample PEATcosm2014_Bin_43_FD_119752 | JGI IMG/M metagenome (GOLD analysis project Ga0181523, IMG submission 119752) | Peatland microbial communities from MTU Mesocosm Facility, Houghton, MI, USA - PEATcosm2014_Bin05_30_metaG | ecosystem: Environmental > Terrestrial > Soil > Wetlands > Peat | place...
AAAGCGCTGGTTCCGACCGGCGAATTGGTCGATGCCTTGCGCGCCGAACGGATGCTGACGGTCGCCGCCGGCGACAATGTGGTGCGCCTTTTGCCGCCGCTCATCATCAGCGAGCAGGAACTGGCGGAGGGCATCGCGCGGCTCGACCGCGCCTTGGCTCGCCTCGGCCGCGCGCACCGGCAGGAGCGCAAGGGGGAGACGGCCGGATGACCGGCGTTCGGCATTTCCTCGACCTCATCGACGTTCCGTCCGCCGATCTGCGGGCCATGATCGCCTCGGCGCGCGCTATGAAGGCCAAATTCAAAGCTTCGCCCGGCGGCCGCGCCGAGCGGCCGCTCGCCGGCAAGACGCTGGCGATGATTTTCGAGCGGCCCTCGACGCGCACGCGGGTTTCGTTCGAAGTCGCCATGCGCCAGCTCGGCGGCGACGTTATTTTGTTGACCGCGGAGGAGATGCAGCTCGGTCGCGGCGAGACGCTCGCCGATACCGCGCGCGTGCTGTCGCGCTATATCGACGCCATCATGATCAGGGCGCTCGATCCGGCCGCTGTCGCCGAATTGGCATGCTACGCCACGGTTCCAGTCATCAACGGCCTGACGCGGCGCTCGCATCCCTGCCAGGTGCTGGCCGACATCATGACCTTCGAAGAGCATCGCGGCCCGATCCGGGGCCGCACCGTCGCCTGGAGCGGCGACGCCAACAACGTGCTGACCTCCTGGATGCACGCCGCCGAGCGCTTCGACTTTAATCTGCGCGTCGCGTCGCCTCCGGAACTGGCGCCGAAAAAGCCGCTGCTCGACTGGATAAAATCCTCCGGCGCCGCGATCACCATCGGCGCCGATCCGGACGAAGCGGTCAAGGGCGTCGACTGCGTGGTCACCGATACCTGGGTTTCGATGGGCGACCGTAATGGCGCGCGCCGGCACAATCTACTCAAGCGTTATCAGGTCAATGCGCGGTTGATGGCGCGGGCCAAGCCCGACGCGATTTTTATGCATTGCCTGCCGGCGCATCGCGGCGAAGAGGTCACTGACGAGGTCATGGACGGACCGCAGTCCGCCGTGTTCGACGAGGCCGAAAACCGGCTGCATGCGCAGAAGGGCATTCTGTCCTGGTGCCTTGAGGTGAACGGCTAACGCTCCGGTCGGCGCGGCCTCACAAGCGCCGCGCCGTCACCTATATTAGGCGCGATGAACGATCCCGATTTCGCCATTCCGGTTCGCGCGCCCGCCCAAACGGGGCTCGATGACACCATCCTGCCGTTCGCGGTCAAGGCGCTCGATTTGCGCGGCCGCATCGTGCGGCTGGGTCCGGCGGTCGACGCCATTCTGACCGGGCACGATTATCCGGCCCCGGTGACAAAGCTTCTCGGCGAGGCGATCGTGCTTACGGTGATGCTCGGCTCGTCGCTCAAATTCGACGGCCGCTTCATCCTCCAGACGCAGACCGACGGCCCGGTGCGCATGCTGGTCGTCGATTTCACCTCGCCGGGCAAGGTGCGGGCTTGCGCGCGCTTCGATGCCGCGCGCGTCACCCAGGCGATCGCCGACGACGCCGCGGCGCCCGGCAAGTTGCTCGGTCACGGCCACCTCGCCATGACCATCGACCAGGGGCCGGAAATGAGCCGCTATCAGGGACTCGTGCCGCTGGAAGGCGGCGATCTCGAGCGGGCGGCGCATGAATATTTCGCGCGTTCGGAACAGATCCCGACCCGCGTACGGCTTGCAGTCGCCGAAGAGTTTCGCGCCGGCGATAACGGCGCGCGCCGGTATTGGCGCGCCGGCGGCATTTTGCTGCAATTCCTGCCGAAGTCGCCCGACCGCGCGCGCCAGGCCGATCTTCATCCCGGTGACGCGCCACCCGGCACCGCGCTGCACGAACAGCCCGAAGACGAAGCCTGGGTCGAGGGCCGTTCGTTGGTCGCCACCGTTGACGATATCGAGCTGGTCGACCCGGCGCTGTCGAGCGAACGGTTGGCTTATCGGCTGTTCCACGAACGCGGGGTACGGGTGTTCCGCGCCGCTCCGGTCAAGGCGCAGTGCTCGTGCTCGCGCGACAACGTGGAAAACATGCTCAAGAGCTTTCCGCAGCAAGATCGCGACGACATGGTCGAGAACGGCCGGATCACCGTGACATGCGAATTCTGCAGCTCGAGCTACGTATTCGCGCCGCATGAAGTGACGACGCAAAATTCCGCGCCGGCCTAAAATCCCGTAAAACTCTTTGCGGTGTCAAGCTGACCCGATCCGCGCCGCATTCCTTTCGCGCCTAATTGATCGTGCGTTTGGTTTCGACACTGTCGAGCGAGAAGGCCGGCACCTCGATGTCGAAATGCTCGCCGGTCGTGCTCACCATGCCGTAGCTGCCGGCCATGAAACCGGACGGCGTCTGCAGCGGCACCCCGCTGGTGTATTCGAATGACTCTCCGGCCTTGAGCACCGGCTCTTCGCCGACGACGCCGGCGCCGCGCACCTCCTGATTGCGGCCGTTGGCGTCGGTGATGCGCCAATGCCGGGTCTTCAGCTGCACCGTCTCGGCGCCGTTGTTGGTGATTGAGATCGTATAGGCCCAGAAGAAATAATTGTTCTCCGGCGACGACCGGTCGGCGACGAAGCGCGGGGTCACCACGACCTCGATGTTGCGGGTCACCGTGCGATACATGACGCCGTTCCTGCCCCCATTTGCCGGCGGCGTTTCCGCCGGGGCTGTCGTCTGCCGCGCCATTGGCGCACCTTCACGCGAATTCCACGTATAAGTGAACGATTCCGGGCAAAAGTGAATAACGCCCCGGTACGCACCGGATACCGGATTTTCTAGTGTAGCTTCGATTCCGAAGTTTGCATAAGTATGGACCGCGGACGCTTGTGGGCTTCGGAATCGGTGCGCCAGCCGGTAGTTGCAATAACCGCGCGGACGCGGCTTCTCAAGCCATAACGGCGGACCAGATTGAGAATACCGCACATGCGGCGTGGCTGCGACAAACGGAAGCGATCGTAAAGCCAATGTCTGCCAAGCAAATGTTCGCTGGAAAAATGATTGCAATGCCATCGCCGATGGCTGCGTCGCTTCCCATCACGAGCGAGCGCGACTTGCGGCTCGATCTGTTTCGCGGCGTGGCGCTGTGGTTGATCTTTCTCGACCATATTCCGCAAAACGTCGTGAACTGGTTCTCCATTCGCAATTACGGGTTCTCCGACGCGACTGAGATTTTTATTTTCATTTCCGGTTACACCGCTGCTTTCGTCTATGGCCGCGCCATGCGCGAGCGCGGCATCATCATTGCGAGCGCGCGCGTGCTGCGGCGCGCCTGGCAAATCTACGTAGCGCACATCTTTCTGTTCACGATCTTCATGGCAGAGATCGCCTACGTCGCGGCTACGTTCGACAACCCGCTCTACGCCGAGGAAATGAACATCCTCAATTTCCTGAAAGAACCCGACGTCACGATCTTTCAGGCGCTGCTGTTGAAGTTCAAGCCCGTCAACATGGACGTGCTGCCGCTCTACATCGTGCTGCTGCTGTTTTTTCCGCCCATGCTGTGGCTGTTGCTGCGGCAGCCGGCCGTCGCTCTGGCCGGTTCCGCATTGGTCTATGTGCTGGCTTGGAACTTCGATTGGAATTTGCCGGCCTATCCGAACGGCGTGTGGTTCTTCAATCCGTTCGCGTGGCAATTACTGTTTGTTTTCGGCGCCTGGTGCGCGCTCGGCGGCGCGCAGCGCCTGGAGGGCGTGTTGCGTTCGCGAATCGTGCTCGGCATTGCGATCGCCTATCTGTTGTTCGCCTTCGTCATCACCCTCACGTGGTATATCGAGCCGCTGGGACGCTTCGTACCGGTCTGGCTCAGCGATTGGATGTATCCGATCGACAAGACCAATCTCGACGTGCTGCGCTTTGCGCATTTCCTCGCGCTGGCCGCGGTCACTGTTCGATTCGTGCCGCGCGATTGGCCGGCGCTGAAATCGCGCTATTTGGCGCCCGCCATCCGCTGCGGGCAGCATTCGCTGGAAATCTTCTGCCTGGGCGTTTTTCTGGCATTCGCCGGACAATTCATCATCAGCGAATGGTCGGGCGGCCCACTGATGCAGATTATTATTAGTTTGGTCGGCATTCTGATCATGGTCGCGACAGCGAACCTGATATCATGGTACAAGCGCATGGAAGGGCGAGGTCTCACAACGCGGGTTAAACCGCCGGACGCCGACCTTGCCGGGGGGGACGCATGAAGTCTGCCATCGCAATTATTGCGATTCTCGCCGCATGTCTGACCGGCGCTGCGCGCGCGGCGCCGCCGCCGGAACAATGCGACGTCCCGCCGTCACTCATCGACAGCGATGTTGATCTCAGCCGCGTGACGAATGCGTTCAAGGCCAATCATCGATTGGACATCACCGTGATCGGGTCGGGCTCTTCGGCGTTGCCAGGCCCCGACGGCGCGCGCTCGGCCTATCCGGCGCGGCTCGAAGCCATGCTCAAACAGCGTTTTGCGGGCGCCGACATCAAGGTCATCGCGCACGCTCGGTCGAAAGAAACCACTGCGACGATGGTGTCGGGGCTGGACAAAACCCTCGCCGACGACAAGCCGATGCTGGTGATATGGCAGGCCGGAACGGTCGACGCGCTCAACGGCGTCGCGCCGGAAGATTTCCGCGGCAGCCTCGACGCCGGTGTCGAAAAAATTCAGAGCGCGGGCGCCGACGTCATTCTAATGAACATGCAATTCAGCCCTCGCACCGAATCGATGCTCGACGTTTCGCCTTATGCCGAAGTCATGCGAGTGGTTGCCGAGCAGCACGGCGCGCTGTTGTTTGATCGCTTGGCAATCATGCATTACTGGAACGATGCCGGTACGTTCGACCTCTATACCGCTACCAAGAAGTATGATATGGCGCATCGCGTTCACGATTGCATTGGCTGGGCTTTGGCGTCGCAAATCATCGAGAGCGCACATCTCGACGCCGTGAGAATGCAGACGACGCAATAATGCACTGCAACAAACAAATAACAATCGCCTGCTTTGTGCGGGTTGCGGCGGCCACTGCGCTTTTTGCAGTGCACATTGTTGCAGTGCACAGCCCGGCACGCGCGCAGGTACTGAGCGAAATGCCGGATGCCGCGCTTATGATCGCGCCGGACGTCACGCCGGTGGCGGCGCCGGCTGGGACCCCTGCCGCAATGCCGGCGGTGGCGGCGCCGGGAGTGCCGTCGACGCCAACCGACGTGCTGAAGCCGGCCGCGCCGCCGCCGATCGCATCGGCGACATCGCCGCAGATCGCGTGCAGCACGCCGGCGCAATTAGCGCGTCTCGATCATCCGCTGGTTCATACTATGCGGCGATTGGCGAGCGGCAAGCCGCTCACCGTCGTCGCCATCGGATCGTCGTCGACCGCGGGTGCGGGCGCGAGTTCGCCGGCCGCCACCTATCCAAGCCGGCTTGCCGTCGAACTTAGAGCGCAATTTCCGGGCCACGACGTCACCGTGCTTAATCGCGGCGTCAACGGCGAAGAGACCGACGACATGATGGCGCGGTTTGCGACCGACGTCGTCGCCGCGCAGCCGCAGCTCGTGTTGTGGCAGGTCGGCACCAATTCGGTGCTGCGCGATCACCCGCTCAATCCGCATTCGGTCGAGCTTCGCAAAGGCCTCGAGGAACTCAAGACGCTCGACGCCGACGTGGTGCTGATCGATCCGCAGTATGCGCCGAAGGTCCTGGCAAAATCCGAGACGCCGGGCATGGTCGAGCAGATCGCGCTCGCAGCCAAGGAGCAGAATGCCGATCTGTTCCGGCGCTTCGCGGTGATGCGCAACTGGTACGAGGTGCAGCACCTCGGCTTTGACGTTTTCGTGTCGCCGGACCAGTTGCACATGAACGACTGGGGCTATGCCTGCTGGGCAAAGCTCATCGGCGCGGCGATCGCGGAAGCCGCGAGCCGGCCGATCGCTTCAGCCGCGGTGCATCCGGCGCACCCACCGAATTTGCCTTAGGCTCACACCGCATCGAGCGCGGCGATCACGTCTTCCACGATATCGTCCGGATGTTCGAGCCCGACCGACACGCGCACCAGCCCGTCGCTGATGCCGAGCTCGGCGCGTTGCGCCGGGGTCAGCCGCTGGTGCGTGGTCGTCGCCGGATGGGTGATGAGGCTCTTGGCGTCGCCGAGATTGTTGCTGATGCGAACGAGCTTGAGCGCGTCCTGAAAACGGAAGGCGCCGCGCTTGCCGCCCTTGACCTCGAAGGCGACCAGCGTCGAGCCGCCACGCATCTGCTTTTGCGCAATCGCCGCTTGCGGATGGTCTGGCCGGCCGGGATAGATCAGCCGCGAAACCTTCGGATGTTCGGCGAGCGCAACCGCGAGCGTCGCCGCGCTGTCGGTTTGCCGCCGCACTCGCACGGCGAGCGTCTCCAGGCCTTTCAGCAATACCCAGGCGTTGAACGGCGACATCGACGGCCCGGTCTGGCGAAGCAGCACATGTATTTTATCCATGATGAATTTTTGCGAGGCGAGCACGACGCCGCCAAGGCAACGGCCCTGGCCGTCGATGTGTTTGGTCGCCGAATAGACGACGCAATCGGCGCCAAGCGCGAGCGGGCTTTGAAACAGCGGCGTGGCGAACACATTGTCGACGACGAGCGTGGCGCCGGCTGAGTGCGCGATTTTCGCGACTTCCGCGATGTCGATGACGTCGAGCGCCGGGTTGGTGGGGCTTTCGAGGAAGAAGGTCTTGGTGTTTGGCCGCACCGCGTTGCGCCAGGCGTCGAGGTTGCAGCCGTCGACGAGCGTCGAGGCGACGCCGAAGCGCGGCAGATAATCCTCGACGACGTAACGGCAGGAGCCGAACATCGCCTTGGCGGCGACGACGTGATCGCCGGCCTTGACCTGGCCGACGAGCGACAAGGTGACCGCGGCCATGCCGGTCGCGGTGGCGCGCGCGGCTTCCGCGCCTTCGAACGCCGCCATGCGCCGCTCGAACATGTCGACGGTTGGATTGGCAAAGCGCGAATATTGATAGCCGGGGTCCTCGCCCTTAAAGCGCGCCTCGGCCTGGGCGGCGCTGTCGTAGACATAACCCTGGGTGAGATAGAGCGCCTCGGATGTCTCGCCGAACGGCGAGCGCAACGTGCCGGATTGCACCAGACGTGTTTCCGGGCGGTAGGTCTTCTTCGCGGACGCGGACATGCAACCCTCCTTGCGGCCCTCCTATGGCCAAACAAAAACCCGGCCGGGAGGGAAATCCTCGGGCCGGGCTCACGCGTCCCCGGCCTTTTAGCAACTTATTTTACGTGGCTGCAAGCCGGCCGGCTCAAATGACCACGGGATAAAACAACTTATACGCCGCACGCAGCTTTGCGTCAAACCGGGCATCGGGTTAGATCGCCAAGAAGACTTGGTGACCAAGTGGCGCTGTCCTTTGCATCTTCCGACCGCGGAATTTTGCCCGACCGCATGATCGCGGCGCTGGCGGATGCGGGCGGCATCCGCGCGCACTATCCGTTTGCCCCCGGGCAAATCCAGCCGGCCAGCCTCGATCTGCGCCTCGGCGCCATCGCCTACCGCGTGCGCGCGAGCTTTTTACCCGGGCCGGGCACCGCAGTCGCCGATCGCCTGATCGATCTCAAGCTGCATGAATTCTCGCTGACCGGCGGCGCGGTGCTGGAAACCGGATGCGTCTATATCGTTCCGCTGATCGAGCGGCTGGCGCTGCCCGCCGATATCGCCGGGGCGACCAATCCGAAAAGCTCGACCGGGCGGCTCGACGTATTCACCCGAGTGATCGCCGATGAGACTCGCGGCTTCGATCGCGTCGAAGCCGGCTATAGCGGTCCGCTCTATGCCGAGATCAGCCCGAAGACGTTTCCGATTTTGGTGCGCGAAGGGTCGCGCTTGTCGCAATTGCGCTTGCGCCACGGCGATGCCGCGCTCGGCGCCGAGGAATTACGGGCGCTGCACGCGCGCGAACGGCTCGTCGACCGTGCCGAAGCGGTCATGGGGGATGGCGTCGCGGTCAGCATCGACCTCTCGGGCGGCGGCACACCGCATCACGGGCCGGCGCACGGCAACGGCATCGTCGGCTATCGCGCCAAGCGGCACACTGCGGTCATCGAAGTCGAGCGCCGCGCCGCCTACGACGCGCCCGATTTCTGGGAGCCGATTGCCGCGCGCGCCGATAGAAGCCTGATCCTCGATCCCGATGAATTCTATATCCTCGCCTCGACCGAAGCGGTGCAGGTGCCGCCCGACTTCGCCGCGGAAATGGTGCCGTTCGATCCTCTGGTCGGCGAGTTTCGCGTGCACTATGCCGGCTTCTTCGACCCCGGATTCGGCTACGCGGGGGCCGGGGGCTTGGGCTCGCGCGCGGTGCTGGAGGTGCGTTCGCGCGAAGTTCCGTTCATCCTCGAGCACGGCCAAATCGTCGGCCGGTTGGTTTACGAAAAGATGCTGGCGCGGCCCGACCAGCTCTATGGCACCGGAATCGGCTCGAACTATCAGGCGCAGGGCCTCAAACTATCGAAGCACTTTCGCGGCTGAGCAGGTGAGCTATGGCGCGTGCACGCAAGTTTTGCGCTGCCGCGGATTCACAGAGCGGCCGTTGGCGCAAAATACTTGTGGCATTTCGGCTGGAACGGCGTTTCTCTGTCCGGGGGCGCGCGGGTGCACGAGGCATGAGGGTGGCGCAATGACGCGGACACTCATGGTGAGCTGGGCCATGCTGGCTCTGGCTGCGGCGGCCGGCATCGCCGCCGGCACGAGCCCCGCCGTGGCGCAATCCGGTTACGACCGACCGGGCGGCGATTACGCCAGTGCTCCGGTCCAGAGTGGCGATCCGGCCTTATGCGCAAGCCGGTGCGAGCGCGAGAAGAACTGCCGCGCCTGGAGCTTTTCCTATCCGACGGCGTCGGGCGCGCCGGCGATGTGCTTTCTCAAGCGGGAGGTGGTGCCGCGGACGCAATCGAGCTGCTGCGTATCGGGTGTGCGCGGCGCCGGCGTGATCGAGCCGCGGGTGGGGGCGATCGAATACTCGATCGATCGCTACGGCGGCGATTACAAGGCGTTCGAGACGCCGCCGGACCCCACCGGCCAAGCTTGCGCCACCGCCTGCCAAGCCGAAAATCGCTGCAGGGCGTGGACCTACCGCCGGCCGGGTTACGGCTCGCCCGCCGCGCACTGCTACCTTAAGGAAACGATCAAGCCGCCGCGCCGCCGGCCATGCTGCATCTCCGGCGTGGTGCGCTAGCGCGCCGTCCGCCTTACTGGACCGCGCTGAAAAACCGGGATAGCCGCAGGTCCGACGGCCAGTCCCAGACGGGGCTGCCTCTGGCGGCGGCCATGTCCCATGAGCCGACCAGTGCGTCCACCCGTCCGACCAGATCGGAGACCGGCAACAGGCCGACGCCGCCGGCATCGACCGGAACTCTGCTGTCGGCGGAGTCGTCGCGATTGTCGCCCATGACGAACAGGTGGTCCGGCGGGACGACCACCTCCGGCACGTTGTCGAGCATGCCGAACACTTGCTCCTTGAAGATGGTGTGCTGGCGGCCGCCGGGCAGCGTTTCGATAAAGCGCGATACCGGTTGCCGCGCGCCGTTTTCTTCCTCGGCCCAACCCATCCCGTCGGCCTTGAGTCCGACCGGAGCGCCGTTGATCCACAACCGTCCATTCTGCATGGCGATGCGATCGCCGGGAAGGCCGACGACGCGTTTGACCCAGATTTGCGAACGGCCGCCGGGCCAGCGGAACACCACAATATCGCCGCGCTGCGGCAGCGCGCCCAGGACGCGTGGAGTGTTCGGCAGCGTGATGAAAACCGGCAGCGAAGCCGAGCTGTAGCCGTAAGGGTATTTGGTCGCCAGCAATTCGTCGCCGATTTGCAGCGTCGGCTCCATCGAGCCCGACGGCACGTAATAGGGTTCGGCAATCGCCGTCTTTCCCGCGATCACGATCAGCACGATAAGCGCGACGTCGAAAACGCTCTTGATCCAGCCTTTCATCCTAGAAAATCTCCGCGACGCGTCTTCCCCCAAACACATCCAATCAGCCGCCGGTGCCGCCGACGGTGATGCGATCGATGCGCAGCGTCGGCTGGCCGACGCCGACCGGCACGCCTTGGCCGTTCTTGCCGCAGGTGCCGATGCCGTGGTCGAGCGCAAGATCGTTGCCGACCATGGAGACGCGATGCAGGTCAGTCGGCCCGTTGCCGATCAGCATGGCGCCCTTGATCGGCGCGCCGATTTTGCCGTTCTCGATGCGATAGGCCTCGGTGCACTGGAACACATATTTGCCCGACGTGATGTCGACCTGGCCGCCGCCGAAATAGGTGGCGTAGATACCGTTCTTGACCGAAGCGATGATCTCGCCGGGATCGCGGGAGCCCGCCAGCATGTAGGTGTTGGTCATGCGCGGCATCGGCACGTGGCCGAAGCTTTCGCGCCGGCCATTGCCGGTCGGCTGCATGCCCATCAGCCGCGCGTTCTGGCGATCCTGCATGTAGCCGACGAGAATGCCGTCCTCGATCAGCACGGTGCGGTTGGTCGGCGTGCCTTCGTCGTCGATAGAGAGCGAGCCGCGGCGCTGCGACATGGTGCCGTCGTCGACCACGGTAACGCCCTTGGCCGCGACCTGTTGTCCCAGCAGCCCGGCAAACGCAGAGGTCTTCTTGCGGTTGAAGTCGCCTTCCAAGCCGTGACCGACGGCCTCATGCAGCATCACGCCCGGCCAGCCCGGGCCGAGCACGACGTCCATCTCGCCCGCCGGCGCCGGCACCGCTTCGAGATTGACCAGCGCCTGGCGGATGGCGTTGTCGACGGCGCCTTGCCAGGCATCGGTGGCGATGAAGCGCTCGTAACCCTCACGGCCGCCGTAGCCGTCACTGCCGGTTTCCTGACGGGCGCCGTCGCCGACCACGACCGAGACGGACACGCGCACCAGCGGGCGCACGTCGCGATAGGTCTCGCCGTCGCTGCGCAAAATCTCGACCGCCTGCCAGCTCGCAGCGAGGCTTGCGGTGACCTGACGCACGCGCGGATCCTTGGCGCGCGCATAAGCGTCGATGGTTTGCAGCAATCGCGCCTTGGCTTCGAAGGTCGGTGCGCCGAGCGGGCTGTCGTCGCCGTAAAGCTTCACATTGCTGCGCGCCGGCGGCTCGGCGTAGTGGCCCGAGTACCCGCTCTTGACCGCGCGCACCGCGTCCGCCGCGCGCTCAATCGCCGCCTCCGAGACATCGGAGGCATGCGCATAGCCGACCGCCTCGTCCTTCACCGCGCGTAAGCCGAAACCCTGCGACGTGTCGTAGGTCGCCTGCTTCAGCCGGCCGTTGTCGAAGGCCAGTGCCTCGGCCTGGCGATATTCAAGGAATAATTCGCCGTCATCGGCACCGTCGAGGCCGCGGGAAATGATCTTTGCCAAGCGCGGCCGGTCGAGTCCGGCGCGATCAACGAGCGAGATAGGGGTGCTTGTCATGGAGTATTCCTACTGAAGTCCGGCCTTACATAATCGTTTGACCGCCGCGCGGCGAGGGGCGGCATATCTGAGTGCTGCAAGATCTTTTTGGGCATTCCTCGGGCGCGGAAGCAGGCTTCGCGAAGGCGGGAAGCCGGCTCCCAGTGTTCCGGATCGTGCTTTAATCCCGCTTCGGAATGCCGGCCTTGGCGATAACGTCGCCCCATTTGGCGATATCGACCTTCATGCGCGCCGTCATGTCCTCCGGCGTGCTCCAGCGCATATCCATGCCCATTTCCTGGGCCTTGGCTTGGATGTCGGGGTCGGGAATGACGGCTTTCATCGCGGCATTGAGCGTGTCGATCACGGTAGTCGGCGTCTTGGCGGGAACGGAAAGCCCGTTCCAGCTGGCGACGTCGTAGTCTTTGATGCCGCTCTCGATCACGGTCGGGACGTTCGGCAGATAAGCCGCGCGCTTTGCGCCGGTGGACGCCAACACCACCATTTTCCCACTGTCGAGGAAGCCGTGGACCGCCGCATAGAATTCGAAGGCGACGTCGACATCACCGCGCAGCACTGCATTGGCCATGTCGGGCGAAGTGCGGAAGGTTACGACTGTCGCCTTGATGCCGGTCGTGCTGTTGAACAGCAAAGCGGCGAGGTTCTGCGTGCTGCCGGGAACGATCGTTCCGATATTGAGCTTGCCGGGATTGGCTTGCGCCGCCTTGATCAGGTCGCCGACCGTATGCAGCGGCGATCCGGCCCGCGTCACGATCAACAAATCGAAAAAGGAGGCGGTCGAAACCGAGGCGAAATCGGTCAAGACATTGAACGGCAACGACTTGAACAAGGCCGTGGCGATCGCGGTGTTGTTGCCGGTCATCAACAGCGTATAGCCATCGGGCGCAGCGTCCGCGCCGGCCTTGGCGGCGACAATGCCGGCCGCGCCCGGCCGGTTTTCGATGACGAACTGCTGCTTCAGACGGGTCGAGAGCTTATCGCCGAGGAGCCGCATGCCGACGTCGGCGACGCCGCCGGGCCCATAGGGCACGATCAGTACGACGGGGTGATCCGGATAATGGTTTTGCGCCAGACCCGCTGTTGCAGCCAATACTGCGATAGCGGCCACCGACAATGCGGCGGCGATCGCCGCCACGATGCGAGCAAGTGCGCGCATGACCTCCCCCTGCCGTTTCTTGACGATGAAATTACGCCGTGGCGCCGACGCGTCAATTGTCGGCGGGTGCGCTATGGCAGCGCGCCAAGTGCCGACTAGGGCAGGGCGTCGTAACCTTCACCGAACCCCTTCAGGCTCATCGGGAAACCGATGCCTTCTTCAGGCGTCTGAAAGATAATGAAGGTCGACGTTTTTCCGGTGCGCAATTTATTGATCAGGTTGTCGTCCATGACGACTTCGGCGACGCAGCCGTTGGGCAGGCAGCGGACGAACCCGGCGCGGCCCACGTCTTCGTTGTCGATCTTCAGTCCGAGTCCCGAAGGCAGCAGCACGCCGAGCGGCGCGACCACGCGCATGAGGCGGCTCTTCTGATCCGCCGTCTTCAACACGATGACGGTCAGTCCGACATTGGGTCGGTCTTCCGCCGTCACGCTTTGCATCAGCGCGCATTGCTCGCTCTGCGCGCCGGGCGGCGTGTCGCACCGGATCTGCCAATCGCCGTGGACCGATTTGACCGCGCCTTGGGCGAATGCTTGTCCGCCCAGCGGCGCGATCGCCAGCACGAAAAGGGCGGCGCCGAGAACGGCGGAGGCCACAGGGCGTATTCGCGCTCCGCCATCGAAATTGGCCATGATCATGTTCCCCTGACCAGCCACGAAAGCCGCCCCTTACAGGCCTGCAAAGCACGCCAACCCTTACGCGAATCACTCGCGCCGGCGCCGGCTGCCGCGCGAGGCTTCCGTACATGGTGAGCCCGCAGTGTCAAGCTGATCCAAATCAAGCCATTGTGGCTGCGCCAAGGTGCGGAACGTGCTTTCGGTCCCGGTGGCGGCGTCCGAACGCCGCTGTCCACGGTCCAGGAAAGCGTCGCTGACGAGTGCATTGCAGCAGACCCCGATTTGTGGTTTGGAGAAACCGGGATTCCCCTATCCCGCCGATGCCTGCCAAGGACTTGAGAGTCGTGGTGCAAGTCCCGCCGGAAGCAGGCCGCGTCATACCGTTGCGATCTGCGTGCAAGCAACCCTTTGCGCTCATCGTGGACGGCGACTTGGACAGTGTCGGCCGAGATCAGAAACAGGGAGCTGGACGAGACATGAAGGTGTTCTCACGCTTGACCGCCATTGCGGCGACAGCCGGCGCTTTGCTGGCGAGCGCGGGGGTGGCGTTCGCCGGCCTCGGGCAGCCGTCGCCCTGGGAAATGGACCTGCAGGGTTCGGCCTCGCCGGTCATGCAGGACATCGCCACGTTCCATTATTACTTGCTGTGGGTGATCGGCCTGATCTCGGCGTTCGTCCTTGCGCTCCTGTTGATCATCATCGTGCGCTTCAACGCGCGCGCCAATCCGACCCCGTCGCGCACCACCCACAACACCCCGATCGAGATCCTCTGGACTATCGTCCCGGTGATCATCTTGGCGGCGATCGCCGTACCGTCGTTCCGGCTCTTGTTCCTCGAACTCGACGTGCCGCATCCGGACGTCACGGTGAAGGCGACCGGCAAGCAGTGGTTTTGGAGCTACAGCTATCCCGACAACGGCAATTTCGAATTCGATTCGCTGATGGTCGCCGAGAAGGATCTCAAGCCCGGGCAGCTGCGCCTCCTCACCGTCGACAACGAGATGGTCGTGCCGGTGAATAAAGTCGTGCACGTGCTGGTGACCGGCGCCGACGTCATCCACTCATTCACCGTGCCGTCGTTCGGCATCCGCATTGATGCTGTACCCGGCCGCATGAACGAGACTTGGTTCAAGGCGACCACGACCGGGATGTTCTACGGCCAGTGCTCTGAACTGTGCGGTAAGGATCACTCCTTCATGCCGATTGCGGTGCATGTGGTGAGCGAGAGCGATTTCACGGCATGGGCCGCCCAGGCGAAGCAGAAATTCTCCGCCGAGAATGGCGTTCCGCCGAATACGTTCGCGGCAGCGGCTGCGCCGTCGTCGCAGTGACGATCGGAACGCGAGGTTCTAAACAGATGACGGCAAGCGGGCGCTAACGAGGAACTGGCAATGGACACGATGGTACACGCGGCGCATGGCGACGAAGGCGGGCACGACATTCCGCATGGCTGGCGCCGCTTCGTCTATTCGACGAACCACAAGGACATCGGCACGATGTACCTGGTGTTCGCGATGATGGCGGGCCTGATCGGCGGCGCCATGTCGATCGCGATACGGGCCGAGCTGATGTATCCCGGCATTCAGATCTTCCACAATACGCACACCTATGACGTGATCGTCACCGCCCACGGCCTGATTATGATCTTCTTCATGGTCATGCCGGCGATGATCGGCGGCTTCGGCAACTGGATGGTGCCGCTGATGATCGGCGCGCCGGACATGGCGTTCCCGCGCATGAACAACATTTCGTTCTGGCTCTTGCCGGCATCGTTCAGCCTGTTGGTGATCTCGATGTTTGTTGAGGGCGAGCCGGGCACGCTTGGCGCCGGCACCGGCTGGACGCTCTATGCGCCGCTGTCGACCTACGGCCATCCCGGCCCGGCGATGGATTTCGTCATCCTGTCGATCCATCTCGCCGGCGCCTCGTCGATCCTCGGCGCCATCAACTTCATCACCAC
>Ga0181523_10003174_pt1 | contig 15176 bp, 27 predicted proteins | sample PEATcosm2014_Bin_43_FD_119752 | JGI IMG/M metagenome (GOLD analysis project Ga0181523, IMG submission 119752) | Peatland microbial communities from MTU Mesocosm Facility, Houghton, MI, USA - PEATcosm2014_Bin05_30_metaG | ecosystem: Environmental > Terrestrial > Soil > Wetlands > Peat | place...
ATGTCTTCTTGCTTTTCCCGCTGCTTGCGCGTCCCCATCGCCATACCCGCATTCTACGAATCCTACCTGTGGATCCTTCAAACTCTTTTGCTTACGCATCCGGACTTACACCCCGGGCTGCTAACCTGAAGCGCGACCACATCACCCCTCAGTTAAAGAAAAAGGGGATGAAGTGGAACGGGTGGCACGCTTTTCGCCGCGGCCTGGCCACCAACTTGCACGAGATGGGAGTTCCTACTAAAGTTATACAGAGGGTATGCCGTCACGGCGACGAAGGAACGACGAAGAAGCACTACATCCATGCCACAGAACCCGGCGTGCGGAGCGGGATGCAAAAGCTGGAAGCGTCGATAACACGAGAGAAACACGAGAGGCGCCAAAACAGCACGTTGTAAGTTATTGATTGTAAAGGGTGCCGACGTAGCTCAGTTGGTAGAGCAGCCGATTCGTAATCGGCAGGTCACCAGTTCAACTCTGGTCGTCGGCTCCATAACTTTAGCCAGTAAACATGCAGGTGTCAAGCGCTCCAAGCTATTTGGAGCGTTTTTTATTGCTGCCCATTTGCTGCCCAACCAGTGCTTTTTCAAGCCGTTTCATTGCGGCTGCACCTTCGCGGCGCTGCTGCAATTTGATGTAGTGCCTGCGCGTGGTGGCGCTGTCGCCGTGCCGCAAAATCAGTGCGGCCGTCTCTACATCTACCCCCAGCCCAAACAATACGGTGGCCAGCCCGCGCCTAAAAGCGTGCCAGCCATGCCAGCGGTCGCCTAGCTTTGGCCGAATCTCGCGACGGCAGAGGTTGTCCAAGTTCAGCGCAAATTTGTTTTTCGGTCCTTGGAAAATCCAAGTGTTGCCGCTGCTGGCCAGCCTGTGTGCGTCGAGCACTTTGCGCAGCGGCGCAATCACTGGCACCTTGGCTTTGGATTCTGGCGTTTTAGTATCGCCAACGTTCTTGCGCCACACGCTGCGCCGCACGTACAGCATGGTGCCGTCGTAGTCGGTCCACTGAAGCCCTTTTAGCTCCGCAAGGCGCAGGCCAGTAAAAGCGCATACGGCACACACAACGCGTGCCACACCTGTAACCTTGCTTAAAATAAATTCCACGTCTTCCGCTGTGTAGGCAGCACCTTCGAAGTTCGTTTTCTTGCCTTCCGGTTTGGCCGCATATACAGGGTTAACGCCGTTGAGGTACCCCAGCCGCAATGCAAGGCTGAACATGGCACTCATGCCAGTTTTAATACCACGTAAGCTGGACAGGGAAAGCGTAATACCGTCAAGTGTTCGCTGGGCGTCAACGGTGCGGAAGTCACAAAGAGCAATAGTACCGATGCTGGTGCGCAAGTGGTTCTCAAACAAATCCGAGTAAAACTTGTACGTGCTGGCCGTGCGCTTGGCCTTAATGGTTGGCAGGAAGTAGGTATCTGCAAATTCGGCAATGGTGAGCGTGCCTTCCGCCGCACTGCCTTGATTAAGTGGTCCGAGAATTTCTTGCACCTTTGAATCAAGGTCGCCTTCGCTGCGGTGCCACTTGTCCACGGATGCCAACCGCTTCGTAATGCGCCGCCGCACCGGCTTGCCGCCAGCTAGTTCGTCGCGGTAGTAGCGAAGAAACCATGCTCCGTGCGATTTAAATACTTGGCCGTTTTGCATACGGCACCATTATACGGAGGGAGCCGTGGCAAGTTGAGCCAAATTCTCCTTGTAACTGGCTGTGGTAACTGCTAAGATATATGTAAGTAAGCAGGTGCGCGGGGCATTGGAACCCCAAATCGAGGCGCATCTGGCTACCACGCGGCTGCACCATTCAGCCTGTAAGAGTCCCGGAGCGTTATCCGGACGTAAGCTTCCAAAACCACAGGGAGCTTATGGCCACTACAAATCAATCTGACATTTTGACGCCTGAAGATGTAGCCGAGTTGCTGCACGTTTCGCTGCGCTGGGTCTACGAAAAATGCCGCCGCCGCCAGCGCAATCCACTTCCCGTTTTTCGCCCCGGTCGCTACCTCCGCTTTAGCCGCACCGCAGTTTTGAAGTGGCTGGAAGCTACCGCCAATCCCGTACATAAAAAGGTTGCACGCGCGTAACTAGCGTGCGCGCAGGTACCGTGATACCAAACTTGTAAAGGAGCAGTCATGACGAAAAACCAACTGCTGAAAAAGTTGGACGCAGTAATGACCGAAGCCGAACGTACGAATATGTGGGGCGAAATTACCATCGACGTACGCAAAGGCGAAGCTGTTTTGCTACGCAAGACCACAACCGAGAAGCTAAATCCTGAGGAGAAGTACTCCTATGACAACCACAACCGATAAAACCAAAGCGCTGGAACAATTCACGCGTGCACTTAATGCGCAAATTCGCACTGGTGTGCGCCGCGTAAATCAGGATGATGAGATAGCGCCGCTCCACTGCTGCGCCGAGTGGCATTTTAGTCGCATGGAAGGTGCAGGCGTTACACTGGTGCCGTTGCTGTACGGCATAAGCTGGCACTTAGCTGGTGACCCGGAAAAAGACCCGCAAGCGTCTGGTGATTTTTACTTAAACCTGCGCGACCTTGCACAGTTTTTGGAGGCGGACGAAGATGATATTTATGCTGCGGCAACTTTGTTGCGTGTGGCTGGTTGGTGGCAAGTGTTGGAAGAAAAACTTGGCAAGCCAACACACTACCGGCCAGTTGGCCATACAGAGTGGTCCGCTGCGCATTCTGATTGCTGCGTTATAAAGCAGGAATTTCCGCACCAAGAAAAAACTGAGCTGCAAATGCTAGGCCGCCAACTGCACAAATTCCTAGGTGGTGCAAAGTTGTTTGATAACGTGGTGCGTGGCTGGCGTAAGCTCGCTCCTAGCGATGATGCACTGTGTGCGGCGGCCAAGGCGTTTATGCAAACGGACCGTGGCCAAGGTGCCGGCGCTGGCCGCCACCAGCGCTTTGGTGCCTACCTGCGCGCGCTGGCAAAGCCAAAAAGTTAGTGGTGCCGTACCGGCGAATCCCCGGTACACCGTACCGGCGAAACACCGGTACGGAAACTGGCCGTACCGGCGAAAGGCAGGTACAGCCGTACCGGCGAATCCCCGGTACACGTACCGGCGAATCCCCGGGCCTAGTTTTCAATCTTAGTTTTACGATAATAAGGTTTCGATGTTGCTTCTGGCCGCGCGCCTAGCGCGCGCCGCAGGCGCAGCCAAAACCAGCCATCCAGAGTAGATACCAATACCGGCAGGCCGGGCCGTGGGGCAGGTGAATGGGGCACATCCGTAAGGGCTGCCGCCCTTACAAACCCGCAGAAGCAACACCATGGCCGCAAAATGGAAGCCGTAACACTTGTGTAGTTTTGTATGGACAACACCAGCATGTTAAACATCCGCGTACCTGCCGCCACCGCAGCGTGGCTTAAAAAGCGTTCGGAAGAAACGTTGGTGCCAACCAGTGCATATATTCGTAAGCTAATTGCAGACGACAAAGCAAAGGCAGAAAGTGGCACACAATGACAGCCCTAAATGTTGAAACGGCCCGCTTGCGCTGGCCCGACTGCACCATTACAGGTGACGGCCGTGTGGCTGTCCATTGCTGGATATGTAAAACCGTCCAGCTTTGCGCCAGCCCAATGTTGGCACGCGCAGTGGCCAACGAAAAGTGTGGCACCAACCACACGCCACAAATACGCGTGCTGGACGACCCAACAACGCACCGTTACTTTCCGGGCCAACTAACCGTGCCGGGCTATGGCCGTGATGAATAACGTACAGCCACAGTGGGCACCATATAGCGGTTGGTGCGGTAGCCTGCCAGTACGTTTACAGGAGCAAAGTAAACATGAAACCACGCATCACACCGGGCGGTGGCAGCAACAAAGCAATCCGCCGCGCGCCAATAACAGACTTACACCGCTACCGGAAACTGGCCAAGGCAAAGCCACCGCAACAGGTGCCACCAACAACCATGCAAGGCCCACCGTTAAAGTAGTACGCCAGCGCCGCAGCGCCAGCACGCACCGGCACAACGCCGCCCGGCTGGCTAGGCTTCGCAGGCAAAGCAAAACCGCCGACAAACGGTAGACACCCCAACAGCAAACCCACACACACAAACACCTAAGCCATAAAACACAGCTAATAGCCTTGGCCGTTGTCGCGTTGCCAACGCGCCAGCCCTAGCTCTCCATAGCTCGCGCGCTGCGGGCCTGCCAGCGCCGCCACCAGTGGTACAAACACCAGCACCGTGAAACCTATCCGCTACTGGCCGCCTATTGGTGGCTTTCTGCTGCATTACAGCGCCATACACGTGCAGACAATGCGGTTTTGGTACAGCCTGCCGTTGGTGGTACACACAGCCTTGGCAGCGCTGCTGTGCAACGCGTGGCTGCAAACTACTGACAGCACAGCACTTGCAGGTGCGACGTTACCAGTTGTGCACTGCGGCTGGCTTTGGCTGCCTGTAACCTATTGATTCTAAAGACCCCGTATGGCCTCCTCTTTCGGAAAGAGGCATTGCCCAAAAACCACGCTCAGTCCAAATTCTTGTGCGTGCCTTATGATTCAGCGAGATACAAGGCCCCTCCAGCCTACATTCGGCAGGCCAACAGCGCCACGGCCTGCACTTTAGGCCACTTGCGCCTGCCTTTACCCGGCCTGCACCGGGCATGTCTTAAGCGCTTAGGAGCCGTAACAGGCAAGCGCTTAGGTATGCCCGACACAGAAATCCACGCCGCTGCTGTAGCGCTTGGGCGCAAAGGTGGCCGCAGCACCAGCCCACGTAAGCAGGCCGCCAGCCGCCGCAACGTTGCCAAGGCAACGGCTGCGCGGAAACCTGCGCTTGTAAAACAGCCAACTTTGTTTGTACCAAAAACTACGGAGGCAAAATGAAGCCGTGCTTACCTGACGAATTACACGCACTGCGCGGCACACAGAAAACACGCCGCTCGCGCGCTAAGGAAGAAGTTGTTGTGCCACTTGTTGGTGGCAGGCCGCGTATGCCAAAGGATATGCCAGCGCAGGCGCAGGAAAAGTGGAAGGAATTAGTTGCCATACTGCGCAAGCGCGGCACGCTAACAAAAGGCGACGGCCCAATTCTGGAGCTGGCCTGCACCACATATGCGCGTTGGCGCGCGGCGCTGCTGGATTTGGATACGCGCGGCACCATGATTGACGTTGAATATTTTGCCAACGAGCGCACGTACACAAAAACGGTGCTTAACCCGGTGGCAAAAATCGCAGCGCAACTGGAGAGCAGGTTGTGCCAGCTATACATTCAGCTTGGCGTTACACCAACCACGCGGCTTAAGGCAAAGCAGGTGGCTGCACCACCGCCAAAAGAAAAAGTTAACTTGGGGCCTGACGGAAGGCCGCTGGTGCGCATTTAGGAGACGTTATGGGCATTGCGGAGCAGTACGAAGCGCAGGTGCACTGGCAGCAGCTTTTGTTTGCCGTTGGTTTTGAAACAGACGGCCGCCCGGCCAAGGTGTACGAGCTGGCCACGCTGGTAATGGCCGACAAGGAATTGGAGCGGCTGGTGCTGGCGCACAAGGCCACCAAGCCGCTGCCGCTTAGCGCACTTAGTGACAACCCACCAGAGCGCGAGCCGCTTTGCACGGATTACTTCGACGTGCTGGCCTGCATGGCACCGTATCTAAAAGAATTGTTGCGGCAGCGTGTTGTTACGTTGTACCAGCAGAAGCAACAAACGGAGGTGAAGTGATGTACCAACGCAACCGCAAACACAAAGGCCCAATGGCGGAATGCAAGACTTGTATGGCGCGTATGTCCGCACAAGATGCAGCGTACACGGCAAGGGTAAGCCGCGAAGCGCTGCGGCAGGCACAAATTGCCAACCGCATTTCGCGGCGGCGCATTGAGCGCGCGCAGCAACAAAGCTGCGGCATTGAAAAGTTTATATGACACGCTGGCAGCACTGGTGGCACATTTTGTTTGACAAGGCTTACCGCAAGCAGTGCCGGTTGCAGGCGCTGTGCCGTCGTGTGGAAGCTAAGATTTTGCGCGGCGAAATGCCGTAACAGTAATTTGTAAGTTTGGTGCGGCACCTAGCCGCAGAGGAGGAAAATTGTATGGACATCCGTGTACTGAAAACCCAAAACATTTTCTACGAAATTAACAGCGGTGTTGCAGCCGTGCTTATCGACGCTGGCATTGCCGAGCAGTTTGTGCACGTGCCAAAACCAAAAGCTGCGCTGCCCACGTGGAGCACGGTGTTAATACCGCCGTTTAACCGGCCTGCCATAAGGCACGTGCAGGGCAACCGCGAAGATTTCTGGAGCGGCGCTGCCGCAAATGTTGCGGACGCCTTTAAGGTGTACCGCTGGAATGGTGCCGCGCAAAAATCTCTTTGGGACGATTTGTACGGCCCGGTGCCTAAGCAAATTCAGGAAGATTACTGCGCCTTGCTAACCATGGACGAAGCCGAAAAGTGGGCCGCCATTATGGCGCAGGAGCGCCGCAACAATCCGCAAACGCTCGAGGAAGCGCTGCGCCAACGGGGCCGCTAACACACCCGGCACAGCAATTGGTAATGGTGCAACAGCAAAGGAGTTCTGATATGGCAACCACAAAACAGTTTTCAATAGGCGCGTACCAGCGGTACGTTAGCGCCGCGCGCCGCGCAGGCATGGCGGAAAAAGAGATTTACAGCATCGAAGAGTACACCGAAAAAATGTGTGGCCGCAAAATGCCGATTGCTGCGATGCGCGCGCTGCGCACCGCCACCAAGGGCACGTACTTGCAGCAGGTGCGCAAGCGCTTGGCCAAGGCTATGGCACCGCGCCCAGCTACACGTGCACTGTTGCCGTGGGAAATTGCCGCTGGCAAAGAAGAAACGCGCAAACTGCTGGCGCACATTAAAGCCGGTGGGGCCGTGGTTATTGGCGACGACAACAAAGTACGCGCTGTTACGGAAGACGAGTACCGCCGCGCGCGCGTAATTTCCAGCATTGTCGAGCAGGTGGAAGCGGAGCGCAGCCTTAAGCACAAGGAAGTCGACGAATGGCGGCGCACGAATAAATTCTAACCTTGGAGGTGCTTACTATGGCACTTACCTACAAACAACTGGCAGCAAATTTTGAAGCGGCAATGCCGAACTTGCAGCCGCTGGCAGGTGAAGGTTTTGAAGAGATGTTTGTGCAGTGCAATTACGTGCTAACGCTGTTGCAGACAAAAGCTGCACGCGAGCATGAATTTATACCGCCGCAGGACGGCGCAATGGGATAAAACCATGAACATGAACAAGTTTTACGACGCGGTTCGTTCGTTGCCCGCGCGGCTGGAAGCTTTGGAAAACGAATTTGCTGTGCACAAGCAGCAACTGGCTAGCGGCGTGTTTAACGGCAAGGATGGACGGCCGGGCGTTGATGGCCGCAATGGCCGCGATGGTAAAGATGGCCAACGCGGTGCCGCAGGTGAGCGTGGTGCTACTGGCGCACAGGGGCCAGCAGGCCGCGATGGTACCAACGCACAAAACGTGCCGGTGCCGGGGCCGCAAGGCCCGCAAGGCCCGCAGGGCGTGCCGGGCAATGATACGGCACTGCTTTTGGAAGTGCGCACAATGCTGCAAGGCTTTTATGACATGAATACCAAGGCCGCTAATTACCTTGCATTCTTAAAAGCGCAGGTGGCCAAAAATGGCAAGTGACGCCGACTTACTAACAGCCAAGCGCAAAGAAGTGTTGGCCGCGCTGGTAAACCACTTGGACGCCAAGGACGACGGCGCAGGTTTGGAATTGCTTTTGGAGCTGCTTGAAATTTCGAATATCCAGTACACAATTGTTGCCGACAGAATGGCAGCCATAGGAGCCAAATTATGAATACCGCAGAAGCTGCAATCGAGCGCAACAAAGAAAAACATCCAAACTGGCAGGCTAACGTGCGCGCCAAAATGCGCGTGCAGCAGGGCCTTGTGCCAGAGCATGCCGCGCCACTTACCAACTTACAGCGTGCCACGCGTATTACGTACGTGGCCGGTTGCAGCGGACTAACACCGCTGTTTGTGGAGTTGCTGGACCGTTTGGATACGCTGGCTGCCGACAACCATCGCGCGCACGCGCGCATTGCTGATTTGGAATTGGTTAACGCCGAAAAATCAGCACGCCGCAAAACGGCGTAGAAAGGAGTAACCGCTATGGAAAAACGACATTTTTATCCTTGGGAAAGCCAAGGCAATGCACCAGCTACACCGGCCAAAGCACCGGCCACGCAGGCGCTCCCAAAACCACCGGCTAACACTGGTGGCGCACCGGGCAAACAAATGCCCATTGGCCAGCCCAACAAATAAAGTTTAACGCTGCACGCAGGCGCTGGCATACACGGTAACGTGGTGCCGGGTATTGCGTGGCCAAGTCTTCAGCGTACTCGGGTTTCAAAAAGCGCTGGCAGCCGGTGCGCAGGCGCACCAAATTAAACTCCTTGTACCCGGTGCCACGGTTTTCCCCTTTCGTTACCGTGGCACCAATTTTTTGAATGAGGTGCCCACTCATGCAACAAGTACCGGTGCAAAAATGCCCACCTGCCTATGCGCATGGCTACGAATCTTTCGACCAACACATTTTTGCCAACCGCCATCAAATGCCCACTAGCGCCGTGTATTGCCGCCAAGACGACGGTACCTTGGCATACACCAGCACCGGAATTTCCTACGACAATTATCAGCGCATGTCGACGCACCAGCGCAAGCCTGCTGGCTTCCGCAGCAACGCCGTGCCGCAATGGTGTTTACAGCCTGAGCGATTGCGCGACGTTATCGTCACCGCCATGGTGAAAAGAGCCTTTATGAATAAGTACGCGGTGAAAATGCTGGAGCCGCTTACACCGCTCGAGCGCCTGCGCTGCGCACAGGCACAGCTTGCCAGCCATGGCCGCAATCAACTGGTTGCACAAATTGGGCGGCTGTGCGAGCAGTATGTCAGCATTAAAAACCTGCCGCCAAGTGCGGTGCGCACCGAGCTGCTACGCGATTACGAAATCGAAATCGAAAACTGCGATACGCGGTTACGCATGATTGAGCGCCAAGCAGAATTTTATTGCGGTGTGGTTTATTATTACTGGCACTGCGGGCGGCCGTCACCACAGGTGGCTGCGGCACTGAAAGTCAAACCGCCGTTGGTACGTGTTACGCTGTGGAGACTTCAGAAAACCGCCGCCGAGCTTGGCTACCAGAATTAAATCGGCCACCTCGCGGTGGCCGATTAGTTCCTGCAAGTTGTTCCGTCAAACGCCAAGCGCTTTTTTCAATTCCTCCACGCCATTCTTGCTCAGCAAAATCACGGTTAAGGCTGTGTGCTGACGGACGCTAAGCGTCGCCACCAGCACTTCCGCGTGGCGCTGCAACTGTGTAATGTAGTCGTCCAGTAGATTGGCTTCAAGGTTGGCCATTATTTCACCGCCTTGGTTCGCTTGCCATACCGCTTGGCGCTGGCCGCAAAATGTGCCTTAGCCGCCGCGCAATTTCTTACCAGCAACGACCGCGTAAAGTTCATGCCAGTACCCTTCGGCCGTCCCGTCACCTTGACGGCAAGGTCCGTCAAAGTAATTTCGCCAGCCTTTAATTGTGGAAACAGTTTTACGGCCTGCGCCGCCATCTTCGATTTGTCTTTGGTTGCCGCCATATTGGATTGCCTCCGTGACGAAATTTCACAGGAGACTCCTCCGAGATGGCGAGTCCTAACTTCGGTGTCTTATCAGAAGCTTCCAAAGCGTTGTTGTTTCTAGCTCGGTGCAGATGGTGGTAGAATCCGGCGGCAGGTTACCCACAAGAAGGCAATGAAGACATTCGGGTTTGTGATTGTCGCTTTGGCCGCATCGATGTTCTTGAGCTGCGACGACGTCCCTCGGCGGCGCGTTGCTGCGTCGCAAACAGAAGCGGCAGATGTATCGCAGGGGATTACAAAGGGCGGTCAGCAGCCCCGAAAGGAAGCTGTTATCGCTCTTTCTTACGGGGAATTGACTTCCAATCCAAAACTTTATGCCGGTAAGCGCGTCACTGTGAACGAAAAGTTGACGCTGTGGTCAATTCAAAGCTGGTACGAAATTGTTTGCGGCAACTGGCCGGTCGATGCTCCGGGGCCTTGCATTCCGAGCGGAGGGCCACACAATCCCCGCTGCGAGTATAGGGTTAGTCTGCAAGTATTTGCGCCGAATGCTCCAGTAATTGAAGGGTGTGTTCCGCGCTCCAAAGTCGATTCTTTAGCGGGCGCTTGGGGCGGCGAGACGGGCGTCCGATTTATTGGTACGGTTGCACCAGCGTCCTCCCAAGGAACAAAAGGTTGGGCGGTTATTCGAGACATGGAGATTATTCAACCAAGTCAAAATACTGACGAGCGATGGCCCGACGAGCGTCCTGCTAGTCCCCCGAAAACTGTAATGCTTACCGTGGTCATAACTGAAGCTGGTATCCGTGGAAGAGACGCGGATGGCAATATTTCGCGCAAGGCAAAAGGCTATGCGACTGGTCAGCCGAACATAGAGCTTGAACTGATATGCGATGAATCGTGGCCCACTTGTTTTCCTTTGCAACCGGGGCAAACCTACCAATTAAAACAAATTCATCACGGCGAACCGAATTATACCTATGGTTTTTCCTTCCATGTTCACGGACAAAACGAAGGAAAGTCGTTCGATGCGGTATACGCCGTCGGACCTTGTCTACAGTGCCAGCAATTTTAGCTGCTATTTTAGCTGGCCGCTAGCTTGGCAATGGCAGTGATGACCTTTCGATTCGCTGGCGCAGGTTAAATGCGTGCTTGCGGAAGCCGGTGTACAGTTGGCCCGGCCCTTGCCCCTTAAACTCCCTGCCATTTTGCACGCGCAGCCTTACCTCTACCTGCAAGCAGTCAGCCAACGAATTTATCTTTGGTACTGGCGCGCCATCCAGAACGGCAATTGTGCCCGGCTTTAGTTCGTGGCCCCAAAGTGATTTGTTGTCGAAGGTGATTATTTCTTTGCCGTTGTTTCTTGTATACGCGATATTGCCAATCACGTAGGTTTTCGAGCTTGAGCGATTTCGGATATCAAAATTTGGATGGAATTCTTTGCCTCGCCAACTCCAGTTGTAGCCAACCTCCACATCTGTCTTGAGCAGGAACCAGCGGTACACGAACAGCGAGACGGAGGCAGCGCCAGCGGCAGCGGCAGAAATGCATCCAAGAACTTGGTGCATTGCCCGCATTTTACGCCAGCAGCCGCGACACCACGGTAATGCGCCGCCGTCCGGTCACCTTAACGGCCTTCAAGAGCTAGAATCCCGTAACACGCACAGGCTAAAGGGAATAGTGAGGCCAGTGCTCTATTTCGCGAAACGAAATTGACCCGAAGTGCACTATCGAGAAGGGCGTCTTTTCGGGTATAGTTGGGCATCCCTCAAGAAAATTATTACAAAAATTTAACGCCCGAAATGGTCGTTTTGTAATAATGTTGTGTCGGGCGCTATTAGATTATGCACCATCTGGTACCCAGCAGCAGGGCTTGCGGTCGCCACTCTGGGGCGTAAAGTTGGCCTTGCGGAGAGACAAACTTGTCCAGTAGTGCGACAGTCGTTTCGCCGCAGACCATTTCAAAGTGCATGGTCGTGCCGCCTTCGGGAAACCGTGGCGACGGCGGAAAGTTGCTATTTTGAAGGTGGCGGGGAGGGCAGGAAGTGAGCCGTGCCTGCCACTCGGGTTTTTGAAACTCGCTTTCGAGGAGACTTTGGGCGACCGTTTCGATGTTTGGAGGATTAGTCATGCCATTAAATCTGGAGCTAGCTAACCAACTGAACAACTTTCTGAGCGGAAGTCTGGACCTGTCGGCCTACCGAGAGGCAATGATGCGAGTTCGTGTCGAAAAGCTAGAATCACTGTTGCTCCGGGACAAAAATTTCGTGTATGAATTTGAAACCCGCTATGCCCAACTTAAAGCGGAGGCGTTAACGGAGTATCAATTCAAAGAGCTGTTGACGTATGCCGCTATCTCCGACTCTGCGGCGACGACTTCGCAGCCAAAGGTCTGGTTCTACCCCGATCCACAAGAGGAAAAAGCCAGAGTGGACACGAAAGCGGAAGGGCAGACAGCGAATTATTCCGAACTAGTCCGCGAGGAGCCCATCGACGGTGGTTAAATAATGAAAATAATGGAGTTGGCGCTCATCATCGCTCTGCTCAACCTGCCTGCTCCCGCTTATATCTGCTGATAGAATCATATAGTCTACTTCCCCAGATAAGTGCGAATCCCAAAGGTATACAGCATCCCAGGAAAGGAGAATAATCAAGGACGTGTTCAAAGCGGCTGTTCATTAGACCTAGAGCTTCGACAGCTTTTTGCGCGTTGTAGCATACAAACGATAAATGCAGCAATACGAAGAAGCCCATTACGAACACCGACAAGCACAGTGCACAGATGATAATGCGAATCATTTTTCTCCCTCCGGGTTGCGGTCCTCGGCCAGAGATAAAGACAAACGGCGCATTCGCTCATTCAAACCCTCACGTAAATCTTCCTGATATTCGGTCCTAACGCCCCTCTCCATGTGCAGTGGGGACAGTATATCTCCGTTGCTATGCAGACATGCTTCGTGTACTGGTTGGCCGGGGCTAGGGTTAGCAGGCCCTCGCCACAAGCCGGACACCGTGGGCACCAGTTCTCGTCACTTGGACTCGTCGGCGGAGGTGCGGTACTCATGCCAATTTCCTCCACTTCTCATTCCCTGTATTCCGTGGTTCCTTCTTATCCAAACGAAGAACGGATAGAGTCTCACATCGTTGCACTGCTGCTCTTGCTGCCTCATTAAACATCACCTGTCTAGCCAGGGGAGTTGCATGAATCCGAATCTGCTCAGTCAGCCGCAAGGCCCGCATATAGCCTAGTCTGTAAGCCTTAACCGCTACTGGATCGCTCCAATTCACAAAGCCAGCCTAATCTGCTTTTGCCGTTGCCAGAAATCCCTTGCCTGTTTTACTTCCTGCCCGCGAACACAGGTACAAGGCAGCCCAGATTCGGCGAGCGTTCCGGCATCCATACAAGCTCGGCAAGAGATGGCACAAGTGTTTAACTGTGCCTTCTTTCCATTCACTTCTCGCATCCGATCCCAATTCGCTATTCCGGCTTTCCAGTTTTTCATTGGAACCTTGCCAACCATCCAGCCGTTCGTTTCGTAGTGCAAGAAAAACGCCACCGGATCGACAGAGGGGTGACGGCTTTCACAGTAGGCGAAAATTTCTTCGTAGGATGGCTTTGTCATTTTTCGTAAAAGCAGCGCAAAAAAGGCTGGCCCTCGAACGGCTCAATGAAACCAACGCAGAAGCATATACAAAATTTGCAGTTATAGCAGCAAGTTCTTGCCGTGATGATGTACTTGTGAGCATTACCAGAAGACGCGCCGGTTTTTGCGATGTCATCACTCGTGGGAGGATTATGGTACTTCCTCTGGCACCCACATCGACCACATGGGTCAGTCGGCATTTTTTCGCTTTGGGAATTTTCGCATGACGAGGATTTCTTCGAGAGCAGTTCTGAGTTTGTCGTCGGGTGCGGTTTCAATGTTGAGATAAATCCAGTGGGCGATGGTTCGGACGGCGGTGAGGTCTTGCTCGACAACTGTCCAAGTTCGCTGGCCGCGTTGCTGCGCTTTTTTGAAACAGGTTGCGTCTCTGGTTTCGTCAATTGTGTACATGCTTTTTCCCTTTCTTCGATGTAATCATCGAAGTCGATTGCGTTTTGAAGTTCTTGATCTAAGATGTTCATAAAGTCAATGCCTTAGATTCTAGATCGGACGCAGCAAAGGCTGCAATTGCGGCAGCACTTCTCTGCAATCTCCGTGGTAGATCGTGATCCCCGCGTGCTCGTAGTATGGTTTCATTTCGTGTTGCTCCTAAACCCTTTTCCGAGGTCTCGGTCGAGAAGCAATGGATCGTAGATGTACTTCCACGACTTCAGGTGTTCGGTAATATTGTTCTCCGTCACGCCGTTGCGCTGAACATTAGCGCATTTTTTTTGATGGAAAGCACGCGCAACCGCCCGCGCATGTTCTTTTTTCTGGCCTTTCCGATTGATCTTTACTTGGCGGATGAATTGGTCTGGGTTGCCCCGGACTTTCGTAAATCCCCGTTGAGGAGACCACCGGAAACATGGTATTCCAAACGATGCAAGGGCGGTCAAAATAATCCGCTGCGTCCTTTTCAACTCTGAATCGCCGTGATCCGGCTTTACTTCCACGATCACGATGCGCCCATCTTTCCAACAAAAGAAGTCAGGCCATCCCAACTTTGTCACTTCCCAATGACTGTCTTTTGCTAAGTCTTTGAACTTTTCTTCTGCGTTGTTCATAAGGTCATTCCTAAACGGTGAAGGGCACGCGAAAACCAAAGGCTGAAATTTTCCAGCACAAAAGAATTCGCGCATTCCCGAACGGAGCCAGGGCTTTCGCGTGCGTTCTTCCTCTCCAGTATGTACGCCAGCAAAGGCGTAGCCTTAACGAGTCGGAGAGAGGCTCATCGCAGCCCCAAAGCACCCGCCGCCCGTTTCCAGACGGAGAAATTCGGCGCGGAATTCAAGGTCGATATTTTGTCGAGAGAATTCAAGCGCCGTCACTTCGTCAAAGAATGGGGAGGTGGATGTAGGCGGAAGCAACGGCGAAGAAGTTACGCCAAAGCATCCACCCGCCCGGCTCTTTGAAACTGTTGAAATTTTATCCATAACGAACCACCAAAGTCAAGCGTAAAAATTTGGAATTATCTCCGCGATGATCTCCCGCTTCAAGCTGGCGAACTTATTGTCGTCAACTTTTACAACGGGCGGATAAAGAGCGACAACCCAGAGACGTTCCCCCTTCCAGTCTTGAGGTTTCATGGTAGCGTGCAAGGCTCCCGCTTGGCACGGCTTTAGCGGGCCTTTTTCCTCTTCGATCATGCCAACTGTTCGCGCTGGACCTGAACCACCATTTCGCGGCTTACCGTTTTTATCTGAGCGCCAGAAAGCCAAAACAGCACCAGCCGTTTTCAACTGTTCGGCTCTGTCGCTAGCCGCGACGTCTGCGACGGCTTGTAGATAACCATCCTCAATAGACCCGGACCCGTACCCGAACCCGTCCCCGGACCCGAACCCGTACCCGTCCCCGTACCCGGACCCGAACACATACTCTGACACTTCACCGTAGACTACGTCGCTCTCCATGTGACTCCTCCTACCGCGCATTGGGACAAGATCGGAAA
>Ga0181523_10003175_pt1 | contig 15174 bp, 19 predicted proteins | sample PEATcosm2014_Bin_43_FD_119752 | JGI IMG/M metagenome (GOLD analysis project Ga0181523, IMG submission 119752) | Peatland microbial communities from MTU Mesocosm Facility, Houghton, MI, USA - PEATcosm2014_Bin05_30_metaG | ecosystem: Environmental > Terrestrial > Soil > Wetlands > Peat | place...
CCCTCGATACCGGAGCCGCGGACAGTTCTTCCCACTGGCTGGCTGGGGCGAAGCCGTCGAGGTTGATGAGCGAAATGCCGTTGATCACGGTGTGGCTGATCTTGACGACGCCGCGGAGTCCGGGCAAAGCCTTCTCATCGACCTGTTCGTGGGCGAGAAGTTCCGGGTCATAGAGGAAATCCCGCAGGAACCAACCCAGCTTCCACATCGCCTTTTGCGTGCAGTAGAGACGACCGACAATGGACTGCCCGGCCAGTATCCGGGGCTCGATAACGGAGAGTCGGAGGACATAGAAAGGTTTGTGGGCGTGCCAGCGGAACTGGGCGCCATCAACTCGCACAAGGAAGATGCCGTCCGGAATCTCCGGACGGGAATCGCGGGCAGTTTCGGCGAGTCCTGGGACTTGGCGTTTCATGCGGCCCCCTCCTGCTTCGGTTGCGAATAGCGGTTGAGTTGGCAGAGCAGCGCATTGCGATCCTTCTCGGCCCAGTCGGCCAATTGCTGGACGAAGTTCTCAACCTGTTCCCTGCTGGCATCTCGGAGAGTTTTCGTGCCGCAGAATTCGACGGCATAGGCCTTTACCAGTTCGGGATCGAGCTTGTGCTGGCGGATGATCTGGCAGAGGCGATCGCGGACTTCGGACCAGCGCCGTTCCCGTTTCCATTTGCGTTTTGTGGAGGAAGCTTTTCAACCGGATTCGGAACCGTTCCGATCTCCTCGACCGAGCAGATGCCGATCCCGTAGGCCTTGCGCAGGGCGCGATTGACGGCACGTGTCTCGGCGATTCGCATTTCGGCACCGCGAACCAGCACAGAAACATTCGAGGGATCCGCATCACCGAAGCCAACAAAGCCTCTGCAACTGCGCGAGAGGAACGCCGTTGCTCTGAAGGCCCATCGTTTACTTGCAGGGTCGCAAAACTCTGATACCGCGTCGACTTGCATGCCATAACATCGATGCCTTTTGGCATATTCAAGGAGCCCGACGTGCGTGACATACCACCGTCCATCAAGGAGGAGTATGTGTCCTGCCGCTATTGACAAGCCGTATCTCTCCGTGAGGTCGCGAAGTGACCTCAGAAGATTCGTGGTGAGCCGCGATGGCCACGTCTCCTTGGCGAGGCGGCGATTGAGTTGCTGAAGAGTGTGTTGCTGATTGGCCATACCATTTCTCATTGTGATATTGTACCAATATCATAACAGATATACAATAGGTAAGGCATCTTTTATGGATTATGGAATATCACACCGTCTCAAACCCGCGGGCGTGGCTTACTCCGCGCTACGCCTTGCCCTTGGGCTTGCCTTTGATTACACGGTCGGCGGCGTCGAGAGTAGCGTTTGCAATGAAACTACTGAGACTCCGCCGCTCGATACGAGACGCCTGATCTACGATCGCTCTTTCTTCTTGTGTGAAATACACGAGGGTGGGCTTGCTGGTTGATGCCGCCTTTGAACGGCGTCGATGGGATGGGGTTGTTGCCACTGCGGTAATAGTAGCATCGTGACCCAAACACGACTCGAGGCCGATGAACAAGCGAAGTTAACTTGCACCTCGCAGGGCGGAGCCTGGACCGAACTGCGTTCCTCGAGACCTTGCAACACCGCATGCCTCTTCGATCGGCTTGACAGGCATGAGTTGCGCGACGCGTGCCATAATCCCGCCGGATAATAAAGGAGCTTGACCTGTAGCGAACAAAACGCGAATATGGTTGCCGATGACAAAGCCCCAGCAATCGCAAACTGGTGACAGGACTCGTTGGGACTCTCTGGCACGCAAACGCTTTCGAGAGGTCTCCATGGGGGCGTCTCAGGCGCAAGGTTGTGCACCCGGGGTGCACAACCCGAATTGCCCTTGGGATCTGAGCGCAGGCTAAGACCGGCGGCACTTCGATTGTGCAACCTGGTTGCACAAAGTCGATTACAAAAAGTCAGATGCACTGCGTTTTCATCGCCGCGCTCAGCTGGGGTTGAAGACTCTGCCTTGCCAGCTCGACAGGTCCCGGGTGAGATCGGAACTGCGAATGCCGGCTGAGCCGTTACTGCGCGAAGTGGAAACGCTCAGCGACGGGAAGCACAGTTGCGGCGAGGAGGTCGTCATCGGTCACCAGCCCGCGTTCGTGGATAAGAGGATTGCCGAAAAACAAGCAGCGTGGCTGGAGAAGGTGCTTGCTGAAGAGCACGAGAGCGACAAGAAACACCCTGACCGAATCGAACTGCGGACTGATCTGCGCGAGCCAGGTCCATTCTCTCGGCGCTGGAAATCACGGATAGTAAGGCCAACTGCCGCAAGGATTCTACCTTCGCTTAGCAGAGGCCTGGCTCCCTCGTGCCAGATACTGCTGATCGAGCGCTTGGCGTATCAGCGTCTTGATCACCGCCTGGCGGCTGATGTTCAACTCTTTGGCGGCCCTGTCCAGTTCTTCTAGCATGCCCGACGCCAGGTCAACATTTACCCTTTGTATCGGACCCATCATGCGCCCCTTATTGGTGAAGAACCGTGCCACATCCTTCCCTTCGTCCGCTAGGCGGGCGATGGCCTCTGCCGAAACTGGTTTCCGACGTCTACGAGTGCTCTCCATAAAGTTGCTGCTCCTGCTTGGTGGCCTTCCAGAGAGTCACGAGGTGGTAGTACTCTCCTTCTTCGTCCTCCCGCACTTCGAAAATGACCGTGTACAGCTGCTCACCTACCCATCCGATCGCCCGGTACTGTTCGGGTAAATCTGAGCGGTGGTCAAGGTAGTACGGGTGCGAGAAAACTTCCTGCGCCTCTTCGAACCCGACGCCTCTTTTCGGATTCGCTCTTAACCGCCCGCTCTTCCGCTCATCGAAATGAAACCGCATGAGTATAACAGTTATACCATATCGAGCGGCCGCCATGACTCACAGCAGAAATTGTTTCGCGAAATCCCGAATCTGTTGCCAGGTTTCGGGAAGCATTGTCGAGTCGTTCTCTGAGTTGCGGGTTGAACCTCGCTGAAGAGGTAGGGCTCGACAATGCGCGAGAGCCGGCGACTTTGACTCCCAGCGAGGTGCCTGCCTTTCGCCACACTCGGCTGATTGGGCACTTCGATTGCGCGGTAATCTCTTAACACTGTATTGCTAGGCTGATTTATTGCATCGGAATTTCCCGGCCAAAGGCTCGCCTACTGCCGTCATTTCTTCGGCATGTGCAAGGGCTGCACGCAAACGAGCTATTCCTTATTTTTGCGTCCTCCTCAAGGGCATTATCCTGTTAGCTTAATTGTTTCTTGACAATATTATCCTACGTGCTTATAGTTCTAGGTGCCATGAGAAAGTCCTCCAATTATCGGAAAGCCTACGAAGAGGCAAAGAAAGAACTGTCTCGCCTGCTCTCTGAGCAGGGGCAATTCGAAAAACGCCTCATTGATGTCCGAAAGGCTATACAGGCATTGGCCGTCTTGTGCGCAGGGCAAGGTATTGAAGTTGACGCCAGCGATGAAGCCGAAGCACTTTTGGCGCATTCGACATTGGCCGAGGAAATCCGCGCCGTTCTTCAAGCTCGCTATCCCACTTACCTTCGTCCTCACTGGGTAAAGGCTGAACTTCAACGCTTGGGCCACGACCTTAGCAACTACAGGAATCCCCAAGCCAGCATTCAAATGGTCCTAAAGAGGATGGTTGACTCTGGCGATGTTGAAGAACGGACAAAGGAGGACAAAAAGGAGTACCGAAAGTCGCCTCCCGCTTGGGTTACCTACAAGGATATGAAGAGAATCGCAGAGAGCGAAAAAATCTTGGCGCACAACGCTCACCTTCCTTCTGGAAAGGCAAAACAGAAATGACTTCTGGGTTAGATACGAATCCCCGCACCGTATATCAGACGGTGCATGGGCTAGAGAAAAAAATAAGAGCAATGACGACAGCAAAGCAGCCCTTTGGGGCTTCATTTGTTAGTCACGATTAGGAGTATATGACAAATACAAATACCACATTTCTCAATGGAGCGCTCTGCAACGATGCACCTGTCAACGACGAGGCGGTGAGCGATTCGTTTATGAGCAATACGTCTTCTGGCGGCAACCCGCCTTCGATCTCTCAAGGGAATGTTTCAACGGAGTATCAGGGAGGAGCAATGTCAGATGAATCGAAAAACGAACACGAGCCCGAGAGCGCAGCGTCGGGAGCGGAAAGCTCCACTCAGCAGCCCGAGGCCTCTTCGAAGGACACCAGTCTCTCGAAACCAGAACCAACATCGCCGCCAACTGTGCTTCAGAACAAAAGCAAAAACGCGATTGCCTCTGCGAACACTTTTGTCGTAAAAGTAGACGCCTCTACCGGCAAAATTACGCTTAATGGCAATTTGCAAATATTTGGAACGAACGACAGAGACTCGACCCTCGCCCTTACAAACCAGGTTGCCGGTGTCGTACAGACCAACGCCGGCGGGGGGTTCGATTCGCACAATCTGGGTTGGGCCCTGGGCACGATATACCGGATTGCTCCGCAGGACGAAATTGAAGGACTACTCTCCACACAAATGGTTTGTGTTCACAGTTTGGCTATGCAATGTCTCAAACGAGCGTCACGGGGAGACAAAACGACGGGCGAAACAGATGCCAACATCAATTGTGCCACGAAATTGCTGCGAACGTTCGCGACACTGAAGGATGCTCGGGACCACCACCGCGGAAAGGTTGGCCAGCCGATGGTCGTGGGGAGCGTCAACGTCAATGAGGGCGGCCAGGCGATCGTCGGACCTGTGAGCCAGGGCGGTCGCGGAAAGGCTTCCACGGACAATGATCCAGACAAAACCGAATGAGCAGAGACCGTCCCTTCAAAGGGGGTGGCTGAAAAATGGGAATCCGCGCGGTGACCCGAACAGCGCTCCGAGGTGTGGAGCCAAGACTCGTCGTGGCACGGCGTGTCAGGCACCCGCCATGGCGAACGGCCGCTGTCGGATGCACGGCGGCGCCAGTACGGGCCCTCGAACCCCGGAAGGTTTGGCACGATCGCGGCGCTCGCGCTGGAAGCACGGGCAGTATTCAGCGGAGAGTATGGCGGAACAAGAACGCGTACGTGATCTTCTCCGACAAAGTCGGGAACTCCTGAAGCAATTGTGACCGGGTATCGCGCGGCCTTGGCATCACCCCCGCAGTCTTGCACCTCCCGAAAGATCCCGGCATCAGAAGACTGAATCTCACCTCTCCCCGGGAAAAATCCCAGGCAATGTCAAAGAGTGTTCTCCGGGGCAGCCTTGATTCCTGCGATCTACCAGCCCGAGTGGTCCCGATCCCGCGGTGCATGGGGTTCATCCACGTTTTTTTATGTAGCGCCTAGTCGCCAAACAGAAGGCCAGAGTAAAAGACTCATGACCTGGACTGGAAAGACGTCCTCACCCGCCGGCGTGCACACTCGCCTGCTCGCGACGCTGTGAAAAAAAGACACGCTAAGTGGCAAACCCGCGGAGCAGTCGCAAAGAATACGGAACGGATGTCAAATCGGGGCTGAGGCAAGCTCCTTTTGCGGCTGTGCCGGAAACGGTTTGATCCTGGGCTGCCTCTTTCTCTGAGCCTTCCAAAGATCGTAATTGAGCTGCATCTTCAGCCAAAACTCGGGAGACGTGTACGGCATCGCCTTGGCCAGCCGCACGCTCATCGCCGCTGAAATGCCGGCGCGACCGTTGAGTATTCTAGAGAGATTCGACCGCGTTACCCCGAGGCGATTGGCTGCCTCCTTCACTGTCATGTCGCCCAGGTAATCCTTTAGGACCTCGCCGGGATGGGATGGATTGAAAAGCATGCTTACCTCCTAGTGGTAATCCTGATAATCGATGAGAACTGCGTCCTCATCCTCGAATGCAAACGTGAGTCGCCAGTTTCCGCTCACTCGCACAGCCCAGCACCCCTCCAAGTCGCCCTTGAGCGGGTGCAAAGCGTACCCAGGTGCGTTCATGTTGGCCGGGCAGGTGGCCGCATCCAGAGCGGAGAGGAGCCTCCTCAGTCGGTTTGCGTGTTCTGGTTGAATGCCAGCCTTCGAGCCGGTTTCGGCAAACTGCTTGAGCCCTTTGTGCCGATAGCTCTTAAGCATGTGTGTAGTGTACCAATACACAATACATATCGACAAGGACAATCGGCGCCTCTCATTGGAACAAGGTGTCTTCCCGCTCCAGGTCTTTGTAAGAACTGACTCTTGGTTGAAGTTTGTAAATTTACGAACTCAATGAAATCGAGTTTCGCAATATCTAGTCAAGAGCGTACGGAAAGTTTCCGCTTGTGAAACTTTCGTACGGGACCCGGCTTTTTGTGTGAAAAGGCAAATGTCTCCTTGCGGACTTTGGCAAAGGTCCGGGCACGCCTCGGCAACCTAACCTGGTAATGACACGAAATCTCGCGCCAAGCTATGCTCGCCGGATAGGCCAAAGCTAGGAAAAACCGAAGCAGAAGAGCTGCCGTCTCGATCGCCTGCTCGATCACCGGGATCTGGCTCTTGTAGACCTTGAAGTAGATCTCAGCTCCGAAGGCTCCTCTTCCCTTCCCGTTAGTTCCTTCTCTACTTCCCGCCGGAAGCCCTCCTTCGGCAGCTTTCGAGCTTTGTGCAACTGGGTTACACAATCGAAGTGCTGACCGTCTCGGCGCGCGATCTTCGCCAACTCCAGCCCCTTCGTCCAACCCTACTTCTGTCTCTTTACTCCCCCTTCACATTCGTCATCTGTTTCAAGGACCGTGTTATCTGAAAGTAGGATCGCATTGGTGATTCCTTTCTTCATATCTTCCTTGGCGTGTCTCTGACAGTTTAGATAACCTGCTAGATGCTGATCCAAATCTTCCTTGCCAAGAATGATAGTCCCGGTGAAGTATATCTGCGCTTCAGTTCTTGTCCTAACAAGCAATTTGAAGAATGCAGTATCCCCAGGAGGGCGATGTGCTTCATCCAATGCAAGATCAGCCCTTCTTTCGATCGCGTCCATCCTCTTCTTCCAGCCATCAACCACAGCGCTGCATTTACTCGTCGGATCTTCGCATCTATCAGCTAAATCTTGTACTTCCTCAAGATATGTTAATCCAACCTCTCGCATATAGTTTGAGATTGGAAGGTGTTTAGGTTTGGCTTGGCTTACTGCGCTCATCGTCAGCATTGCTGCCAATACCGCTGTCTTCATCATCTTCATCCCGTTTTCCTTCTTTGCAGAAATTTCTATTCCTGCCGCCGGACCAATTTTGCAGGCTAGCGACCCGAATCGCGCGGAGGGTGTGCAGTCCGCCATGCGCCGATCTCATGTTCGGCTTGGGCAAGCTGCGCAGGTGTGAGCAATTTTCGAACTTCTTCCGCGGTTGTGGCGCTCTCCTTCACCGCGTCCTGTGCCAGAACTAACCACTTGTAGGCGGATACGAGATTCGTTTCCTGGCTGCGGTTGGAGGCAAGCAAGCGTCCCAGGCGGTATTGCGCCTCGGCGATGCCATAATTCGCGGCTTCTTCATAGTATTTCGCGGCGGAAGCGGTATCGACCGGCCCGCCTTCTCCCGTCTCGAAAATCTTCGCCAGAAGGAATTGGGCATAGGGGTGGCCCCGGTCTGCCGCCGGGGCCAGCCAACGCCGCGCTTCTTCGAAATTCCGCGGAACCCCCTGCCCCAGCAAATATCGCGCTCCCAACCCAAATTGACCGTCGCGCTCCCCCTGGTCGGCCGCCTTTCTGTACCAGTCGACGGCTTGGGAATAATCCAGTCGGCCGAACTTCTTATCTACGAAGATGTCGCCTAATTCCACCTCCGCGGTGGCATCGCCCAAATCGGCAGCCTTTTTTAACCAGACGATGGCCTCATCGACATTGCTGCCATGCTCCGCGCGTAAGTCCGACTTTGCCAGTTCGAGCATCGCCGAAACCGAGCCCTGGTCTGCGGCCTTGGTGAGCCAGAGGGTGGCCTGGGTATCATCCTGTGGCAGGCCTTCACCACGGTGGTAAAGGGCGGCGAGATTCAACTGGGCGGTTGCGTCGCCCGCCTCTGCAGCACTGCGAAACCAAGTCGCCGCCTTAGTGGCGTCCTTTGGGACTCCATCGCCCGTGGAGTACATCAGCGCGAGGTCGTTGGCCGCTTCCTTCGATCCTTGCTCCGCCGCCTTGGTGTACCACGAAACGGCTTGTGCTTTGTCCGGCGGAACCCCGAAGCCCCACTGACAGAAGATTCCCATGGCTTCCTCAGCCGCGACAAAGCCGCGACTTGCGGCGTGCTGCAGTAGTCTCCGTGCTTCTGCATCGTCCATCTTGAGCAACTTGCCGACATGGTAGGCGAGCCCTAGTGTGGTTTCAGACTCGGGGTCGCCAGCTTGGGCCTTAGCTTCGAGCGGCTGCAGATCGAGGACGGTCAAAGCTCCCGCTTTGTCGAGAAGCGAATAAGCGGTGGGCTGGACGGTTGCCGTGCTCGCAGTTCGCGAAGGTGGCGGCACGCTAGGCATTGGAGGCGCGGCACCCGCGGATTCGAGCGCCACTCGATCGGTTTTGAAGACAAGCGGCGCAGTTGGCATCGGTGGCACCACCTCCGCAGACTTGGGCGCCGTTCGATCCGATCCGAGCACATCTGGCGGCGCGCTTGGCATTGGCGGCACCACCTCCGCGGACTTGGCGGCGAGTGGCTGGCTGTTCGCCCCAGGTTTGTTTCCACCGCTTGCCAGAGCAGAACGGTCGGTGCCTCCGTCTGCGCCGAGCTCGATGATGAGTTTGTTTCCGATGGAGTTGAGATTGACGACCAGCTTTTTCCCGGCAATCGCGCGCTCGCGATTCTGCGCGGACGTGAGATCGATGACCACTCTTGCTTTGGGCGGCGCAACGCTGAATTCGGAAGTCCTCACCGCAAGGACAAAGTCGCCATTTACCATCAGGCGTTGGCCTGGATGGGCCAGCTCACATCCAGGAAAATCGAATACAAGCCGGTCCGGATGCTCGAGCCTGCTCACCTGAGGTTGCACCAGCTTACTGAACGTGACTTCCACATCAGCACCGTCAGCGCGTTCGGCGATCGATATGGCAGTGATTACGGAATGCGAATTGCCCGATACGGCGCCAGCGGTATCTTGGGAGATAGCGGGGGGCGCAGCCAAACCGACCAAAAGAAACATAATCGATACTGCTGAATCGATACGCATTGCTGCGGTGGACTCCGCCCCTTTCTCTGCGCTGTCTCGGGCACTCCGCGTTCGTGATCTTAGCGGTGATCCACTCTAGAGTGGCATGCCGCGCACAGCGTAATCAAGTTCTCCTCGGAGTCTTCCCCCGAATGGCTGCGAAATTGTCTGTGATGCACCTCAAGATTCGACATCGCACCGCAGGATTGACACTTCCAGCCGTCGCGACGCAGGATCTGCTGGCGCAGACCGTCGTATGACAAGGGGTCCAGCCGCGTGGGAGCGGCTTTGAGGCGAATCATTCTCAGGACGCCTTCTCGCGCAGGCTTTCTAGGAAAGCCTGCCGCTGTTCGCCGAGCAAGAATTTGCAGTACCGTGAGATGGAGTTGAGCAGGATCTCCGGGCTGCCATTGTCCAAGTGCGCTCCTGCAAGGAAGTCGGCACAGATCATCTCCAGACAGTAGCCGCGCGATTTATCCGTGCCCAGCATCAGGGCCGCAGTCTCGATCGCTTGGTCGGCCCCCTCGCCCTGACCGTGACGCCAACCGACCTCAGCAGTGACCTTGCAATTATGCGATGACGTGGCATAATTACAATGATGATCTCCCGATCAGCGGCCGCGCATGCGTGCGCGCTCTCGGACTCCCAGCAGCATATCCTAAGGATCCAGCGGATCGCATCATAGGAGCCACCGCGCTCGAGGGACTGTCTCTGCTTACTGCGGACCGCGCGATCCGACGGTCACGGGCTCTTCACACCATTTGGCGAGAAAAACCGTGAAAGCAGATAGTTTTGCTGCTGTTTCTCTTTATGGGGCCGGAGGAAAGTGTAAACGATTCGCGGTTAGGGCTCGTATCGTGCTCTGGCACTGCCGTCTGCTCCATGATCAGTGGAATCCCGACGGCGGCCGCAAGGCTTGCAAGCACGCTGGTGCTGCCGAAGAGAATTGACGCCTGGTCGCTGACGAGCTTGCAGCAACGACTCGTGAAGACTGGCGGACGCCTGATCAAGCACGCCCGCTATTACTGGCTGTTGCTGGCCGAGAGCCACCTCACGCGGTGTCTGTTTGGGAACATGCTGCGAAAGATCGCGGCGCTACCATCACCAGCAGGATAGGTGAGCCGTAGACCGAAGCAGATTTCGGTGCCGAGCGTTGGAGAAGGACAAAGTGTCTGAGAAAGAAGTTCGAGAAACCCATTTTGGGCTTTGGGATTTTCCACAACCGCCGAAAAGACCCATGCAGTCAAGAACCTGGCTGAGGCGTTGCAAACTGAGGGAGTCACGCATAAGCTATTGGTCTGCCGGGGACGTCAAAATGGAAATCCCGGTTGACTGCTGACCGTGTGATGTTTTCAATCCTTCGATCAGTTGGGAAGGGTTTAGAATCCGTGTAGGATGATCCCAGTAACAAGCTGGCGGGGGGAACAATAGCCCCCGTTTTTGAGAGGTCGTTGTGCTACGGCTTGTCCGGTTTATTCCTGTTGTTCTTCTTCTCGCCCTCCTGCCGATGAGCCCTGCCCTAGCGCAGAGTGGGAGCGCGGCGAGGACTCCGGAGAGTGTTTTGCTGGTCAGCGATCTGGGCAAGCTTTACTACGTGGGAAGCTTCTCCTCGGAACAGGATCTGGCGCCACCCAGCGGGATTTGCGGCGCCTTTGTCCTCATCGGGAAATCATCTCCTTCTCGTTGCGAGGGTGCCGTTGATGTGATTCTTGGCATCCGCGATTTTGGCCCCGACGAAAGGCTTTCAGGGCCCTTTAAGATAACCACCGATTCCAATGGCCGCATTATCGTCGCCGATCGTGGCACCGTACACATTTTCGATTTCGCCAGGCGCAGACACTCGCGTATTGCGTGTGGCCCCGGCGAGCGCCTGCAATCTCCTGCCGGCCTCGCCGTCGATGGGCACGATCAGTTGTACATCACCGACGCGCAACTCGGGGCGATCCTGGTTTACCAGCCGAACAGCAAGTTCCTCCGGTATATCGACAACCGGAAAGGGGAGCGGCTGTTCGAGCGACCTGCTGGAATCGCGGTGGACCAAGCGTCCGGGCACATCTACGTCGCTGACCCTCCGCGAAATATAGTCGTCATGCTCGATGCCGACGGCAACATCCTGGCGAAGATTGGTACTGGAACCAGTGGCAGCGGCGCAGAGGAGTTCGCGGCGCCAACGGATGTGGTGGTTCGGGGCCAGGAGCTGTTTGTCCTGGACGCGCAGAACCATCGTATTCAGGTGTTCGATCTGGCAGGGCATTTCCGTGCCAGCATTCACCCGGAATCTATGGGACCTTCGGTTGCCTTCTCGGTAGACAGCCGGGGCCGGATTTATCTCGATGGACCGCTGGACACCGTGCAGGTCTTCCAGCGCGATGGACATTTAGTTTCTCGATTTGGTTACACGGGGTCTGGTTACGGCCAGTTCGGAATGCTGAGTGGTATCTGGATCGACTCGTCGGATCGCATCTACATCGCGGATACGAGGAATAATCGGGTCCAGTCGTTTCAGTGGAGATTGCCCGGAACTCCGTTGAAAGTTAACGACGCTCGACCGTCATAGGCTACGCAACCTTCACTTCCTTGGCGAACGAGTGCACCCTTGCGTTGTGATGCCTCTGACCATGTTGGCTACATTTTTCGGCGCAAAGCGCATAAATAAGGGCTCTTTGCCAAGACTGATTGCTTTGCCGGTACTCGCTGGAGTCTGGCTTCTCGGCGGTTTTTCAATATTTGGTCAAGCAAAAGGAGCGGCTATGTCTTTCCAGATTTCGAACACCGCTTTTTCCAACGGCGAAACGATTCCGAAGAAGTTCACATGCGACGGACCTGATGTTTCCCCGCAGCTGAGCTGGAAGGAGGCACCCGCGGCGACACAGAGCTTTGCGCTCATCATGGACGACCCTGATGCGCCAGCAGGTACCTGGGTGCACTGGGTCTTATACAACCTCCCTGCAAACACAAGAGAACTGCCAGAGGGAATGGAGAAACAGGAACAGCTTGCCACCGGAGCGCTGCAAGGACGAAACGACTTTCGCAAGATCGGCTATGGAGGTCCATGTCCCCCGCCGGGCAGGCCACACCGCTATTATTTCAAGCTGTATGCACTCGACACAAAGCTCAACCTGAAGGCCGGAGCCACCAAGCCCGACCTCGAACGTGCCATGAAGGGCCATATCCTGGGCGAAACGGAACTCATGGGGCGCTATGGCCGTTAAGCTGCGAGGTGGGAGAATTTCTGGTCGGACGTGACAACGGCTGATCATTGCAAGATTCTGAGTCGTTTCTCGCTTCACGACAGTCTAAGATATATCGGCTTAGTTTGATTTACCCGCAGTTGAAAGTCGGTTCCGCCAACCAGCGTTACCCCTCCTCACGGCAGCGATTCTTCCTCAGCAGAAATTCAATTAGAAACAGGAACATCAATCAATGGAACAAGGAACAGTAAAGTGGTTTAACGACGCCAAAGGCTACGGCTTCATCAGCCGTCCAAACGGCGAAGACGTATTTGTGCATTTCTCGGGTATTCAAGCAGGCGGCTTCAAGAGCCTGCAAGAAGGCCAAACCGTGCAGTTCGACGTGACCAAGGGCCCCAAAGGCTGCCAAGCGGAGAACGTTCGGGCTGTCTAAACTGACAAGAAGTGCCCGTTATTCGAAAGGATTTCGGGCACTCGCCAAAGGGGCAGAGTGTGTTTATGAGTGATGTTTCTGAGCAGTTGACAGCTCTCATAAAAGAGCTGCTAGTTCTCGACCGGGAGGAGAGTACTCCCGCGCTCGAGCCCCAGACCCTGAGAGAGGTTGAAGGACGGAAGTCCAAACGGAAGAGACTCAGGCAAGAACTGGTGCAATTTCTCTCTCTTCACAACAGAAGGAAGTTCTGAGTGGATCCGTCGTGCTAGCATCTCCGCATGCGAACCCGCTTGCTTATCCTCCTCCTCATTGGCACCGCTTGTTTGACTTGTTCTGCCCAAACCCCCGAGTCCCTGAACCTGTTTCCCATCCAGGAGGGCTTCGTGGACAGCCACGGCGCTCTGATCTACTACCAGTGTGTAGGACGCGGCGCGCCCTTGATGATCGTCCACGGCGGACCCGGTGCCTCGCACGATTACTTCCTTCCTTACTTGTTGCCTCTCATGCGCACCAGCCGGCTCGTGTTCATCGACGAGCGCGGCTCCGGCAAGTCGTCCAAACTCGAAGATCCCAGGCACTAGACCCTCGCCAACATGGTCGAGGACATCGAAGCCGTCCGCCAGGCGCTTGACCTGGGCAAGATCAGTCTTCTCGGTCATTCCTTCGGTGGCACGTTAGTGCAGGCCTACGCGCTCAAGTAATCGTCGCTCTGCGCCACAACGAAATTGCGAGCTTTCGCACCCAGGTCGAGAAGCAGTACCCGCAAATCCTGGCGAAGCGCCGTTAAAGGGCAGAAGAACTCTTCTATAGTCGTCTCGTTTTTTCTGTCAATTACGGCAACCTTCACCATCATCGGCGCTAAGATGCCGACCTATGTCGTACCCGCGTTTCCCTTCATAAGTTTGCTGGGTGCAATGGGAATGCAAAGTCTGCTGAAACACGTCAAGTACGCGACGGTTCGTGCAGTTATCAAGTGCTCCGATAACAAAATCGTTTCGCAATGTCGCGATCAGGCGAGACGGGCGTACACTGGTGTCGTTTTCGAGTTCAAAAGGGAAATTCCGGTTAAGAGCCCGTGTACCTCCCGGTAGGGAGCTTCATGACGGTTTTTGGCGCTCGGCAATATAACGAGTAAGACGGCAGATGCATTTTGAATTGTGCCATGTTCCTGCCACCTGGAATCCGACGGTTAGGGGGAATCGGCTTCGAGGCAGCCGGGATTGGGGGATCAACTTGGCGCGCATTTCTCCAAGGCGAGCAGGGGTAACTATCCTCGTCGTCTGGGCTCTGCTCGGTACGTTGCTAGGCCAGCGTAATCTGACGGAACCGGCGCCGCAGGGGCGGCCGAAGGAAGCTGTTCTCTTCCTGGGCGTGTTCCACTCCCAAGATGACGTGGAAGACAACCGCACTGCGTGCCAGCATGTGCGTGACTTTTTCAGATCCTCTTCCGTGGCAGATGGTCATTCCGAACCAACAGGTACCTGTGACCGCGTGTTCGACCTGTTGGCTGGACCCGCCGATCCCAGGGAGCCCGGAGCGCCGATGTCTCCAAACAAGGTCTCTACGGACTCCAAACATCGTGTCCTAGTGACTGATTCCGACCAACGGGCGGTGCACATCTTCGACTTCGTCCGGCGAAAATACTTGCAGATCGGAGGAAAACCAGAGGGACAGCTGCGTTTGCCCTGGGGCGTGGCCGTGGACGCGGGCGATAATATCTACATCACCGACGTGCAAGCAGGGAGGATACTCGTTTACAACGCGAAAGGACGCTTCCAAAGGTATATCGGCGATTACAAGGGGGAAACCCTTTTCGAACACCCTACCGGCATCGCGATCGATTCTCGCGCCGGCCATATCTATGTCGCGGATGGTTCACGAGAAAAGTTGTTCCTGCTCAATTGCAACGGCAAAGTTCTGGCCCGGATTGGAGGTCGGACTGGCGGCAGTGGGCCGGCGGAGTTCAAGCATCCGACCGACGTGGCCCTCGGCGGCGGTGAGTTGTTTGTGCTGGATGAGGGCAATTCACGGGTTCAGATTCTGGACTTGCAAGGCCGCTATCGGGGGGAGTTCCATTTGCGGAATGCGAAAGGCGCGAGCATGGCGGCCGATGCGCGAGGCAATGTACTCATCGCAGGTTTTGACGATGCAATCCAGATATTGGACCGCATGGGGCGCCTCCAATCGCGCTTTGGCGGGACCGGCGAAAGGGAGGGAGCGTTCCACGGGCCTATGGGCATTGCGGTGGATGCCGGACAACGCGCCTACATCACCGACGTCGGCAATCATCGCGTGCAAGTTTTTCAGATTATCGGCACCACAGCGCCCAAACCGACCGCGAATGCGACGCCCTAGCAGGTTGCGGAAAAACTCGATGTGAAGCGGACGCAGTACCACGAAACTCTCTTGTTTCCACAGCACAACCTGATAAGAAGAAGGCATGCGCGGAAAAGACGAGCAACAGTTGGAC
>Ga0181523_10003178_pt1 | contig 15165 bp, 18 predicted proteins | sample PEATcosm2014_Bin_43_FD_119752 | JGI IMG/M metagenome (GOLD analysis project Ga0181523, IMG submission 119752) | Peatland microbial communities from MTU Mesocosm Facility, Houghton, MI, USA - PEATcosm2014_Bin05_30_metaG | ecosystem: Environmental > Terrestrial > Soil > Wetlands > Peat | place...
CCGCGTTCTCTACGCCGTCGCCAACGCCGTCATTTGCAAGGGCGACAACGGTCACTGGCAGCCTAATTACTCCGGCATCCTCGGCAGCCTCGCCGCCGGCGGCATTTCGAATCTCTACTATCCGGCTAGCGATCGTGGTGACGTGGCATTAACCTTCGAAAACACTCTTATCGGTATCGGCGCGAGCGCCGGCGCCAACGTCATCCAAGAATTTCTCTTGCGCAAGTTGACTCCCAACCTCCCCACCTACGAACCCGCTACTCCCTGATCCACACGCGCAGAATCGTCCCAACGACTCCATCAAAAGCCCGGGATTCTCTTCGTCAAATGATTGCAACTGCTGGTATCCCGTTTTTGCAGTGATGAGGACAGCAATGCCTGGGGTGGCACCGAGAGGGGAAGAAATCTTGATGCGCCGCCTGCGCCTGAGCCGTGCCACCTTGCATCGAGGAAGCAGGAGACAATTGCAAACGGACCTGGTGGACTAGGTGCGAATCTGCAGAACATACATTTGACCTCCGCCGCTAACCGGAGGCTAAAGAAAGGCCATACTCACCTCTGCAAAGTGTCGGGACCCTTGTTCCGCGCCACCCGCTTCTGACGTTTTTTGACTCGAAGTGACACTTTATGTCCTGGCGCTATAGTGGCGGAAGCTGACCAATTTCTTCACGTTGATAACAATGCAGTTCTGGCGCTGATGTGTGTCTAAACGGATAGCGATTACGGCCTTTAGGTTGCATCTGCGTAGGGGTAAGGCAATTCAACATTCCCTTCCGCTCAGGGCCACGGAAGCTGTTTCGATGAAAGTTCGTCAAGCCGGGTTTTCGCTCATTGAACTCCTAATCGTTGTCGCCATCATTCTCATCATCGCGGCCATCGTAATTCCAAACCTCATGCGCTCAAAAATGGTAGCGAACGAGTCTTCTGCAGTCGGTTCTCTACGGACCATCAACACCGCCATGGTGACCTATTCCGATAACTTTCCAACGGTCGGCGTTGCAGGAACTCTGACCTCTCTCGGCGGCACCGCCGCGGCTTGTTCCGCAGCGACCGGTGCCAGCTCCACGCAAGGCTGTTTGATTGACAACACTCTTGCCGGCGGCACAAAGAGCGGCTATGTCTTCGCCGCAGCCGGCGGCACCCCTGAGGTAACCTACACTTCCTTGGCCACTCCCCAGAGCCAGGGCGTCACCGGGCAGCGCGCCTTCTGCTCCAATCAGTCGGGCGTCATATACTGGAACGCGAGTGGTACGGCCTGCACCAGCACCACTGGCACTGCTCTCTAACTAACGCACCATTTCGCAATCGTTGTAATCCAGCGGTGCGGGTCTACTGGGACCCGCGCTGCGTTTCCTGCGCGCAATCTCATCTTCTTGTTCTATTCTGACGTCACCCCAGGTTCCAGGCCATCTTCCTAGGCGTGATCCCCACCGCCTCGTCACCTCTCCGCCCCCCGCTTTCCATTGACTTACCCCCTGGTTGTGATAAACCCCTATCTGTCTTCTACCGGGCCTGGATCCTCGAATCTTATTCGGAGTATGGAAGAAGGTGCTTTATGAAACGTTCCGCAGCCGCTGCTCTGCTGCTATCCTTCCTCGCTATTCCCGCCTTCGGTAAGACTCATAAGGAAGAGTATTCAGTCTCCTGCACCGTGCTTTGGTCTGCGGTAAAGGATGTTCTCCGCAACTAGGGAAAGTACGGAATCATCGGGATCGATAACACCGAAATGACCGCGTCTTTCAACATTGGCGGCACGCTCGGTGGTAAGCGCACTAATTCTGTTCTGCTGAACGGCAAGGGCGACACTTGCGAAATGCAGATCCAGACCGCCTGCAGCGGGATCGAGCACAATGACGCTGGCGATTTCAAGAAGCGCGTCGATGAGTCCTTAGCCAAGCAGTCGGCCGCGCAACCCGCTGTCCCGAAAAAAGAGGACACCCCTCCGCCAAAGAATTAGCCAACATGCGGCTGCCGTCCCAAGGAGTCGCCCTGACGAATGCCAAGAACCAAAATCACATTCAACACAGTTCGCGATCTCGGACTTTCTTTACCCGGCGTTGAGGAGAGTACCGCCTATGGCCAACCGGCTCTCAAGGTTCACGGTCAACTCCTCGCCTGTCTCCCCGCGAATCGTTCTGCCGAACCGGGGTCGCTCGTCGTTCGCGTCGATCTCGACGACCGCGCGGAACTCCTCGCGACTGACCCCGCGGTTTACTACATTACCGAACACTACCGCGGCACTGCCGCCGTGCTGGTTCGCCTTCCTCGCGTCACTCCTGCCATCTTGCGCGACCTCCTCGGCATGGCCCACAAATTTGTCACCCGCAAGGCCACGCCTCGTCCACCAGCAGGTAAGCATCGCAAGTCCACCCCTGGCAAATGAACGAAGGTGACCCGACGAATCCCAACTGATGGCTTTCCATCGCGTCCGGCCGTTTCAAAGTCCAGCTAACCCGCGCCGTAGGTGTACCACACTGCCGCGCTGTGACTCGAGGTTTCCCAGCGAAATCAACCGTCGTGTGATAAAAACTTGTTTGCTCGAAAAGGGGACAGGGATGAAGAGTCTGACGCGCAGGGATGTCTTGAAGGCCGGATCCTCTACAGCAGTGACCGCTATTCTAAGTCCGCTGATCGGGAATGCTGCCGCAGTGCCGGAAAACAGCCAGCTAGCCGAAACCAGCCCAACCGCGGCGCCATCCCAGGAACTCTGTTTCGCCGAGGCGACCACACTGGTCGAACTCCTTCGAACGAAAAAAGTTTCTGCCGTCGAACTGATGCAGGCGCACCTAGGCCAGATCGCCCGCGTCAACGCCAAAGTGAATGCCATCGTAACGCTCGTGGATGAACAGCAGTTGCTCAGAGGAGCACGGTCCGCCGACGATGCCCTCAGCGAGGGCAACTGGCTTGGTCCTCTCCATGGCCTCCCGATTGGCGTCAAGGATCTCAACTCCACCAAAGGCATTCGCACCACATTCGGCTCGCCGCTTTTCAAGGACAACATTCCCGAAGCCGATTGCCTCTTGGTGGAACGCGAAAAAAACGCTGGCGGCATCGTAGTGGGGAAGACCAACGTGCCCGAATTCGGCCTCGGCTCGCAAACCTTCAACCCTGTCTTCGGCGCGACACGCAACCCTTACAATCTCAGCAAAACTTGCGGCGGAAGTACCGGAGGTGGCGCGGTCGCCGTCGTCTGCGGTATGGTTCCTCTCGCCGATGGCAGTGACTACGGCGGCTCGCTTCGTAATCCGCCAAATTTTTGCAGTGCCGTTGGTCTTCGCCCTTCTCCGGGTCGAGTGCCCAACACCCCTGCCGACTTGGCGTGGCAAACGGTTGCTGTCTCTGGGCCAGTGGCGCGCAACGTGAAAGACTGCGCCTATTTTCTGAGTGTTTTGGCCGGGCCCGATGAGCGGATTCCCATTTCCATCGAACAATCTGGCAGCCAGTTCACTGGGAATCTCGCTGCCCGCAGCTTCAAAGGTGTCCGCGTAGCCATGTTCCACGATATGGGCTTGCCTTGGGAGCCTGAAGTGAAGGAGGCCATTCGCGCGCAAGCCAGGGTCTTTGAATCGATCGGCTGCATCGTGGAAGAAGCCGAACCGGATTTTCGCGACGCCAACGAATGCTTCCTTTCCTGGCGTCATTGGACCATAGAATCAAGCTTCGGTGATCTGATTGCCACGGAAGGGAATCAACTCAATGAATACATCCACTGGCACGTCGAGGAAGCTCAGAAGTTAACCGGCCCATACCTCTCGCGGCTGGAACGGAAGCGGTCGGCGCTCTATCAACGCGTGCGCGGATTCCTCGACAAATATGAGTTCTTCGTCCTGCCAGTAAATCAAGTTCTCCCCTTCGATGTCACCCAACACTACCCCACCGAAATCAATGGCGTGAAGATGGACAACTATCTCTCCTGGATGAAGTCTGCCTGCTACATCACCGTCACAGGGAATCCCGCCGCCTCGGTTCCGTGCGCCTTTTCCAAAACCGGCTTGCCCATCGGTGTTCAGATCGTCGGCCGCAACCACGATGATTGGGGCGTCCTCCAAATGGCCTACGCCTTCGAACAAGCGCGCAATCTAGATAAGCCAAAGCCCGTCGCCCTCGCCTACTAGCACAACATGCCGTATGCACGAGAGGTGCCCCGAAGCTGAACACGGTCCCGGTCGCCAACCTGAAATTGTTCTGCCCGTCGTTCAGCCCATCCGGAATTGTGGTAAACAGTACGCCGCCTGCACCGGGCGAGCCAAGGAATGCTTGGAAACTCTCGCGTCATTTTCTCCACCCGCCGCCCCCCGTTTGACTGTTCAGCGACTTGGAGATAAAACTATGCGTCTTGCGGAGAGACCCGATGACCAAGTTCCTGTTCACCATGCTCCCAGCCAACGACCTGGGTTTGCCAACCCGCATGGTCCCCATTGCTCGAGCCCTAGCAGATCGCGGACACCAAGTCGCTGTCTTCAACCCCGCTCCGGCCCCGGCAAAACTCATCGCCGAAGCCGGTTTGCTTAACCTACCAGTGCCTTCGCGGCCCATGCCGCCTATTTCAGGGGATTTCGCTCGCGGTAGTGCGGCTTGGGACGTCGAGGAGCTGTTCGCCGGCTTGTACTCCGATGAAACTTTTGTGAGCGGCGCGACCGCTGTTTATCTCGACCTGATCGGCGATTATGCGCCGGATGTGGTGGTCGACTCCTTCGACCTGATCGCCTGCCTAGCCACGCGCATTCTGAAGGTGCCACTCGTAACCGTGCTCCAGGGTAATTTTCATCCCGCGAGCCATGGCTTCCTTTGGTGGGAATCACAGCCGCCCCAGTTGCCCGGCGCCGCACCAGTCATCAACAAGGTCGCGGCGGAACATAGCCTTCCGCCGGTAAGGCGTTGTGTTGACTACATGGCAGGTGACCTTTCCTTGATCGTTGGCACACCGGAAACTGATCCGCTCCCCTCCACGGCAACCGTCACTCACGTTGGACCCATTGTCTGGCAGCGGGGCAATGCCGCTCTCCCCGACTGGCTCGCCTCTTTGCCCAAAGACAAACCGCTCATCTGGGTCTATTCTGGCAATCCCAGGTACGGCAGCTCGCCAAATCCCTTCGACTCCATTATTGTGATTCGCGCCGCGATCGCTGCGTTCGGCGATGCGCCCGTGCAAGTCGTGCTCACCACCGGTCACCAGGAGTTGCCAGAGGAATTTGCCGTCTTGCCGGCAAACTTCCATCATGTTGCCTATCTCCCCGGGCCTGCCATGGCTGCTCGCGCCGACCTGATGGTCCATCATGGCGGCCACAGTTCGGTCATGACCGGTTTGTTAGCTGGTACCCCGGCCGTCATCATCCCCACCAGTACTGAGCGCGAAAGCAACGCCCGTCGTCTCACGGAAGTCGGTGCTGGCGAGATCGTGAGACCTGTGAAGGGGGACGACGGTGAGAAGCATATCGATGTGGGTGACTTCCGCGCCAAGGTAAATCGCGTAGTGCACGAACCGGGCTATCGCCGCTGCGCTCAACGAATTGCTGCTTCCATGCGCTCGTATGGCGGCGCCAGCGAAGCCGCCGATCGAATCGTACGTTTCGCCGACAGCATCGCTACCTGACTTGGAGCTGGAAAGTCGCTACTTGTTAGCTGGCTTCTTCACAACTTCCATCTTCACTTCTTTGCCGGTAGTATCGAGAATGTACGCGTGCTTCCCCTCGATCGCAATTTTTGTATATACGTTCACCGCAAGATCGGGCGGTCGATTATTGCTCTTCTTGTCCGGATCGTACGTGTAATCGACGTAATAAACCCGATCCGCCGTCTCCACTGTATAGTGCACCGTGTTTCTTGATTTGCGCAATTCTCCGGATACATCGGTTTCCGACTCTTCTACGATCCTGGCGGCCTTCCAATTGCGCGTATTCGCCAACGTCGCTGTTGCCGCCAGCATGATCAACATCAGCAGCTTGCTCGTCTTCATGGGTTCCTCTCGGGAATTATAAGTCAGTTGCCGCTCGCAGCGTCCATGAACGCGCAATCTGGAAAAGGGACTGTCAGCCCGTCGCTCGAATTACGATTGACTCTACCACCTGTCTGGCCTACTGTCTTGGCGTCTCAAGGGAGCCTCCATGATTCTTGACGTCCAGCATAAGAAGATCGAACCGGATATTAATGTCGTTCACATGGCCGGTCGCATCACCATGGGCAGCGACAGCCAGAAGATCGAATGGGGCCTTGCGGATCTGCTCAAACAAGACCAGAAGAAAGTCATCTTCGATCTGACCGAAGTCACTTACCTCGATAGCTCGGGCATCGGCATCCTCATGATGTGTCACGCCAAGCTGAAGAAGGCTGGCGGCCTCTTGCGTATCGCCGGAGCCCGCGGCATGGTGCAAGAAACCCTGGAACTGACCAGCGTGAACAGGATTATCCCTATCCATCCTTCTGCCGCCGACGCAGCCCACGGCTTCGAGCACACATGACTCCGCTCAGTCCTTAACTGGCAGTTGTGCGGCTCGAAGCGGGGCTGGCCTCCTGAAACTCCAATTGGGTTTTCAAAGTGGCACAGGGACTCCTGCTTGCCCGGAGGGCCGGTTTTCATGCGTTCTGTTCGTAGGGGCGCAGGACCGCTGCACCCCACGTCCGCACAATCGACGCATCCTGCAGACCACCCGGTTTCTCTTTCCCCCTACATCGCCGTGGCTTAAGGCCGACATTTTGAGTTTCTCCGGAGTCTTGTTGGAATGGCCGGCCTGCTGACCGAGCAGATCTCGCAATCCTCCTGCCCGCGCCGGAAAGTTCACCCGCAGTTTCGAAGGGCTGCACCTCGACCTCTGCCATGGACTTGCACTGCCAGCTCCTGTAGCATTTCTCCCATGAAAAAAGGAAAATCGCGCAACCGGCATCCCAAAGCAAAACGCAGCGCCGTTCCCAAAACCATTGACGAATACCTCGCTGGTGTCTCGGAACCCGCCCGCAGCACGCTAAAAAAGGTTCGTGCCGCAATTCAGTCTGTCGTACCGCCAGAAAGCACCGAGACCATCAGCTACCGGATTCCTGCCTTCAAATACAAGGGGATCCTCGTCTGGTTCGCCGCGTTTTCAGACCACTGCAGTTTTTTCCCCACGGCAGCGATCATCGAAGAGTTCAAAACCGACCTCAGGAACTTCACGACATCCAAGGGAACAATCCATTTCCCGACGAACAAGCCGCTGCCAACCGCTCTTGTTAGGAAAATGGTGAGGGCGCGGGTCCAGAGAGTCGAAAGCAAGAATCGCAGGTGAACGAAAAGGGATTTCATGCCTAGACTCCGGGTCCACGGTTTCTCTCTTTCCCTCGACGGCTACGCAGCAGGTCCAAATCAGGACCTCGGCAATCCCATCGGCGTCGGGGCATCGCTCTGCACCAATGGGCCTTCGCCACCCGAACTTTCCAGCAGATGATCGGGCGTGACGGTGGCACAATCGGCGTCGATGACGATTTTATGGCCCGTGGCATTCTCAATATCGGCGCCTGGATCATCGGGCGCAACATGTTCGGCCCGGTTCGTGGACCATGGACCGACGACACTTGGAAGGGCTGGTGGGGTGTCAACCCACCGTTTCACACTCCCGTTTTCGTCCTCACTCACCATCCTCGCCCATCGATCACGATGGAGGGCGGCACGGTCTTCCACTTTGTCGCCGGAGGCATCACTGCCGCGTTGACTCGCGCAACCGCGGCCGCCGAAGGTCAGGACGTTCGCCTCGGCGGCGGAGTCGCCACCATCCGCCAGTACCTTTCCTCGGCGCTCATCGATGAAATGCACTTGGCCATCTCGCCCACCCTGCTCGGTTCAGGCGAAAACCTTCTGGCCGGCATTGACGCGCCAAGACTCGGCTATCACTGCATCGAACATCTGGCCACCCCCAGCGTCACCCACGTCGTTCTGTCCAAGAGCAGCGCATCGCCAGCCGCCTTCCATGTCCTGGAGCCGGATACTGTTCAAAAGTGAACAGATTCGTGCCTTAATTTAATCGTATCTTTCACAAGTGAAGAAGAATGAGCTCACGCCCAGGCGGGCAAATTCCGTCCCTTGCCCCAAGTGTGGCGTCGGTGTCGGTATGCCCTGCGAGCTTTATTCGGGTGGAAAGCGCTCCGATTCTCACGTCGACCGGAAGCTTGCCGCCATGGACGCGATCAAGAGTAAAGTGCTCTGTCACTCATGAGCCCGCGTGAACGGAGAGACCAGAATCGACCGCTCCGCCAAACGAACTTAACGGCCGCATTTCGCAGTTATTCGAATCGCTGGACGCTGTGCATGACTTAGGTGCCGTGCAGGCTCGTGGACGAGAAAGTCCGCCTGTCAATGCCAGGCTGTTCCGGGCACTGACGGCTCTTCGCAGCTGCAATCGCAGGGAAAAGCAAAGTTTCACAGAAACGAGCGTAATTTGAAGCGTCTATCGCACGCCTTCCTGTCACAGGCCGGGTTGATTGTCGGGCGGTCGTTCTTCCCACTTTTTGCTATCGTCATCATCGTCGGCGCCATGCTCTGGGGCCCTTGGGTGAGTTTGGCGATCACCGTCATTGCTTTTGCAGCCGCCTTGAGGTTGATATGAATCAGGATGCATGCACTGTTCCGGCGCTCCCGAGCCGTCGGCGCATTCTCGTCCATCCTCAGGACTGGCATTGCGTCATCTTCCATTTCATTTGCCTCGCCGCATATGCAACCGCCTTCTGGCTCTACAAGCATCCCCAGTTGGTCGGTGTTACCGGCCCGTGGTCCCGCATCGCCTTCGTCGCAACTTCGGCCGTGATGCTAGGCTGGATCTCCGGCATCGATGTTGGCGTCAACTTCCACAACCACTCGCATCGCCCTATTTTCACCTCCCCTTTCGTCAATCGCTGGTTCGGCCGACTCTGGGCATTTTCCGGCGGCTGGTCCTCCTTCTTCTGGGAGTACTGCCACGTCACAATTCATCACGCCAAACTGCTCTCCACCGAGGACTGGACACTGCCCAAACAGAACCCCGATGGCTCGTTTGAAAATTTTCAACGCTATCTCTTTACTCATTGGCCGTGGCGATCCTCGCTGCATCTCTGGAAAGACCTCACCGCGCGCCACAGCCTCCGTCGGAAGTCGCTTCGAGAACTCACCATCTTCGTCGCGCTTTGGTCCATTCCTTTTTGGATCGATCCGGTTATGGCCTTATGGCTCTGGGTCCTGCCGCACTGGATCGCCAACGCCTTCGTGATGGGCTCGGGTATGTATGTCCAACACTCCGGATGTGTTCCGAAGACTCTCGCCCAGCCGGTCCGTCACTCGACTGTATTTGTTTCGAAATTCTTCAATTTCACCATGTTCAATATCGGCTTTCACCTCGAACACCACGAGCATCCCCGCGTCCACTGGTCAGAGCTTCCAGAACTCCATCAGCGCCTCAAGCAGGAACTGATCGATGGCGGCACCCATGTGGTCCCATACGGCAATTACCATGCCGCCTTCCTGCTCGCAGGCGACGATGCCCGCCGCAAACGCTTTGACGAGCAGGATTCCGACTATAGATAGCGCCCGCCCTGTGCCTTTAATCCTGGGACTCTTACCGGTGCTGGCCTCCTATTCTGGGCCTCCCGAAATGAACCGCCGCCGATTTGCGCCAAGACACCGGAAAGCTTGGTCCTTCTCCCATCGATTTGCCTTTCGCATTAAGCAAATGCCTCCCACCAAGCGCAACAAGAGCGGGGAAGTCCGCATCATTGATTCCACGAACTTCAAGATCGCCACATCCATTGCCGCGGCCATCGTTACCGTCAAGCCCGGTGGCGTCCGCGAGTTGCATTAACACCACAACGCCAACGAATGACAATTCTATTTCGGCTGTAAGGGCCGCATGACCGTTTTTGCAACCGGCGGCCGCGTCCGCACCCTGCATTTCGAGACCGGCGACGATGGCTACGTCCAGAAGACTCTCCCTCTCTTTGTCGAAAACACCGGAATCACCGACCTGAAGTTTCGGGAAATGCTCAGGACCGGCAACGATCAGGAGCTCGCGCGCCCTGAATGGCTCTCGCACACTCCGCCAGAGCCAGTCGCCGCGCATCTCCATCTCGACTAGGCCACCCATGGCAACCCGCACGGGTGTTTGACGAAAGCTTCAGCGTGCCGTATCTTCTGTTTGCCAAGCTTCCGAGCCAGCGACGTACCACCTTAAGGAGATCCCGTGATCAAAGTCAGTGTGATGTATCCGGCAAAGCCGGGAGCGCACTTCGATATGTCCTACTATTGCGCCAAACACATCCCTTTGGTACGCCAACTCCTCGGCCCCGCTCTCTTGAATGTTTCCGTTGACGAAGGAATCGCCGGCTTGACGCCCGGCGCTCCCGCTCCATTTTTCGTCCTCTGCCACCTCTCCTTCGAATCCGTCCCCAAATTTCAGGAAGCCTTCGCCTCCCATGCTGCCCAAATCGTCGGCGATATCCCCAACTATACAAATTCCGAACCCACCGTCCAGATCAGTAACGTCAAAATCTAGCCCTCGCTACACGCCGAGACCGATAGAGATTTAGACCCTAGCTCCATCTGCTCTTTCAATTGGCACGATTTTGAAAAAGTCGGCTCTCAAACACCGTTCTACAGATCGCGATGTTTTTCCGTTTCTCGGGCGCCACTATGCATGGATCCTGCTCCAGCACTGTGAAATTGGCGATCTTTCCGGGTGCGATGCTCTCCAATTCATTTTCTCCCTGCCAGAAATACATCGCGTTGATGGCGATCGCTCTCAGACCTTCATCGACCGAGATTCTTTGTTCTGGTCCCGCCACCGGGCAAACCAGTAATCTAGATGGAGCCTAGCCCCTTACTCCGGCTTGCAAAGTATTGCAGCGAGGGAAGGGAACGGAGCGGAACCGCGTGGGCAATCCCTCGGCAATGTGCTAATCTCCAGCACCACAGCTGAGAGGTAATTTCGGGACGTGCTAAAGAGTCCATCGCCCATTCTCTTCTGTTTTCCCTCATGACCGTTGGTCGAAACGCTACTTTGCCTATGAATCAAAGGGGTGACGCGATGAAGACGCTCCAGGTCGTAGTTTTGGCAATCTTGTTGGTCTTCAGTTTCGGTTGCGGCCTCGGCGCCCCCGACCCCGCTCACACTGCCGATGCGATCTATTATGGCGGGGACATCATCACCATGGAAGGCGACACCCCCGCCTACGTCGAAGCGGTCGCCGTCAAGGACGGCAAAATCCTCTTTGTGGGCACCAAGGCCGAAGCGGGAAAACTCCGGGGCGCCAGCACCAAGGTGAACGACCTTCAGGGCAAGACGCTGCTGCCCGGATTATTCGACGGCCATTCCCATTTCGCGGGTTTTGGTGCTCAGGCTGTCGGCGCAAATCTGCTCGCGTCGCCCGACGGCAACGCCAACTCCATCGACGATGTCGTCAACGAACTTAAAGCCTGGTACGCCAAGAACGGCACCGAATTGACCAAAGGTTGGATCTTCGGCATGGGCTATGACGACGCCGTTTTGAAAGAAGGCCGCCATCCTACCAAAGCCGATCTGGACAAGGTCTCCACCGATATCCCGATCGTGATCGTTCACATCTCCGGCCATTTCTGCGTAATGAACAGCAAAGCTCTGGCCATGAGCAAAATTACGGCCGCAACTCCGAATCCCTCTGGCGGAATCATCCGCAGAATGCCCGGCTCCAAGGAACCAAACGGTGTACTGGAAGAACTGGCAGCAATCCCGGTGTACATCCCGATCATCAGCCCCACCAGCAGCAAAGAGATCGATTTCTTTATGGATAAGGGCCAGGAACTTGCCGTGTCCTTCGGTTACACCACCGCCCAGGAAGGCCGCGCGATGGAGAATCACGAAATGCTGGCCTCTTACGCGAAACAGGGCAAGCTCAAGATCGATGTGGTTTCCTACGTCGATTACGCTTTTTCAAAATACATGGCGTCGGAATGGTACGGCCCCATTTACAAAAACCACTATCGCATCGGTGGCCTGAAGCTCACCTTGGACGGCTCACCTCAAGGTCGCACCGCTTGGCGCACGGTTCCTTACCTGATCCCACCCGATGGTCAAAAGCCCGACTACAAAGGGTATCCCGCGATTCCCGACGACAGTAAAGTGAAGGAAATCATGGACCGCGCTTTTGCCAACAACTGGCAATTGCTCTGCCACGCCAACGGCGACGCAGCCATCGATCAGTATATCCGCTGCATGAAACCTGCCATCGAAAAGTACGGGAACAATGACCGCAGGAATGTCCTCGTCCACGGCCAGTTCATGCGCATGGATCAGTTGGAAACTCTCGAAGGGATGAAAGTCATACCCTCCTTCTTTCCCATGCACACCTTTTATTGGGGCGATTGGTACCGCAAGATTATTGGGGACGACTACGCCATGAAGATCAGCCCCATCAAGTCCGCCGTAAAAATGGGCATGATGCCCACCAGCCACACCGACGCGCCGGTTGCTCTACCGAACCTCCTCATGGTCATGTGGGCTACCGTCAACCGCGTCTCCAGGAGCGGCGCCTTCATCGGCGCAGAGGAACGCCTCACTCCTTACGAGGCCTTGCAGGCCATCACCATCTGGAGCGCCCATCAACACTTCGAAGAAAATAAGAAGGGCAGCTTAACCGTCGGCAAGTTGGGAGACATGGTGGTCCTTTCTGAAAATCCCCTGAAGATCGATCCCATGAAAATCAAGGACATCAAAGTTCTTAAGACCATCAAAGAAGGGAACACCGTTTTTCAGAGATAGAAACGCGGCATGGTTCACTCCCCGTTTTGCAATCAGCTGTGATTCCGGCAGTGAAAAGGCTTCCTTTGTCGACTACGACGAAATCGGTACTTTGCTCCAGGTCCTCGATTGCACCTCCCGGGCCGGCCGCAGCAGCATATCCCCCAACAAGTTCTCCGCGCAATTTCGGACCAAAGGTGATCTCAGCATCGCCACCCACGGCTCGCCAACTGGCATCAACCTCGCCGTCTGCGGAAAAGTTACCGCCGGTCCGGAAACTACCGACATTAATCAGTACAAAGTTATCATCCAAAGTGCAAAGGCCCCCTCGATTCCGCCTCGTCAGCAAATCAGTAGCAAGCTCTGGCCCCAACGCCCCCGCGCCTGCTACCCGTCGCACCAGCGACTCCCTTACTCTATAATTGCCGTCGCTCTACCGGAGGCCTGACGTTGAGGCGACTTGTCGTTCTCCTCTCGTTTTGTACGCTTGCGACCACCCCTGATTCGCTCCTCGCGCAGACCCCTGCGCCAACTGCCGCGGAAGTCATCTCCTCTGTCCGGCAAGCGACCGGCGGCTCTACTTGGGATCAGTTCGCCGAGTGCAACTCCTCAGGCACCATCGCCTTCCAGGAAATCCAGGGCAAGAGCGGTACCTACCATTACTCGGAGAACCTCCTCACGGGCGCAAGCGTTCTCCGCGTCGAACTTCCTGAACGCGGTGTTAACCAGGCCGTCGGCATCGATCCCGACGGCTCCTGGAGGCAGGAAGACTCAACGACCAACGGCCCCGCGTCTTGGTTCGTGATGCCGCAAAGGCGCGCTCCCGCTTCGGCAATCGTGTCGATGTCTTCGTCGGTGATCTCGCCACTCCCGGAGAATTGGCAAGAGCGCTGGAAGGAGTCGACGCACTCTTACTCGTCAATGTTGGCCCGCAAATCCCGGCGCGTGATGAAGCGGCCGCGAAATCCGCCAAGGCTGCGGGCGTGAAGCATCTCGTTAAACTCTCCTCAATGGACGTGCAGCATGGCTTGGCGATCGGTGCATGGCACGAACGGGGCGAAGCAGCTATCCGCGCGGCCGGGATACCATACACCTTCGTGCAGCCTACCGGCTTCATGTCCAACCTTCTGGCCTGGGCAACCTCCATCAAATCCGAAGGCATGGTTCGCTCATCAACGGGAGATGGCAAGAGACCCTTCATTCATTCCGACGACATTGCTGCCGTCGCTGAAAAGGTTTTGACCACACGTGACTATGTTGGAGAATCGTTGCCCATCACGGGACCGGCGGCGCTAAGTTTTGCCGAGGTTGCCGACATAATCGGAGCTGCGATTGGCAAACGCCTCGTGTTTAAGCCCATTTCCGATGAGGAAGCACGCCAGCGCTATTCAGTCATTAGCGGCTCTGCGGAGGAGACCGAGGCGCACGTTGCACTCTGGCGCGCGATTCGCGAAGGCGCCTCGCCACGGTCACGGACAATGTCGAACGTATTCTCGCCCGCAAGCCCATCCCGCTACCCCGGTGGGCGGCCGAAAACGCAGCATCCTTCCGCTGACCGCTTATTTCATTGCCGACAACCAGGTCCCGCCTGCGCCTCTCTCCCCAATGCTGCTATCTCAATGCGCTTTTTTCGCCGCCGAACTGTCCTCTTTCGCCCGCGACAAAACATAAGCCTGAATGGCGGTTGCTTGCTCAGCATTCAGCGCGTCTCCGAACGACGGCATCCCGCGCTGCTCGCGTGCCCCGCCGAGCACAATGGCTTCAAATTGGTGATGTGTTTCCGCACTGGCAAAACGCAGGTCAGGAATGCTGGAGCCGGAGACGACGCCTACGCCATGACAGTAGAGACAATACCGCGCAAAGAGGATAGTGCCTTGGTGGATAGCGGCCGGGGTGGCGTTCATGTGGATCGTGGGCGAAGGAGGCCCGGAATGTCCGAATGGGGGGACTTGTAGTTTTGCGTTGGCGCCAAGGGAAAAGGTGAGGACTCGTCCAAAACCCGGCTTGACCGGGCCGCTGCCAGGGGGATTGGTTAGCCCAGCGGCGCCGCCCCAGCCAACCATCAGTGTGACGTACTGAACTCCGTCGACAAGGTAGGTGACCGGCGGAGCCATAATGCCCGTGCCAGCATCGAACTCCCAAAGTTTTTTGCCATCGGTCGCGCGATATGCGCAGAACACTCCGTCAGAGCGGCCCTGAAAAACAAGATTGCCCCCCGTCGCGAGCACGCCGCCGCTTTCAACAAGTGGAAGAGAGACGCGCCAGGCCTCACGTTGCTCGACAGGATTCCAGGCAATCAGATGGCCTGTCATGGGAGGAGCAGCCAACAACTTGGGCACCGCCGGTCCATCGTAGGCGGCATCCTCGCCGCGATTCCAGAGCTTAGGATTTGAAGTCCAATCCTTGTTTGGAGCGTGCAGCATATGGGTGTTCTCGCGCGCTGGGACGTACACCAGAC
>Ga0181523_10003190_pt1 | contig 15138 bp, 13 predicted proteins | sample PEATcosm2014_Bin_43_FD_119752 | JGI IMG/M metagenome (GOLD analysis project Ga0181523, IMG submission 119752) | Peatland microbial communities from MTU Mesocosm Facility, Houghton, MI, USA - PEATcosm2014_Bin05_30_metaG | ecosystem: Environmental > Terrestrial > Soil > Wetlands > Peat | place...
GGACAGGTGCCGCTGGTCAGACAGAGGTCCACCGAATCGTTCTGCATTTTCCGACGCCTCCACCGGGCATTCATCGGGTCGTCCCGCTCAAGGATCGTCGCACGGACACGCCGACCATCGGCATATTTCGGTGCTGATCGATGCGTTTAGGCCCCTATTCTGTCGAGTATGGCTAACGCGTTAGATACCGCAACCCGGGAAGAGGCCCAGTTCGTTCACGATGAGTGGGATCGACGAACCCGCGCCCATGACATCGACGGACTGGTCGACCCCTACCTGCCCGACGCGACCCTCGACAGCCCACTCGTGCCCCGTATCTTGGATCAGCAGAGCGGTGTGCTCCACGGCCATGACGAGCTGCGCCAATTCTTTGTGAAAGGTACCGCTGGTCGGCCCAACGAACTGGTCCGGTGGTATCGCACCGGCCAGTACATGTTCGACGGGCGCACCTTGATCTGGGAGTACCCCCGCCAGGCCCCGGAGTTCGACCAGGTCGACCTGGTCGAAGTCATGGAGTTGGCTGGACCACGCATCGCTCGCCACCGCATCTACTGGGGTTGGTTCGGCACTCCCCTCCTCGAGCGCCGACACTGAACGATCATCTTGCGGACGGCCAGGCTGAGACCGACTGGCCCGGCCATGCGAGCCGCGATCACTGTCTCGATCTGGAGCGGCCGGCACGGGCGAGACGGGCGGTGTTCGGTGCGCCGATCTGTACGCGACCGTTCACTCGGAGGCGTGCCGCACCAGCTTCGCGTTGATATCGGGGTGTACCGGTGTAGAGAATGTTCTAGCCACTCTTACTGTATGGGGTTGCCCCCGCAAAGTCACTCGCCATGGTCGCGGTGATGCCCTTGACCACGGTCGGGTTGGTGGTGATGATCCCCACGTTGCGATCTGCATTCATGCTGGAACCTACGTAGTTGATGCTTCCCACGTAGACCGTGTTGCCATTCACCGAGAGGGCCTTTGATTGGATATAGAGCGGGGTATTGCCGTAATACAGATTCACGTGCACTCCGCCAGCAACCAGAGTGTCGAAGATGGAAGCGTAGGAAGAGGAATACGTCATCGCCACGTTGACCGTGACCCCCCTCTTCGCGGCGGCCACGAACGCCTGTGCGATAGCTGGGCTACTGAACTGCTCGTTCTCGGTGTAGAGGGTCGTCCCGGGACGAGCAGATCCGATGAGCTCGATCAACCCGTTCTGGGCGCCCGGGGACCAAATCAACTCGGACCCTGCGGGCACCACGCCCTGGCCGGGAGGTGACTTGGTGTTATTGAAATCAGTTTCGAAGGTGGTCCCGACCCCAGACACCGTGGCCGGGTTGTTCGTGATGACGATGAAGCCTCGAATCGCGGGGTAGTAAGCAGCAGCAAGATTGGTGGTCATGATGGCGACTTTCGTCTGATCAACGACGATGCTCTTCTGGTGCCAGAGCACCCCCGGCCAGGCGAAACGGACCTGGACGCCGTTTGCCTTCAGGTCGCTGAAGGCCGCCTGGTCCAAGGTTGCGCCCCCTCCATCGGTGTTGTCCCCGTCGAGCAGGACACGCACCTGGACCCCACGTTTCGCATCGGCGATGAGAGCGGCATCGGCCTGAGGGTCGGCCAACGCGTACATCGTCATGTCGAGGGTGTGCTCGGCCGATGAGATGAAGTTGTACACGGGCTGGTACCCCTGCCGCGGCTCTTGAACCAGGGTGTAAGAGCTGGCGGCTGGCGGAGCACTGGTGGTCGATGTACCGCACCCGGCCAGAGATGCAATCAGAACGAATCCCACGAAGACGGAGGTAATTCGAGAAGTGCGCATCGGCATGATGCCCTCCTGGGGAGTGAGTTCATAGCCAAGTTGTGGCACAGGGTTGCCCCTCCTGCCTGTCGTTGGCGATCGAGGTGCTACCCGTCGGAGGAGTTCGGCGGTGCATAGCTTCACAAGGGGGAGACACCGAGGTGGCACACTGGAAGACGGTTGCCATCGGTACCCAGATGAGCGCCATTGCACTGAGTGCTAGTTGCTCATGAAGTGATTGATCCTGTTGGCAGCATTCGCTCTGATGTTGAAGTAATAGAAAGGGTAGTCATAGCTGTGATACACACCTTCTGGAAGTAGCGCGTTTCCGGGGGCCAGCTCCGCTACGTTGGCCGAACTGCAGATCAATACACCTTTCGCCGTGTCGATCTGAGCGTTGGCATAGTCCATTACCTTCACGAATTGGCCGGTCGTGGGATCAGGCAGCCACGATCCCAGATTCTGCTGGGCCGTTGCTGGTGCCTCCGTCCTGGTCCAAGTGATCGGATTGATCACCAAGGCATGCTGGGCGGACAACATGACCGGGTTCGAGCCTCCGATTGTGGGCGCCTCAGTGTTGTACGAGATGATCACTCCGGTGTCGTCAGGACCCTGAGCGAACTTCAGGAAGGGGTTCTGATTCAGATAGGCCTGCGTGATCGGGTAGCCGATGACGTAGGCCGCCACCATCCTCTTGTAGACCTGGGGATTGGCCTTCATGTAGACGGACAGCAGGTGGGTCAGCACAGAGGAACCCTGGGAGTGGCCGGCCAGGATGAACGGCCGCCCGTCGTTGTAGCGCTGCAGGTAGTACTCGAATGCCGCAATTGCATCGGTCGTCGGTATGCCGGCGACGGCCTTGATCTGGTTGGCAGGGGTCATGCTCTTTTGCACCAAGGCGTCCACCTGGCGGTAGTAGGGGGCGTAGATGTTCGCCACGGGTGCGAATGCGGTGGCCGTTCGCTGGAAATCGGCCTGGTCACCCTTGATCATGCTCGGGGCATTGATCGGCCCAATACCTGGGGAACTCGGAGTGGGCTTGGAATAGGCCGTATCGGATAGGTAGAACACGTCCACCTTGTGGGTGATGGACGTGGGGAGGGCGAGCCAGTTTGCAGCCTTCGAATAGTCGATGCCGCTGTTGTTGACTGGAGGAGTCGAACTGCTTGAGCTACAGGCCGTGAGAACTGAACCGAAGGAAAGAGCGAGGACCATGGCCACGAGAGTGGCACTGGCCGGTTGCGAATACTCCTCCCATCTACTCTTCGAAGTTGGCAACGTACTGGTGTCCTCCTCAGTGACTACTTACCAATGCCCCCCAATGACGAATCTTCCCCTGCATCTCGGGGCTCAAGGCCACGACGAGCTCAGCGTTGTACGGGCCGGCAGCGTGCAGATCTGTCGGGTCGGTGACGAAGAGCTGCTGAGAGGCAACGGAGAACGTGCGCGATTTCGCAGCGAGTGACCCCTCTTTGACTGCCGGATCGACGCAGGTCGCCAAGATGGAGACGGTCTCGTCGCTGTTGCGCACGATCTCGAAGGTGCGGAATTGCTGGGGGAAATCCCGCAGCGAGAACGTCTCGACCTCCCAGAAGCCGAGTTCGGGACGGTCGGGATCGGGCGATTCGAGGGCGGTCACCGCGTTGAGATGGCGATGTCCGGCCACCCAGAGGATGAGGTTGGGGTAGGTGTGGAGCTTGGCGATCAGTTGCTCCTCGGACACTTCGGCAACAGGACTCCAACCAGCAGGGCCTCCCGGCTCGTCGGTGCCGATCGGAATGTGCGCGGCGACGATCATCAGCTGATCGTCGGCCTGGCCCGCATCGAGCTCGCTCACGAGCCAATCAAAGTGTTGATTGTCGAGAGAACCGTGCCCGTAACCGCCGAAACCCACGACATTGGGATCATGGACACTTTGCGTGTCGTCGAGGACGATCATCTTGATCGGAACCTCCGAATCCGGCAGGAAACTGTATGAGGCAAAGGTATCGGCGAGTTCGGACTGGGTGAAACCGTGGCCGACCGGCTTGGAAGACGTAGAGAAGAACTCGCCCATCCACTCCTTCTTCGACAGTGAACGGCGGTTGGGATCGGCAGCGAGCACTTCGGGTGGGCTTGTGAACTCCTCTGCGAGCCCTACGCCGATGATGTCACCATCGGGCGTCCGACCGTCGAGCGAGCCCATGTAGAAACCACGAGAATCTGTGCCACTGGGGTCGGTGAAGATATCTCCCATGTTGAGGATCTTCTTGCCGACGTAGGTCTCCCGGAGGTAGTCGTCCGCCGGCATCACGCCCATCCAGAACTGATCGTGGTTGCCGATGGCCTGATACCAGACAATCGACTCATCCAGGCCTGCCGCCTTGAACTCGTCCTGATAGTCGTTGTAGGGACCGGGGATCGGGTCATCCTTGACGCCGGAATCCGGAGTGATGTTCTTGCCGTCGAGGACGTCGATATACCACCTCAGCTCGTTGTACTGGGTGTTGTTGGCTGCGTCTCCGAGGGAGATGCCGAAGTCAAACGGGTCTTGTCTGTGAAGGGCGTTGATCGTCTGGACGGCGGCATCGAGGACCTGGGTGGTGTACATCATGACCATTGAATATGCGCAGACGGCAAGAGGACTGCCGCCTTTGTACCCGATGAAGATCGCCTGCGCCGGAGACTCCTCGTCGGTGATGTGGATGTCGGTGATGGTGAAGAATTTCAGTAGGCGTGTGGCGTCGGTTGCTGATGTACTGCGTGAATCGACAGGCAAGAGATCGAGCCGCCGCTCGTGTTCGACGCCTGGCCCATAGTGCCATCTGCCATAGCCGTTCTCCTCGTACCTGGAGACCTCATAGGGAAGGATTACCTCCGAAGTTGAGGGTATGGGGTCAGGCACGACCGTCCGCTGCAACGTCGTCAGCACGTCGTCGTCTATCGGGTATCCCTCCAGTTGGCCTTGGCCGTCGGCACCGCCCGATGAAGAGAAGGTATGCGATGTCTTGTGATCATTCGAGTGTTTCACTGGATGCCTCCGTAGTCGCAGACGGGGAATGCTTCCCCTCGCAGAATGATCTCTTGCCGGTGGATGTTCCGAATCGTGAGGGCATCTAGGTGCCCATTCCTTTCGGCCGGCTGCTGCCAAGCCCATCCCACGTACGGCTCATTCCTGCCTCCTCAATTCGGTTATCGACCACATTCCGTTTCGCCTGTAGCCCGGGATGTCTGTTGGATCCCTCGCGGGGCACCGGGCGTAGGCGGACTGCCGCCGCGGCAGGACTGCAAGCAACAGTGACGATCATGTGAGCTCCAGTCAGTCTGTGAGGCCACAAAACAGTGGCCCGAAGAGATCTTCGGCAATCGCGACACCTTCACAGTGCGCGGGGCCGAGCGCGACCCATCCACCGCTCCAGCGTCGGCAGGTCGTTGAGCGACGCCGGATCCGACAGACCGATACCGCGCATGTCGAACACAATGAGGCGTGAGAAGTCTGCAAGGCGGTTGAGGAAATGGGAGATCAGCGGGTCGTCCCACTGGCTCTCCAGGTGGTTCCACCACCAAGGGATGAAGATCAGGTCGATAGGGCCGTCTCCGACCACTCGGTAGGCAATGTGGGCGCCGTCGTCCGCCTGGCGTAGCGGGTCTGGGGGGTTGTCACTACTCGTCGGCGTGGTGGGTCCAAACCCACAGAACAAGCTCGATGCGCCTTGAAGGCATGCACAGGCATGACTCAGGCTCCAGTGATCTGCTGGGTCTGACAAGGCTCGAGGTCTACCCTTGGCCGATGGACGCAGGAGATCTTCATCGTCAAGTCCAGAATGCCTTCAATAGTGGCGACGCCGACGCCTTGGTGGCGCTGTACGAAGAGGACGCCGTCATGGCGGCACCTGGCGGAGAGATCGTGCGCGGACGGGAGGCCATACGCGAACAATGGGAGGGGTTCATTGCGCTCGGGGGAACCATCACGATGGTGACTCGTCACGCCATCGAAGTGGGCGACACGGCGCTGTTGAGCAATGACTGGCACTTTGTCGGGGCCTGCATGGAGTTGTCTTCCCGCACCTCCGAAGTAGCTCATCGTCAGAATGACGGCACGTGGAAATACGTCGTCGATCATCCCTACTCCGGAGCAGATCTGGCACTTCCCTAGCCTCGTTAGCAGCGTGAGCGAACCCAGTCGAGGTCGCCTTGTCGCCCTTCCGCCCCGATGCAAGACAGCTACCCGCAGCCGGACTGCAGCCCGCTTGGGTTGGACGCGCAAGGGTGTCCCACGCGTGCCGGTAGGGACGGCGCAACTATCAATCGCGAGCACGGGCGAGGCCAGGACACACGACCCCGCTGAGATCCGAAGAGTCCTCACACTGGACACGAAGGCGACAGCCGCGGACCTGATCGAATATGTCCGCCCGGTCTTGGCCGGGTTCAAGGTTCCGAAGTCGGTGGAGTTCCTCGACGGTCCGCTGCCACTTTCGGGAGCGTTCAAGCCCCTGAAGCGCGAGGTCCGGAGGCGCTACTCGGAGAACCGTGATCGCCAGGTGAGCTGAGTCGGCGCAACCCGGGCATCCGGCCCACCATGCCGGTGTAACGCACGGTCTCAGTCGGACAGCGACCGGGAGCGACCGGTTCCCCCGGAGTATGCCGAGGGGCTCGGCCAACCGACCAGGTTCGAGGTGCGCTCGGCGCGAGTTCCCGTGCGACCGACGAGTTCTCGGCAGTCGGCCCTCCCGCCGCGCATCAGGCCAAGGTGGCGCCAAGGCGAGGGCTCGCATCGTCATCCCAGAACGACAGCAGCTTGATCAGGACCTCCTCGGCTGCGGCCATCCCCCCGAGGTGACTCTCTCCCGGTCGCACGAACAGCTCGGCGAGGGGAATGAGCGGCACGACCCGGCGGGCCTGGGCCAGCGGCACGATGTAGTCGGCGTCACCGTGCCACCACGCGACCGGGACCACGATGTCGTTCAGCAAGAAGCCCCAATGTCGGGTGAACAGGATGAGGTCGTACACGGGGGCGCTCAGCCCCCGCCGGCTATTGCCTACGAGGTCGTCGAGGAACATGGCCTTGACCTCCGGCAGCGCGAAGTACCGCCGATCGCCCTCGGGGGCGAAGGCCGCGTACAGGTCGAAGACGGGCGATGCAACCGGACGGGCCAGGCGGACCAGGACGTTCAGGGTCAGCGACAGCGGCACCCTCAGTGGCGGAAGGATCGGCGAGAGCAGTGCGAGCAGGCCGATGAGACCTCCGGCGACGGCCTCGGGACCTCGAGCGGGAGCCACCCCGCCGAGGATGCCTACTCCGGCGATCCGAGCCGGGAACGCGTGTGCGGCGGCCAACGCGTAGGGACCGCCACCCGAGAGCCCGATCATGGCGACCCGTTCCAACCCCAGCTGATCGAACACGATCTCGAGGTCCGCGGTGAAGTCGTGAATCGAGTCGTAGAGATGGGGCGTCGACAGCCCCACACCCGGGCGGTCGATGCCGATCAGTCGCACGTCGAGCTCGAATGCGGCGATGCGAGCGGCCTGGGGGATCTGGCGACGGGCCCCGGGGGTGCCGTGCAGCCAGATGACCGGGCGTCCCCGGGGCGGACCGAACTCGGCGTAACCGAGCTTGCGTCCTCTCCGAACCACGATCGACCCCTCGACCCGCGGTGCGGTGATCGGGTTCACGAACAGTGAGTATGACTCACCAGGGGGCAGGACGTCGCCGTGCCTTGGGGAAGGCGGCAGAGGACGAGTATGGTTCGCGCCGACCGAGGAGGCGAGCATGACGACCATCGACGGATCGACGGTACCGGGCTTCGAGGCGGTGCGCGAGGCGTTCCAGGCCAACTTCGACGACGGGTCGGAGGTGGGGGCGGCCTTCGCCGCCTACCACCGCGGAAAGAAGGTGGTCGACCTGTGGGGTGGTGTCGCCGACACGAGGGCCGGGAGGCCCTGGACCGAGGACACCCTCGTCCTCGTCTACTCAACCACCAAGGGCGTCACCGCCATGTGCGCCAACAAGCTCGCCCAGGAGGGCCTCCTCGACGTCGAGGCGCCGGTGGCGACCTACTGGCCCGAGTTCGCGCAGACCGGCAAGGAGGACATCACCGTCGCCGATCTGTTGTCGCACCGGGCGGGCCTGGCCTGGATCGACGGATCCCTGTCGTTCGAGGAGGCGCTTGCTTGGGACCCGGTGATCGAGGCGCTCGAGCGCCAGGCGCCCAGTTGGCGGCCGGGCACCGCCCACGGCTACCACGCAACCACCTACGGCTGGCTGGTCGGCGAGGTGGTACGCCGGATCAGCGGTCGCAGCCTCGGGACCTACCTTCGCGAGGAGGTCGCCGGTCCCCTCGGAGCCGAGTTCTACGTGGGTCTGCCCGCCTCCGAGAAGCACCGCGTCGCCCGGCTGGTCTCGTTCCTCGAGTCGCTGGAGTCGGGAAAGGCTCTGGCGGCACTCGGTGCCGGGACGGGATCCGTCGCTGGCCTCGACGCCAACCTGCTCGAGAACGCGGACGCCTACCTGGCTGCGGACGGTCCGCTCTTCAAGGCCCTCGCTGCGCCGGGCGGGGCACTGTCGGACCAGGAGGCCTGGGACGACCCCCGACTGCACGCGGCGGAGATCCCGGCGGCCAACGGGATCTGCGACGCCCGATCCCTCGCCTGCCTCTACGGAGCCTGCGTCAGCGAGGTGTCGGGACCCTCGGGGCGGGCGTTCCGCATCCTCACTCCCGAGCAGCTCGACCGGGCGCTGCGCCCGCAGACCGAGGGGCCGGACCTGGTGCTGCTCGGACTCGACATCCAGTGGGGCCTCGGGTTCATGCTCAACCGCGGGATCATCGCCTCGGAAGGGTTTGGCGGACCGCGCTCCTTCGGACACTTCGGGATGGGCGGCTCGGTCGGCTGGGCGGACCCCGACCTCGAGCTGGGGATGGGCTACGTCATGAACAGGATGGAGATCGGCACCACCGGAGACGCCCGCAGCTTCCGGCTGACCAGGGCCTGCATCGAGGCGGCGCGCCACGCCTCGTGATGCCTCGGCGCCCCCGCCGGGCTCTGAGCCGGCCGGTCGACATCCCGTCCACCGCGATGCACCCAACTCGCTTCCGCCTCCCTCCAGCTGCGTCCCACACGCCCCATGACGGGACCGCCACCCTTCCGTCAATGGGCAGTGCGTCCCATCCCGACACTCGGGCGCCGTCAACGGCCAGCGGTCACCGGGCGGGCACCGCCCTACGCTCCACAGCGATGGTCCACCGCGTCTACGTCCGCTTCTTCTCCGAGCTGAACGAGCTCCAGCCGCCTGATCGGCGCGAGCGGCCGATCAGACTCGAGGTGGCCGCCGGCACCACGGTGAAGGATCTCGCCGAGTCGCTCGGGGTGCCGCACACGGAGATCGACGTGATCCTCGTCAACGGAGTCTCCGTGGGCTTCGGGCACCAGGTGGGTGAGAGCGACCGCGTGGACGTGTACCCCGTGTCCGAGGTGCCCGACGTGTCGCCACTCGTGCGGCTGTACCCACGGCCGCTGCGCGAGCCTCGATTCGTGCTCGACGTCCACCTCGGGCGGCTCGCCCGGACCCTGCGCCTCCTCGGATTCGATGCCGTATGGCGGAACGACACCACCGACGACGAGCTGGCTGCGATCTCGGCGGACGACGAGCGTACTCTCCTGACCAGGGATCGCGGCCTCCTGAAGCGCACCAAGGTCGCCCATGGCCACCTGATGCGGGAGACCGACCGCCGGCGCCAGGTCGTCGAGGTCCTGCGGCGGTTCGACCTCTTCGGGGCCATCACGCCGTTCGGCCGGTGCCTCAGGTGCAACGGCGTGCTCGAGCCCGTGGCGAAAGCGGAGGTGGAACACCGCCTACCGCCCAGGACCCGGCGCGAGTACGCCGACTTCCGCACCTGCCCGGGCTGCGGCCGGGTCTATTGGAAAGGGTCGCACTACGACCGCCTTGCCGCCCTGGTGGAGGACCTACGCCGCGCCGGCATGACGCCACTGCGCACGGCACCGACCTCGGACGGGGACCGGTGACGGCACCGGCGGGAGCCGGCGCCAGCCGGCGGAGGCACACTCCAGCCGACCAGGGACCTCCGCCTCTGGACCTCGAGCACGCCATGGGAGACGCTGGGTCGGTGAGACTCGAGGCGACGCCCGGCGGGGCGCGTGCTCTCGCCGCACTCGATGCGGCGGTCCGAGGGTGGTCGGTGGTCCCGGTGCACACCCCGATCGCGGGCCGCTGCTCGTGCGGCGACCCGTCCTGTCCGGCGGTGGGCAAGCACGCGCGCATCCCCTGGAAGTGGCGCATGAGCGACGCCGCCGGCAGCGAACAGGTCCGGCGGTGGTGGCGACGGTGGCCCGGTGCCAACCTCGGCATCGTCACCGGGGCGGTCTCCGGGATCGTCGTCCTCGACATCGACCCCCGCAACGGAGGGGAAGGCTCGCTGGCCGCCCTCGAGGACATGCACGGACCGCTGCCGCACACCGTCGAGTCACTCACCGGGGGCGGTGGGCAACACCTCTACTTCCGCCACCCCGGCGTCACCGTCCCGTGCCACCCGATCGCACCGGGACTGGACGTCAAGGGCGACGGCGGCATGGTCGTCTGCCCGCCCAGCACCCACGTCTCGGGCCGCGACTACGCCTGGGAGCCGGGGTGCACGCCCAACGAGGCACCCCTGGCCGAACTGCCCGGGTGGGTGCTGGCCAGGGCCCGGGACCGTGCGTCACCGCGGGGAGGAACTGGTGCAGCGCATCACCAGTTGCCGGTGCGCACCATGGGCGAGCGAGCCGAGTTCGCCATGCTCTGGCACCACGTCGGCATCGAGCTCCGTCCCGGTGACCATGCCTACCTCTGCCCGTTCCATCCCGACCACCACCCCTCGCTCCACATCGACGCCGAGGGGTGCCGCTTCTACTGCTTCGGGTGCGGGCGCGGCGGCGGGAGCGGCCGGCTCCGCCGGCTCGTGGACGCGCCACGCCGTCCGGGGCCGGGTCCGGACGTGGCCGGCGCCGCTCGCCCCGGGCACCTGCCGGCGGCCCCGCCCTTGCCCACCCTGCCGGGCACCACCGAGATCCGTGTCGTGGGGAACTACGCCCACCAGGACGCGCTCCTCGAGCTGACCGGTGGGCGTCGGCACTACGGAGGGGTGAGGATGGAGACCGTTGCCCGCCTCGCTCCCGAGCCCGAGAACACCGCCGACCCTGAGGCCATCGCCGTCACGATCGGCAGGCGCACTGTGGGCTACCTGTCGCACCCCGACGCGGTCACCCACCGCCCGGCCATCACCGCGGCCATCGAGCGCTCCGGGGAGGCGAGCTGCCCTGCCCTGATCGTCGGCGGGTGGGAGCGCGAGCACGGCGACATCGGCCTGTTCGGCGTGCGCCTGCGCCTCGGTGGCAGCACGGCGGAAGGCGGGCCGCGCCATGCCGAACCCCCGGGTCGGTGACCCTCGGCCGCGCCGACCGCGACCGGCCGCCGGGCCCGGTCAGTCGGTACAGGTCGTCCTGGTGGCCGGTAGAGCACCGGACACCAGGTAGCTCTGGGTGATCGCACGCACGCACGGGCTGTAGAAGTAGGCCACGTGACTCCGGCCCTGCCAGGAGAGGAGAACGCCCCCGGTCAACTCCTTGGCCAGTTCGACCGCCCAGACGTAGGGGGTGACCGGGTCGCCGGTCGTCCCGACCACCATGATCGGCGGCGCCCCCGGGTCCGACGCCGGCACCGGTGTCCGGGTGGGCAGTGCGGGCCAGGTGGCACAGCTGAGGAGCCCCCAGGCCAGCAGGGGGCCGAATACCGGGGCGGACCGTCCGACCTGGGCGGCCAGGGACGGGTAGTCCGACGGATCACGGTCGACCGGGTGGTCGAGGCAGTCGATGGCCTGCTCGGCATCGGCGCCGTTGGTCGAACCCCCGGCCTCGTAGCGGTCGGTCATGGACGTCACCGCCGTACCGTTGCCGGCTTCGGCCTCGGCCAGCGCTGCGGCAAGCGTCGGCCACGAGGACTGGGATCCGAGTCCGGGCAGCAGCGCGTGGTACAGCTCACCGGGCCCGGCGGTGCGTCCGCCGGACACCGACAGGGGCTGGAGCCGGCTGCGTTGGATGAGGTCGAGCAGTGCGGTCGTCGGATCCCCCACCGGGTGCCACGGGCATCCGGTATCGGCGGCGCACCAGGCAAAGAACGACTGCAGTTCGGACTCGAAGCTCATTGCCTGGTCCGTGACGTACTGGACCGTGTCCAGCGCGGGGTCGATGGCCCCGTCGAGCACCATGGCACGTACATGGGTCGGGAACAACTGGGCGTAGGTGGCCCCGAGCAGCGTGCCGTAGGAGTGTCCGATGAACGTCAGCTGGGCATCGCCCAGTGCCCCGCGGATCCGATCGAGGTCCCGGGCGGTGTCGACGGTGCCCACGTAGGGCAGGAGGCTGCCGCTGAACTTCTCGCACTGGGCGGCGTACGCCTGGTCGTCGCCGAGCAACGCCCGCTCGGCGGCCGAAGTGGTGGGGACCGGGTCGAGCTCCTGTCCACCGGACCCCGACCCGCCTCCTGCACTGCAGGTCACCGGGCTGCTGCGCTCCACCCCTCGCGGGTCGAACGAGACGATGTCGAAGCGGGCGAGGAGCTCGGGAGTGAGCACGGACAGCTCGTTGGGCAGGTCGTCGATGCCGGAGCCCCCCGGGCCGCCCGGATTGATCACCAGGGACCCGATGCGCTCCGAGGGCACCTCGGCGGCGTGCCGAGCCACGGCGATCTGAAGGGTGGGTCCCTCGGGATGCGCGTAGTCGAGCGGCACGGTCACCGAGCCGCACTGCAGATCTCCGCACGGCATCCACTGCACCGGGGCCACCGGCAGTGGGGGCTCGGTCGAGGTGGTGGGCGTCGCCGGGCTCAGGCGGACCGCCGGGTCCGGGGCGGTGCCGCCCGTGCGCGGAGCCGTCGAGGCGGGGTCGGCACAGCCGGTGAGGAGTAAGACCAGGACGCCGACCACTGCCGACAGCCTGGGGGGGCGAAAAACCGCGTGTCGGAGCGTGCGCCGGGGGGACACGTCGTCAGTCTGGCACCGGGGTCCCGCTCCACGGACGGCGGCCGCCCACAGGATGCCGGCGCCCGACGGTCAGCCCGAGTCGTGTGGTGGGGAGGGCGGTGCGACGGTGGCCGGGCGTGACGTCATCGGGGTCGGGGTCGGCGGCCGCAGACCGAGGACGATCCCCAGTTCGTCGGTCATGGCCGGCGCCAGATAGGTGACGTACGTATCGGTCAAGTGGTTGTCGTCGCGGTAGACGAGGAGGTTGTCCACCATGACCGCACAGGTGGTCGTGGTGCAGAGCCAGGGCGAGACGTCGAAATAGGTGCCACCCGCCGCTGTGACCGCGCTGCGTTCGGCCGCGAGGCCGGCCTCGTCGATCCCCTGGTGCAACGGCACCGTGCACGCCGTGGCCGTGGTCAGGTGGACGGAGAGGCAACCAGGCACGTCGAAAGTTGGCTTGGGCACCGGACCGAGGACCAGCACCTGGGGCCCGAGCCTGCGGATGGCGGTGATCATGGCCGACATGCCCCGGAGCCACTGCGAACTGTAGGGGGTGAAGCCGTAGATGTCGGTGTAGTGCCTGGCCACCCCCAGGATGACCAGGGCCGGATGGACCTGTGCGATCCGATCGAGCACGTTCTGGCGCCACTCGTCGCATTCGACGAAGTTGCGGCCCAGGACCGGGCTGATGATGGGGATCATCAGCGGGGGGCAGGTGGCCTTGGTCCAATTGAACAGACTGAGGTCGAGCCGATGGGCAGCTCCGTCGACCGCGGAGAACCACATGGAGGCGTGCGAGTCGCCGAACAGCACGACCGACGTGGGCGATGAGGTGTCGCCGAAGTCGCACGACTCCAGGGCGGTCGCCAGGTAGGTGTCGAGGCACCCGTCGACGAAGACCGGGGGTTCGTCGGCGTTGGCAGCGGAGAGGGAGGGGGTCAGATTGGCCGGCACGACGTTGACCGACAGCGAACGGGCCACCGCCTTCTGCACCTGGGTCGTCACCGATGCCAACTGCGCGACGTAGGGGTTAGGGGGCGGCGACAGCGTCGTCTTCTGCGCGCCGGAGTGGCCGACTCCTGATGCCGGCTGGGCGGTGGACAGCCGGGCGATCGGGGCCGTCCCCTGTCCGGTCAAGGACGGCAGGGTGGAGATCGACACCAGGCACACAGAAGCGGCGGCCGCCGTCAGGACGCCACCCAGTCCCATCACGCGACGGGGAACGGCCCGGAACCACGACGACAGCCGCACCGGGTCCTCGACGGCGACGAACGAGATCAGGGCGAGCACGAAGCTGCCGAGGACCAGCGCCAGGTTGGCACCGAGAGAGAGGGCGTGGCCGACAACGTACGGGGCCAGGATCAAGACAGGCCAGTGCCACAGGTACCACGAGTACGAGACGCGGCCGATCAACCGGGCACCAGTGCGTCCCAGTACCAGGATGGGTCCCGTGCGGGGGGCCGAGCAGCCCGAGGCGATGACCGCCGCGGTCCCGAGCACCGGGGCCAACGCCGCTGTGCCGGGGTAGGGCACCGAGCTCGACACGATGACCGCCGAGCCGATGACCACGGCCAGACCGCCCCAACCGAGCAGGGCGGCGGATCGCCCGTTCAACTTCCCGAGCCAGGGCGCCGCGAACGCCACCAGGCCCCCGACGGCCAGTTCCCAGGCCCTCGTGGGCAGGGAGAAGAACGCCCAGGGCTGGGAAACGCCGGTCAGCCACACGGCGAAAGTGAAGGACGCGACGGCGAGAACGGCCAGTGCGGTCACTGCGCCCGCCCGTGAAGGCCCGGATACCCGGCGGTTGTGCGGTGGGCGACGCTGCCAGATCATCGACGCGCCGAGCAGCAGCAACGGCCAGACCAGGTAGAACTGCTCCTCCAGACTGAGGGACCAGTACTGCTGGAAGGGTGACGGGGGAATGCCGGCCGTCAGGTAGTTGGTCTGGAGCGCGGCGAATCGATAGTTGGAGACGTAGAAGGCGGCCGACACGCCGTCCTTCAGGGAAGCGTGGGCCTGCAGCGGCGGCAGGAACCGGGCCGAGACCAAGGCGGTGGCCACCAGCACCACGAAGGACATGGGCAGGAGGCGCTGGATCCGCCTGCCGTAGAACGACCGGAAGGATATGCGGTGCCCGCCCTCCAACTGGCGCCAGAGCAGCCCGGTGATCAAGAAGCCGGAGATGACGTAGAAATCGTCGACCCCGGTGAAGCCGCCCCGCAGAAAGCCCACGTGCGCGTGGTAGAGGACGACGGCCAGAATTGCCACCGCCCGCATCCCCTCGATGTCTCGGCGGAACCCACGAGATGGCCTCCTGGTCCGATCCACGCGGCAACGCTATTCGACCGGTGA
>Ga0181523_10003191_pt1 | contig 15124 bp, 14 predicted proteins | sample PEATcosm2014_Bin_43_FD_119752 | JGI IMG/M metagenome (GOLD analysis project Ga0181523, IMG submission 119752) | Peatland microbial communities from MTU Mesocosm Facility, Houghton, MI, USA - PEATcosm2014_Bin05_30_metaG | ecosystem: Environmental > Terrestrial > Soil > Wetlands > Peat | place...
CGGACTCATTCCCGGCCCCCGCATGAGCGTCAGCGGCAACGCCATCAGTATTCTCGGAGGCCATGAAGACGCAATCCACTTCAATCCCGCCGAGCACATTTCATCCAATGCCACCTACGCCAATAATGCCGAGGAACTGGTCGCTGTGATTCGGCAGCAGCTCAAGGAGGGTGCCGACTTCATCAAGATCTATCAAACCGGCGCCGACCATTTTGCCGACGGAAAATTTACCACGCCCTACCAGTACACCGAGGCCCAGCTCGCAGCCGCGGTCGAGGAAACGGCGCGCGTGGGCAAGCGTGTGGGCGTCCATTGCACCGGCGAACCCGGAGCTCTCTACGCGGTGAAGGCCGGTGTCGCTTCGATCGATCACGCCTACCAGCTCAGCGCCGAGACCATGCGCATCATGCGCGAGAAGCAGATCTACGCCGTACCCACCTTTGCCATTGCCGAATACTTCGCGGCCCATGCCGACTCCACCGCTGTGGCCGAGCATGAGCGCGCCGAACTGGCCTTCCATGCCGACGAGTTTCGCAAGCAACTCGCGGCGGGCGTCCCCATGGCGGTAGGGTCCGATGTCGGTCCGTTTCCGCACGGAACCCAGGCGCGCGAGTTTGAGTTGATGGTCAAGTATGGAATGCCCGCCGCCGATGTGCTCCGCGCCAGCCTGTTGCATGGTGCGCGTCTGCTCGGCAAGCCGGACGCAATCGGACAGCTCAAGCCCGGCTTCTACGCCGATGTGATCGCAGTTCCCGGCGATCCGCTGCAGGATATCTCCGTGCTCACGCGCGTCAGCTTCGTCATGAAGAATGGCGTCGTATATAAGAAATAGTGCGGCAAAGGCTGATTAGCCGGCTGAACAACCGGGTGAATGCCCGCGATTTTTCGCCGACAACCCGTCCCTCACAGTAAGATTCGCCCCCCAATGATCGACCAGCCCATCTCGCGGCGACCCCAGCTCTGATAGTTCGCGCAGCGCACGGGCCTCAAAAAAACGACAATTATCCACAAGTTTTGGTGCCAACGAGCCTCGATTCGGCATATACTTCGCCACGCGCAGAAGTTCGCGCAAAGGAGAACTCCCCCATGAACAAAGGAATGGAAGTCCTGCTAACCGTTGTAGCACTCGCCGGGTTGTACAGCGCAATCTTGACGAGCACCTCGCCGCCTCGCAATTCTGTCATTCGAGCGGAACAGGCTGTGGTAGTTGCTGATGGCAGCGACCCGATGCCACTGTGCCGCTCGCACTGCCAACAGTAAGTATAGAGAAGCTGAATTCATAAAATCGAAATTGGGCTGCCCAAAATAAATGTTGCGGAGCGGCCGAGGGATAGGTATGCTTCCGAGCGTTAGGCGTACCTAATACGATGAACTCGCTAATCGATTTGAACTGGCTCGTTGGTCCGCCCTTGCAGGTCATCCTTCTGATCTTCATGGTCCGGCGCAAGGTCCACGCGGTGTTTCCCCGATTCTTTTCCTACGTCCTGTTTCAGACCCTCAAGTCGGGATGTTTGTTTGTCGTGTACAGGTATTGCTCCCCGGAGAGCTACTTCGACGCGTACTGGACCGGAAACGCCCTCAGCGTGATCTTTACGGTCGCGGTGATGGATGAAATATTGCGCAGCCTCTTTAGGGAGTATGGAGGCATTCAGCTCTTGGGAACCACCATATTCCGATGGTCGTGTGGGCTGCTCTTTCTGCTTGCGATCATAGGTGCATTGTCGAGTAGCGAAGCGGGTGGAGACAGGGTCGTAGCAGCGGTGTTTGCCTTTGATCGCAGCGTACGCCTGATGCAGGTTGGGCTCTTCCTCCTATTGATGCTTCTTTGCCGTATTTTCAGAAATTGCTCCCGCCAACAGGTATTCGGCATTGCCCTGGGATTCGGAGTCTTTGCCAGCGTTGAGCTAATCCTGGTTAGTTTTGTGATGTGGTATGGCGACGGTCAAGCCGCGATGATCAGTCTGCTGAAGAGCACGGCGTACAACGCCGTCACTCTTGTTTGGATCGGCTATCTCAGACAGCAGCCGCAATTGCTGCCGCAGGTTGAGCCAGCTTCGAGCGCGAATATCCTCGGTATGGCATTGTCCACGGCGCCCGCGGTGTCGGATCCTGACGCGGGCTTCATGTGGAGGATAGAGCAGGCCGTTGACCGGGTCTTGTCTCACAGCGATTGGCCGAGACCGATGGCAGAGGGTTCTCGGATCCTCAGCCGCAAACCCCATCCGGAAGAGAGCAATTGAACCTGATTCCCACCGGTGTGCGCATGATGAAGTCCACAGCGAAGCAACTACGGACTGAGGCGAACTGGCCTCCGGAGGAAGGCCAGGTCATTTCCTTCAAATCTTCCACCGGATTCGAAACGGATATCCTCAAAGAAGTGCGTTGGGGTTTGGTCTGGCGAGATTTCATTCTTGAGGACGGACGAGTGATACCCGAGCACAGGATCTCGGGCTGTCCCCAGCCACAGGCGTGGCGCAAAATCAGTGAGGTCACTGACCAGGAGCGAGAGGAGTGTGAGGAGCGCCTCCTTTCGATGGCCGGCGCCGGGATGGATCCTCGCAAACGGGACCAGTCTTTCTGGGCGGAACTGAACCAGTATCTGGCATACACATACCTCAGGTTCAAGCCGGCAGGGTCCAAAATACAAGGCCAAGAAAAAGAAAAAGACAAAGACAAAGACACAGAAAAAGACCGATGACGAACTGACCGCGAGCAGGAGTATCCGGTCGAGTGAATAGAACGAGGTTTGGAACCGTGAGCCAATCCGATGATGAACCCGACGAGCTGCAAGTGTGGAGAGTGCTCTCCGAAGCTGGTCTGGTGGAAATACGACTCGACGAATTTGCAGAAAGAATCAAAGACGTCAAACGTATCGTCACAGGGCGCCTTCGTGACTTGCTGGATTTCAATACCGGCGTTCAAGAACGCGAATCCGCGGCATACTCGCTGGGTACGCTAACGGGATTAGAGTTGAAGGTGCTGGCGCATACCCCGAAGCCGCCCGACCCATCGAAAATATGATCTTTTTCAGGCAGGTAAAACACCACAGTCGTTCGGAGGTGCATGTCTCTCACAATCCTGATTCCGCCGCGCGATTTTCCACGCTGACAACCCTTTCGTGCTTGCGAGCGGTAAAACTGCTACACGATCTAAGGAACAACGCCCCTCCGTTCCTGCCGGTAAGGAGGTCACTATGGTAAGCGATGGACCGAAGAAGCCACCTGAGAAGACTTGCGACGAACTCGTCGCCGCCGCCTCGGTGGAAACCGACCCCGAAAAACTCGCAACCATGTTGGAAGAGATCTTCGCTGCTCTCGAAGAGCGGGAACGAATCCTGTCCCTGCCGCAAAATCCATCTGGCTTCTGAAGCGTCGCACAGAGTCTCCACGACCCGACGCAGACCATTAACATCCGATGCAGGCGCAAAAGCAGTTCTGACGAAGTCAGGCCATAGCACTCACTGAGAATTTCAGCCCTCGGCTGGCCTGACTTGTCGTGAATCCGCAGTCAGAATCAGAGATCGAAGTGAACACCTACTGGATGTTACTCGCCGCCGCCGAGAACACGTTGTTGGCGTTGGTGCCAATCAGTTTGACGGTGCCGATCACGAGCACCAAAATTACGGCTAGCATCACGGCATACTCGGCGATATCTTGACCTTCTTCGTCCATCCACACACGGCTCAAAAACTGGACCATAAAACCTCCGGGCTTCCCGACGGAAAAGGGCGCGCCCACAATGTGTGCACCATGGTGCCGAACTTGTAAGGATTTGTCAATTGAAGTTATGCGAACTTCCCCGTAGCGCCCTTCCTCTCGCTCGCATGTGGCTAGGTCGTAATGCCTATGTCTTGCACTTCCTTTTCCCTTGTGAAAGACTCATGTGCCCTGCGGATACTCATTGCTCATGAAACCGGCCATAAAATCAGCCACTAAATCTCACATACACATTGGCGCTCTGCTCTGTGCGCTCGTAGTTTCACTGCACTCGGTTCCCCTCCGGGCACAGGATCGTGACTCTGCGCCCTCGCGCGCCGCCGCCGCGCTCGCCTCCATGCCGCACGCGAAGAGAATTGATAAGGTTGCCCTCTCTCCCGACGGATCTCAGGTTGCCTACATCGTCGAAGGACAGCTCACCGTGACCCCCGTGCGCGGCGGCTCTCTCCAGACAATCTCGGTTGAGGGGAACCTCCCCCTGCGCGATGTCACATGGTCAGCGGACAGCAAACAGCTCGCATTCCTCGCCGACCTGCCGGGTGACACTCCCGTAGCTCAGGTCTGGACCGCGGCCATCGCTGCCATCAATGATAGCGGTAGCACTCCCGTAAAGCGGGCGGAGCTAAAAGGCTACGCACAGACGCCTCGTTTTTCTCCCGACGGAGCGACCCTGGCTCTCCTCTTTATTAAGGGCCTGCCGCGTGTCGCTGGCCCACTGCAGCCGATGACCCCACTGGCGGGAGTGATTGACGACCAAATCTACGAGCAGCGCCTTACCACCATCAACCTGAGCACCAACCACTTAGCGCAGGTCACCCCCGCCGACGTCTACATCTATGAATACGACTGGACTCCCGATGGAGCAGCGTGGGTAGCCACGGCGGCGCACGGTTCAGGCGACGCAAACTGGTGGGTCGCGCAGCTCTATCTGATCAACGCGCTCGGCAACGCGCAAAGCGGTCAGATGCGCGAGATCTACGCGCCCAAGTGGCAGATGGAGGACCCGCACGTGTCGCCGGACGGCAAGAATGTAGCCCTCCTCGAAGGCATCATGAGCGACGCAGGAGTCACGGGCGGCGACATCATCGTCGTTCCAATCGACGACGGCGGCAAAGCACGGAATGTCACTCCCAACCTCAAGGCGTCTCCTTCGTCCCTCGCCTGGATGTCTGCAGATCGCATCGTTTTCGCTGCCAACGTCGACGGGAACTCCGGCTTCGGCAGCGTGAGCGCCACCGCAGGCGAGCCGCAGATACTGTGGACGGGCGAAGAAGTAGCGTCCACCGACGCGTGGCAACCCGGAGGTTCCTTTTCACGCGACGGAACGGTGAGTGCGGTTATACGCCAATCAGCCCGCACTCCTCCCGAAGTCTGGGCGGGGCCGATCGGCAAATGGAACCAGATTACTCAGGTGAATAGCGGCATCGAGCCGGCATGGGGCACGATGCGCAATATTCGCTGGCAGAGCGGAGATACGCGGGTCCAAGGCTGGCTCATGCTTCCTAAGGACTTCGCGGCTGGCAAGAAATATCCGCTCGTAGTCAACGTGCATGGCGGACCGTCCTCGGCGTGCGTGTCTCCCTGGGGTGAAGGTCTCACTGGAGCAGCTTCGGCGATGGGCTACTTTGTTCTTTGTCCAAACCCACGCGGCAGCTATGGACAGGGCGAGGCGTTTACGCAAGCCAACATTAAGGATTTCGGGGGTGGGGACTATCGCGACATCATGGCCGGCATCGACGCCATTACAAGTGAATATCCGATCGACCCCAGGCGCATAGGGATTCGCGGGCACAGCTATGGCGGATACATGACCATGTGGGCCGAAACCCAGACGCAGCGATTTGCCGCGGCGGTTGCTGGCGCCGGACTCTCCGACTGGCTCAGTTACTACGGTCTGAACGATATCGACGAGTGGATGATTCCCTTTTTCGGTGCGTCCGTCTATGACGATCCCGCGGTCTACGCCGAGAGCGACCCCATGCACTACGTCAAAGCGGTCAAGACACCTACCCTCATCCTCGTGGGCGATCGCGATGGTGAAGTTCCCATGGAGCAATCGGTGGAATGGTGGCACGCGCTCAAAACCCTGAAGGTGCCCACCCGGCTGGTTGTGTATCCGAACGAAGGACACATGTTCGTAAAGCCGGCTGACGATCACGACTACAGATTGCGCACTCTGGAGTGGTTCGACGAGTGGTTCACTAAAGCGTCAGCGCACTGAGATCGCGAAACGGCGCGATATTCAGTCTGCCCCTTTTTTGTGGCCCTGATAATCCTTAGCGGAACTTGCCGCTATCTCGAATCTTTTGCGCCGCTTCCTCCAGAAACTCGTCAGTGCCCTGGTCGGGCCGCTGCTGCAGCCCGGTCTTCGCCTTAATCCGGTGCACGATTTGAAGCGCGGTGTTCGCGCGAATGCCGGGGTCCAGGTCCCATCGACGGTGCAGGTAGGTTTCAATCAAGACCAGTTCCTCGGGCGTAACCTGTGCCATGCCCGGAGCGGACGAGATGCCCTGATCCGAGGTGCTCCACGAGGGCCGCACCTCCTCCGTAGGTTTCTCGTGCACGACCACGGTGCCGGCAACAAAATCGCCCAGCCTTCGGCTCTGCTGGTTGCACATCATGCAGACCAGGCCCACACCGTAGACGCCTGGCAGCCCATCAACCGCACGCATCAGGTTTCGTGCGATGGCCTCGAAGGCGTCGATGGGCCTGCCTGATTCTTTGATAACGCGGATGCCGGCATACCGTTTTCCCGGAGTTTGTCCCGACCAGATCGACTCGAAGAAAGCAAAATAGCCCCAGTAGACCGCGAACAAGATGAAAATCGCCACGGCCGGACCCACTAATTTCGGAAGAAACATCAGGACGGAAGATCCCAGCGGCAATGTGATTATGAAAACGAACGCCGTTATAAGATAAACGACACTTTGGATTAGAGTATCGATTGCCAGGGCAAGGAACCGGCTGCCGATTCCAGCCAACGGCAATTCCAAGGCGATTTGCTCGGGAGTATCAATTCTCAGTTGGTCTATCGAGTCCACAATGATTTCTACTCGCTGGCTGGAGAAACGCAAACCATACTGGAGCAAGCTGGAAGCGCTGCTGAACCAGAGCGCGAAAAACGGCCTGAAGTCGCTTACGCGCTCTGATTTGCAGGAACTTAGTCTGCTTTACCGGCAGACGGCGGCGGATCTTGCCGCGATCCGCGAAGACCGCGGTTCCGTACACTTCGCCCGCTATGTCAACCAGTTACTGGTTCGCGCCCACAATACCATCTATTCCGGTCGCAGGGCGAGTGCTAAGTCTATATTTTCATTTTTCTGGGAGACTTACCCCGCAACCTTCCGGCGCTATTGGAAGCACTGCCTGATGTCGGTAACCATCTTTCTCGTCGCCGGCGTCGTAGGCGCTGCCCTGACGTATCAGAATCCCGATTTCAAGGTGAAAATTCTTGGACCCCAAATGGTGGAGACGATTGACCGCCATGAGATGTGGACGCACTCCATCGTGGGCATCAAGCCGCTGGCTTCGAGCGCGATCATGACCAACAACATGAGCGTGGGCTTCACCACATTTGCCTTTGGAATCACGGCCGGGTTGGGCACCATTTACATGATGGCATTTAACGGCTTGCTGATTGGAGTTATCGGCATGGCTTGCCGCCTATCGGGGATGAGCTTGCAGCTCTGGAGTTTTGTAGCGCCGCACGGTGTTCTTGAGCTGCCGGCCATCTTCATTGCGGGTGGGGCAGGACTGCGGATCGCTCAGGGTCTCTTGTTTCCAGGGGTACTGCCGCGGCGAGAATCGCTGGCACGAGCCGGGCTGGAAGCTGTAAAACTGGTGCTGGGCACGATTCCCATCCTCATTATTGCAGGCCTGATCGAGGCGTTCGTCTCGCCAACGGGATTGCCGATTCCGTTGAAGTTCTCGTTGGCCGGGGCGTTGTTCGTGCTGCTGGCAGCCTACTTGTTCGGAGTCTCGCATCAACCTAAGCTTGCCGATGGAGAGCCGGGCGCCCCCGCCCGGCGGGACGAGCGAGACGCCCGTCGCTCCACCGTATGACTCATCACGCGGTCCCGGTACTCAGATTTGATTTCGCTCCTTGATCTGCAGATACGCGTTTACCAGCACAGGAGAAACTGCTCCGGAATTTACCTCCAGCGCCAGAGCTCCGCGCTCGCGCAAACGAGCCAACAGCATTTCCCGCCGGTGAACCATCTCCTGTGCGGCGGCTACCTGGTACATTTCAGTTTCGTTTTCTGGCCTCCTGGCCGCGAGTTCCCCTAAGTCCGGTTGTCCGATCACCACAAACAGCACCAGATGTTTCGGCATCATCATCGACGCCGCTTCGATCACTTCAGGAGTCATCGCAGTCTCGGCAAGATCGGTGAGCCATACGACCAGGCTGCGCCGTTTCTGGTCGGTCAGGAGGCGCGCGGCCATGTGCAGGTGGTCGGCCTCGGAGATCTCCTCATGTACCAGCGCCAGTTGGTCGATGAGTTGACGCAAGTGCGCGCTGCCTTTGGCGGCCGGAAGTTGCTGACGAATTTTCCGCCCGTACGCCACCAGGCCCACACGGTCCCCGGAGTACAACGCCACCTGGGCCAGACTCAGTGCGGAATTCACTGCATGATCCAACTTGCTTAAGCCGAGTTTGCTGAAGCCTCCGACCCGAGCCCGCATCAAGCGTCCGGAATCGATGACGATCCACACCGTCTGGCTGCGCTCGATCTGATACACGCGCGTAACCAGCTTTCCGCGTCGCGCGGCGGCTGTCCAGCAGATGTCGCGATACTCATCTCCCAGCTGGTATTCGCGCAGGCTTTCAAACTCGCGACCGATGCCGCGCATTCGGGAGTGCCGCTTTTCCATGGCAATCTGCCGGCTGCGCAGCAGGTATATGGAGTGCCGCTTTGCTTCTTCCAGATTGGGATAAATCCGCACCGTCTGTCCAAGAGACGCCCGAACCCATTTCTCCGCGATATGCAGCACGCTTTGATAGCGCGCGTAGCAGTCGCCGAGTCGCGCGTCTCCACGCTGCAACGGGCAGATTCGATAGCTTGCCGTCGCTTCCGTTCTAGCTGCGGCTTTGACCGCGAGGGTAGGAGGCTCATTCCTTAATTGCACGGGAATGGTATCGATCAACGTGGCGCGTACAGTCTTGCCGGAGGAATTGATCAGGGTGAGATCAAGGTCCGATGAAGTCGACAGTGCCGCGGCTGAGTGCCACGTTCTTCTTATCGTGAGTTGCGACGGTTTTGGCAATTGCGCGAGATCGGCCAGCCACGCCAGAATAACCAAGACGTCCCAGGCCAGCAGAGCATACACAAATCGCAAATTGACGAATGCTGGAATGAGCCAGACCAAGCCCAGCAACAGCAACGCAAAGAAACGGTCGCCGAACGCCACGCCAAAGCGTTTGTAGGAATGGGCCGCCGCCTCGACTTCCACGGGAACCAAGGCGGCCGGATCACTCACTGCCGGACCTCATTTTTGCATCCTCATTTCGAAACTTATTTTGGAACTTCGACCGCGCGCAACACATCCGCCAGCACCTGGTCAGGCGTAATGCCCTCCAGATCGGCCTCGGGCTTCACAATGATCCGATGACGGAGCACCGGGCGCGCCGATGTTTTCACGTCATCCGGAATTACATAGTCGCGCCCGTCAATTGCAGCCAAGGCCTTCGCGACCGCCATCAGGCTGACGGCGGCGCGAGGGCTGGCTCCGAGTGACAAAGAAGGCCACTCGCGAGTGCGTCGTGCGATCTTTACGATATAGCCGAACAGCGCTTCCTCGACCGTGACGGCTTTCAGTTCCTGCTGCGCCTGCTCCAGCAACTCCGCAGCGATCGGCTTCAGATCCATCTTGTCCAGTTCGCGGGATTCAAACCCGTTCTGCACATTGGCAAGCAACTGGACTTCATCCTGCTCCGCGGGGTATGGCACCTGAAGTTTTAACAGGAACCGGTCGAGCTGAGCTTCTGGAAGCGGATAGGTTCCTTCGAACTCAACCGGATTCTGCGTGGCGAAGACGGTAAAGATCTGAGAAAGTTGATATCCAGTGCCATCGATCGTCACTTGGTGCTCTTCCATGCATTCGAGCAGTGCCGCCTGCGTACGCGGAGGCATGCGATTGACCTCATCAACCAGCAGCAGATCGGTGAACACCGGCCCTTGATGAAGCTGAAATGCGCCGGTTGCCATGTTCAGTACATTTGTCCCCACGATGTCGGCTGGCATCAGATCGGACGTGCACTGAACCCGCTGAAAGTTCAGCCTCATGAGCCGCGAGAGGGTCTTCACGATCAAAGTCTTGGCAATGCCGGGAACACCTTCCAGCAGAACATGTCCCCGGCAAAGTAGCGCGATCACACATTGGTCTCTGATTTCGTTCTGGCCAACTACCACCCTGCCCATCTCGTCGCGGACGTGCTGCACCAACTCTGGGACTGCCTTCATTCACCCTTCTCCTTCCGTATGCCTTGAAACAGATTCAATTGCGCTGCGTAGCCGTCAAGCTCCTGCAACAGGTGCAAAGCCACAGGAGGCTCGAGAAAAGGATCGGAGCTGGCCGCTTCACAGTGTTTCAGCGTCGCGATGAACTGATCTCCGGACGATCGGTTTCCGGTGAATGCCCAGCGATCGCGGACCACCGAAGCCAGTTCCTCCGCGGAAGTGTTGCCGGCAACGCCGAGTCGCCGCGTCAGCCAGTAGCGGAATCGACGGTTACAGATATCGACCACGATGGCTGCGGTTCCCGCACGCTCGTAAAGTCCACCAAGGGTCTGAACGAATTCAATCGGCGACAGGCGGACCTCGGTGGTTGGCACACAGGTCGGGCCGCTGCGGCGCGAGAACGTCGCTATGACTGCCATTGCCAGCAGAGCCAATTGCAGGAAGAGCCACTTCACCGGCGAGTGAACGATGGAGCCAGCCAGCGTTTCGCGATAGCCGTGGATGTATTCGTCAAAGAGAATCTCGTTGTCCTTGGCGTTTTCTTGATCACCGAGACACGCGAGAAAAAAGTCCAAATTACCTTGCTCTTTCAGTCCCGCGTTTGTGAGCGGCGTAGCCGACGCCCACCACAACACTTCACCGCGCCCGAAAGGATATTTCACCACCAGCGTGTGATCGCCATCGCCGTACAAAGGGTACGCACCCGAAAAAGACACCCAATAAGCCCGCGGAGCCAGCATAATCTGCGGCGCGGCACGAGTAACTTGGGAAGGTGAAAGAGATGACGCTTTTTTCCACGTCAGTCCGGAGAGAACGTCGGGGACCGACTCGTTCTTCGGAAGAAACGTACCGGCAAACATTCCGGTAGCGATAACGTGGCCTCCTTCGGAAATAAAAGCCTTCAGCCGTTCCCGCTCTTCGTGCGTAGGTGCTTCGTCCGGTTCCGCCAGGATGAGGGTTTTCGCAGTCTTCGCCGTGTCCGGGGGAAGATCCCTCAGAGGCTTTTCCCAGCGCTGAACTTTGTATCCCATTTCGGAGAGAAGCAGATATGCGGCTTTCGCGCCGCCGGATGCGCTCGAGTAACTGCTCGGGTATTCAGCCTGCCCTCGCTCTCCGGAACTGAACACCAGCGCGCTCACGATCAGCAGGACAAAGATGAATCCTGCGCCGAGAAAAAGCTGGCGGTCCTGCCGGCTCAGCTTGGGTGACATCCCAGTCTCTCCAACGCCTGCATCGTCTGGGTGAAGGCCTCCCGATCTGCTTCCCGCTTGGCATACCAGGTCAACTCGAACACCCTTGTAAGGGCGGCCAAAGTCTCGCGGTGCTCACTTGAGTTGGACAACAGCCGCAAGTATTCGCGCGGAGTGCGCGCACGATCGGGTCGCCATGTGCCCTGGTACTCGAGAAACGAAATACCTGCCCAGTAAGCGAGATGTATCGCTTCGCGCCAGCTATGTTGTTTGGCCGCTGCCTGTGCCTCCTCCAGCCAAAGTGCCCAACTCTTCGCGGAGACCGGAAGATCGGTGGGCACAACGCTTCCTCGTTCCCCAGCCGACTTAATCTGCCTATAAGTTAAGAATGCGAGCGTCAACACTGCCAGGCCGATCAGTCCGTAGACGAAGAACTTGCTGATGGTGGGAATGGCGGACGAGCTGACAAGAACTCTCAGCAAGTTGAGGACGAAAGCCAGTAGCTTCTGCGCGAGCCGGTCGAGGAACGTCGGCCCGCTCACATTGCGAAACTCCGGTCGCGCCAAAATGGCCGTGAGTTGCTCTCGGCTCTTCGAGACGTCCGGAGGAGAGGTCTCGAAACCGTCGAGATCGTGCCGCAAGCTTTGAATCTGAGATCGCACCGCGCTCGCGGTTGTAAAATTCTTTTCCTGCTCGTACCTGCGGACGTCCCCACGCAAACCTTCCGCGGAGATTTCGAAATCCTGCTGCTCGGTGCGGACGCGCCAGCTTTGTGGCAAATTGTGCAGGATCGGCGGAGTGGCGCGCCCGAAACTGTCGAGCTCTTGGCTTGCAACCAGCAACTGGTCGAGTTCGGCACGATATTCGGCGACGGTGAGCTGGTTGTCTCCTCCCGAATCCGCCCGGCAGCACAAACTGGCGATCATGCCGCCGAAAACCAGCCCGGCAATCAGGAGCCCGCGGCGAATATAAGTGTGCCTTATCGTCATGCGCCCCTTTTACGCCGGGGCAGCCTGAAGGGTTGGCGTGTCCAGCGTCGCCATCATCAGTTGCAGATCAAACGCCTCTTTGCGCACCCGCTCGTCGTAGTAGACCAAAGAAAAGGCAATGGTCGCCAGAGGACCGACCAGGCATGTCGAAATAAAGGTCGCGACCAGCGACGCGATTTGCCATCCAACCGCAGCGTGCTGCATCGCGGCCACGCCTCTTGCACCTCCCGCAGCGATTTGGACCGGCCACTGCAGCAGCATACTCACGCCGATGCTGAGCACCGTGAACAAGAACCAGATGACGAAGATGCGGCCGCGGTTCCCTTTGCTAAGTTCAGAACTCCGCGACATAGCGTCTGCGGCACTCTTGTTTTCCAGGACCTTTGCGGGTACAGCCAACGACCAACGTATCATCAGCAAGATTCCGGGCACGATTAATAAAAGGCAAGCCAGACCGACGAGGATTCCGATCTCCAGCGAAAGCCAGATTACTCCAGCAATCTGGTTCTTCACTTTCGAGAATGAATCCATCACGCCGGCGGGTCGATCGAGGTGAACTTCGGAAACCGCGACCACGGTGGCGGCTTGCGAGGCGGCAGAAACAACGATGCTCAAGAGCCCAGCTACCAGTCCAAAAAATGCCGTCGCGAGCACATTGCTCAACTGGTTTCCCGGGGTTCGAATCGCAAACGCCACGCATTGGAAGGCGAGGACACAAAGATGGGGGAGAGCGAAGATACCTAGAAACAACGCAAAGTGGCTGCGGTAAAGGGAGAACGTGCGGTCCAGCAATTCTCCCGTACTAAGGGGTCGGAGAGCGGTCGCCATGAGCCTCCCATAAGTTAGTAACTTGCTCGGGATGGTACCACCCTCCCGCAATCAGCACCATGACATTGTTGAACAGCGTTGCCACAGACTCTGTGGCAAAAACTTGACAGGCGTATCGAAGGGGTTGATTGTGACAGGGGTCGATCATGCTTCGCGAGAGGGTGAAGAAAGTAGCGCTGATCGACGCCCCTCTGGTACCCTGCATACCTATGCGCCTTCCCCACAGCCTGTTTTTCGTAGTCGCCGTAGCCGGTTGCGTCTTCGCCCAAAACGCGAAGCCAGTTGCCGACCGCCTCGCCGCGCAGAATGCTCTTTTCGAAGAGCAGTACGAATCGGATCTCCGTAACTTTCCCGAGCGCGCCACCGCCTACGGCGACTACCGTTACAACGACAAACTCGCCGAGTACTCAATCGAAGCGATCATGCAGCGCCACAAGTCCAACCAGGACTTCCTGGCCCGGCTTGAGGCCATCCCCAGCGCTGGTTTCTCCGACCAGGACCAGCTTTCTCACGACCTCATGGTTCGCATCCTCCAGCAGCGCATCGCCGACTTCAACCTCAAAGAGTATGAGATGCCCATCAACCAGCAGAATGGCATCCATACCAGCCTCGCCGATCTTCCGCTCTCCGTTCCTTTCGACTCCGTCAAGCACTACGAGGACTACATCGTCCGTCTTCACCAGATTCCGCGCGTCCTCAGCCAGACTACTGAAGTCCTGCGCGCCGGCATAAAGGACAAACTCATGCCCGTGCGATTCCTGCTGGAGAAACTCCCCGTCCAGTGTCAGGGCATCATTGATGCCAACCCTTTCCTGATCCCGACTAAGAAATATCCGGCCAGCATCTCCCCCGAAGACCAAGCGCGCTTGACCCAGCAGATCACTGACGCCATCAATACAGACGTCATTCCGGCGTACAAGACTTTCGCGAACTTCCTCCGTACGGAATACGCGCCCGAGGGCCGTACGACGCTCTCCATCACTTCTCTTGCTGACGGCCAGAAGCGCTACGAAAACGACATCTACGCCCGGACCACCACGCGCATGACGCCGGATGAGATCCACCAACTCGGCCTCCGCGAGATCGATCGCATCCAGGCCGAGATGACGGTCATCGCCCAGAAGGCGGGCTTCGCCGACCGTGCCTCGTTCCGGGCGTCGCTCAAGACCAATCCCAAATACATTCCGACTTCTTCGGATCAGATCCTCGACGATTTCCGCCACTATATCGCCCAGATGGAGCCGAAACTTCCCGAGCTCTTCACTCTCCTTCCGAAGTCGCCGGTCACCGTCGAAGCCATACCCGCCTTCCAGGCTGCCGCCGCCACTCACTACGTTACCGGCACACCGGACGGCAAGCAGCCCGGCCGCGTCGTTGTCGCCACTTCCGACTTCGCCAAGCGGTCGCTCATTAATGACGAGGCGATCGCGTACCACGAAGGCATCCCCGGACACCACATGCAGCTGTCGGTGCAACAGCAACTCGAGGGGTTACCGAGGTTCCGCCTCCACAGTCTGGGCTTCAACGCTTACATCGAAGGCTGGGCGCTGTATGCGGAGGAACTCGGCAAAGAGGTCGGCTTCTACCAGGATCCTGTTTCCGATTACGGCCGCCTTTCTTCCGAGCTTTTCCGCGCCGTGCGTTTGGTCGTGGACACCGGGATCCACTCCAAAGGATGGACCCGCGATCAAGTCGTGGACTTCTTCCGCAAGTCAGGCGCGGTCGATGAGCCCACCATCCAGTCCGAGACCGACCGTTACATCGCGTGGCCCGCACAGGCTCTCAGTTACAAGCTCGGGCAGCTTAAGATCCGCGAACTTCGCGAACGCGCACGGAAAGAATTGGGCCCCAAGTTTGACATCCGCAAATTTCACGACGAGATGCTCGACGGCGGAACCCTTCCCCTCGATCTTCTCGAAGCGCGCACCGATAAATGGATCGCA
>Ga0181523_10003194_pt1 | contig 15114 bp, 6 predicted proteins | sample PEATcosm2014_Bin_43_FD_119752 | JGI IMG/M metagenome (GOLD analysis project Ga0181523, IMG submission 119752) | Peatland microbial communities from MTU Mesocosm Facility, Houghton, MI, USA - PEATcosm2014_Bin05_30_metaG | ecosystem: Environmental > Terrestrial > Soil > Wetlands > Peat | place...
CGAACGCGAGCGCCGCGGCTGCGGCCGATCCCTTGCTGGCGACCATGAAGGGAGAACTGGACCGAGCGAAGACCGACCTGGCCAAGAGCGACACGCCTCCCTACTACATCAGCTACACCGCGTACGATCAGGATCAAATTGTGATCGCGGGAGCCTACGGCGGGCTTTTGACCAATACTGCCGCGAAGCGGCGTTCGGTGGACGTCACCATGCGCGTGGGCAGCCCGGAACTGGACAATACGCACGGCCAGAGCCGACAAAGCGGCATGACCTCGGGATCGTTGCCACTGGGAAATGATGCTGACGCCACGGCTCGTATCCTGTGGGAGCAAACCGATCGCGAGTACAAGCGCGCGGCGCCGGCGTACCTTAACGTAAAGACAAGTACCGCAGTGCGCGCGGAAGAAGAGGACAAGTCGCCGGACTTTTCGAAGGAAAATCCGAAGGTGCACGTCGGAGAAAAACTGACGCCGCCAGCGCTGGACCGCGCGGCGTGGGAAGGCGAAATTCGCCGGCTATCCGGCGCGTTCCGCAAATATCCGGAAGTTTACTTCGCTACCGTGGTGTTGCAGGTGTCCGCGGCGAGTTCGCGGATGGTTTCCAGCGAAGGCTCGATGATCACGCTTCCGAGCGCGTCCACGCGGCTGGTGATGGAGGCTCAAACGCGTGCGGATGACGGGATGGACCTGTTGCGCGTGGAGACGTTCCAGGCGCCGTCAGCGAAGGGCTTGCCGAGCGAGGCGGAACTGAACGCGAAAATTGAAAAGATGGCTGTGGACTTGAAGGCGCTGCGGACGGCTCCGGTGGCGGAACCTTACGCGGGTCCGGCGCTGCTCAGCGGGCGCGCCGCAGCTGTGTTCTTCCATGAAGTTCTGGGGCATCGACTGGAAGGCCACCGGCAACGGGACGAAGAAGAAGGACAGACGTTCACGAAAAAAGTGGGGCAGGAAGTTTTGCCGACGTTTCTGAGTGTGGCGGACGATCCGACGATCACGGAACTGGACGGCGTGAAGCTTGCGGGCTCGTACGAATACGACAACGAAGGCGTGCCAGCACAACGGGTGGAAGTGATTCAGAATGGCGTGTTGCGGAATTTTCTGATGTCGCGGATGCCCATCAAGGGATTTGACAAGTCCAACGGACACGGCCGCAATCAACCGGGGCTTATGCCCACGGGACGGCAGGGGAACCTGATTGTGTCCTCCAGCCAGAGCTTCCCAGAAGCGCAGATGCGCCAGAAATTGATTGATGAGGTGAAGAAAGAGGGGAAGCCCTACGGGCTTTATTTTGACGACATTCAGGGCGGTTTCACGCTGACCCGCCGGTCGCTGCCGCAAGCTTTTCAGGTGCTGCCGGTGATTGTGTACAAGGTGTATGCCGACGGGCGGCCCGACGAACTGGTGCGCGGCGTGGACATCGTGGGCACACCGCTGGCGGCGCTGACGCGCATCATTGCCACGGGGGATAAGCAGCACGTGTTCAACGGGGTTTGCGGCGCAGAGAGCGGGAGCGTGCCCGTTTCGGCCGTGGCGCCAGCCATGCTTTTTAGCGAAATGGAAGTTCAGAAGCGCGCGCACGAACGGGAACGGCCGCCGATTCTTCCGGCGCCGGGATTGGAAAACACGGCTACAAGCAAAGACGCCGGGAAAAAGGCGGAGGTGCAGCCGTGAAGGGGACTCTGGCGATGAGGCGATTTGCATTGGCGGTTGCAATACTTTTGGCATGTGCGATGACGCAAACTCTTGCTGCGCGAGACTCGAAGGCACTGCCTGGCCCTGATGGGCCGACGGCAGCGGCGCACGCGGCGGCGAAGGGCGATGCTTTGTTTGAGGCGCTGCTGACCGAATTGGACCGCTCGAAAGCGCAACTCAAGATGGACCAGGTGCAGGCGCCTTACTACATTGAATATCGCGTGAATGATGTGGATGATTTCACTGCGGAAGCGGCCTTTGGCGCGTTGCGGGAAAGCCAGAGGTCCCACCTGCGTGTATTACGCGTGGTGGTGCGCATTGGGGATTACAAACAGGACAGTTACTACGGCCAGGGGATGGGAACGGCTTCGATTCTGCCGCTGGATGACGATCCGATTGCGTTGCGCCGGCAGATCTGGTTGCTGACGGATGAGGCGTACAAGTCCGCGGCGGATGCCTACGCGGAAAAGCTCTCCGCGTTGAAGCAGTTTACAGCGGATCCAAACCCCGTGGACGATTTCGCCGCTGCGCCCGTGGTTTCCTTCGTGGGGCCAACCGTGACTCTTAAAGTGGATGAAGCGGCGTGGAACAAGACGCTGGAGGATGTCAGCAACATGTACCGGGAGTACCCGGATGTGCAATCGGTGAGCGCATCGGCGCGCTTCTCTTCGGTCAACGATTATTTCGTGAACTCGGAAGGAACGATTGTGCGCGAAGGACGGTCGAACGCCACGGTGACGCTGGACGGAGCGACACAAGCCGCGGATGGCATGCGGCTCAGCCGCAATCCGTTCTGGACGGAAGAGCGCGCGGATGAGTTGCCGACGCACGATGCGCTGCTGAAGGAAACCAAGCAGATGCTGGACACGCTGACGGCGCTGCGCAAGGCGCCCATTGTGGACGAATCGTTTCGCGGGCCGGTGTTGTTTGCGCCGGATGCGGCCGACGACGTGTTTGCCAACCTGATCGGAGGCAACGTGCTTGGGCGCAAACCGGCGTTAGGCAGACCGAATCGCACCACCGGAACGTTTGCCACCAGCTACAAAACGCGCGTGCTACCGAAATTTGTGAGCGTGGTGGACGACCCCACGATTCACCAAATCCAGGGAAAGGACCTACTGGGCAGCTATGACGTGGACGATGAAGGCGTGAAGGCACAAGCGGTCACGCTGATTGATGCGGGCATGCTGCAGAATTACCTTGTGGGCCGCCAGCCTATCCGCGATTTCCCCGCTTCCAATGGACACGGCCGCGCGGGACCGGGAACCGCGGCGCAACCCACAGTCGGGACGCTGATCTTAAAGAGTTCGGAGCCGGAATCGCCCGCGGAACTGAAGCAGAAGATCATGCACATGGCTTCGGAAGAGAGCAAACCGTATGTTTATCGCGTGGACACGCTGGGCCCGGGCAATTCGCCGAGGCTGCTGTACCGTGTGTACGCCAGCGACGGACACGAAGAACTGGTGCGCGGCGCGGTGTTTAATGAGCTGGATGTGCGCGCGCTGCGCAACGATCTGATCGCCGTGGGCAACGATCCACTGGTGAGTAACCGCATGGGTGGCGTGGGGCAGACGATCATTTGCCCATCGCTGCTATTCGATGAATTGGAAGTGAAGCGGGCGGACACGAGCAAGGAGAAGCTGCCGGAATATCCGGCGCCGGAGCTGAAGTAGTTTTCAGTTTTCAGTTGTTAGTTTTCAGTTTTCAGTAAGGAAAGAGATGCGGACTGTGCTTGAGTTGTGGGGTGGGAGAGAAAGGCTTACGCAGAGGGCACGGAGATCGCAGAGTTCGCAGAGAAGAGAGTAGAACCCAGAGGGATTCATCACATAAGAGACGTGCGACGCAAAATGGCCCTTCGCTGCGCGGGCTCCGCTCTGAATGACCGGGCTCGGTCGCCGCAATGACAGAGCAACGAACTTCATACGACAAATTGGTTATGGCTCCGGAAAAACTTGTGGGAGCGGGGCAATGGAAGTAGGATGCGGGCAGGCCCGCCCGAACGCGGCGGGCTGGCAAAGGGAAGCGCCACGCCTGGCTCTAGACGACTTCACCCGAGGTTGAGTTCCGGAGGTTTGCCATGATTGCGGCCGTGATTCTCTCCGGCGGGTCCTCGAGCCGCATGGGCTCGCCAAAAGCTTTGCTTCCCTACCAGGGCCGATTGTTTCTGGAACATCTGCTAGAGGTGACGCAACACCCGAGGATTGGTGTGCGACGAGTGGTGTTTGGGGCGCACGCGGAACTGATCACGCGGACGGTGGCGGTGCCCGCAGACGAAATTGTGATTAATGAAGATTGGGAGCAGGGGCAGTTGAGTTCGTTGCACGCGGCGATGCGTAGTTTGCCGGCGGGGACGGATGGGCTGATGTTGTGCTTGATTGACCATCCGCTGATCAGCGCGGCGCTGGTGGATGAACTGGTGCAGGCGTTTTATGCATCGCGGGCGCCGATTGTGCTGCCGGTGTTCGAGGGTAGGCGCGGGCATCCGGTGCTGTTTTCGGCGGCGATGTATGAGGAGTTGGAGAAGGCGCCAGTGAATGTGGGTGCACGGGCAGTGGTGTGGGCGCGGACGAAGGAGGTGTTTGAAGTGGGGACGACGGAGGAGGGGTGCGTACTGAATTTGAACGATCCGGAGGGGATGGAACGGGCTATGGGGTCGGGATGAGGGGAATTATCAGTTATTAGTTATTAGTTATTAGTTTTCAGTTTTCAGTCAGAGGCGGGAAATTTGAGGAGGTGAGGAGCTTAGAGGTTCGGCGGTTTAAGAGTGTAAGAGTAAAAGAGTGTAAGAGTGCACGAGATCGGGAGTTTGGAGATGTGGTTTTGGAAGGCCTCAACCCTGAAGGGCTGAGCTACAGTTTGTGGTGGAAATGGGCAAGTAGGGCTTTTAGGGCGGCGTGGGCGAGGTGGGCGGTGTGAGCGGAGGCTGGAGGCAGGCCGCCGATGGCGGTGGAGATGTGATCCGCGGTGATTGAGTTGAGTTCGTGGAGTTCCCTTCCCTGAATTAGTTCCGTTAACAACGAGGCGCAGGCGATCGAGGCGGTGCAGCCACGGCAGAGGAAACGCGCGGCAACGATGCGGGTGTGTTCGAGTTGGACGGAGAGTTGGAGGACATCGCCGCAGACGGGATTGGTGACTTCAATTTTGGCGGTGGGGTTGGGGAGTTCACCGGCGTTGCGGGGGGATTGGAAGTGATCGAGGAGGGTCGGGGAGAACATGGGGAGAGTATCGCAGCGAGTGGGTGGGAGTGTCGAGGGAACAGAGAGAGAGTCTTCAGTTGACAGTTTACAGTTCACAGTTTCGGAGGGAGAGAAAAGAGCAGAGAAGACATGTAACGCAGAGGCGCAGAGGTCGCAGAGAAGAATGGGAGGGATCCATCGGACAAAAAGCGTGCGATGCAAGACCGTACATCGCTTCGCGGACTCCGCTCTGAGTGACAGGGTCAGTTGGGCCATCGTTGTGCAGCGATCCCTCCGCTCCGTGCCGCAAAAAGCGCGACACTACGGTCGGGATGACAGAGTCTGCGATACCGCAAAAAAAAGCGCGGCACGGTGACTGGGATGACAGGCTTTTGTTTAGTGGATGCTGAAGGTGGTGGGGGGAACGGAGGCACGGGCTTCGGGGTTGTAATAGTCGTAGAGGAGAGATTCGGCGGATTGGGCGGACATGGCGAAACGCGGCTTGAAAGAGAAAGAGAAGCTGGTGCCGCCGGCACGGGGCCAGAGGTAGAAGACTACGCGGTCGGGCTGGATTTCGTAGCTTTGGACTTCCCAGGAGGTGGTGAGGGCGTCGAGGGAAGCGCGATCCACATCGGCGCCGGGAGGGAGGCCGATTTCGGCGAGCATCATGCCGTAACCGCGGAAGCCGACGCGTTCAACGTTGACGGTGCAGAGGATGGAATCGCCGACGGCGGAGGCGGTGCGATTGAATTTGACGGAGTAACGCAGAGATTCGGAATCGCCACTGCGAACGGAGGAACTGGTGACGCCGGGATCAGTCCAGGGGAGATAATAGACGGCGTTGAGATAGGCGCTGGCACGGGAGGTGGGGGCACCGCGAAGTTCGACGCGATGATCGCCGGGAGAGAGGTGGGCGGAGAGATCGGCGTGGATGGGGACGATTTGGCGGAGGCTGTTCGAGGTGGCCAGCATGGTGGCGAGCTTGCCGTCAACAAGGATTTCGATAGGATGCGCGGGCTGCGGAGCAGCAGCGGAATCGAGATCGAATTGGCGAACCAGGGATTGCAGGACATTTACAGTGGCTTGCGTGGAATACCAGATGCCGTAGCGATCTTTGTTCTTTAGAAGGAACAGGGTGCCTTTATCGAGGGCGGCCTCCAGCGCGGGCGAGGTGCGGCCTTGCAGTTTTGCGGAAGCAAGAGCGTCCAGAACGAGCGCGGTGGTTTCGATGCGCCCGGCGTAACCCCAACCATAAAAGACGGTGTTGTGCTCGGCGGCCCAATAGGATAGCTCGCCTTCAGGATGCATGGAGGAGAGGAGAGTGTCGATTTCCCCGGAAGCATCTTCGTGGATGGAGAGTTTCGATTGGACAATTAAGGCGAGACGGTAGGGGTCGTTGGCGTTCATGGCGTGCGAGGAAAGGTATTCGAGGGCGCGGCGGACGGCATTGCGTTCGGCTTCGAGGGCTTTTTGATCGGTGGTGGGATGCTGAAGATCTTGTGCCAGGACGCTGATTACGTAAGAAGTGTAGTAGTTGGTGAGCCAATCGGAAGGTTGGCCTTGATAGTCGGTGCCCTGCCATACGCCTTGCGCAGAGAGTTGGTGGAGGAGCCAGGCACGGGTTTGATTTGTAACCTCGGGATCGACGGTGATGAATTCGGAGGCTTCAGAGAGGAAGCGGACAGCGTAAGCGCTTAGAGGAATGTCTGGATTGCCGTGCCCCCAATAAGAGAAGCCGCCGCCGGGTTCGCGATAGCCGAGAAGTTTTGCGTAGGCGAGATTGAGGAAACGCTGGGCGCGTTCGTCGTATGCGGAAGGAGGAAGATGCTGGGATTTCTTTAGCTGCAGCCAGAGAAGGCTGGGATAGGCGGAAGAGATGGTCTGCTCGGCGCAACCATAGGGGCGGTGGAGGATGGCTTCGATGGCTTCGGCGACGTGGGAAACGAGATTGGGATAGAGGACGAGTTCGGCTTCAATGGAGCCGGGGATGGCGGAGGGGGGAATGGCGAGGGTGAGCGTGGTGTCGCGAGAAAAGACGGAGTTGGATTGGACGACGCGTTCCTGGCCGTCGGCGTGGATGCGAAGCTGACGCTCGATGGCGTCGCTTTCTTTTTCGTTGGAGCGATTGTAGGCGGAGAGGCGTTGGCGCGCGTCCTTCATGGGAAGCCTGGCGCGGAAGGAGAAGATTTTCTGGGCGTAATCGCCTGGCGCGACTTCGGTGGTGGCGGTGCGGGGAGTGAGGGATTCGGCCCAAGGTTCGGGCGCCCAATCTAGCGAGATGGATTGGGGCTTACTGAGATAGTTGCGGACGGTGACGGGAAGATGGATTTCATCGCCGACGGTGAGGACTTTGGGGGGATCGAGTTCGGCGAAGAAAGGCTGGAAAGCGCGAATTTCCTTTGTGGTGGTGGCGACGTGGCCATCGAGGGTGGAAGCAATGGCGGAAACTTTCCAGGTGGTGATGGAATCGGCGAGAGGAAATTTGACGGTAGTGTGGCCGGAACGGTCGGTGAGGATTTCGGGCTGCCAGAAAAGAGTTTCCGGAAAGTATTGGCGAAGACGGGGAGTGGCGAGAGGCATTGCCACATGGCCGGAGCCTGAGCCGGATTTCGTGACGATGTTGACCCGGCTTGCGACAGAGAGACTTGAGGATGAGGTCTGGACGGTGGCGGCTTCGGCGTTGACTTCGACCGTTTGCATGGCGGCGCCAAGGCTAAGCTTTATTTCGAGTTCGGTGACATTGCTGGAATAGACGGGGACGGATTGTATGGCGTAGGCCTGAAACGCTCGTGCGTTGACAACAACATGATAGGCGCCCGGGGGAAGATTCCGGAGAAGACAAAGGCCTTCGGTGTCCGTGGTGCCAGTGGACTCGAAGCCGGATTGGTCGTTAACGACGGCCACGCTGGCGCCCGAGACAAGAGCGCCGGAGGGATCGGTTACGCGAACCTGAATGGCACCGGAGTTGCCACTGAAGACGGGGCGAAGAGCTTGTGAGGAAGTGGTATCGGTGCCGGAGGCGGTCTCGTCCGTGTAAGGCGCAGAGAATCGAGCAATTTCAAAATCGTCGGGAGTGTTGGGCTTGCCGTCAGGGCCATTGCTGAGCAGGCGCAGAGTTCGGACTTTGCGAGTGACGGGAGTTTGCGAGGTTGCTTGTGCCTGGCCGTAGGTGTGAACGGCAATCTTATCGGCGTAGCTGGCTGCGAGGCCGAATATCACCTCATAGGGATGGCCCCAAGGATCTCGAATGGAATTCCAATCGATGCCGCGAGCGGAAAGAGCCGTCAGAAAATCAGTCATGTTGTCTGGAAAGTGGCGCGATTTATCGGAGAAATCAGAAAGGGCGTCGCTGATGCGGTTATTGGTTTCCAAGAAATAAGGAATGCGGAGGGTGAACAAACTGAGATCGTCCCAAGCTTCGTCGTAGGAGGAATTGGGTTGGCGGAAAACGCGATCGGGACCAGCGCTGCTGGCGGTGAGAGTGTAATAGGGCCCTTGGATAGCGAATTCAAAATGGTAGGGAGTGCCCCAGGGATCGACGAAGGAAGACAGTGGCGATTTTTGGCGTGCACATTCGGCGCGGAAAGAGTCGAGATCGCGGAGGTACTCGCCGGTACGGACATGATAGGCAGTGATGATTTCGGTGAGGCGCTTCTGCTCGAGAGTGTAAAAGGGGCGAAGGAGGCGGAGCGCGGTGAAATCGTCGCCGGTGTTGGAGAGTTTGTCGGGGCCATCGCTCAGGAACTCGAAGACTTCGTTGGCGCCTTCATAGCTGCGATGAACGCGATAGGGACGGCGCCAGGGATCGAGCAAGGAATCGGGGTCCAAGCTATGTAGGTGAAGGAGTTGCTGAAAGGCGGCTTCGTCAACGGGATAGTGGCCGGTGGCAGTGAAATGATCGCCGAGGATTTTGAGAGCAGGATCGAGAGTGGCATGGATGTTCTTCTCAAAGACGTGCGCGAGGCCCCAGTTGTGGTCGGAGTGTTCGAGAAGAACGGGAACACCGCCACGGGGAAAGAGCAGCGCTTCGGCGACGAGTTGGAGATCGGCCGGGACGGTTCGCTCAGGAGGGAGATTGAGGAGATCTTTTAAGGAGATGCCGGCGAGCCCCTCCCTATTTTCTTCAAGAGGTTGAAAACCGAGATGCGGATCAATGGAATCGTCGTAAGCAGTGGAAAGGCCGGCTTCGGTGCGAGCGAGCTCTTCGAGAGCTTGATCGTAGACGAGGAGTCCAAGAGCGCCCTGCGTGGCGTAGCCCTGGGGAGAACGAACACGCAGATCCACGGTGGCGGATTCGCCGGGGCGATAGGAGGCTTTGAGAGGGTGGAGATCGAGCTTTAAATCGTCGGGATGAGGAAAGATGAGGCAGGCAGTGGCGGGTTGGAGCGTGCTGTAGGGGGTGTCTTCGTCGAAGAGAAGAGAGCGAGCGGCGATCATGAGTAGGCCGGAAAAATGATCGTTGGCAGGAAAGGTGATGTTGGCGTGGCCGCGGGGCAGAGAAACGTCTTGCGTGGCCAGAACATTCCAGGTTGCGGCATCAATGACGTCAACGCGGTATTTGTGGTTGGGAACCGTGGCTTCCAGGAGGAGTTCAATCGGCTGGCCGGGTTTGTAGATGGGGTGGGATGGAGTGACGCGGAGAAAGTCGTCACCGGCGAGATTGAAGGATTCAAGATGCTGGCCGGTGCGGCCATCCAAGGTCTTTGCTTCAAGGGCGAAGAAGATGCGAGTTGCCTTTTCAGGAAGAGTTGGCAGGGAGGGAAGTTTAGCCTTGGCGACACCGAATTTGTTGGTGTGGACTTTTGTTTCGGCGAGGATTTTGGGGAGATCCGCGGGATTGGAATTGTCTTGCGGGTCGCGGGAGTAGAGCTTGATGGAGACATCGGCAGCGGCGGGGGTGCCGTCGGGAGTGAAGGAAGAGAGGTAGATCGTGGAAGGAAGAGATGCGGGGATTTGCCGCTCGGGAACGTTGAGATAGAGATGGATGGCGTCGCGAGAGATGCGGATGTCGAAATGGCGCTCCTGGGTGCGGTTGGAAGAGGAATCCGTGAGATAGGCGGCGAAGCGGAGATCCTCGAAGCGTTTGTAATCGTTATCGAGGAGGTCGGCGTGATCGTGGGCTAGATCCAGAGTGGCGTGGAATTCGTTCTCGGCGTCGAGGTCGCCTTCCTGGGCAACAGCCTCGTCGGTGTCCCACTTTTGTTCGCGGTAATTCCAGGAGCGTGAAGATTGGCGAACGATGCGGACGTGGCCGCGGAGGACGGGCTTACCGAAGAGGTAGTCAGCGGTGACGGTGAGTTGGGCATTTTGTCCGGTGAGGTAATAGGGCTGATCGGGTTTGACATTGACGGTGAAGGTGGGGAGTTCGTAGCGAGTAATGCGAACCATGTGCCCGCCGAGAATTTGGCGATTGTTGGCTTCGCCGGAGAGTTCGGCATAAATCTGATAGTTCCCGAGTTTTTGCGTGGCGGGGATGGACCAATCGGCGGAGGCGATGCCAAAGCGCGAGGAGTCGACATCAGAGGTGAAGATGGTGGTGCCATCGGGATCTTTAGAGGTAAACGTGACGGTCTGCTTGGGCCAGGCACGATGCTGATCGTTGAGAAGCAAGGCGCGCATGTGGAGGGTCTGGCCGGGCTGGTAGAGAGGCTTGTCGGTGGAGAGGAGAATGCCAGCGCGCGACATCAAGTGTAAGGTGCCGGTGACGGAGTTTTCAAAATTGCCGAGCGTACCTTTGATCTCGAGATCGGGCTCGTCCTCGGAGACGGATTCGGGGAGGTGAAAGGTGAGGCGAGCCTGTCCGCGGGAATTGGTGCGAGCGTGGGCAGTGAGGCCGGGAGGAAGTGGATCGTCATCGCCAATGCTGGCATGGAGATCGACACCGGCGACCGGGACGCTGGAATTGGGGCGCGTGGCCCAGACTTCGGCGACATAGGTGCCGCCGGAGCCGACTAGGTTTAGACCGGTGAAGGTGAGTTCAAAGATATTGGGAGTGATGGCAGCGGGAGAGAGGGTGCCTTGGGCGACAGGAGCGGATATGCCGGGGACGTGGACATCGTAGAGGAGGCGCGCAGTACCGGCGTCCAAGAGAAAATAGCCGAAGGTCCAGCCGAGAGTGAGTTCGGCACGCTGGGGAGCACGGGTGAGTTGGAGAGTGGTGGATTTTTGGGCTAATACCAGGTCTTCGGGGGACAGGACGCGAACGGTTAGGGTGGCGGGGAGGCTGGATTGGGTGGCGGCGAGTTCAATGGAGAAGGTGCAGGATTTGTCCTGGAGCGTGAGGCGTGCGGAAGACTCGATGACGCGGACGGTTGGAGGCGGGGGGGATTGCGGTGGAGCGGCGCGAAGCGGGATGACGGTGAAGATGACGAGGAGCGAGGGGACCACTCGAAGGAAGACGGAGCGCATTGCTCACCCCCTGAGCTTAATGCGAGAACTGTAGCGTTGTAAGTTTGGGTGCGGTAGCTAAGGGAAAGGTTGCCACGAAAGGCAGGTATTGCGGAAGTTATTTTGGAGAGGGGGCGGAAGAAGAACTGGGAAGGAGAGGAAGAAGGAGTTCAAAGCTGAAGAGGAAAGATTACACAGAGGTCACAGAGAACGCAGAGGTCGCAGAGAAGAGAAAGAAAACGGGATTTGATCAACTTCGGTCGCTGGAATTATTCAGGCGGCCACTCGTATGGGAACATCTTGCCAGCGTCTTCCGGGGAGATCTTCACGCCAAGCAACTCCGCGGCGCGGGCCAGTACCGGGTCTCGACCACTTGCGAGATCCGCCGCGGAGGGGAGGAGTACTTCGTCGGGTGTGACGCCGGTGTGCTCCAGGCTTTTTCCATCGGTCATGATGAGATCCGCATCGGTGACGGAGACGCCATAGAAAACGGCAGTCTCAACACCGAACTGTTCGGTATAACGCCTTGATTCCATAACATGCCCGGAGGAGCGATCGCCCAAAACGATGCCGCGCTTCTCGATTTGCATAAGCCTGGCAAATAGTTCTGCGGCGGAGGCGGACCTGCTGTCGATGAGCACCACCACTTTACCGGTGAAAGGACGGTGAGAAGTTTTGGCAACCTGGGGTTTGCGGTCTTTCCGGCCGACACGGTCGGCAATCGGGACGTCTTTATCAAACACACCGCCAGCGAAGTGCTGGAGCATATCCACACTGCCCCCCGGATTGCCGCGCAAGTCCACGACCAGGGCACTATGCTTGCGCACCTTGTCAAACATCATGCCCACATCGCTTTCTGAAAAATAAAAGCCCGGGAGTTTCATGATCAACAAGGCGTCGCCCGAATCGGCATAACGGACGCGAACGTCGTGCCATTGCTGCTCATTTTGACGCATGATGTCGAAATAATCGTTACCGCCATCCCTTAGGGTGAGATCCATAACGCGCTTGATGGGGTGAACGGCCGCCACCACGCCAACGGCCCGTTTATTCCCCAGGGGATCCTGGAGATCCAATCGCAAGGTGGATTGGGGCCGCAAAACACCGAAGTCATATTGCATTTTCCAAAGAGTATCGCGAGTCGGAACATACCCATTGATGGTCAAGATCTGGTCACCAGGTTTCACCCCTTTGACGTCCGCGTCGCTTCCGGGACGCACCTGGGTGATGAAACAACGATCTCCAACCATCTGATATCGCCAACCAAATTCGTTGCGGAAGGCGTATTGCGGGGGCAGGAAAAAAGTGTGTGAGTCGTTGAGAGAATCCAGAGCCGCAGCTATCTCCCCCAAGGCCATGCCGTTGGAGTTTGCCTTCTTTAATCTCAGCTTTGCGGCAGCGAACTGGGCCTTCAGATCGACGCCGTGATAATTCGGATCGTAGTAATGTTTGAGAACATCGTCGGCAACGGCGTTTAACATCTCTTCGTCGCGATCGCGATCCATCTTGGAGAACTGCTGCGCCCGTGTTGGGGAAAGAAAGAAGAAGAGAAGACCGATGATACCAAATGCAGAAGCGACAGCCCTCTTGAACGTAATGGCAGCCTCCGTGAACCCCGCACACGCTCAAAATCGATCGCATACCTCCGCGGACGCATCACTATTGAGGCGATACTTTGCAAGGTACTTTATGAAGAAAATGGGAACTTTACTGTGACGAGCGTCATAAGGTAGGGTGACGGGCGGAGATGCGTTAGAGTTCGCTGGTGGGAATGCAGATGCAAAAGCGGCGGCGAGCCGCCGCACTCCACACGGAGGCTGGATGAGACAGGTGGTGGCGGCAGTGATTGAACGGGAAGACCGGCGGGTGCTGATTGGGCAGAGGCGGCGAGAGGATACGTCTGCGTGGAAGTGGGAGTTTCCCGGTGGGAAAGTACGCGACGGAGAGACACTGAAAGAGGCGCTGGGGCGAGAGCTGCGGGAAGAGTTGGGAGTGACGCTGACGAAATGCATTGAGATTGCGCAGGTGCGGCATGAGTATGCGCATTTTGGGGAGGAGATTGAGATTCATTTTTTTGCGGCAGCGGTGGAGGGCGAGATTGCTCCCACGGCGTTTGAACGGGTGGAGTGGGTGCTACCGCGGGAGCTGGGAGGATATGATTTTTTGGCGGCGAACCGGGAATTGATTGCGCATCTGGCGACGGGGAAGATTAAGGCCGGGGAGATTTTGGAAAAAGAAGGACTGTAACACAGAGGTCACAGAGATAAGAACACAGAGAGCACAGAGAAAGAGGGAGAAAAGATAACGCAGAGGCGCAGAGTCCACAGAGAAGAAGACCCCAAGGCACAGGTAGGAAATCGAGCCTGGGGCACCCGAGAGGAGGAACCCAAGAGAAAAGCCGCAGGGCTCCTGCCAGAAAACGGCGGGCTGAATAGAGCGCGGACTCTCCCTCCGCTACAAGAAACGTCCGCTACAAAAGACTAAGAGATTACGGGGTTGGGTTTTTCGGGGTTGATGTTCAGTTCTTTGATGGCGTTTTGGACGGTGGCCTCGCCGACCAGGCCGTCTTGAGCTAATTCGTGGAGAGTGGCTACGACGATGAAACGGGAATCCACCTCGAAGAAATCGCGGAGAGATTCGCGGCCTTCGCTGCGGCCAAAACCATCCGTGCCGAGCGTGGCGAGACGACGCGGGGCCCATTTGGAAATCATGGAAGGAAGAACTTTCAGATAGTCGGAGGCGGCGACGAGGACGCCCTGCTCGCCTTCGAGACATTGCGTGACGTAGGGCACGCGCGGCGTTTCGTCGGGATGGAGGCGGTTCCAGCGTTCAACTTCCATGCCATCGGAGTAAAGATTCTTGTAGCTGGTAACGCTCCAGACATCGGCGGCGACGCCGAATTTCTGGTCAAGAATTTCCTGGGCGCGAAGAACTTCGTTGAGGATGGCGCCGCTGCCGAAAAGCTGCGCGCGAAGCTTGGCTTTGCGCTCGGGAGCGGAACGAAGTTTGTACATGCCCTTGAGGATGCCTTCTTTTGCGCCGGCAGGCATGGCGGGCATGGGGTAGGGCTCGTTCATCACAGTGATGTAGTAGAAGATGCTCTCGCCTTCCTTGTACATGCGTCGAATGCCGTCTTGAAGGATGACGGCGATTTCATAGGCGTAGGCAGGATCGTAGGCGAGAAGATTGGGGACGGAAAGAGCCAGGACGTGGCTGTTGCCGTCCTGGTGCTGGAGACCTTCTCCCGCTAGAGTGGTGCGCCCCGCAGTGCCACCAAGGAGGAATCCTCTCGTGCGCATATCGGCGGCGGCCCAGATGAAATCGGCGATGCGCTGGAAACCGAACATCGAATAATAAATAAAAAACGGAATAGTGTTGATGCCGTGGGTGGCGTAGGCGGAACCGGCAGCGATGAAGGAAGCCATGGAGCCGGCTTCGGTGATGCCTTCTTCAAGGATCTGGCCGTTCTTGGCTTCCTTGTAATAGAGGAGCGTATTGACGTCAACGGGCTCGTACTTCTGGCCGACGCTGGAATAAATGCCAACCGTGCGGAAGAGAGATTCCATGCCAAAGGTGCGGGCTTCATCGGGAACAATCGGGACGACGAGCTTGCCGATTTCCTTATCCTTGAGCATTTTGCGGAGCATGCCGACAAAGGCCATGGTGGTGGAGACTTCGCGGCCTTCGCTGCCATCGAAGAATTCCCGGAAAAGCTCATCGTGATCGGCGACGATCGGCGCGGAGCGGACTTTGCGCTGCGGCATATAGCCGCCGAGAGCTTCGCGGCGAGCTTTGAGGTAGTGCATCTCCTCGCTGTCTTCGGCGGGACGATAGAAAGGAAGACTGTTGACGTCTTCATC
>Ga0181523_10003195_pt1 | contig 15113 bp, 23 predicted proteins | sample PEATcosm2014_Bin_43_FD_119752 | JGI IMG/M metagenome (GOLD analysis project Ga0181523, IMG submission 119752) | Peatland microbial communities from MTU Mesocosm Facility, Houghton, MI, USA - PEATcosm2014_Bin05_30_metaG | ecosystem: Environmental > Terrestrial > Soil > Wetlands > Peat | place...
CTCGGGCGCGGTCGGTGCGGTACTCGCCGCAGGGGGATTGTGGCCAACAGGATCGAGTCTGCCCGCATCCAACGGGATCGTTGACCAGCTCCTGTCCGAAAACAAGGTGGTCGGCGGCTCCGGCACGGGGAATCCGTCATGCACCCTGTACGACACGCCCGCGCATATTTTCATGCGGCTCAACAGCGAGTTCTGGGGCACCGAAGACGGAACCGGGATACTGCCGTCCACTCCGAACCAGGGCGCCGGCTGGATTCCAAACGGGGCCGCTGGCAACACGTTCAGGGTCACGCACGTTCCCGCGAGCATTCTCGGACAGCAAGCAACCGCCGCACCCAAAACATGAGCAACGCACTGAACCTCGTCCAAGGCGCCGCCGGACAGCCACGCCCCCAGATCATCTACGCGACCGTCAGCAACAACCAGCCGCTACCCGCCACGTTCGATGATCTCCTGTACGTCGTCGAACCGCACGCCCCGACCGTATACCACATCATCTCCGGGTTCCCCGCCATTCACGGCAACACCCTCCCCACTGCCGGCGCTGACGTCGTCCTGATCCGAGACAACTACCGAAAACTCTGGTGCATCTGGTGGTCAGGATCGCACTCGTAGGAGGATCCCAGTGAGCAACTACACCGTCTCATGCATGCTGAACGCCGGCCAATACTCCGCCCTGAACACCGGAGCGGCATACGCGTCCAGCACCACCATCACCGACGTGTCCCCCGGCGGGAACACGGCCGGGCAAGCGTTCACGCTCCCCGCATCCTACCTCCAGCCCGGCCAATGGCTCCGTGTCCGCGCGCGCGGGATCGTGTCGAACACCGCCACCCCAAACCTCACCCTCGGCGTGTACCTCGGCGGCGTTGCCGGCACCCCCCTCTGCACGACCGGGGCGATCGCGACCGCATCATCGCTCTCAAACAATCTCTGGAGCCTCGAATCCGACCTCCGGATCGTTACGGTCGGAACCAGCGGATCGATGTACGCCATCGGGAGCGTATCCGGCCCCTATGCGGCCGCGGCGTTCATGCCCGCCACCAGCTCATCCGGGAACCTCGTGTCGTCGCTGAACACCAGCATCGCGAACCTAATCACGATCGGCGCGACCTGGGGCGCGAACTCGAGCTCGAACAGTCTGCAAGTGATTGACTTCCAGGTGATACGCGACAACGAAGGATCCTCGTAGCCGTCATGCCGTCCGCGCGTCGGCCGTCGCGCCGCACCCGATGGTCACGTTCGAGCGTTTCTGGCGGCACGCCGTTACCGCTCCCGATCGTCTCGACCGTTGGCGCGACCGTCACCGCTACCGGCGCGACAATCATCGGCGCCGTCAACCCCCAAGGATACGCCGGGACCGTTTGGGCCACGTACGGGACCACGCCCGCATACGGAGCAGCCACCACCCCACAGTCGATCACGACGGCGACGCATCCCGTGACGATCACCGCGCAGCTCACCGGCCTGACCACCGGAATCGAGTATTGGGCGGCGATCGTCTGCCAAACAGCCGCTGGGACCGTCACCGCAACGCCCGTCACGATCATCGCAGCAACCGGACCGCAGGTCACGAACGCCAGCATCCCCTTGACGAGCACCGCAACCCCCGCCGTCACCACCCCACACTTCGCGTTCCCGTTCCAAATGACCAGCCAAGGCTGCGCGGTCGTTGAACAAGACTCTTACGACGAAGTCATCTCATGCGTCCAAGCGATCACCGTGTGCGAGATCGGAGAGTGTCCCGAACTCCCGACGTTCGGGATTCCCGATCTCGCGTTCCAGCAAGGACCGCCATCCACCGGGGGGCTTGTCGCGGCGGTGCAGCGGTGGGAGCCGCTGGCGGATGAGACGACCGTGACGCAGATGGTGGATCCGACCGGGAGCCAGTGGGCGGTCGAACTGGACACCACCATCGTCGGCACCGGCCAATAGTCCGGGGAAGGGAGCGTCTGTGTCGACCAGCACGCCGGGCGTCTTCTTCACGCTCCCCGACCTCGGTCTCCCGACGAGCCAAGCTGAGTACCTGCAAATCTGGTTGCAGTCGATGCAGGCTCAGTGGCCGTCGTATGAGCCTCACAGCGCGAGCGCGGAGTATGTGCAGGCGCAGATCATGGCGTCATGGGCGGCCGCGAACGCGCAGCTCTGCGCCGCTGGAGCGACCGAACTGTTCCGCCAGTATCTCCTTCAGGAGTTGAATCTGCCGTATCAGATCGGGACGCCAGCGCAGGCGATAGTCACGATCAACGCGGTCGACACGAATGGGTACACGCTGCCGGCTGGGACGCAGGTCACGTTGACGCTCGCGGGAACACAGGTCGGGTTTTCGACAGCTACGACGTTGACGATCCCGAACGGGTCGACGTCCGGGAACGTGACCGTCCTCGCCGTCCTGAACGGGACGGCGTTCAACACGGCCGGAGCTCCCGCGGCGCTCGTATCCCAGATCGACTGGGTTCAGTCCGTCACGATCGTGACCCCGGCAGCCGGCGGCGTGGATCAGCAGGACGATGATCAGTATGTTGCGCAGGGCGCGCAGGCGTTGCAACTGTTGGGCGAGCCGACGTGTACGGCAGTGGATTTCGCGAGCCGTGCGCTGGAGTTCGTGCCGGCACCGGGAACGGATCAGCAGGAGGTCGGCCGCGCGACCGCGATCGACGGGTATGACCCGTTCGTGTCCGAGGGCGGATATCAGCCGAACGGGACCGGGACGGGCACTTACGGGAACCAGCGGGAATGTACCGTTTGTGTCACGGATGCGAGCGGGAACGCGCTCAGTATCCCCGACACCTATAACGCGGTAGGCGCGTATCTTCAAACGTTCCGGGAAGTGTCGTTCATCGTGAACGTCATCCCGCCCGCGTACTCGACCATCTACGTGACCGTCACAGTCAAAGGCGCGCCGGGAGCCGTCGCGGCGACCGTCCAAGCGAGCGTCCAGGCAGCCCTCCTGGCGTATCTGAACCCTGCGAATTTCGCTTTGCCGCAGGGCGCGATCGTCGGCTGGAATAACCAGCAGACCATCTACCTGTCGGCTGTCGAAGCGGTCATTCAGAACACTCCCGGAGTGCTTGGCGTCCCGTCTGGAAGCTTGGCTGTCGGGTTGTCCGCGTCGCCGGGGAACACGACCGCTGACGTGACGTTGCCTGGGTCTTTCCCCCTTCCATTGTCGAGTGTCTCGAGCATTCCGACGAGTTCGATCACGGTCATCTAACCAGGAAGGTGCTGTCATGGCAGTCGAAGATTCCGTCCCTGTTGAGCAGCCCCAGGTGGAGGCCGAGCAGGATGAGCCGCGGAGCATGCAGGTCACTACGTGCCAGATTTGCGGCCGGAACGCGGTCGACGGCCGGTGCGCCCACTGCGGCTACGAACCCAAGTAGCGCGGATGGAGTGGAGGTGTAGCTGTTGACGACCACCTTCACCGAAGGCGTCCTCTCCTCAATGCAGGCATGGGCGCCACCTGGATCGGACTTCTACAACTACACGACGGCGCTCGCCGCAATGTTCGAGCCTGTCTGGACGATCGTGTCCGACCAGGGCTCCCCGGACGACCCGGCGAACTACACGGCTGGCTGGTCGATCCTGCTTGACGTGACCCGCTGCCCCACCCAGTACCTGCCGTGGATGGGAATGTTCGTGGGGATCTATGTTGCTCCCGGGACGGCGGACGCTACCGCCCGCGCGATGATCACATCGCGGATGAGCTGGTCGCGCGGCACGCCAGCCGGGATTGTCGCGACCGCCCAACAGTTTTTGACGGGCACGCAGTCGTGCGTGATCTTGGAGCGACAGAACCCGTCCGGGTCGGACGCGTACGCGTTCACGCTCGTGATGCGCCCCGAAGAATGCGCGGACCAGGCGCAGCTCGAGGCGGCGGTCGCGCTGGTGAAGCCGGCTGGAGTGCTGCCGTTCTACGTGTTCACGGACGATTGGACGATCAGCCAGTTCGAGAACGCGTTCGCGACTGTCGCGGCGGCCGAGGCGGCGTTCTCGGCGGTCACTAATTTGGAGACGGACACGACGTCGGTTGCTCAGGTGGTCGGTCCGTCCGTTCCGGTGCTGGTCACGCTACCAACCATCAACTAAGAGAGAAGGGTTTTTATGGCTTCAGTCACGTCGGTCACGGCGACACCCACGACGGTCACTCCGCATGGCGGTCAGGCGACCATCGTCCCGACGGTAGTGGATCCGTCGCAGACGTTCACGGGGATCGTGTATGACGACGCGGGTGGTAGCGCGTCCGTGACGGTCACCGTCGAGGCGGAGAACTTGACGTACTCGGTCGATGCGACGAAGAAGGGCGTGACGGGATATATCGTCGCGGTCTTGTCGACGGGGGCTCCGGCGACGATCGCGGTTGGGGCTGACGGGGCGTCGTTCGTTGCCACCGCCAGCTAGCTTCACCGTGACCATTTATGACGACGCGGGCGGTAGTGTGGCCGTGACGGTCACGATCGCTCCTGTTCTCGTGACCCTCCCGGTTATCCGCTAAGCCATGGCGTTGACGCAGGTCGGGTACGCGGACGTTGGGACGGCCGGATCGAGTTCGGGAACGAGCGCGGCGATCAGCGTTCCCGGAAGCCTGAACACGAACGATCTGGTCGTCCTCGTGATGCAGGTGAACTACCCGTCAGACACGGCCACGATCGCCGCTCCGACCGGGTCAGGCGCCGGGAACGCGTCGAGCAACAACAACTGGGTGCAGTTGACGAACGCGTCGTTTCACATGTCGCCTCCCGGGGAGCCGACATGGGATTGGCAGGTCGCGGCGTTCTACCACTACATCAATGGGGACACGGGCAGCTGGACGTTCACGTGGACGGGATCATCGTCGCTGTACTGCGCGTACGCGGACGTGTGGCGCGGCGCCCCGACCTATCTCCCGATCGACCTGGCGACGACGGCGGGCACGTCGTCCGCTGGAATGACGGAAACGTGGGGAGCGCTAACCCTCGCGCAGGTAAATGAGGCCGTAGTCCTCGTCATGCTTCAGGACGAGGGGCAGCACATTCAGGCGGGCACCCCAACCGGCTATACAATCCGGACGCCCACGTCGCCCCTCTCGTACGCGGGCGGTCTCGCGGACAATGTGTACTCTGCGAGCGGATCAACCGGGTCGATCAGCCCAACCATGTCCGGGTCGACGGACCAGACCGCGACGTTCATCGCGATCCGATCGATCGGCATTCCGCAGAACACGGTCGCGCCGACCATCTCCGGGACCGCGCAGCAGGGCGCGACGCTGACCGCAGCGAATGGGACGTGGAACGGGTCGCCGACGTTCACGTATCTGTGGTCTAACAGTCATACGGGTGCGATCAGTGGCGCGACGTCGAGCACGTATGTGCCGCAAGCGTCGGATGTTGGGTACACGATCACTGTCACCGTCACCGGAACCAACAGCGGCGGGACGGGATCCGCGACCAGCGCCGCAACCGCAGTCATAACCGCGTCAAGCAGTGTTCCAGCGAACTCCGGCGGCGCGAATCTTCCCACGATCACCGGGACCGCTACGGACGGCCAGACACTGACCGCCGGTCATGGAACATGGACGAACAGTCCAACCAGCTACGCGTACCAGTGGAACAGAGGTTCCGGACCGATTACCGGCGCGACCGGCACCACGTACGCGTGTCAGGCAGCGGATATCGGCGCGAAACTCACGCTGACCGTCATCGCGTCCAACGCGTCCGGCCCGTCATTACCAGCAGTATCGGCGGCGACTGGCCAGGTGCTCGCGCCGACCCCGTCGGCGGCCGCGCCGATCGTTGGGGAAACCCTCACGATCAGCGGAGGATCATGGACCGACTCTCCAAGCTCCTTCATCTACCAGTGGTTTCAGGTTGGTGGCGCGGCGAGCATCGGCACGAACTCCGCAACATACGTGATCAGGACAGTCGATGCCGGGTTCGCGATCGACGCGACCGTGACCGCTGTCACGGTCCAGAACTCGCAAAACTATGATTCGCTGCCCGCGACGCTCGGCGCGACCGGGATCGTGACCGGACCGCCCGTTGCGATCGGACCGCCGGTCATCTCCGGCGCGACAGTCCAAGGACAGACGCTCGTCGCGTCAACCGGCGGATGGTCGTCAGGGTACACAGCCCCGACAAACTTCACGTACCAGTGGACCAACTCGGCGTCCGGTGCGATCAGCGGCGCGACATCAAACACATATCAGCCGCAAGCATCCGATGTTGGCGACACGCTCACCGTGACCGTCACCGCGTACAACACGGCCACATCAACGGGTGTCACAACAACATCAGCGGCAACCCCGGTCATAACCAGCACGACGAGCACGTCTTTGACGTTGAGTCTCGCGGGATTCACGATCTCGTGGAATCCGGTCACGGGCACAAGCTCATATGTCGGCGCGATCAGCACGGCCGCGCGTGGCGTGACGGGACGCACCACGATCTCCGAACCGAATCTCGCGCTCGCGACCTCGTGGAATCCATCACCGCAGGCTGGCAGCACCCTCTACTACGGGGTGGGAGCGCAGGGACTTCCCGCCGGGACGCTCTGGTCAACCAACGAGGAAGCCATCGCCTGGCCGGCAGTGAGCAACCGTCCGCGGGTATGCGTCAGCGGTTTCGCGGGCTGGAACATGTCCAACATTCCCCTCGGGATCGCCGGAGCCCCGCAGACATGGGATCGAACGTGGACGCCATCGACACCCGGCTCGTGGAACATCCAGTCGCGACTGAACGAGGGCGTCAAGTTCATGATGCTGTACGGCCAGACTGGCGGCGACGGGATTCTCGGGGTTACTCCTTCGACCTGTGCCTCGCAGATTCTCTCCGACGCGACGTACATCAAGGGTCTCGTAAACCAGACGACCGGACAACCGTGCGGAATGACGGATATCGAGTTCGGTAACGAGGTCTACTATAACGGCAGTCTCCCCGCTGACTACGCCGCTCAGTATATAGCTGCTCATAACGCGATCGCTGGGATGGGGATCAACCTAGGGGTAAGTTGTACGACCTACTATCAGCGTGCTGACGGAACGTTTAGCGACCCGGCAGCGGGCGCGGGCTGGATTATCGACTTCTTTAACGCAGTAGACGGGGCCGTCCCGATCGACGCGCTTATCTTTCACCCGTACGGACCGATTAACTCGACAGCGTCGACTAGCCAGCCGTATAACCCCGACGACCAGCTCGGATGGCCGTGCGTCTCCTACATGTACGGTCTCGCGCAGGAGATGGGATACTCCGGACCGGTTTGGGTAACGGAGTTCGGCCAAGACCTCGCCGGAAGCGAGTACTACGCGGCGCTCTCGCAGGCGCAGCAAGGGACAAATCTCGTAGAGGCGTGTCAGAGTCTCCTAACTACCGACTCGCTGATATCCGGTACCCCGTACTCGTACGTCAACTACCTAGCGATCTACGCGGACGTTGACGACGCGGGTAGCGTCAACTATGGAGTCTACAACGGGACGTCTACGACCGGTCCGACAACCCCGCGCCCCGCATGGACCGACTATGTAGCGTGGCGCCAAGCGAACGCCGCGCTCATCCAATAGGCGAGGAGAGGGAGACCCATGGCTACTTCGACTTCTCGCCTCGGATTGTTACAGCCCGTCGGCGCGGATCCGGCGTCCGAGCTCAGGGTTGCGATCACCACGAACGCGACTCTGCTGGACCCGTCGATGCGGTTCTTCTCGGGCACATTGGCGAACCGCGGGACGGTTGACGCGACACCGATCCTTGGGGATTCGTACTACGCGACAGACGCCGGACTGATGTACATGTACAACGGGTCGGGATGGACTCAGCTTGGAGCGGTCGGCTCCGGCTACGGGAACCTCTCCTACGTCTATAAGACGTCCGGGCCGGTTACGGCCCTACTCGGGCAGCTAATCGGATGCAACGGATCGTTTACGGTCAACCTGCCGACTCCGACATTGAACGGGATCGTTGGCGTGGTCAACATTGTTGGTGGGGCGATCACGATCACCGCTCCGTCCGGCCTGATCTACGCGCCGGGGTCAGCAGCGGCGAGCTATCACCTGAACACGTCCGGGTTCTTGCCCGTCCTATTCCAGTCAGACGGGACCAACTGGTTGATGGTGTCGAACGCGGTCGGTCCGATTCCGCGGATACCCAATGTCAGCGTATCCGCCTCCCCCGGGGACGTGATCGTCGCCGCGCCGAGTACGACGATTTCTCTCCCCTCGGCGAATGGGGCGCTAGCGCTACCGATCACGATCACCGCCGAGTACAACGTGACGAGTACGACTCCCGTGACCGTCTCCGACGCGAGCGGCGACTCCGGTATCTTCGGGACGGGGCTATCGGGAGTGACGAGCTTCCTGCTCGGTAGTCCCGGCGCGAACGTGACCCTGATGCCGGTTATTACCGGCTGGAATATCGTCGCTGGCCAGCAGGACACGGGATGGCAGGCGCTCTCGTTAGGAACCGGTGTTCAGGTACCGGGAGTCGGAGCGGGCTATACGCCTGCCGCGCGACTTCAGGGCGACACGGTACGTCTCTCCGGGATCATGCAGAACGGAGGGAGTGGCGGAGGGAGCATCAACGCCGGATCTACGTGGGCGACGATCCCGGCGGGACTTCGTCCTGCAGCTCAATGCGGGATAAGTCTCCCGATCAACTCCGGCTCTGCCCCATCGTACTCTTACTACGGGACGATCACGACGGGCGGGGTGATCTCAGTTCTTGTTGCTTGCCCGAGCGGCGTAAACATCGGCCTAGACGATGTCTTGTTCAGACTCCTCTAGCCGGTAGGCTCGTAGCCGTCCAGTTCTCCAGCGTAGCCGAGCACTCCGGCCTCGTCCCACGGACCGCGGCTGCCAGGTAGCTTGCGCATTTGCTTGGATTCTCCTAGCGCGGTTGCGGAACGTGATCGTGCCCCTTAGTTTCCTGCGCCAGTGACGTACGTGTCGCCATCCGCCGAAATGTACGCCGTAACCGACGCAGTTTCGCCATCCGAATAGCTCGCGTTGCACTCCGCTGTCTGCGACCCCGTCAAAATGCACGTCATTGACGTCACCGAACCCGTCAACCCGTCCTTCGCGATCTCCTGCGTCACTTTCAGTTTGAGATCAGCCGCGAGCGTCGACATGTTGTAGAACGGTCCCGCGGGCGTCGGCGTGGCCTGCGTGGTGGTTGTGGCAGTGGCGGGGGATGCCTGCTGCGTTGTGGTTGTGGTGCTGGCACACCCAGTAGCGGCGAGGGTTGCCGTGATGATCGCGGCGGTGATGGTTGTTGTGCGTTTCATGGCTTGGATCCTCCTGAGATTTGGTTGATTCGGCCTCGGCTGAGACCGGTAGCATCCGCGACCATGGCGTGCGTCCAGCCGTTGGCGAGGGCTTGGCGGATGAGCGTGTTACGGACCGCGAGGAGCTCCGTGACGTTCTCGGCGGTTGACGCATAGTTGGTGGCTGCTGTGCGGAGTTGGTCGGCGGTGACGGTGGGGGGCTGGCTCATAAGGCGAGCATAGCCCCCTAGACGCCAGTCGTCAAGTCCCCTACGCAAACCTTTCTGAATCCGGCCCGGACCGTCGTCTGGGCCGTTCCTATATGGAGGCTCAAAGCTCCCCATGCCTACCATAACCTCACAGTCTGATGCGCGATGACGCCCGTGATGACCCGACGCAAGCCCAAGAACGAGGGGGGCGCGTGGAGGACGGATGCGCCGACGGGCGCCGACCGGGCGCGACTCACCCGCATCGAATCGCAACTGGATTCCGACGACCGGCTAGCGCGCCTCGAAGCGCAGCAAGCCGCGATCCAAGCGACCCTGTCGGAACGGCGCGTCGCTGAAACCGAAGCGGCGGAAGCGATCCAACGCAAGCTTGAGGAGACCGCGAAAGCGGCCGCGGACGCGCTCAAAAGCGCGCTGGACTCGGCGAACGTCATCGAGCTCGAGCGCGTGTCCAGGGTCAGCGATCGGATCGCCGCTGTCGAACGCGCCGCCGAGGTCGCATTGGCGACATCCGACAAGGCTGTCACCCTGAACCGCGAAGACGCGCTGCGGACCGAAATGAAGCAGAATGAGTTTCGCGGCACATTGGAGGATCAGAACAAGCGTGTCGAGTCGACCATGATCCGCCGCACCGAGTTTGAGCAGGCGATAACCGCGCTCGCCTCCAAGATCGATGGAGCGATCAACAACTGGGCGCGCGAGCATCAGGCGCTCGTCCAGCATCACGAATCGGACCTTTCCGAAGTTCGTCAGGCGCTCGTCGCCCAGCCCGAGCTGCGAGCGTTGGAACGCGGGCAGCAGCACACCGCCGGACAGGCCGAGGGCGCGACCTCGACAGCCGACCGGGCGTTCTACCGGGGACTGTCGATCGTGATGGCATTGATCGCAGCCGCCTCCGTCATCGCGCTCATCCTGCATGGCTAAGCGAAAGGAACCCGAATGACCATCACCGACGCCGCGGCCTACATCACCATGTATGACGCGATCGACGTCAACGCCATCCCCAACGATGCCGCCTGCGTCGCCGGCTACACCGACGGGAACTGGCCGAACATCACGGCGATGCGCGCCCGGTTCCCGCACGCCAACCTTCTCACCATCACCGTCACCGGCGGTGTCGCGGACTGCTGCGACTGCGAGGTAGGCGATCTCACCGTCGCCCAAGCCGACGAGTGGGTCAAAGCTCGGCTCGCTGCCGGGCAGTATCGCCCGTGCGTGTACGCGAACTCGGACCGGTGGCTAAACCAGGATCTCCTCGCGGGTCTCGCCGCGTACGGTGGCCGGATCCGGCGGTGGGTTGCCGCGTATCCCGGCTCGGGAGCGAACGTTCCTGATGGGTTTGACGCGCACCAGTGGGCGTCCACACAAACGCTCGACACGTCGGTCTGCCTCCCCGGATTCTTCGACCCCGAGCCGGCGCCGAAGCCCGCACCGCCGGCGGTGCATGAGTGGAGCGCCGAAATTCAGGTGTCGGTTCCGGAAGGGTCGACCGGCACGCTCCACTTTCACGGTTCCGTGAACCTCGATGACGGAGATTGGACGGCCGGGGGGCTGCCGGGCGTGCCTCACTGGTCCGGTGCTGGCGGCGGAAAATGGCGGATCCGGGGCCTGTCGCTCAACGATCCTCCGCTCGGATGACCGGCACGCAGCAGGTCACCGACCCGCGGTTCCAGGCCGACGCGTACATCGCGTGCAACGAATACCTGTACGAGGTCGTTGGCTGGGATGACGACAAGGATCGGCTGCACGTCCGCAACTGCCACACCCTGAACGAGTACTGGCTTCTGCCGTCGCGGGTGCTTCGCTCGAAGCTGGTGAAGGCCGCGCCGGACCGGTTGACCGTCCCCGCCGAGTGGGAGCATACAGTCGCATGACCACTCGCCGGACACGCGATCATCTTGCCGCCGCCGTGAGGTTCAGCCCGACGGCGATCCGCCGCGAAATGCGCGACGTCGAAGGGTTCAACGCGAAGACCGCATTGCTGATCACCCGCGGGGTAGGAACCATGGCATGCGCCTACGTGTTCGCGCTGATCGCGCTGTTGAGTCTCCCCGCGGTCATCGAGTCCGGGCAGGTGCAGGTGATCGTGTCGTGGATCGCACAAACGTTCCTCCAGCTCGTGCTCCTCAGCATCATCATGGTCGGCCAGGCGGTGCAAGCGAAGGCATCGGACGCGCGGGCGGACAAGGAGTTCGCCGACACCGAAATGATCCTCGACCGTTTGGACGAGCGGACCGAGGGCGGGATCCGAACGGTGCTGGACCGCCTCGACAAGCTCGAAGCCCCGAGGTCGCCGTGAAGCAAGGAGGAAGATCGCTGTGAGCATGATCCGTATCCCGGAGATTGTCGTGCCGGGGAAACGCCTCGGCCGGCACATCGACAGTCGCGTCGCCGCGCACCGCGCGTCGGGCGGCCCGCCGCAGATGGCGCCGGCGGTCGTGAGCGTCACCCACCTGTCGTCCGGGCTGCCGCTGGACCAGCAGGACACGAGCGCGTGCACCGCGCACGCGCTCGGCGGCGCGCTGAACACCATGCCGCACTGGAAGCCCGGACAAGCGACGATCGGCGAAACGCAGGTGTACGAGGTCTACAGCCGGGAGGAGCAGGATCTCGGCGCCGGCGCCTATCCGCCCAACGACGATGGCGGGACCGGCATGGCCGTCTGCCAGGCCGGGATCGAGCTTGGCTACTGCTCGGACTTCCAGTCCACGACGGACGTGCACGAGGCGCTGCTGGCGCTGGTGATCCGGCCCGTGATCACCGGCATCGACTGGTATCCCGCTTTCGACGCTCCGGACGCGAACGGGCACGTCAAGCTCGTCCCGGGCCAGCAGCCGCGTGGCGGCCACGAGATCTGTGCTGTCGCGATCGACGCCGTCGAGGAGCTCGTGTGGTGCCCGAACTCGTGGGGACTCTCCTTCGGTGTCCCGTTGGACGCCGCGGGCATCCCGGGCGGCTGCTTCTCCATGAGCTTCGCTGACTGGGAGACGCTCCTCGGTCAGCAAGGCGACGTGACCGTGCCGAGGTCTGCGCCCGGCTGGAAAGCCCCCTGACACCCCGAAAGAGAGGCCCTCATGATTCCCGCTGTGACTTCGAACACCGTGACGCCGGCGTTGATCGCGAGCGTGATCAGCGGCATCGCCGGGCTTGTTGGCGCGCTCGTCCCGTCGTGGTCGGTCGAATCGAAAGCGATCATCGCGGGGGCGGGCGGCCTCGGCATGTTCGTGTTCGGGATCATCCATTCCGTGGAGGTGGGGGCACAAGCCAGCCAGCGGGCCGCGACCACGCACGCGGTCGCGATCCAGGCCGCGAGCCACGCGATCACCGCGACTGGGGTGACCGCGCTGCATGTCGTCCCGGCTCCGGCTGAGGATGGCGACGCGTTGACGGCCGCGGCGGTCGCTGCGGCCCGCGCGGAGGTCGTGAGCGTGTTGCGCGCGGGGTTGCCTCTCACCCCGGATCCAGCGCCGGCAGAGGCCGTCACGCCGACCGTGTAGTCTTCCATCAGGCACAGCACGGTCGCACGTCAGAGCCCTCGACCCTCACGGGTCGGGGGCTCTCGTCGTCCACGGGCTATCATGTGACAACGGAAATGTCATTTGTCTACAGCAGGAGTATTCTCGTGGCACCCGTTGCAACCCCCACGGCCGAAGCGCGCGTCAAGGAGATCCGGAAGGTTCTCAGAACGGCGTTCAAGACGGCCGATGACGCTCAGAACAAGCCCGACGTGAACAAGTCGACCGCGTACCGTCGCGCGACCACGATCCGCGCGAACGCGCTCAAGGACGTCGCGCGCATCGTCGGCGGCGTGAAGGTCTGACCTGTCTGTCCGGAAGGACGTCGCGCCTTCCTGGCGCGCTCCAACTCGCACGGCCCTCGTCAAGGGTGGAGGTTTGGTGGAGGTTTGGTGGAGGTTCGTGCCCGTGGACGGAATACGTGCAAGCTACCTATTGACATGACGTGTGGTCCCGGCTAAGGTGCCTTGTCATGCCAACGAATCGCATCACCGCGCTACGAGCGGCCGCCGGCCTCAAGCCGGTCGACGTCGCGTCACGAATGGGCGTCGGCGAACGCACCGTGGTCCGATGGGAGCGCGGCGAGGGTCAGATCCCCGACGAGCAGAAGCTTCGGCTCGCCGAGCTGCTCGACGTGTCCGTGAGTTTCATGATGGGGTGGCCCGACCGCCAGAACGAGCCGGATCGGAAGGTGGCGGCATGACTGGCGCCCCGTATCGCGGCACGCTCGTCCGCGAAAACTGCCGAACAGGCGAAACCCGAATCATCCGCGGCGGCCACCGCCCGGGGTCCTGAACCCGTGTTCTCGAGTCGATTGCACGACCTGTTTCCGGGCGTCGGTCCGAACGCTCTCACACCCGACCCGCAGACTAACCAATGTCGCAAGCCGGGGGCGGGATGGCCAGACCGGCCGTCTGAGAGCGTTCGGACCGACGCCCGGGAGCCCCGGTCCTGTCGCCATTACGAATGCGACCAGCCGTGGTGCGGGGATTGGACCGGCCTCTGCGAAGAGCACGCCGACCAGTACCTCTCGCTCTACGCGGATTTCTGCCAGGGTGACTGCGAATGACCCGCCAGGTGATCGTGGACGTCGACCTCACCGAAGCCCGAAGCCTTCTCTTGGCCGCAGGATTCGAGAACGCGGACCGGATCGCGGATGAGCGCGTCACGAACACGATCCTTGACGTCGGCAAAGCCCGGCTTCGGCAGATCGGTTTGGAGAGCGCACGGAAAGGATCGGGGTCGTGATCTGGGCTCTGATCGCCGCGGCAGCCTTGTTCGGTCCGATGCTCGTCATTCTCGCCGGCGTCGGTGTCGGGGGAGTGGCGGGATCGGCAGCGGACCCGTGAAGAACTTGGAACGGTTGTGGCGGACTCCTGTCCGCACGGCCGGTCAGAGAAACAACCGGAAGGAATTGTCATGAAGCGTTTCATCGTCATTCTCGCCATGGCTGCCGCGTTGGCTGGTTCGGCCGCGGCGACCGCTGGCGCTGCGAGCATCCCGTGCCGCGGCTGCGCGTCCCCGTTCCCGTACTCCCGCGGCTAACCCGGGTCGGGCGAGCGCCTGAACAACTGAGCGCCCCGGGACGACTTCGGATTCGTCCCGGGGCGCGTGAACCAGAGAGAGGCTTCTCTGATGCACCTAGACGACGATACCCATACTCCCATATCCGTGGAGATGGCGGACACGCTCCTCGACATTCACGCCTTGGCTGAGATCCCCGAGCCGTTGGCGTACACGCCCCGCCGCGTCCTCGCAGCGATCGGCGACTACGAGTGCGTCACCACCCACCAACTCTCGCAGCGTCTGAACCTGTTGGAAGCGGTCGTGTACGTCACCCTACGAGCGCTCGTGTTGCGTGGCCGGGTGGAGCGGATCCCGTACATGGGATGGGTCCGCACATGACTGTCGAGCAGATGTACCCGCGGCTTGTGCATCTCCCGCATGGTGTTCGGCACTACAAGACGACCGCGACCGCCGAGTCATGGCACGCATGGGACGCTCTCCCGGACGACCGGTGGACCGAAGTGTCGTGGTGGGTTGACCGCGACATGAAGCGATGCGACCCGGACGCTCCTGGCGCGAGCTTGCATGTTCAGAAGGATGGTGTTGTGGACGGCTGCGAAATCGTGATCTTCCCGCCCAC
>Ga0181523_10003199_pt1 | contig 15100 bp, 11 predicted proteins | sample PEATcosm2014_Bin_43_FD_119752 | JGI IMG/M metagenome (GOLD analysis project Ga0181523, IMG submission 119752) | Peatland microbial communities from MTU Mesocosm Facility, Houghton, MI, USA - PEATcosm2014_Bin05_30_metaG | ecosystem: Environmental > Terrestrial > Soil > Wetlands > Peat | place...
CGTAACAAGGTAGCTGTAGGAGAACCTGTGGCTGGATCACCTCCTTTCTAAGAGAGAACCGGCTCTGGGGTCGAGCTTCGGCTCGGCAGGCCCGGAGCGCACGTTCGGCGTTTTGGAATTTCAAATTTGAAATTTGAGGTTTCAGAATGGCGTGGCTGCTCAACTCAGTTGTCAAAGAGAAGTTGTCACTCATCAGCGATCAGTTTTCTGTGAAGACAAAGGCCGCGAGTAGTCGCGGCCTTTTGTTTTTTCAGCCGTGATTTCCCTGCGAGTTTGAAGGCAAGACAAACCCCGTGCGGGTGCTTGTCTGTGAGATAATCACGACGTAGCATCGGCCCTTGTGGCCGCCCGCGGGCGGCCGTAAGGGTCGCCCCCACAATCTTGCATGGCGACTGCTGCAAAGACCAAAGAACCGGTTGAAACACAGCCCGGCGACCCGCATGCGGAATACAGCTGCCGGCTCGCGACCCTGAAAACCGCACGTGCTCATTACGAGAATCGACATCGCCGCCTGGGGATCGGCAAGCTCACACTGGGGGGCGTAACCCTGATCGTGATCGGCCTGGCATTGGCGGCCAAGGTCATCTCGGTTTTCTGGGTGGTAGCGCCGTTGATTGCCATTGTCGTTCTGGCGGTCGTTCACGAGCGCGTCCTCAAAAGGCGAGAGCGGTGCTCACGCACTGTCGCCTACTACGAGCGTGCGCTGGCGCGGATCGAGAACCGCTGGGCGGGAACCGGGGAAACGGGCGAGAGGTTCGAGAGCGCTACCCACCCGTACAGCCGCGACCTGGATCTCTTTGGAACTGGCTCGCTGTTCGAACTGCTCTGCACAGCGCGCATCCAGGCCGGCCAGGAGACACTCGCGAATTGGCTGCTGGGCCCCGCTCCGCCCGAAGTCGTCCGTGGCCGCCACGCCGCCATTGAGGAGTTGCGACAGCGGTTGGACCTTCGTGAAGACCTGGCGGTAGTGGCCGAGGATGCGCGCTCGCTCGCGCCTTCGGGAAGTCTGGCGGCGTGGGGCGAAGGGGAGCCGCTGTCGGCATCGGCGTTGCTACGAGCCTTGGCCGCGGGCCTGTCGGGGTTATGGATCGCAAGCCTTATCGTTTGGATGGTCTGGGGGATGGGGTATCCGGCGCTAATCGTAAGCGCGATTAACGTATGCTTCAACCTTGCGTATCGCCCACGAGCGGAAAGCGTCGCCCGCGCCGTCCAGAGCGCTGCCCGCGGTCTCGGATTGCTGTCCGGTGTGCTGGCGCGATTGGAGGTCGAGCAATTCACGACCCCGCGGCTCATCGAACTACGCCGAGCGCTCGATTCTGAGGGCTGGCCGCCCTCACGCTGGATCGCTCGCTTGAATCGGTTGGTGGAGTATCTCGATTCGAGGGGCAACATGTTCGTCGCCTCGATCGACCTGTTCGTGTCCTGGACCTTGCAGTGCGCGTGCGGAGTTGAAATGTGGCGGAGAAGGACCGGCCCGGCCGTGCGCCGCTGGCTGGCCACGGCGGGCGAATTTGAAGCCCTCTTGTCGTTGAGCAACTATGCTTACGAGCATCCCTCCGATGTGATTCCGGAATTCAGCCAGGCTTCGCCCTGCTTTGAAGCCGAAGGCCTGGCTCATCCCTTGCTGTCAGAGCGTGACGCGGTGCGAAACGACGTGTGCTTCGGAGAGGGCTTGCGGGTGCTCATCATCAGCGGGCCCAACATGGCGGGGAAAAGCACGTTTGTGCGGGCGGTAGGAATCAACGCGGTTCTGGCTCAGTGCGGCGCTCCGGTGCGGGCGCGGCGGCTGCGCCTGTCGCCGCTGGCCGTGGGCGCGTCGATCTGTGTGCTCGATTCGCTACAAGGCGGCATCTCGCGCTTCTACGCTGAAATCCGGCGATTGAAACAGATCGTAGACCTGACCAAGGGAACGCTCGCGGTGCTGTTTCTGCTGGACGAGTTCCTGCAAGGAACGAATTCCCACGACCGGCGGCGTGGCGCAGAAGCCATGGTGCGCAGCCTGGTCGAGCGCGGGGCGATCGGGCTCGTGACGACGCACGATCTGGCGCTCGCCGAAATTGCCGCCGAACTCGGACCGCGCGCCGCCAACGCCCACTTTGAGGATCGATTCGAAAATGGGAAGCTGGTTTTTGATTACCGCCTCCAGCCGGGAATCGTCAAGACCAGCAATGCGCTCGACCTGATGCGGTCGATCGGGTTGGACGTGTGATGGGAAGCTGTCAGCTCTCAGCCGTCAGCTTTCAGCAAACAAGTCGGAACGAATCTTGCGCCGCAGCGCACCTTCATTCCCGCGAAAGCGGGTATCCATTCGGCATGTGAAAGTCGAGGCCGTTATGAAGACCTTCTTCGCTGAGCGCCGGGCCATTTGGCGCGCGTGGCTGGAGGCGAATCACAAACAGGCAACAGAGGTCTGGCTGGTCCATTACAAGAAAGAGACAGGCCAACCGCAAACCGCCTACGAAGATGCGGTCGAGGAAGCGATCTGCTTCGGGTGGATCGACGGCAAGGTGAGAAATCTGGACGAAGCGCGTTATGCGCGGCTGTTCACGCCGCGTAAGCCGAAAAGCACGTGGTCCCGCATCAACATCGGGCGTGCCCGAAAGATGATCAAGGAAGGTAAGATGACCACCGCAGGGTCAGAGGTCTTTGACCCCGGCAATCAAACCCCTGCGCAGCCGACCAAGCTTCCCCCATCCTTGGAAGTGCAATTCCGCAAGCATGAAACCGGCTGGGAGAACTTCAGGCACTTCCCTCCTTCCTATCAGCGCATGACCATCGGCTGGGTCGCAGGCGCCAGGCAGGAAGAGACTCAACTTCGCCGCCTCGAGCAACTCATCACTGAGTCTGCGGCAAACAGGCGAATCAAGTTCATGTGACCGCGCGGCGGCGAGCAAGATTTCACTTGACAAAGGCGGCGTGAGCCACTATATATTGTGGTGTCGGTCGGAATGGCCACTGAATTTTGGGCCTCCCCCGCAAATCGTCCCGACTTCCCTACAGGAGGGGATCACATGGCAACCAAGAAGAAGGCCGCCAAGAAGAAGCGCTAACTGCAGTCTATTTCCCTTTTCTCAGGCCCGCTTCCCTGAAGCGGGCCTTGTTATTTTTCCCTGGCCTCATCCCTGGGCTCCTCGCCTTTCCCCACCTCCTTTGCCTGCACGCTGACCGGCAGGTCAGCGCCACGCGAGGGCAATACCACAGCGGTCCTTTGTTTTCATAGACATTCTCGCTTTGTTCCCCAATTTTTCAAGGTAACAAAGCCGGATTCACGCCAGGGACGCAAAGTCGCCCCCCCCACACCCTTCTCATCCGAGGCGGGGAGCCCGGAATTCCCCTCCCTGGACAAGGAGGGGCCAGGGGTGGTTGATTTTCCGAGCCGGTTCTTTGTTTTCATAGACATTCTCGCTTTGTTCCGTCGAATTCAAGTCGAGAAGCCGTAAGTCGAGAGTCGAAGAGTGGCAAGCCGTAGCCATCCAGCCCAATCTCTTGAATTGCCCCTTCAACTCCTCGACTCTCCTGAAAGTCACGTCGTTCCCGCGCAAGCGGGAATCCATTGGACCGACAATGGGTCCCCGCTCTCGCGGGGACGACGATCATTTTCGTTGCCTCGGGTGGGCTGTAAGCGCATCAGAACTCCTCGACTGTTTGTTTTCATAGACATTCCCGGTTCGTTCGTAAGTTTTCAAGTTTTTGCTGTGGGCGCAGCCAGCGCTGGAATGACATATTGCCGCTGAGTGGAGAGTCAACGAAGTCCTGAGCGCAGTCTGGAGAGTCCTGACCATGCAAGCTGCCACCTTAAGCTAGGCTATCACTTTAAGCGTATTTTGTCAAGTACTGTTGCTCTTATTTACTTTCTTGCCACCCGCGCGTTCCCTGGCGGGCATTTTGGCTGCTCTGTGTCAGCACCCGGATAAAGTGGGCCGAATTCATCAGTCTGAGGGGAACTAGGTCTTGGGGGCCACTCCGGCGGGGAGGCGGTAACAACTCTATAGAAGACCCTACAGATCTCGCTCACTCCGGATTGAATCTCAAACCACGGGTTCATAAATAACGCGACCGGCAGGAACGGATTTTCGAGGTCTACCTGGCGGCGGCCAGTGTCCGAGAAGGTGACTTACCTGCGAAGTGGAGCGCTTCGGAGTGACTGTCCAGGCTCCTTACTAAAACGCCCGGCTGTGCGGGAGTGATTTTGAATCACGATTCCGCCCGGGAAGAAGATTGGTCCACGGTCACGCAGAACCCAGCCGCGGACATCCATGACAGGGAGAGCTTGACCGACTTGAAGTGTGCCGTCCAGTCCAGATTCCAAACTCAAAACGCGCGCTGGCACCGGGTACACGAGATGCCGGATTAGGTGTACGCTAATCCACCATCAGAGTTACCGTTGTCGTTTGCGTGACGTTCCCACCACTCACGGTGATGGTGATGGTGTAGTTGCCCTGCGGCGTGCCCAGGTTCCCGCCGCCTCCCCCGCCACCGCCGCCTCCCCCGCAGGATAAGCAGGCTACGGCAACAAGCGTCGCGAGCAATCTAGGTACGCAGCCTCGCCTATTCAGGCTGATGACTAACCCGATCAAGCCGGTAACCGAAAGAAGAAGCGCCACTGTACTCCACGGATTCCCGTCGACACGCCAGGGTGGTCTGGTGCGCCGCGCGAGAGGGACCATCGAGGGCGCGGTGGTGGTGACGCTGATCGTCACGTTTACGGGGTTCGTCCCGCTCAACGACGTAGACGAAGGAGAAACTGAGCAACTCGATTCGGTCAGGGCAGCCGGCTCGGCGCACGTCACCTGTACCATATCGTTGTAGCCGTCTTGCGGAGTGAGTGTCAGCGTATAGGTTGCGGCGCTGCCCGGGCTCACTGAAGCCGACCCTCCGTTACCAACCGAGACAGAGAAGTCCTGGCCGGTGCCCGCGAGTTGCACTGTTTGCGTGCCGCTTGCGGCGTTGTTGCTATTGTCTGTAACCGTCAGGGTCGAGGTACGGGAACCGGCCGCGGAGGGCTTAAACGTCACGTCGATGGTGCATTTCCCTCCCGCGGCCACTTGCGACGAGGCACTGCACGTGGAAGTCGACTGCCGGGTAAAATCGTTCTGGTTCTCGCCCGAGATCGTGATTGAGCTGATCGTTAATGCGGCATTTCCACTGTTGGTCAGGGTCACCGAGGAAACAGGGGAAGCTGTGTTCACGTTCACGCCGCCGAAGGAAACGGTGCCCGGCGCAAGCGCAGCCTCAGGCGCCGTTCCGGTACCAGTGAGCGTGACAGTCTGCGTGCTCCCAGCAACGCCTTGGTCATTATCCGTGATGGTCAGCGTCGCCGTGCGGCCCAGCGCCGACGTGGGTGCAAACGTCACCGAGACCGTGCAACTGCCTCCGGGACTCACAGGCGAGGTACAGGAGTTGTCAGTCGCGGCAAAATCACCTGAGTCCGTTCCACTCACAGAAACACTGGATACAACCAGCGGGGCGGCGCCGGAGTTCGAGACGGACACCGTCTGCGCGCCGCTGCTGGTGCCAACCGCCTCGTTGCCGAACCCGAGGGACGACGGCTGCACCCCCGCAGACGGGACCGTGCCGGTTCCGCTCAGGGTAATCACCAGGGTGCCATCGACGGCATCGTCAGCGATGGTCAACGTGCCGGTGCGCGGCCCAGCGACAGTAGGTTGAAACGCTATCGACACCTGGCACGTGCCCTGAGGCGCGATCGAGCTAGACATGCAGCTTCCTGGGTTCGTTACCATAAAGTCCGCGGTGGGCTGGACTGAGACGATATTCAGAGTGCCTGTCCCGGTGTTGGTCACAGTCACACTCTGCGGCGTACTCGCGATTCCAACCGGCTGGTTGCCAAAGTCGAGCGCGGCAGATGACGACGTGGCAGTGTTCGGCTGGTTCGCAGTTCCGCTGAGCACTACCACATGAATCCCTTCGGGGGAATTGTCAGAAATCGTCAGCACCGCCGTCAGCCAACCACCCAAAGTCGGGTTGAACGCGACGGTTCCCGAACACGCCTCGTTTGTGGGCACCGGAGCACTCAAACAGTCGTCGTCAGTGTAGGTGAAATCCGGTAAGCCGGTAACGCTGTCCAGGCTGGGGGTGATACTGGAGATCGTCAGTGGCGCTTGGAGCGAGTTTGTGATTTTGACTTGTTGTGGCGCACTTGCTAACCCGATGGTCTGGCTGCCGAACACCAAGGCGGACTGTGCGATGGTTACCCCCAGCGTGCTGGCATAGCCACTCAGCGCAACGAGTTCGCCCTCAGCGGGAGAGTTATCGGAAACCATCAAAGTGCTGGCTGTCATTGTGCCAGGCGAACCCGGCGGTGCCGTAGGACTGAACGCCACACTCAATCCGCAACTGTTTCCGGAAGCGAGCGGCCCCGTGCAATTATTGCTTGCGGTAAAACCTTGAGGCACGGTCGGCGCGGAAAGGCTCAAGCCGGTCGAGAAATCCATATAGTTAATGACGGTCAAGGTCTGTGCGGGGGTGCTGGAGCCTGCCTCTTGGCTCCCAAACGCGAGTGCCGGAGGGCTGACGATCATGCCTCCAACGGAGAGTGCGGGAGGGGCCAGCGCGACATTTAAGGGAGCCAGCACGCTGGGGGACTCATCAACAAAAAAAGTCAGCGTCCCGCCGGTTGGTATGGAGGGCACAGTGATAATCAAATTGCCCCCCACCGCCGTGGAGCCCATGTCGTCTGCCCCCATGGCGTCCGCTTGTTCCGTGCAGAGCATGTTCTGCCCACTACCGCCGCTATTGTCGCAGGTGAGTACCCCGAAACTCGCAAATTGCCCCGTATTATAGGCGAATCCATTGAGACCGCTGAAGCTCAGAACCAGGTCGTTAGGACCGGAGGGGATTTGGAACAAGAAGATGTAGTCGCCGGAGCAAACGATCGCGGTCGAGTTCGGATTACTTTCGGTGCCACCGGGGCAAATGATCTCTTCATTAACCGTGACCCCATTCGGAGTAAGGATCGAAGGGCCTGCCAGTAGCCAGCCCGATCCGGGAACCGTCGGGTCTCCTTCGCCTCCCGCCGAGCCATATCCGCTACTCGCGCGAGTTCCCAGCCGCCCAGAGGCCGGTTGAGAACACAGAGACACGATCCCGAACAAACCTGTGAGTAGGATGGCTATTCTTCGCCGACTCATATCCCACCTTTGTGACGCCCAGAATTGAAGTTTGATTTAATGTATAATGTACCCAAGGGTACTGTCAAGAAGACTTACGTTCAATGTTCGTGCAGTTGTAGCGCGTTCGCGGACTGCACAGGCTTACGCCAGATGCCAAGCGGCGCCGTATCCTGCGCTTGCCAGGGTTGCCACGTGAGAGGACTTCATCGATGGACAACCGTGGCTGAGTTTCACTTATGGGGAGGTCGAAGATGAACGAGAAACCCCTTCAAATTAGTCTTGAGATTGATACATGCTCCCAACCTGGCTTACCCCTTGAGCGGATCGCGGAGGACGCTCAGCAACTGCAGGAGGACCTGCGCCAGATCCGGGTGGATTCGATCGCACCGCTTTCCGGACCGGCTCCTCGGGGAGCCAAGTCGGCAGAGACTTCCATCTTGACCTCATTTCTGCTGGCGGTTGCGCCGGACCTGGTGAAGCAAGCGCTCTCCATCTTGCTGGATTGGGTTCGCCGCGACTCCAGCCGCTCCATCAAGATTCGAAAAACCAAGGGTGGGCCTGAATACGTCATTACGGGGTCCTGGAACGCATCCGATCTGGCCAAGCTCATGAGCGTTCTGGCGAAACAGGAAGAGCGAGGGGAGCAGAACTCGTGAGAGGCAGATTCGCCCTCATTATCGGCAACAAGGAGTACGACGACCCTCTTTTGCAGGGCTTGCACGCCCCGGAGTATGACGTCCAAGACCTGGCCAGCTTGCTGGAGGATCCCAATATCGGGGCGTTCCAGGTGACTCGCCTGCTCGATCGCCCTTTCGCCGAGGTCCGTAGCGCCGTCTCTGACTTTCTCGGCGATCGGCAGGTTGACGATACCGTCCTTCTATACTTCTCCGGACATGGAATCAAGAGCCGCTGGGGCACGGTGTACCTGGCCGTGCGGGACACTCGCCATAAGAACCCGGCGGCACTCGGCATTGATGCCCACTTTCTGCGAACTCAAATGCAGCAATGCTATTCCCAGCGACAAGTGCTCATTTTGGACTGCTGCTACAGTGGCGCCTTTGCGAAGGCTGGGGCCATGGGCCCGGAGGACACGATCGATACCAAGGCGGAATTCATGGGCGGCGGGTTTGGGCAGACCATCTTGACGGCCACGAACGCGGTGCAAATAGGAATCGAGGCGGACCAGGTTATCGGCGATTCGAGATACTCCCTGTTCACCCACTACCTGATCGAAGGCCTCCGCACCGGTCAGGCTGACGGTGCGGGAGCCTCCCTCGGAGTGGCCGACGGCTCGATTACCGATGTTGAGCTCTACGATTACGCCTACCAGCGCGTGGATCGAACCAAAGAGCAGATACCCCAACGGCTCGTCCAGGGGCAGGGATCTCCCATTGTGATCGCCAGAAATCCCTTTTTCGGGGCGGATGGGGGCACGCATCCCCTGGTCCTGGGTGAGGAGCCGCCACCGGCGAAAATCGACGCGCTGCTGGCATTCGTGCGGGCACGTTCCTGGCTTTCTCTTGCCATCGCGGCCGCCGTCTTAGGATCGCTAGCCGCAGTTTGTTACCATCTTTACCGCATTGAGAAGGAGCACCGCGCTCAAGCTGCAGAATGGTACAGCGAGGGCCTCAAGAAGCTGCACGGCTTTAACACAGAGGAGGCGGAGAAACTCTTCGGGTGGGCGGCGGCGTCAGACCCTGGCAACAGCCTTGCACATGCCTACTTTGCGTTGGCCTTGAGGGAGCGCGGAAATCAGACGGCGGCTCAACCGGAAGCCAGGTCGGCGTTCAATCTCAGGCGATCCCTCGGAGCTCGGGACCGCACGTGGGTGGAAGGGATCTTTAACGAGGTTAACTGGCGCTGGGACGATGCCATCAATTCCTATCGTCAGTTGTGGAAAAACTACAGAGACATTGATGCCGGCCTGCGACTGGCGAACGCACAGTCGATTTCCGGGCATGGAACTGATGCCCTGCATACGGTCGAAGATCTTCGACGCCTACCAGCAGCGGGTTCCGATCCACGCGTGGACTTCCAGGAGGCCCAGGCAGCAGATGCTGTTGGCGACTTCAGCGCCGAGCTTAAGGCTGCTGGCAACATGGCGGAACATAGCCCCGAAGGATCAGCTCTCCTTGGCACCGCCTTGAACCAGCAATGCTGGGCTCTATACAAGCAGGACAATTCGGACGGTGCAAAGGCGGCCTGCAAGCAAGCCCTAACGATACTTAACAATAACGGCGACCAGTTAGGCCGCGCCAGGACGCTTACCCGGGAGTCTCTGATTCTCTCTCATCAAAATCCTCCTCAGAACGACCAGGCGATGACCCTGCAGGAACGAGCTCTAACCATTGCCCGCCAGCTTCACTCTGAGATCGACGAAGCGGGGGCGCTCCACAATCGCGCAAACTTGTTTGCAAGCCTAAGAAATTACGCCAAGGCCAGCGAAGACTTTCGAGCGGCTCTGAAGATAGTGCGCACCCTCAATGACCCCCGTGAACTGGCTGGACTCGAAAACGATAGGGCTGCAAGCCTTATCGATCAGTGCCAATGTGAGGAGGCCCAGGCGGCCTCTGAAGAGGTGCGGCAGGCCTACAGTGCCATCGGGAGCCAGGACGGCGTCGCCATCGCGACCAGTAACATCGGCGCGATGCTTTACTTGCTCGGCGACCTCAAAGGAGCTGAAGAGAAGCTGAAAGAAGCTCTGGGCTTGGCGGCGCAGTGGGGCCTGCGGCTCGACACCGCCGACTGGAAGGTGCTGTTGGGAGACGTCTTCCTGCAAGAGGACAACTTGCAGCGTGCCGAATGGTGTTTCCGGGGTGAAAACTGTTACGACGATTCGACGAAGTTCGAGCGTAAATCGACCTCGAAGATTATGCCTGAGGCCGCGTCCGATTTCGCGCTGCTGCAGATCGAACAGGGACAAGCTCACCAAGCCGAGCAGACTGCGCGTCGCGAGCTTGCCAACTCGAGAGGCAAGGATCCCGACAACGAAGCGGCCGCTCGCGACGCCTTGGCCCGCGCGCTTGTCGCGCAAGGTGCCGTCAGGTCGGCAGAGGCGCATGATACGATCGCCACCGCCTACACCTTGACCTTTTCCGATTGCCGCCGCGGCGTTTCGCTTGCCATCACGGATGCCCGAGCGCAGGGTTCCCTGCATCAATTGCAACGTGCGCAGGACGAACTGGGGAACGCGCTGCGCAACGCTACCAATAGCAAACTGGTTCAATACCAGTTTGAAGCACGCCTCGCTCGGGCTGAGATAGAATCCTCCCAACGACGCACACCATCGGCAAAAGAACTTGCGCAACGGTTGCATGACGATGCCCAGCGCAAGGGTTTCCTCCTCATCGCGCGTAAGGCGGACCAGTTCGCGCATCACGTGCAATCCGCTTCTGCGCACTAACGAAGTTCATCCCGCCCCGCAGAGGAAAGTCAAGCATCTAGCTGTGCTGATCAACATATTCGGGCGCGATGATCGCGGCTTCCCTGGGCATTCCGGCCGGACGCAGACCGCCAAGAACGGAGGGTCACGCGCCGGTCGGCCGATCCGGCCGCGCCGGAGGCGCCGTCCCACTGGATGCGCGGGAAGATCGATTCACGCCCGATCCGGTGCGTATCAGTGGGAAAGACAAGCCTTGATTTCTGTGACCAGTTTCCGGAGGTCGCGTTGGCGGGTGGTATGCGTAAAGGAAATCCGTTCCACGCCTTTCACGGGGCGGGTATAGATGTTCTGCGTTCGGAGGCGGGTTGCGAGGCCTACGGGATCGTCCACGGTGAGTGCGACAAGATTTGTCTGCTGCGGATGGTCAATGAAGGGGATATCGTTCTCGCGGAGCATCGTCTTGAGCGAAGCCAGCAGCGCCAAATTTTTCCTCTCGATTTCTCTGATACCGATGCCATTCACCGCTTTAACCGCCGCATGCAGCGACACGATGCCGAGCAGATTCTCGGTGCCATCCTGGAATCGCGCGGCCGTTTTGCGTAGGACATAGCCGTGCTCGTCAAATCGCTCCACGCTGCGGATGCCCACATGAGAGTCCTGCAACTTTCCCATCGTTCGCCGGTTGACGTACATAAAACCGCTGCCCACGATAGATCCGAGATATTTCTGGCCGCCGGAGACTAGAAAATCAACGGGAGTCTTCTTCAAATCTATGGCGCGCGCGCCGACGCCCTGAACACCGTCTACCACCAAGTGCGCAGCGTATTTCCGGCACCGCCGCGAGAGGAGGGCAAGGTCAGAGAGAAAGCCGTCAAAATGTTGTCCCCAGGCGATCGCCACAGCTTTTGTTTTGGGACCGATGCGCGACAGGAGCTCGCGGAATCCGTTGTGATTATCCATTCCCGGAATCACCTGGACTTTGACTCCGTCCTTTCTCAACTTGAGCCACGGCAGGAGATTTGCCGGATATTCGTTTCCGAGCACGAGGACTTCATCGCCCTTCCCGAGTGGCAGCGCTTCGCTCGCCATGATGAGCCCTTCGCCGGTGTTTTTCAGATAAATGACCTCGTCTGGATCGCAATGAAGGAGCAATGCCACCTCTTCAGAAAGTCTGCGGACATAACCCTGGTACTTTTCGATTGCCTCCGGAGGGCCGAGCTTGACGTAATCGTTCAAGAAGCGCGCAATGGCGCAGCGGGACGCTTCACAAAGCGGGCTTATGCCCATGTAACTGAAGAACAGCTTTTTTGTGGTGCGGTGCAGCATGGGTTATCGTTCCCAACTGACCTTGGGAAGAATGATGGAAGGGTCGATGCTGCCTTTATACCGTTCTGCAAATGCGATCATGCTCTCGAGCTCCCTCATGAATTTCTTTTCTTTCTCGTGGTGTGCTTCCCGGAGCGATGGATGCACTTCGATCTGTTTTGCCGGACCCGATTCCGATTCACGCCGCGGATTCTTCAAATAGGTTATTTTGGCTTCCGGCCTGAGTTTTCTCACTGCCTCGGCGATCTCCCCGATCGAGAGGCGGTGAGTATAATTGTGGATGACGCGGTGCTCGCCGCGGCCGACGTCGAGGTTGAGCAGATTGATGAAACTATTCACTGTGTCGGGCAGGCTCATCAGGCCAGTCCGCTGATTTCCTTCGCCGTAGATAGTTATCGGGTGTCCGACCACAGCTTGACAGACGAAGCGGTTAAGCACCGTGCTGAAAACATGATCGTAATTGAAGCGTGTGACGAGGCCGCGATGGTCTTCCGGACGATTTTCCTCCACGGTCGCGCCAAAGATGGTGGCTTGCTGGACGGTAATCACGCGCAGTTTCCAGAGCTCCGCGCCGAGGTCGTCGGTCAGAAAATCGGAAATCTTTGATTGGTGGTAGAAATCCGTCGCCTGCATGGGAAGCCAGCTTTGGAAGATCTTTCGGAGGCCGCCCCCAGATTCAAAATTGAAATCTGTTTTCGTAAGCGGGATATAGTCGGTGTTCACGCTCGCGTAACAGCCCGCCGACCCGAGCTTAATGTAAAGGATCGACTTGTCGATCTCGGCGAGTGCCCACAGGGTGTTCAGGTGACTCACGATATTATTGGTGAACGTCTCCGCGGCGTTCTTCGGACTCATCATGGAATACGGCGCCGACGGTTGTTGCGCTGCATTCACGATCGCGGCAGGCCGATACTTGCGGATGACATGGGCCGTCGCCTTTTGGTCAAGCAGATCAATCTTCTCAAAAAAGAGATTGCGTTTTCGATAGATGCGTTCGTATTCTCTGATGCGTTTCGACGGTCTCCCAAGTGGCACGAGCAACTTGGCCCCGACTGATTTCTCCCATTCGCGCTTGATCAGTTTATCTACGAGGACGACCTTACCGTCGAGACGGTGCGCAATCGCAATTCCGAGCGACCATCCCAGATATCCATCCCCGCCCAACACCAGCACGGTTTGACTCTGTCGGTACATGACGTTCGTTAAAGCTTAAATTACCCACACCTGGCGGCCTCCGTTCCTGGCTTGGTGAAAGGCGGCGAGAGGAGGCAGGGCGGCATAAGTCTACATATATAGGGATGGCGCGTCAAGGACTTTCTCGGACCCTCACGGCGTCTTGCGCCTCCGCCTTGTGCCGGCTCGTGAATGCGCTGTCGCGGGACGCGCCTCCCTCCCCGGACTGATCGTCAGGCATCACTCCCGGGCTTCGGCAGACCCTAGCAGGGGCGCATCGCGATGCGCCTGCACGAGATGAACCTTGAATTCTGCGGCGGTCGATGATAAAGCTATAAGTATCGGGTTTTTATCGGGGTGACATGCCTTTGAGAAGAGAATATTTCTTCCTCGCAGCACTGCTCGGGAGCGGCGTCCTGTTGCACGCCCAGGCGGGAGGCGCCGACCAGTTCACCGTTCCTGTCACATATTACACGCTGCCGAACGGCCTGCGCGTGGTCCTCTCAGCGGATCACACGGCGCCTACGGTGGTTACGGCTATCTACTATCGGATCGGTTTTCGAATCGAACCGAGAGATCGGACAGGATTCGCGCATTTGTTCGAGCACATGATGTTTCAAGGCTCCCACAACCTGGGCAAAATGGAGTTCATCCGCCTTGTGCAGCAGAATGGCGGAATCCTGAACGGCAGCACGCGCTTTGACTTCACCAACTACTTCGAAGTCCTCCCTGCCAACAAGCTGGAAACGGCACTTTGGGCGGAAGCGGACCGCATGAAAGGCCTGGCCGTCACGGATGAGAATCTGAAGAACCAGCAGGGCGTGGTCGAGAACGAAGTTAAAGTGGCCGTCCTGAACCAACCCTATGGCGGCTTTCCGTGGCTCTGGATGCCCCAGTATGCCAACACCAACTGGTACAACTCCCATAACTTTTACGGCGAGCTGAAGGACATCGAGGCGGCCAAGCTGGAAGAGGTAATGAAATTCTTCAAGACCTACTACGCCCCCAACAACGCTGCGCTGGTCATCGTGGGCGACTTCGAACCGGAAGAGGCCAAGGGTTTCGTGGAGAAGTATTTCGGGCCCATTCCGAAGTCCGAAGTTCCGCCGGTGCCCGATCTCACTGAGCCTCGGCAGGAGAAAGAGATTAAGGCGAAGCAGAAAGATCCGCTGGCGAACCGGCCCGCGCTGGCCTTCGCTTATCACATGCCGGCGCGCAACACGCCCGAATATTATGCGATGGGGCTGCTCGACCAAATGCTCGTGCAGGGCGACGATAGCTTGCTCAATGAGGAACTGGTGAAGAAGCACGGCTACGCGGGAAGCATCTCCGGCGGTATCAATGCCGAGCTCGGCGACATGTTCGACTACGACGGTCCGATGCTCTGGACGGCTTCCCTCATTCATGATGCGAACGTGAGCGCTGATCAAATCATGTCCTCCGTTGACAGCGTCATTGATTCGTTGCAATCCAAGCCTGTGGAGCAGAAGCTGCTGGATCGAAACCGGACCAAGATGCGATCTTACATTTACGACTCGATGACAGAGTTTGGCGGATACGGACGCGCCAACATGCTGGCGTGCTTTGCGCTGTTCGACAACGATCCGTCGCGGATCAACGAGCTCGAGACACACTTCAATAGCGTGACGCCGGACCTGATCGAGCGGACGGCTCGCGAGTATCTGCGCCGGACGAACCGCACCGTGCTGGTATGGGAGCCGGGCGCGCAGGCTTCTGCGGGAGGCGGCCAATGATTCTGCGACTTTCCCTTCTTGCCTGTGTGGCGTGCCTCGCGGCCTTCGGCCAGCAGAAGGAACAACCCCCGGAAGGCGGGCCGCCCAAACCTTTCCATCTTCCGCCGACCGAGGATTTCACACTGGACAACGGCATGAAGGTGACGCTGGTGCAGTATGGCATCGTGCCCAGGGTGGCGGTCCGCGCGTACGTCAACGCCGGCGGCATCAACGAGGCGGCGAACCAGGTATGGCTGTCGCGGCTCACCGGGCAGATCATGAAGGAGGGGACTAAGACGCACTCCTCGGAGCAGTTAGCCGCCGAGATTGCCGACACGGGAGGACAACTCGAGATC
>Ga0181523_10003204_pt1 | contig 15092 bp, 10 predicted proteins | sample PEATcosm2014_Bin_43_FD_119752 | JGI IMG/M metagenome (GOLD analysis project Ga0181523, IMG submission 119752) | Peatland microbial communities from MTU Mesocosm Facility, Houghton, MI, USA - PEATcosm2014_Bin05_30_metaG | ecosystem: Environmental > Terrestrial > Soil > Wetlands > Peat | place...
CAATGATCCGTCAAGATGGGGCGCGCCGGCGTCAACAAACGGTCAAAGGGCCCCGCGAGCGGCTGTCCTGTGCAGGTGAAATTCGTGGCCCCTGAGAGGAGTCGAGCGCCGGGCAGAAGCTGGTCGGGCGGGAGAACAGGCCGAGCCAAGACGCCTAGGACGGCGTCGACGAGGGACATGGAGACCATCGGGAAGCCCAGGCGCCGAGCGAAGGCCGCTATCGTCAGCCCCGCGGTAGCGTCGGCCGGCGTGAGTGAGGCTCTCATCGGTGGCGAGGAGCCCGAAGTCCCTCCAAGCTCGGAGCGCTCCGGGGTGCCTGAACAGCTCGCCGAGTCGCCCGGCGCGACACGGCCCGCAACGGTCAGCCGCAGGGCACTCGTCGCCGAGGTCTGGCTGGTCCTGGCGCTCTCGCTCGGTGCCGACGCCGTCTATGCCCTCCTGGCACTGTGGAACTCGCTCACCGTCGGCGTCCCGCTGCGGGCGCAAAGCGCCGTCATCAACTCGTCGGCCGGCGCCAACAGCTCGTTGCTCAACCTCGCCTACGCCCTTGTCGGGATCGTCGTGGCGCTCGTGCCCGTCGTCCTTGTCGTGTACCTGCTCTTCCGCTCCGGCGAGTCCGCCTCGAGCATCGGGCTCGACACCGCTCGGCTCCGACGCGAGATCGTCTGGGGAACCTCGCTCGCCGCCGGTGTGGGCGGCGCCGGGCTCGCCCTCTACATCGGCGCCTACCACGCCGGGCTGAGCGTCAACGTCGTGCCGACCAATCTGCCGGCCGTGTGGTGGCGCATTCCGGTGCTCGTGCTGGCGGCCGTGCAGAACGGTGTGCTCGAGGAGGTGGTCGTCTGCGGCTATCTGCTCCACCGGCTCGGCCAGCTGCAGTGGGGGGAGGGCCGTTCCCTTGGCACGAGCGCCGTGATACGGGGTACGTACCACCTGTACCAGGGCTTCGGCGGGTTTCTCGGCAACGCCGTCATGGGCCTGCTATTCGGTCGCCTCTATCAACGCGAGGGCCGCCTCGTCCGCCTGATACTCGCTCACAGCTTGATCGATACGGGCGCCTTCGTGGGCTACGTGCTGTTGCGGGGTCACGTGCCCGGGATCTCGTGAGCCACGGCTGCCGGAGGAGGGTGAGCCGGCGCGGGCGCCCCCGTGCTCGGAGGAACCCGCGTGACGCGGGCGAGCAGGAGGCTGAGGGCGAGCCCGCCCGTGACTGTGGTCCACCAGACCCAGGGGCCCCGCCACGTCGCCTGGGAGACGAACGTGAGCGCCGAGGTCGTCACGGCCGCCGCCACGAGGTTCTTCCAGCGGCGCGAAGCCGTGATGAGCACGACTGCCAGCACCGGCCAGACGTAATAAGCGACCATCACGGATTCGAAAACGCAGCGCAGCGCCAAGGCGACTGCCACCCACCACAGGAGCTCCTCGAGCGTCTCCGCCGACCAGGGGGCCCCCTGCTGTTGCTCCCATCGACGCCTCAGGACGAGTGCACAGGCGCAGGCGAGGAGGATGGCGAAGCCTCTGGCCGGCCCGGCTGCCACGCCTCCGTTGCTCAGGTGGGGGGCAAGGGATGTCCACGGTGTCGGCTCGTCGACCGCCGGCCAGTTCGGCTGACTGCTCACGGCGGTGAAGGTGGCGTGCCAGTTCGCCACGGCAGCGGCACCGAGCAGGCCGGCGGCCGGAGCGGCGGCTCGGGCGAGGAAGCCCGTCAGTCGTCTCCGTTCGAGGATCGCCAAGACGATTGGCAGCGCTAGCAGGACAAGCGGTTGAACAGCCACCGCCGCCCCGATGAGCCAGGCACACCGCCAAATGCGGGCGTCGGAGAGCGCCAAGAGGCCGAACAAGAGGAGCCCTACCGCCAGCGCATCCTCCGGATGGCCCCATCTCACCGAGACGTTCCAGAGGGCAATGACCTCTGCCACCGCCAGGACGGCTCGTTTCGACCGCCCCAGGCCGAGGCGCTCTGCGAGGGCGTCGGCGGCAAAGAGCGCCACGGCGGACAGAGCGATCTCGTAGGGCCCGGCGAGCAGCCAGGCCGCCGGATGCGTGTTCTGCGCGCTCGGAACCCCGAGCCCAAGTCCTGCGGCGTCGATGACGATGACGACGGGAACGAGGATGAGAGCCGCCCCGGGGAAGGAGACGAGACCGGTCGGTTGTGTGTACAGGCCGCTCACGTCGAGATGCGCCAGGCGACGGGCTGCGATCAAGGTCGCCCAGAGGTCGTGAGGAAGCTGCCAGGAGGACTTGCCGACGAGATGGGCTCCCCACCACGTCGTAGACGCCATCCCGACGGCGATGAGAATGACCGTGGCGAGTAACGGGAACAGCCTTTTCTCGAGCCACGGTGTAGGCCCGGACACCAATGTGACGCTACTCGCCCAGGACCTTGCGGCCCGAGGCGCCGCGGCCGGAGGCCAGCAACTGCACGGCCAGCACTCCGCCGTTGTGGGCGGTAGCTTCGGGTGGGGAAGAACCGCTTTAGCCGTTCCAGCTCATCGACGGTGAGCGGCGTGCGGGCGGTTCGAAAGGGGACGTCATGCAGCCACAGGAGGTTCGCGCCGTCGGGCGCCTCTCCGTGCAGGCCTACGCCGGTGCCGTCTCGCACATCGAGAAGGCGCACGGCGAACTCGCCTCCTTGTCGTTCAAGTCGATACCGGCGGCAGCCCCGCTGCGAGCCGCCCACGACGCCGTCGCCCGGACGGCCTACCGAGCCGTGCGGGGTATCGGCTCGCTGGCCGGGGCGGCGGCGAGCGAAGCGCTCGCCCTGGCGGCGACGGGACCGGGCCACAGGGCGATGGGCTCGACCGGTCGATCCAACCACGCGCAAGCCGCCCTCAACGCCGCCGTCGGGGACCGCCTCAGCGAAGAGGACAACCCGCTGGCGATCCATATGGCCCTTCGCTCAGGCGGTCACGACATCGCGATCGACACAGCGACCTTCAACGGGATGTTCCCCGTCGCGACGCCCAAGATCGCCGTGTTCGTCCACGGTTTCGGAGAGGCCGACGACTCGTGGCGCCTCAATTCCGGAGAGGGCGGAGAGACCTACGGCCGCCGTCTTGCCGCCGAGCTCGGCTACTGCGATCTCTACCTGCGCTACAACACGGGCCGGCATGTTTCCCACAACGGCCGCGACCTCTCCCAGCTCTTGAGCGAGCTGCCGAGCGCCTGGCCAGTCAGCCTCGAGGAGATACTGCTCGTCGGCCACTCGATGGGCGGACTGGTGATCCGAAGCGCCACCCATTACGGCGAGGAGGACGGCGCCGCCTGGGTTCCGCTCGTGCGCCACATCTTCCTGCTCGGCAGCCCGAATCTGGGTGCTCCGCTCGCCCGTCTGACGCACTTCCCGGCCCGAGCGGCCGCCAAGCAGAAAGACAGGCTGCCCTTTGCGCCACTGCTCACGACGCGCAGCGCCGGGGTCGACGACCTCCGCTTCGGGTATCTGCTGGACGAGGACTGGGACGGCTGCGACAGCGCAACCTGCCCGGCGGACCACCGCCACGACGTCCCGCTCCTTGCCACGGCAAACCATTACACCGTGAGCGCCACCGTCCCTCGGACGCCTGGCAGCCCGCTCGGCGAGGTCGTCGGAGACCTCCTCGTGCAGCCGGCGAGCGCTCACGGCCGGCGGCGGCATCAGCAGCACATCGCCTTCGACGTCGAGAACCGCCACGAATTCGCCGGGCGTCACCATTTCCAGCTGCTCAACGACGAGGGCGTCTACGCGGCGATGCGAAAGCGGCTCGAGGCGAGCGCCTGAGGCGACGCCGAGGAGCCCGGGTAGCCGCGGCCGAGCGAATCGGCCCGCTCGTGCTCGTGCTCTCAGCGAGTGCTCAGTCGAGGACGTCGATGTGGCGGCTGGCGCACATGTCCTTCAGGACCTGGGGCCAGACGGTGACGCTCACCTCGCCGAGGTGGGCCTTGTGCAGCAGCAGCATCTGGGTTCGCGACTGTCCGATCCCGCCGCCGATGCTGAGGGGCACGGAACCGTCGGTGATCGCACGGTGGTAGGGGAACGACAGCCAGTCGAGTTGCCCGGTGATCCCGAGCTGTTGGCGGAGGGCGACGGCGTCAACCCGGATTCCCATCGACGAGAGCTCGTGGCGCCTCCGCGTGACCGGGTTCCAGACGAGGAGGTCGCCGTTCAGTCCGTGGGCCGGCCGTCCGTCCGGCATCGTGACCTCCGTCGACCAGTCGTCGTAGTCAGACGCCCTCATCTCGTGCGGATAGCCGTCGGCGAGGGTCCAGCCGATGCCGATGATGAACACGGCGGGGTGCTCCTGAAGAATCATCGTCTCGCGCTGCTTGCGGGGAAGGCCCGGGTAGCGCTCCAGCAGCTCCTCGGCGTGCATGAACTCGAGCTCGTCGGGAAGAGCCGGATACCTGCCGCGCAGCTCCGGGAAGAGCTCGTGGACATGTGACTCCGCCCCCTTCAGCACGCTCCAGATGCGCCGCACGACATCGGTCAGGAACCCGAGGTTGCGGTCCTCAGCCGCCATGGCGAGCTCCCAGTCCCACTGGTCGACGTACGCGCTGTGGTCGTGGTCGAGGAAGTAGTCCTTCCGCACCGCCCGCATGTCCGTGCAGAGGCCCTCGCCGACACCGAGCTCGAATTGCCGAAGCGCCAGTCGCTTCCACTTCGTCGCCGCCTGCACGACTTCGGCCTCGACGGGGTGCTGGCCGCCGTCGTTGGAGATGTGGAAGCCGATGGGTGTGCGGGAGCCGTCCCGGTCGAGCATGTCGTTCACGCCCGACTCCGCCGTGACGATGAGGGGCACCTGCACCATCATGAGGCCCAGCTCGCGGCACAGGCCGGCCTCGATGTAACGCTTGACCTCGAAGATGGCCTGCTGGGTCTCGCGCCGCCCCAGCAAGGGGCGGTAGTCGGCCGGCAGCACCCGCTCGATGTCCTCGTAGCTCCCGATCCCAGGACCGGCGAGGTCTGCCCGCTTGCGGCTCTCGAGGTCCTCTTCGTCGTCGCGCGTTTCATTCGTCAGCTTGGCCATGGGGCCATCGTGCTGCCCCGGGCTCGTCGCTGTGAAGGGTCTACCAGCCCTATTTCTCGTGACCAACGACTTCTCGCCGACGGGCGGCCCGCCTTTCGCCAAGACGTGATGAGATGAATCCCCCAGTTGGCGGGCCGGCTTCGAGAGGAGACATCATGCTGCACGCCGTGTTCGTTCGCACGCTGAAGCCGGGCGTGAGCTACGAGGGATTCCGCGCTGCCTGGCTGCCCGAGACGACGCCCGGCGGCTACCCGGCCCGAACCAGCATCGGCCGGAACGTCAGCTCCGACCGCCAGGTCATCACCATCCTCGAGCTGGACGTGTCCGTCGACGAATTCACTGCCATGGCGGGCTCGCTCACCCGCCCCGACGCCCTCGACCGACTGGCTGAGGTGGTGGAGACGACCGAGCTGCAGGGCGTCTTCGAAGACGTCTACGGCCCGGACGACTTCGCCTGACCGGCGACGGGACCGAGCGTGCCGAGCGAGGTCTCGCCGCTCTCGTCGAGGTTGACGACGATCGCCTCCTGCGTGCTGCGGGCGATCACGACGACGGCCTCGTCATCGGGGGAGGGGTTCTCCTCGCGGTGGGCGACGTACGGCGGAACGAACACGTAGTCGCCCGGCGAGGTCTCCAGCCGCCGCTCGCCTCCGGCACCGTCGCCCACGACGAAGACCGGATGCCCGACGGTGACGTAGATGCCCGTCTCGGAGCGCCCGTGGTGATGGTTGGCGGATCTGGCGCCGGGAGCCATACGGGTCTCGCCCATCCACAGCTCTTGCGAGCCGCAGGCGGCTCCCGAGATCGCCTCGGAACGTCGCATACCCGAGCTCTGGGCCGTGTCCGTGCTCAGCTGCCCCGAACCGATGCGCCGCAGCGTCGCGGCCTCCGCGTCATCTCCCTCCGTCATGACACCTCCCAACTACCCTCAGTATCGCCCGGACGGCGGCCGAGTGGCGCACCGCCGAGCAGGAGGTTGGACGTGGCAGGAATCGGAGGTCGTGGGGATGGCTGATCAGCCGCTCGCCACCGTCAGCTCACCGCTGACCGGCGTCGTCGTCGCCGTCAAGGTTGCAGTCGGCGACGAGGTCGCCGAAGCTGCCACCGTCGTCGTGGTCGAGGCGATGAAGATGGAGCACCTCGTCCTCGCCGGATCGGCCGGCATCGTTCGAGACATCCGCGTGGCGCCGGGCGACGCCGTCAGCCCCGGGCAGCCCGTGCTCGTGCTGGAGCCGGCCGTGATTTCCGCCCCGGGGGCGCCGAGCGGTGCGACGCCCGATCTCGACGACGTGCGCCCCGATCTGGCCGAGCTCCTCGAGCGGCGCCACCTCCTCACCGACGCCGCCCGCCCGGCCCCCATCGAGCGACGCCATAGCGGCGGACGGCGCACCGCCCGAGAGCTCGTCGACGACCTTTGCGACGTCGGGAGCTTCGAGGAGTACGGGGGCTTCGCCGTGGCGGCCCAGGCGGCTCGCCGCTCGCCGCTCGACCTCATGACGAACACGCCGGCCGACGGCCTCGTGGCCGGGATCGGCCGCGTCAACGGCGATCTCTTCGGCGGAGAGCGCGCTCGCTGCGCCGTGCTGTCGTACGACTACACGGTGCTCGCCGGCACGCAAGGGCAGCGGAACCACCAGAAAAAGGACCGCCTCTTGGAACTGGTGGAGCGGCTCCGCCTGCCGGTCGTGTTGTTCGCAGAGGGGGGCGGCGGCCGCCCGGGCGACAGCGATTTCCCGGTCATCTCCGGTCTCGACACGCGGGCCTTTGCCCTCTATGGGCGTCTCAGCGGCCTCGTGCCCCTCGTGGGCGTCGTGCAGGGTCGCTGCTTTGCCGGCAATGCCGCCTTGCTCGGCTGCAGCGACGTCATCATCGCCACGGCCGATGCCAACATCGGCATGGGGGGCCCGGCCATGATCGAGGGCGGTGGCCTCGGGGTCTTCGCTCCGGACGACATCGGGCCGGTGGAGGTGCAGGCGCCGAACGGGGTGATCGATCTCGTCGCCGCTGACGATCGCGAGGCCGTCTCGTTCGCCAAGCGGTACCTCGCTTACTTCCAGGGCCCTCTCGGCACATGGGACTGCGCCGATCAGCGGGAGCTGCGACATCTCGTGCCGGAGGCGCGCACCCGCGTCTACGACGTGCGCGGCGTCATCGAGACGATGGCCGACACGACCACGGTCCTCGAGCTGCGCCAGCAGTTCGGCATCGGCATCGTCACGGCGCTCGCACGCATCGAGGGCCGCCCCATCGGGATCATCGCCAACAACCCTGCCCACCTCGGTGGAGCCATCGACACGCCGGCGGCCGACAAGGCGGCCCGCTTCATGCAGCTGTGCGATGCCTTCGACGTGCCCATCCTGTTCCTGTGTGACACGCCGGGTTTCATGGTCGGCCCGGAGGCCGAGCGCAGCGCCCAGGTACGTCATTTCAGCCGCATGTTCGTGAACGGCGCCAGTCTGACGGTGCCCTTCTTCACCATCGTGCTGCGCAAGGGCTACGGCCTCGGCGCCCAGGCGATGGCAGGTGGCAGCTTCCGCTCGCCCGTGTTCACCGTCAGCTGGCCCTCTGGTGAGTTCGGCGGCATGGGTCTCGAGGGTGCCGTGCGGCTGTCCATGCGCCGCGAGCTCGAAGCCGTCGAGGACGAGGGTGAGCGGGAGGAGCTGTACCGCAGTCTTGTCGCTCGCGCCTACGAACGTGGCAAGGCCCTCAGCATGGCGACGAACCTCGAGATCGACGACGTCATCGACCCCGCCGAGTCGCGCCGGCGGCTCGTTAACGCCCTGGCGGCCGTGCCCGCCGGGATCCGGCCCGGCAAGAAACGGCCCTGTATCGATACCTGGTGAGGCCCGGCTACCGTGCGTCGATCCAGAAGATCCACGCGAAGGGCGAGACACCATGGCTGAGGACGATCCGCCGGGCGAAGCCGCCCGCCTTGCCGACGAGATGCGGCGGATCATCGCCCGCCTTGCCGTCGTACGGCCCCCTGCCGAGGAGCTGCGGCGGGCCACCGATGCCGCCGCCGCCTTCGCCGATCGGCTCGAGCTCCTGCCGGAGCGCCAGCGATCATGGGAGGTGAGCGAAGCCGGGCTCCTGCCCCGCGACTTCGTCGCCTTCAGCCCCGTGAGCGGTCGCAGCAACGCCATCTCGCCACCGGTCAAGCTCACCGTCGTGGAGGATCCCGCCGGTGCGTACATCGAAGGGGAGGTCACCTTCGGCCCGGCCTACGAGGGGCCGCCGGGGCATGTCCACGGCGGTTTGATCGCCGCCGTGTTCGACGAACTGCTGGGCTTCGCCCAGCAGGGGCCCGGGTTCACGGCCACCTTGACGGTGCGCTACCTGCGGCCCACACCGCTCAACCGGCTCCTGCGACTGCGGGCGGCCGTCGAAGGCGTCGAGGGCCGCAAGCGGACGATCCGCGGACGCTGCGAGTTGGATGGCACCGTGCTGGCGGAGGCCGAGGGCCTCTTTATCGCTCCGCGCAGCGGCGACGACTTCCTCGCCCGCCTGGCACGGGGGGATTGACGTCCGCCCTCAGCGCGGATCGAGGCGCCAGCCGCTCGGGCGGCTCGTCGTGCCGACCTCGTTGTCGACATCGGGACGGGTGATCGCCACCCAAGCGATGAGCGCCACCATCGGGATGGCGAGGACGATCGCCACGACGCCCCTTCCCATGTTGAGACCACCGAGGCTGCGGGGCACCCCCATCCAGTCGGCGAATGACGCCCCGAGGGGCCGCGTCAGCACGTAGGCGACCCAGAAGGCCAGGATCTCGTTGAGGTCGAAGATCCAGAACGCCAGGGCGGGGACGAGGAACAACCCGGCGAACATCAAACCGGAGGAGAAGTAGCCGAGCCGGAACGTCGTGGCGGTCAGGTCGCCGGCCGCCGTGCCGAGAGCGAAGGTGGCGAGCACCGTCGCCCAGTAGAAGGCCTCTCGGCGGGGAGTAGAGATGCTGTGGATCGACAGCGTGCCCTCGGTGCGCTGCCACACGGCGAAGATGACGGCGAGGGCCACGAGATAGAGCATCGTCGAGTCGATGTAGGGAACCTTCAACTCGATGTGGAGGCCGTCGGCCGCCATCGTGCCAAAGACCGCCACCATGGCAACGGCGAACCAGTACGCCCAGGCGTTGTACCGGCGGGTCGAGAACTGCACGATCATGGTCGCCACGAAGGCGATGCCCCCGACGACACCGGCCAACACGGGGCTGTAAGCGTGCGCCAGGAAGTCGGACGTCGCCTCTCCCATGGCGGTGGAGAGGATCTTGATGATCCAGAAGTAGATCGTGATGCGATACGGGACCTTGACCGCCCATGTCGACGAGAGCCGGTTGATGCGAGCGGACCTGCGCGAAGCAGCGGCGTGGGCGCGGGTCACCGGGCTAGTCCCGAACGGAAGCTTCCGAGTCCCGCCAGCCGGCCACAGGGCGGCACTGTACCCGGCGTCCTTCGCCGGCGTCGTACAGGCCAGCTGCCGAGGGCGCCATCCTTGCTGGCGCAGGTGTGCTCCGGTAGCGTCCTTCGAGATCGTCGGCGGGCGTCGGTCTGACGGACAAGGGGTAATCATCATGCGGCACCTCGCTACTCGCACACTCCTCGTGGTAACGCTGCTGGCGGCGGTGGGCGCCGTGCCTTCGGTCGCCGGCGCCTCGGCGAATACCTCACCGAAGCTTTCGCCGAGGCACGCCGTCACACTGCGGGCGGTGATCTCCTCGGGTTACGACACGTCCTGTGCCCTCGTGACCGCCGGCAAGGTTGAGTGCTGGGGCTACGGCATGGACGGCGAGCTCGGCGACGGCAAGCTCGCCAACTCGGCGACACCGGTCCCCGTGAAAGGGATCTCGGGCGCCAAGCAGGTGGTGGTCGGCTGGTACCACGCCTGCGTCCTCCTCTCCGGTGGCACGGTGAAGTGCTGGGGCGAGGGTGATGATGGGCAGCTCGGCAACGGGGCCGTGAAGGACGAGTCGTCCCCCGTGACAGTGAAGGGTCTCGTGCACGTCAAAACGCTCACAGCCGGCGGATACCACACCTGCGCCCTCCTTGCTTCCGGCACCGCAAAGTGCTGGGGTTACAACGATTACGGTCAGCTCGGCAATCGCAAATCGTCCGTCGCCCAGTCGACGCCCGTGGCGGTCAGCCTGTCAGGAATCAGGGCGATCTCAGCTGGCGGGTACCACACCTGCGCTCTGCTGGCGGGTGGGAAGATCGACTGTTGGGGCTACGACGGGGACGGCGAGACCGGGCAGGCCGACGGTGCCGAGGCACAGTTGGCGCCGGAAAGCGTTCCGGGCATCGCGCACGCCACGGCGGTCTTCGCCGGTGGCTACAACACGTGCGCCCTCTTTGCAGCAGGCACGGCGAAGTGCTGGGGTTACGGCGAGGACGGCGAGCTCGGTAACGGCGCCTACACGGACCTTGTCACACCGACCCCTGTCCTCGGTCTCCACAAGGCGGTGATGATCGTGCCGGGCCTCTACCACACCTGCGCCATCACCTCGAGCGGCACGGTGGAGTGCTGGGGCTACGGATACGAAGGCCAAACGGGAGACCCCGGGCAGGAGGGCTCCGATGTCCCGACCAGCGTGGCCGGGCTCTCGAGCGTCGACGACATCGCGCTCGGCGAGGACTCCACGTGTGCTGCGATCAGCAGCAACAAGGTCGAGTGCTTCGGTGACGACTCCTTCGGCGAGCTCGGGAATGGGCTGTTCGGAGACTTCCTCGTGCCGAAGCGGGCCGTCGGTCTCGGCGGCGTCGCCGCCGTCGGTCTCGGAGGCGCCAGCTCGTGCGCCGTCGTCTCAAAGGGTCGCGCCGAGTGCTGGGGGTGGGGCACAGAGGGCCAGCTCGGCGACGGGTCGATCGCCAACAGCGCCAAACCCGTCGCCGTGATCGGGCTACCGGCCGCATCGGCTCTGAGCGCCGGCTACGAGCACGCCTGCGCATTGGTGACGGGGGGCAAGGTGGAGTGCTGGGGCAGCAGCTACGACGGACAGCTCGGGGACGGCTCCTCGGACCCCGGTTCCGCTGTGCCCGAGGCCGTGAAGGGGATCGCCGGCGCAACGGCGATCTCGTCGGGCGAGTACGACACGTGCGCCATCGTGTCAGCCGTCGCACACTGCTGGGGCGGCAACTGGGACGGTCAGCTCGGCAACGGCACCGACCTCGACAAGCCCACTCCGGTCACGGTGAGCGGGCTGTTCGACGTCCGTGCCATCTCGGCAGGCTACGACCACACGTGTGCCATCGATGGCGGTGGGGGCAGCGTTGAGTGCTGGGGCGACAACAGTGAAGGCGAGCTCGGTGACGGGACGACGACGGACTCGTCCACCCCGGTGGCCGTCCCGGGCATGTCGGGCGCTACCGCCGTCGGAGCCGGAGACGGGTTCTCCTGCGCCCTCGTGGCGGGGGGACAAGTGAAGTGCTGGGGCGCCGACAGCGAGGGAGAGCTCGGCGACGGCAGTGTCAACTACAGCGCTACGCCCGATCCCCAGACGGTGAGTGGGCTCAGCGGAGCCACGGCCCTCGCCGTCGGCTACGAGGACGCCTGCGCCATCGTGTCGAAGGGCGACGTCGTCTGTTGGGGCTACGGCTACGACGGCGAGCTCGGCAACGGTTCGGACTCCGAGACCGCCTTCCCCGTCAAGGTCGCCGGCATCTCAGGTGTCAAGGCCGTCTCGGTGGGTGAGTCGACGGTCTGCGCCCGCCTCTCGAACGGCACCCTCGACTGCTGGGGCAGTAACTTCTACGGCGAGGCCGGCGGCGGTTATTTCGGCTTCTCGGGCTCGCCGGTCCCGGTGAGCGGCCTGAAGCTCTGATCACGCCTCGGTGGCGTCCTCGGCCGGCGAGCCCGTGACGAGGGCGATTCGGCACCGCCCGCGCTGACGCGGACGAGGCCGGGCATCTGCCCGACCTCGTCCACTTCGTGGCAGAACAATTACACGCCGATTGCCGCCGCACTGCCGGCGTTGCCGACGTTCCTCGCCGAGCCGTCTCCGGTCACCGAGCCCGAAGCGGAGACGAGCCAGTATCCCGAGCCGACCGGAGCCGCCGCGATGCCGACGACCGGCGTCGAAGGCTTCGAGCCGGAGATGGCCGTGGCATCGCCTTCAGGGAAGACCTGCCCCTTCGAGTCGACGAGCCAGTAGCCCTTCCCGTTCGTCGTCGGAGCGATACCGACAACGCTCGAGTTCGGCTTCTTGGCGTTGCCGTACGACTTGGCGTCCCCGAAGGCGAAGACCTGGCCCTTCGAGTCGACGAGCCAGTAGCCCTTCCCGGTCGCCGTGGAGGCGATGCCGGTGATCGTGGCGCCGGAGGCCACCTTGCCCTTGTAGGTGACGGCGGAGCCGAAGGCCTTCACGCTTCCACCGGCGGTGACGAGCCAGTAGCCCGTCCCGGCCGGGTTGGCGGCTAATCCGACGACGTGTTTCGTGGTGGCCCCGCCGTAGTACTTGGCGTTGCCGAAGGGCGTGACGGCACCGCTCGTGCTGACGATCCAGTACCCGAGGGCGGACGGTGTGGCGGCGATGCCGGCCGCCGCGACTCCTTCGGCCCCGATGCCGCCGTGCGACCAGGCGTCGCCGAAGCCGACGACACCCCCGCCCGAGGTGAGAACGAGATAACCGTCGTCACCGAGCGACGTCTTCACGACCGCAGAGGCGCCGAGGCCCGTGCCCTTCGACGAGGTCGCTCGAACCGTCAGCGTCCACTCCAGCCCCGCCTGCAGCGTCGCGAACTTGGCGCTGCGCACCGAGGCGCCCACCGAGAGCGAGACGGGGTGCAGACCCGGCGACGAAGCCGTCACCCGGTAGCCGGTCACAGCAGAGCCGCCGTCGCTCGTCGGAGACTTCCAGGAGAGCGAGACGGAGCCGGCGCTCGCCGTGGCGAACACCGATGTGGGCGGGCTCGGCGCGCTCGTCTTGTAGGTGAACTCAGCGCTCGCCGAAGGTGCCGTCGCCCCCGCCCCCGTGAGGTCGCTCTCGAGCGTCGAGAGGGTCACGTGCACGGTGGCGCCCGCCGTCCCGGGCGGAGCCGTCACTTCGACGACGTTCGTGGCACCGCAGTCGAGGATGGCTTCGATGTTCGTGAACGACTCGGCGACGGCGTTCCCGAACGAGACGCCCGTCAGGCAACCGAGGTTCTCGCCGGTGATCACGACCTCGGTACCGCCTTGAGCCGGACCGCTCTTCGGCGAGATCGAGTCGATCTTCGGCTTGCCCGGTGGGTAGAGGATGATGACGCTCTCCTGGCTGAACGAGCAACCCGTCTCGCTACAGATCGACACCTCCGCCACGGCCGGGTTCTGTGACACCGTCTCGGTGGTGATCTTCGTGTCGCTGCTCACGGCGTAGGTGTACTGGATGCCGAATGAGTATGGCGTGGCGAGGTCCTCGAAGTCGATCGGGGCGACCGCCTCCTTGAAGCCGATGCCCGTCAAGGTGATGGGTGTGCCGCCCGTGTCGGCGGCACCCGCCACACCCTCGAAGGTCCTCGAGGTGGCGTTGTTGACCACGGTCGAGATCTCCGGGATGCCTGCGTAGGTGATGACAGGACCGGCGGCGGACTGCCCGGCCATGGTCGCCATGCTGACCGGGAAGGTCTCCGGCTCCACCGACGCCGAGGAGAAGGTGATGGGCGGGGCGAGGAACTGGATCTCCGAGCCCTCGAGGAACGTGCAGGTGGGCGAGAAGCAGTAGTTCTGGGACGACTCCTGCGTGGGGTCACCGAGGCTCACCCAGTCGAAGGTGAGCGGGTCGAAACCCGTGCCCGTGATCGTGACGAGCGAGCCGCCGAACTCGCCGGCGAGGCTGCTCGGGACAGCCGTCGTCGTCGAGACGGAGGTGATCGTCGGCGCCGGAACGTAGTCGAACTCGGTCGGCGCCGGCATCTGCTCACACGAGCATCCCGGCGGGAGGGCGCTGACGGCCATCGAGGTCGGGTTCAGCGTGGCGCCCTCATAGGGCGGGAGGATGGTCGACTCGGCGCTCGACTTGGAGCCCTCCGTCACGACGACCTGTGCCTGGCAGATGTCGTTCGAGCTGTTCTCGCCCGCCGGCAGCCCGCCACCGCACACTGTCGTGCCGGACTCGAAGTCCGGCGGTGTCACTTTGAGCTCGAACGGCGAGACGACCGTGACGCTGGCTGCCGCCACCCCTCCGAAGGTGACAGTGGCGCCGGAGGCAAATCCGGAGCCGAGGACGGTCACCGTAGCCGGTCCCGTCTCGAGCCCGCCGTAGGGGCTGAGGCCCGTGACAGACGGCGTCACGGGGCTCGTCGTCGTGCCGCTCACGTACTCCATCGTCGTCACCCCGGCGGCGAGCGGGCTCGACTGGCCCGAGGTGTTCGTCACGAAGACGCTCGCCGGGCCGGTGCCGTTCTGGGAGGCCGGTCCCTCCGGCGCCACGAGGTCGCTCGCCGGCGGGAACGTGACGGTGAGCGAGGTGGAGCTGGTGACGTCGATGCCGCTCGTGATCTGCCAGGAGCCGACGCCGACACTCGTGATGGCCGGGGAGACGTTCGACCCGAAGCCGGTTCCGGTGATGGTGACCGGGCCGCCGGCGGCCGGCAGGATGGCGGGGTTGAGCAGCGTGATGGTCGGCCTGCTGGCTGTCGTGGCGCCGCTGCACAGGTTGAAGGCGAGCCCGGCCGTCCCGCCCGGTCCGGTCAGCTCGGGCGAGCCGAGGCCGGAGGCGAGGTCGTAGCCCGGCGTGGCGGGGAAGAGAAGCCCGTTGTCGAGGCCGTAGATGTCGTTGTTGCCGGTCTCGATGTCGTTGAAGGAGTCGGCGTAGGTCGCCGGGTTGGAGGCGACGGCATACAGCAGCGGGCTCACGAAGCCGACGCCGTGGGCCGTGGCAAGGCTGCCCTTGCACGTCGGGGACGAGTTGACGAGGGCGAGGAGCGCTGCCCAGATCGGAGTCGCCGAGGAGGTGCCGCCGATGGTGATCCAGCCGTTGAAGGGTCCGCCGAACTCCGCGGCGTAGACCGTCACGGCGCCGGTGAATTCGTCGGCTTGCGCCGACACGTCGGGCACGAGCCGGCACGGTGTCGATGCCGTGGCGCCCGTCAAGGTCGACTGGCAGAAGTTCGTTGGGAAGCC
>Ga0181523_10003217_pt1 | contig 15039 bp, 12 predicted proteins | sample PEATcosm2014_Bin_43_FD_119752 | JGI IMG/M metagenome (GOLD analysis project Ga0181523, IMG submission 119752) | Peatland microbial communities from MTU Mesocosm Facility, Houghton, MI, USA - PEATcosm2014_Bin05_30_metaG | ecosystem: Environmental > Terrestrial > Soil > Wetlands > Peat | place...
ACCGCGTCGGTCGCCGCCTATGAAGGACAAATCGGACAAGCAGCCTATGCCGCCTCGAAGGGCGGCGTGGTCGGGTTGATCATGCCGGCGGCGCGCGAATTCGCGCAGTTCGGCATCCGGGTCAACGGCATCGCGCCGGGAATTTTCTCCACGCCGATGCTGCACGCTTTGCCGGAAGCTGCGCAGCAGAGCCTCGCGGCTTCCGTGCCGTTTCCAAAACTACTCGGCCAGCCGCCGCAATACGCGTCATTGGTGCGCCACATGATCGAGAACCGCTACCTCAACGGCGAGGTGGTGCGGCTCGACGGGGCGCTGCGTATGGCGCCGCGCTGATCGCGCAAATGCTGACCAACACCCGTACCGTTCGCATCGAATGGGGCGACTGCGACCCTGCGGGGATCATTTTCTATCCGCGCTATTTCGCGATTTTCGACGCCTCGACGACCATGCTGATCGAACGCGCGTTGGGCATGAAGAAGATCGACTATCTCAAGGCCTATGCCATTGCGGGCCATCCGGTGGTTGAAACGCGGGCAAAATTTCGCCTGCCCACCCAGTTCGGAGATGACGTCACGATCGAGAGCGCGGTGGTCGCCTGCGGCCGCTCCAGCTTCAAGATCGAGCATCGCCTCACCCATGCCGGCGCGCTTGCGGTCGAGGGCTCCGAGACCCGGGTCTGGGTGGGACGCGACCCCGCCGATCCCACGCGGATGAAATCGCAAGCCATCCCGCCCGAACTGGTCGCGCGGCTGACGCATGGCAGCTGATATTGGGACTGTTTCCCGGCGGCGCGAAAGTGCGCTAGAAGCCTAGCCACCAAAAGGAAGGAAACGCCCATGTCCATGCGTGTCGACGCGTACACCCATTTTTTCCCGGAAAGATTTTTCACCAAGCTCAACGAAGTTGCCGGCGACTATAAGGACATGGGCAAGCGTATCCGCTCGCTGCCGGCTTTGTTCGATCTCGACGTGCGTAAGAAGATTGTCGACGGCCACAAGGACTACCAACAGATCCTGTCCTATCCGCAGCCGCCGGTCGAGCGCTTCGCCAAGACGCCTAACGATATCGACGAGTTCTGCCGCATCATCAATGACGGCTTCGCCGAACTGATCGCCAAGGAGAAGGATCATTTTCCCGGCTGGGTGGCGCAGGTCTCGCTGGCGTCGCCGGATGCCGGCGTCGGCGAAGCCGAGCGCGCGCTCAAGAACGGCGCGCTCGGCGTGCAGATCTACACTAACGTCGCCGGCAAGCCGCTCGATCGTCCGGAGTACGCCCCGTTCTGGAAGAAAATGAACGAGCTCGGCGCGCCGATTTGGCTGCATCCGGCGCGCGGCGCCGAGACGCCGGACTATCTCGACGAGAAGAAATCGCTTTACGAAATCTGGTGGACCATCGGCTGGTCGTATGAGACCGCCTGCGCCATGCTGCGCCTGGTTTATTCCAAGATCATGGACACCCACCCCAACCTGAAAATCATCACCCATCACTTCGCCGGCATCGTGCCGATGCTGGAAGGCCGGCTTGGGCCGGGCAACGACGTCATGGGCAATCGCACCACCGACGAGGATTACGTCGGGCTGCGCAGGAGCCTGAAGAAACGGCCGCTCGATTATTTCAAGAACGATTTCTGGGCCGACACTGCGGCCTTTACCGCCGAGCCGGCGACCAAGTGCGGCATGGAGTTCTTCCCGATCGACAAGCTGGTGTTCGCTTCGGATTGCCCGTTCGATCCCGAAGGCGGCACGATGTTTCCGCGCGAGACGTTGCGGATTCTCGACAAGCTCAAGATGGACAAGACCACCAGCGACAAGGTGTTCTACAAGAATCTGGAAGCAGTCACCGGCAAGAAGCTGGTAAAGTGATCCGCCGTCCGATGCCGAGATAGTTGAAGCCGAACCCGAACGGCAAACTGATAAGATCGCAAATGATCGAAAGTATCAAACTTGAGAAATGCACGGGTTGCGGCATCTGCGACATTGTCTGCCCGGCCGACGTCATCCACATGGAGCCGGCGCCCGCAACAAGCGTGATAGCGGGCCTCAATCCGACGTTTCGTCTACCGGCCATAAAATTTCGTGAGCATTGCATCACCTGCTTTAGCTGCGAGATTTTTTGCCCGGAGCAGATTGTCGACGTGCACCCCTCGGTCAAAAACAGGCCGCGGCCGTGGTGAACCTTGCCGCGAAATCCGACGGGCTGTTCACCGAAACCGACGTGCTTGTCATCGGCGCCGGCGCCGGCGGCTTGCTGGCCGCACTGAGCGCCAAACGCCACGGCGCTCCCGGCACCCGCGTTACGCTTCTCGACTCCTGGACCATCGGACGAACGGGACATACCGCCTTCTCCAATGCCTGGATGATCACCGCATTTCCCGACGACGATATCGACGGCATTTTGCGCGAGATCGTCGCCGGCAATGATGGCATCGCCGATCAGATTCTGGTGCGGGAAGTCCTGGAAAGCTCCTACGCGCGGCTGAAGGATTTCGAGGCGATGGGAATGAACTTCCATCGCGCCAAGGACGGCAGTTACGCGCGTCGGCCGACGCGCGGGCTCGATATCGCGCGGGTCATGTATCCGGACGGCGGCGGGCTGGAATTCTGCTGGCTGCTGCGCCGCGCGCTCGAGCCGATCGGCGTGCAGCTGATCGACCGGCTATTTATCACCGGGTTGCTGCGCACCGGCCCCAACGTGGTGGGAGCCGTCGGCATCGACAGCCGCACCGGCCAATTTCACGTCATCAAGGCGCGGACAACGATTGTCTGCACCAACGCGATGACGTTCCGTTCCGGCTTTGTCCGCGACATCACCGGAACCGGCACGCTGCTCGCCTATCGCGCCGGCGCGACACTGCGTAACGCCGAATTCAGCTACGTGCGCCCGGGCACGCCGAAATTCTATTTCGAAGGCATCACTTTCGCGATTCAGGAAGGCGCGCGGTGGGTCAATGCCGAGGGCACACCGTTCATGCGCGACTACGAGCCGGATTGGGGCGACGAAGCGGATGTTCCGCGCATCGCGCGCGCCATGGCCGCCGAAAAGCAAAAGGGCCGTGACCCGATGTATCTCGATATGTCGGAGATACCCGAGCACATGCGGGATGCCTTTATCAGCAGCAAAGTAAAATGGATGGACTATTTCTTCCGTAAGCTCGGCAGCGAAGCCAAGACCGACATGTTCGGCAAGACTCCCTACTACGCTCTTAACCAGATGACCAAAATGGGCGTCAAGACCGGGCCGGATTGCCGGTCCGACGTGCCGGGGCTTTTGGCCGCCGGGCTGGCGCAAGCGGGTTGCGCCAATCACTTTGCCGGCTTTCACATCGGACTTTGCGTCGGCAATGGCTGGATCGCCGGCCGCAGCGCGGTTGAGGACCTCGACCGGCTGCCGGACCCGGCCATCGATGCGCGCCAGATCGAGATGCTGCATGCGGAAGCGATCAAGCCGCTGGCGCCGGCCGCCGAGGCGGAGTCGGATCGAATCTTGCGCGATTTGCAGCAGGTCATGTTCGCCTATGACGTCGGTATCCTGAAAAAGGCCGACCGGCTGGAACGCGCGCGCGCGCAGGTCGAGGCGCTGGCGGATGAGTCCGCCGCGATCGCCGCGCCCCACGTCCATGAGCTGGTGCGGCTGAAGGAAACCGAAGCCATGCTGCTTTGTGCGCGAATGATTTTGGGCGCGTCGCTGATGCGCACGGAATCGCGCCTAAGTCATTTCCGCGAAGATTATGAGACCCGCGACGATCAGAATTGGCTTGCTTGGGTGGATATTCGCGACCGCGACGGAGAATTCGCGTTCGACCGGACTCCGGTGCCGACGCCGCTCTGCTCGGTCGAACCGGTGCGCCGGCCGACGCGCCTTAGGAAGAGTTACGCTGTCGGCGGCGTGGAGTAGCAAAAAGGACCGCGCTCCTGCGCGTCATGAGGCGCGTGACAGCGCAGCGGGGATGTCGCGCGGGGTTTCGACCACGACGACCCCGGCCTGTTCCAGCGCGCTGCGTTTCGATGCGTAGCTTCCGGCATTGCCGGTGACGATCGCGCCGGCATGGCCCATTTTTTTGCCCGGCGGCGAGGCGCGCCCGGCGATGAAGGCGACCACCGGCTTGTTCATCCCGGCGGCGTATTCCGCGGCTTTCTCTTCCATCGCGCCGCCGATCTCGCCGACCAGAACGACCGCTTGCGTCCGTTCGTCGGCGTCGAGCGCGGCCAATGCGTCGCGCGTCGTCGTGCCGATCATCGGGTCGCCGCCGATACCAATGAAAGCGGACTGCCCGATGCCGGCGCGGGTCAGATTGAGACAAACGAGCGTGCCGAGACTGCCGCTGCGCGAAATCACGCCGACGGCACCGGGACGGAACACGTTCGGATTATGCCCCGGCATGATGCCGACAAAGCCTTCGCCCGGGGTCACCAGGCCCGCCGTGTTCGGCCCGACGATCTGCGTGCCCGCCCGGCGCGCCGCGAGCAGCATCGCCATGACGTCCTGAGCGGGGATGTGTTCGGTGAGAACGACAAGGAGTTTTACCCCGGCGGCAATAGCCTCAAGCGCGGCGGCTTTAGCAAGCGCCGGCGGAATGAACATGACGGCTGCGTCATAGGGCGCTTTCGCCATCGCCTCGGCCGCTGAGGCAAAGACCGGCACGCCGATATGGGTCTCGCCGGCGCGCTTCGGATTGACGCCGGCGACGACGCGGGTGCCGCACTCGATCATCTTTTCGGTCCAGAACGTGCCTTGCTTGCCGGTGACGCCCGAAACCAGCACGCGATGCGCTTTTCGATGGATGATCATCGCGCAGCGTCCACCGCCGCCTGCACGGCATCTTCCATGAAGTCGTAGGGCTCGATGCCAAGGCGCTCGCGCACGAGCTTCACCGCCTCGTCCTCGCCCGTGCCGTGAATCGAAAAGAACACCGGGGTTTTCGGCTTGAGTTTTTCCCAGGCTTTGACCACGCCGTCGGCCATCACGTCGGTGCGGGCAAAGGCGCCGCAAAAATTGATCACCAGGCTTTTGACATTCGCTGCCGACAGCACGAGACCGAGCCCGGCTTCCGCCTTGGTATAGGCCTCGCCGCCGATCTCGAGAAAATTGACCGGGTTGCCGCCGCAATGGGCGATCACGTCCATCGTGGTCATGGTCAGGCCGGCGCCGTTGGCGAGCACGCCGACATTGCCGTTGAGCTCGATGAATTTAAGCCCGGCCTCGGCCCCGCGCCGCTCGAGCGCCGTAAGTTTTTCGGCCGCGCCGGCAGCAGCGAGATCGCGCTGCCGGAAAATCGCCGAATCGTCGAGTGTGAATTTGCAATCGAGCGCAACGACGCGCCCATCTGTCAACAGCGCCAGCGGATTGATCTCGATGAGCTCGGCGTCGCGCGCGCGGTAGACCGCGTAGAGCGCTTTCAAGATGGCGGCGATTTTCGGCTCGGCATCGCCGAGATCAAGCCCGGCGAGCATGGCGCGCGTGGCCTCGTCGCCGAATTCCTGGTCGATCTCGAGTCCGTGGCGGCGGACGGCATCCGGCCGCGCCGCAGCGACCTCCTCGATTTCCATGCCGCCTTCGGTGGAGAACAGAACCAAGGGCCGGCGGGCGGCGAAATCGGTGAGCACCGCGGCGTAGAATTCGCGCGCGATTTCGGCGCGTTCCTCGAGTAGGACTTTTTCGACCCGATAACCGTCGATCTCCATGCCGAGAATCGCTTGCGCCATCGCCGCGGCCTCGGCGGCGCTGTCCGCTTTTCGGATGCCGCCCGCCTTGCCGCGCTTGCCGGTCGGCACCTGCGCCTTGACCACGCATGGCCCGATCTCGCCGAATGCGGCTTTGGCCTCGTCCGCCGTGACGCAAAGCTTGCCGCGCGGCACCGCGATCGACGCCGGAGCCAGCACCTTCGCCTTGGCGACGTGCTCTTCGAAATTCATCACCACCCCCGCGTTCAGCGCCCGTATTTTTTCCAATGCGGGCCGAACAATTCCTCTTCGCCCGGTTTGTCCTCAGGAATCACCGTGACGAGGTGAGTGATGTTGAGGAAGTGCTTGTAGCTTAGATTTTCCGAGATGCTGTTTTTCTGCCACGAGCCGCAGCCCATGGAGAGCGTGAAGCCGAGACCGGAGTCGAAGCCGCCGCCGTTGCCGAATGTGTGGGCGAAGTTCACCAGCACCCGCACCACATCGAGGTCCTCGGCAAGTTCGCGGGCATGCGCCATGTCTTTGGTGTGGATGCCGCAGGAATGGCCCTTGCCCTGGTAGTCGAGCACGGCCGCAACCCGCGCCTTGGCGGCGGCAAAATCCTTGGCGCGATAGACGGTGAGCACGAGCGACAGCTTCTCGCCGGAGAACAGATGTTCCCTGCCTACGCCGGTGTCCTCGACCATGAAGAAGTCGGCGCGGGCGGCTTGTTCCGGCAAGCCGAAGGCAGGCGCCAGAATATCCGGACCGCGCGCGATCAGATGGCGATTGAGCTTGCCGTGATGCCACAGCGCCTGTTGCACCGCGGCCTTCTCCTGCGCCGTGCACAGATAGCCGCCGACCTCGGTAAGCGCCGCGATGGCCTTGTCGTAGATCGAATCGAGAATGATCACCGAATTCTCGGACGAGCATGAGGTCGAATTGTCGAAGATCTTCGAAGCGCGGATCTTGCGCGCCGCGTCGGCAAGATCGGCGGTCTCGTCGATGATGACCGGAACATTGCCGGCGCCGACACCGATTGCCGGCGTACCGCTCATGGCGGCGCGGCGGACATTATCCTGCGAGCCGGTGACGACGACGAGGTCGGCGGCCTTCATCAGCGCTTCGGTCAATTCCTTGGTGACCGGCGGCGGCAGCACTTGCACCAGATCGGCCGGCAGTCCGGCTTGCGCCAAGGCGCCGCGCATATAGTCCACGGTGCGCTTGGTGGTCTCGTAGCCGAGCGGCGACGGCGCGATGACGACGGCGTTGCGGGCCTTGATCGCCATCATCGCCTTGTTGACCGGCGTCGCGGCGGGATTGGTCGACGGCGTCAGCGCCGCGACGACGCCCATCGGCTTGGCGTATTTGACGATGCCTTTGGCTTTGTCTTCCTCGATGATGCCGACCGATTTGGCGCGCAGAAGATCGCGCAAGGTGCCGAACGTCTTGCGCTGGTTCTTGACGATCTTGTCGGGCACGTTGCCGAGCCCGGTATCGGCGACGGCAAGTGCGGCAAGTTCGCGCGCATGCTCGGGCTTATAGATCGACCACGCCAGCGCCCGAACCGCCTCGTCGGCGCGTTCCTGGCTGACGTCACGGAAGGCTTCGAAAGCGGCGCGCGCGCGCCGCATTACTTCATCAACGACCGGCTTATGGTGCGCATCCACCGGCGATTTCACTGCGACAGTCATCGTCGCCCCTTCACTGCGCAATCTGCTGCGCGCGCATATCCTCGCGGCGGATGCCCGCCACGCGCACCGGTTTCTTCATGGCGTCGCGGCGGAATGGCTCGCCGAGCTCCTGATTGAGGATGACTTCGATGAAGGTCGTGACGCGCTTTTTCTGCGCCTCGCAGGCGGTCCGCAACGCCTCGGTCAATTCGGCCGGCGTTCGCACGGCCACGCCCTTTAGTCCGCAGCCCTCCGCCACCTTGGCGTAGCTGAGATGCGGATCGAGCTCGGTGCCGACGAAATTATTGTCGAACCAGAGGATCGAATTGCGCTTCTCGGCGCCCCACTGATAGTTGCGGAACACGACCATGGTGATGCCCGGCCACTCCGGCCGGCCGATCGAGCTCATCTCGTTCATGGAGATTCCGAACGCGCCGTCGCCGGCAAAACCGACGCAAGGCGTTTCCGGATTGCCGATCTTGGCGCCGATGATCGACGGGAAGCCGTAACCACACGGCCCGAACAGGCCCGACGCCAGATATTTGCGCCCCTTTTCAAAGGTCGGATAGGCATTGCCGATGGCGCAATTGTTGCCGATGTCGCTCGAAATGATCGCGTCCTTCGGCAGCCCGGCCTGAATGGCGCGCCACGCCTGCCGCGCCGACATGCGGTCGGGATCGCGCTTGCGCGCGTCCTCGTTCCACGTCGTGCCGGGATCGTCGTCCTCATGATCCATGCTGGACAGCGTCTGCAGCCAACGCGACTTGGTGGTGTGGATCAATGCTTTGCGCTCGTCGCGGCCGTCGTTGCCGGCCGACGGCGATAGCTGCGCCAGAATGGCTTTGGCGACGAGCTTGGCGTCGCCGCAGATTCCGACAGTAACCGGTTTGGTGAGCCCAATGCGGTCGGCATTGATATCGACCTGGATCACCTTGGCGTTCTTCGGCCAGTAGTCGATGCCGTAACCGGGCAGGGTCGAAAACGGATTGAGCCTGGTGCCGAGCGCCAACACCACGTCGGCCTTGGCGATGAGCTCCATCGCCGCCTTCGAGCCGTTGTAGCCGAGCGGGCCGACGGCAAGCCGATGGCTGCCGGGGAAGCTGTCATTGTGCTGATAGTTGTTGCAGACCGGCGCATCGAGTTTTTCGGCAAGCGCCGCGCACTCGGGGATGGCGCCGGCAAGAACGACGCCCGCGCCCGACAGGATCACCGGGAATTTCGCCGCGGACAGGAGCTTCGCCGCCTCGGCGATCGCATGGGCGCCGCCGGCCGGACGCTCGAACTCGACGGCCGCCGGCAGGCTGATGTCGATGACCTGCGTCCAATAATCGCGCGGGATGTTGATCTGGGCCGGCGCCGACAGCCGCTTGGCCTTGGTGATGACGCGGTTCAAGACTTCCGCGGTTCGGAACGGGTCGCGCACTTCTTCCTGGTAGCAGACCATGTCGCGGAACAGCGCCATTTGCTCCACTTCCTGAAATCCGCCCTGACCGATCGTCCGGTTCGCCGCCTGCGGCGTCACCAATAGCATCGGCGTGTGATTCCAGTAAGCGGTCTTGATCGGGGTGACGAAATTGGTGATGCCCGGACCGTTCTGGGCGATCACCATCGCCATCTTGCCGGTCGTTCGCGTATAGCCGTCGCAGATCAGCCCGCCGTTACCTTCGTGCGCGACGTCCCAGAACGTGATGCCGGCCTGCGGAAACAGATCCGAGATCGGCATGAACGCCGAACCGATAATGCCGAAAGCGTGCTCGATGCCGTGCATCTGCAAGACTTTCACGAAAGCTTCTTCCGTCGTCATTTTCATCGTTCAATTCCTTTTTCGATCGTCGGCATCGACCGATGCCGGTTAAAGATGGGTCTTACGGCCGGTCCTGAAAAGTCTCCGCAAGTTCCACGGCGGCGGCGCGCAGCGCGGGAAGTTGCTCGTGCGCCATATGAACGTTCATGCGCGCTTCCGGCGCCTGAATCGCGATCGCGGCCAGCATCTCGCCGTTTCGCCCTATCACCGGCACCGCCACACAGACCACGCCGGCGAGATATTCTTCACGGTCGAACGAGACCTGCTCCTTGCGGATTTGCCGGAGCTCGGCCTCGAGCAGCGATTGCTCGGTGATGGTGCTATCGGTGAAGCGGCGCAATTCGAGGCTTTGCAGCAGGCGTTGGCGGCGCCGCGCCGGCAACAACGCCAAATACAGCTTGCCAATCGCGCTGCAATGCAACGGCACGCGCGATCCCGCGCCGAAATGCAAACGTAGCGGCCAATGCTCGGCTTCGACGCGGTCGAGATAGACGATTTCGCCGTTGAGAATAATTCCGATATTGCAGGTTTCGTTGACCTGGTGGGCGAGCCGCCGCAACAGCGTATGGCGGCCGGCGTCACGCATCGACGCGCGCATCGTTCCGAAAGCGAGGTCGGTGAGCCGCGACCCCACCGTCAGCCGCTTGCGTACCGGTTCACGTGCGAGATAACCGGAGCTGACCAGGCCGTCGACCAGGCGATAGGCAGTCGCCTTCGGCAGCGCCAGCTCCTCGATGACGCTGGCGACTTCGACCGCCACCGGCGAACGCGCGACGAGGTCGAGAATAGCGAAGGTGCGCGCGGTCGCTGTCGAAATCGCTTCGTTCTCACCGCCCGGCGCTGTGTCGTGCGGCGCCTCGCGGTGCAGAGCGTCGGTCATCGCATATGCTTTCATCGGTGCTCACCCGAAATGGCGACGGCCGCTGCGCGGCGCCGCATATTGTAAAGTTCGCGCAACAGCGGGTAGCTCAGCGCGAGAAGCGAACCGACCATCAGCGGGCCGCAGATCGGCCCGCGGAAGAACACGGTCCAGTCGCTGCCGCTGCTGATCATGCTGCGCATGAACGCGCTCTCGCCGACCGGTCCTAAAATCGCTCCGAGCACCATCGGCGAGATCGGATATTTGAATTTTTCGAACAAATAGCCGAGCACGCCGAATATCACGATCATCCAGACGTCGGACATGTCATTGCGGTTGGCGTAGGCGCCGACCAGACAAAACATCACGACGATCGCGGAGAGAACGCCCTGCGGGACGGTCAGGACTTTGACGACGACCCTGATCCAGAAAAAGCCGACGATGCACATGCCGATGACGCTGGCGAACATCGAGGCAAGGATGGTGTAGACCATCAGCGACGAGGCGGGATCCTCAAACAGCATAGGACCCGGTTGCACGCCGTGCAGCAGAAAGGCGGCCAGGATGACGGCCGTGGCGCCACTGCCGGGAAGGCCCAGCGTCAAGAGCGGAATCATGTGGCCCGCCACCGACGCGGTGGCGCCGATCTGCGGCGCGACGATACCCTCCGGGATTCCGGTCCCCAACAGGTGCCGCCGCCGCCCGTATTGCTTTTCGATGCCGTAGGAAATGAAGGAGGTGATCGTGGCGCCGGCGCCCGGCACGATGCCGAGTACGGTGCCGAGCACGGTGCTGCGCAAAATCGTCATTTTGACCGCGAGGAATTCCTTCACCGACGGGAACTGCGTGGCGACGTTGACTTTGGCGTCTTTCGGCTTGTCGAGATGCAGGCCTTGGCCGATCCGCGCCAGCACCTCGCCGAGGCCATACATGCCGACCAGAACCTCGACCAGCTGGACGCCGTCGCGCAGGATCGGAACGCCGAAGGTAAAGCGGTCGGTGCCGTAGATGCTGTCGATGCCGATGGTCGCCACCAGAAGGCCGACGCACAGGCTGATCAGCGAATTCACCAGCGATTTTCCGGCAAGCGCGACGACGGTGGTCAGGCCGAAAAACACCGCGGCGAAGTAATCCGGCGAATCGAATTTGAGCGCGGCCTCGCTCATCGGGCCGGCCAGCGCCACCATCACTGTCGACGATACGAGACCGGCGATGAGCGCGGCGAGAAGCGCCCAGCCTAGCGCCTTCGCTGGCTGGCCGCGTTGCGCCATGGTGTAGCCGTCCCACAGCATCGGCACGTCCATCGGCTCGCCGGGAATGCGGTAAAGAATGGCCGTAAAGCAGCCGCCATAGGTGCCGGAGAAATAAATCGCGGTGAGCAGGATGACCGCCGGCTCAATCGGCATCCGGTAGGTAAACGGCAGCGCCAGGATCACGCCCATCACCAGGCCCAGCCCCGGCATGATCGAGACCGCCATGCCGACCAACAGCCCGACAAACAGCATGAGCAGGTCGAACGGCTGAAAAACCTGGACGAAGCCGTGAGCAAGATTGACGATGACCACGACGCCTCCTAGTGCACGCCCATCGCGGCCATGAGCGCGTACGACAGGCGGTCGAATGGCGCGATCCCGACCGGAAGCGCCACATAGACCACGCGCATGAACATGAACATGAAGACGAACGCGATCGCCACGCTCAAGAGCGCGACATGCGCGAACTGCCGGTAATGGCCGAGATACATGAGAACGAAGGCGTAAACGATCGTCGCCAGAAAGAAGCCGAGCAACGGCAAGATATAGAGATAAACCAGCGTCGCCGCGACCGCGAGCCAGACCAACCACGGATAAATCTCCGGCGGCCGGACCAACGCCTCCATCTGATCGGCCTCGGCGTCGTGCTCGTCGGCTTTTCCGACCCGCAGCGCGCTTGCTACCGCGCCCCACAGCGCCGATCCCAGCATCAGGATTAGAATGAGCTTCGGCCACGCACCCGGCCCGATCCGCCCCGAGGATTGCTCAAACTCGAAGTTCGCGGCGGCGTGATAGAGAAACACGCCCACCGCGAGCACGACGAGATAAGGCAGCGTCGCCCGGCACCGATCGAGCAATGTGACGGCCTTGTCCGGGCTCACTTCGATCCCGTTTTCGTAGAGGCCAAGATGCCCTTGGCCTGGGCGAGCCATGAATCCATGAAGTCGCGCGCCTTATCCATCGGCACGTAGCTGTCCGGATCGGCATATTGCTGATCGAGATAGGCCTTGAATTCCGGAGTCTGCGCGACCTTCGCCAGCGCATCGGACAGGAGCTTGACCCGCGCCGGATCGGTACCCGCTTTGACCACGATCGAGCGGAATTGCGGCAGCGTGACGTCGTAGCCAAACTCCTTGGCGATCGGGACATTGGCAAATTGCGGAATGCTGAGGCGATGCGAATAGAAGAAGATCAGCGGACGAATCTTGCCGCCGTCGAAATAGCTGCGCACGTCGCCGGTTTGCTCATAGAGCACGTCGGCGTTGCCGCCGAGAATCGAGGTGTAGCGCAATTCCGGCTCGGCATAGGGAATCGGCTCGAACTTGAAACCCTGCTTGTCGAGATAGGACGTGGTGATGTCATCGGCGCTGCCGAAGCCGAGCACCGCGACCTTGAGCGTCTGCTGTTTCGCGGTGGCGGCGAGGTCTTGCCAGGTCTGCCATTTGCTCTGGGTGTTGACCCAGTAGCCGGATGGCTGCTGGATCATGATGGCGAGCGGAATGACCTGATCGGCGGTGAACCCCGGATGCGGCCCGGCCAAGAGCGAGTAGGTGTCGCCGATCAACACGGCGAGCGTGTAGCCGTCGGCCGGCGCGTTGAGAAGCTTGGTGATGCCGGTCTGTCCGGTGGCGCCCGGCACGTTGAGCACCGGCAGCGAGACGCCAAGGTCCTGCGACATGATTTTGCCGGCGGTCCGCGCCAACAGATCGGCGCCGCCGCCGGGTCCCCACGGCACGATGAAATTGATCGGATGGTCGGGGTATTTTTCCTGCGCCTGCGCAGAGCTGCCGGCGAGCGCGAGTCCAAGTGTGAGCGTCAGTGTGAGCGCGGCGAACCGCGCCATTTTTTTAGCGACCATCACGTTTCCTCCCTCTATCCCGAGCTTGTCGGCCGTTCGCGCGGCGGCAGTCATCCATCAGCGCGTCAGCACATTCGAACATATTCTCATTGATTGAGACGTACGGTTTTAAAAGGGAATAGCATAGTGCTAATCTTCCGACAACGAGGCCTGCAGCCGCAGCAACGCGGTCGGGCTTGTCGAAAGAAATTCGGTCAGCGCCAGCCCGCCGTTGCAAGAGGCAACGCGGGGGAAGTGCGGAACAACAAAAACAAAAATCGGCGGAATTCACAGGGAGGGAAAAATGTCGGCAATTTCCAGTCTTCAGCATCCCGCGGATCTTGCAGCGCAGGAAAATTTACTGGCGCGGCTCGATCGGATGCCGGTCAACAACAAGATACTTTTCCTCGTCGGCCTTCTCGGCGTGGTCTGGATCCTGGAGGCTTTCGACATCGGCATCATCGCTCCGGTCTTGTTCATTCTGAAAAACGAATGGCAGCTGTCGCCCAGCAATATGGGACTGATCGGCAGCGCCGGAACATTAGGGATCGTCATCGGCTTGCTTCCGGCGGGCCGGCTGGCCGACCGCTTCGGCAGAAAGTCGACGCTGGTCGCCGGAATTATAATTTTCAGCATCGTTACGTTCTCGGCGGCATTTGCGCAGAACGTGACTCAACTCGCGCTTTGCCGTTTTGTCGCCGGCCTCGGGCAGGGCGCGGTATTCCCAGTTCCCTATTTGCTACTCTCGGAATTCGTCAGCAAACAATGGCGCGGCACCGCCGTCGGCCTTGCCAATTCGCTGCTCGGCTTTTCCTACGGTCTCAACACGCTCGCCGGCGCGCTCATCGTCGGCCGCATGCCGGGCAGCGAGGCGTGGTGGGTCCTCCTGATGCTCGGCGGCCTGCCCATCCTCATCGTGCCGATCATCATCAAGTTTCTCCCGGAATCGCCGCGATTTCTCCTGAAGGTCGGCAAAGCCGACACCGTGCGTGCGTTTGTCGAAGATCTCGAGAATCGCAGTCATATACCGCACGACGAGAAGCTCATCGACGAAGGCTCGCTCAAGGTCCTCGAAGCAACCGCGCAGCGGCGCGTCTCGATCTTCGACCTGTTCCGTTATCCGTACGCGCAACGCTGCATCGTGGCCTATCTGGCGCTGCTGTCGCCGTTCATCGTGTTCTACGTGATCACAATCTACGGACCCTCGATCCTGCAACGCATGGGCGCGGGCAAGGAAGACGCGCTCTACTATACGTCGGCGCTGTTGTTCTGGACCGTCATCACCACCGCGATCGCGGGCGCGATCGGCGACAAGATCAGCCGGCGCTGGGGGCTCGTCATCATCATGACGGTAACGGCGGCCGCCACGATCGCGCTTGGTCAGCCGCTGTCGCAGGCCGGGACCATCGCGGCGGCGATCGTCGTCTGGGGCTTTGTCTATGCGGGATTCCCGCTGGCAAAGCTCTACATGGCCGAGCAATTTCCGACGCGGCTGCGCGGCACCGGATCGATGCTGGGCGAGAGCATCACGCGCTTTCTCGGCGGCGTCGTTCTGGTCTACTTGTTCCCGATCATGAGCGCCGCGATGGCTGCATCGACGCTCTATCTCATCCTCGGGGTGCTGACGGTGATCTGCATCCTGCCGATCTGGTTCGTCGGCTTGCAGACCTCGGGCGTCAGCGTCGAACAGACCGGCACCGATCTGTCGGCGCTCGCCAAGATGGGATCGTAGCGTTTACGGATCGAACCGGTCACGCCGGTTCGATCACGAACAGCGTGCGGCCGTATTCGACAAGCTCGGCGTTCTCGGCGCCGATCTGAACGATGCGGCCGTCGTGTTCGGCGGCAATCGTGGTGAAGAGCTTCATCACCTCGATTAGGCAAAGCGGATCGCCCTTGCGCACGCCGCTGCCGATTTCGACGAACGGCGCCGCGTCGGGCGATGGCGCGCGGTAG
>Ga0181523_10003221_pt1 | contig 15030 bp, 14 predicted proteins | sample PEATcosm2014_Bin_43_FD_119752 | JGI IMG/M metagenome (GOLD analysis project Ga0181523, IMG submission 119752) | Peatland microbial communities from MTU Mesocosm Facility, Houghton, MI, USA - PEATcosm2014_Bin05_30_metaG | ecosystem: Environmental > Terrestrial > Soil > Wetlands > Peat | place...
CCACGACATCATTCAGGGATTGGCCGGCACGCCCGTCGCGCTCGCCATTCTCCCGTTCGGCACCGCCAACGCCCTCGCCCACGACCTCCGAATCCCGCTTCGCCCCAGTGCCGCGGCTGAAGCCGCCGTTGATGGCAAGAGCAAGATCCGTCGCATCCCGCTTGGCCGAATTGAGTATGAGGATTTCAAGGGCAAGCCCTCAGCGCGCTACTTCACCGTGGCTGCCGGAATCGGCGTGGACGCGCATCTGTTCTACAAATTGACGGCGGAGCTCAAGAATCGTTCAGGCATGACGGCTTACTACCTCAAAGCCTGGCAGTTGTGGGCCACGCATCGCATGCGCCGCTTCGAGGTCGAGTATTCGAACGGCAGTGGTCTCCGCCAGCGCGCCTTGCTGACGGAACTTATGGCTGTGCGAATCCGCTTCTTCGGAAACATCCTGCGCGGGTTTGTGCCCGGAGCGTCGCTCGACTGCAACCATCTCCGCGCCGTCATGTGCCGCACTGCCAGCCGCAATGCTTATCTGCAGTATGTAGCTGGAGCGCTCCTCGGCCACCGATGGAGCATTGACGGCATCGATCTGGTCAGCTGCTCGGAGGTCGTTTGCCAGTTACCGAAAAAAGGCGAGGCGGATGGTTACGATGTTCATAAAACCGATGTTCGTAAAGACGATCGCGTTTACGTCGAGGCCGACGGCGAACTCCTCGGTCGTCTCCCCGCCCGCATGACGGTGGTCCCCGATGCGCTGTCTCTGGTCGTACCCGCCTTGAGAGCGCTGTAGAGACGGAGCTTGTTCTGTCTCGCGTTGCACGCCGGTGAGAGCCGGGTGTCCTCACCCGGCCAGTTCACAGTTGGAAGGGCGAGGACGCCCGTCGCTCCACCCTCCTTTATCTTCTTGCTCGGCCACCTGTGTTATAAATCGCAAATGCCCAGCGCTCGCCAAGGGACCATTCGCCTGTTTCGTCTGGCAGGCATTGATGTGTTCCTGCATTGGTCGTGGTTTCTGGTGGCAGCGTACGAAGTCCAGCTCCGAAAGGGGCGATATTCATCCATCACCTGGAACATAATTGAGTATCTCGCCCTGTTTCTGATCGTGACGCTTCATGAGTTCGGCCATTCGCTGGCCTGCCGCCAGGTGGGGGGACAGGCGAACCAGATCGTGCTCTGGCCCCTAGGAGGCGTGGCCTATGTGGATCCGCCGCCGCGGCCCGGTGCCACCCTCTGGAGCATCGCCGCCGGTCCTCTGGTGAATGTGGCGCTGGCGCCAATCATCATGGGCGTCGGGCGCATGTGCTTTTTGCTGGGTTGGTACACGGCCGTCCCCGACTTGCGGACGTTGATTAACTCTGTCTTTTATATCGATGTCGTGCTGCTGGTCTTCAACATTCTGCCCATTTATCCTCTGGATGGCGGCCAGATCCTTCGGTCGCTGCTATGGTTTGCGTTGGGACGCGCCCGGAGTCTGATGGTAGCCACGATCCTCGGTTTCGTCGGCATCGTCGGATTCATCGGTCTCGCCTTCTGGGCGCACTCTGTTTGGTTCGGGGCGATCGCCGTCTTCATGCTATTGAATTGCTGGGGCGGACTGCGACACGCCCAGGCGCTGTTACGTTTCGCCAAGTTGCCCCGTCGGGACGGGTTTGCTTGCCCGGCCTGCAAGGCCAAGCCGCCGATCGGCGACCTCTGGAAGTGCGGGAAGTGTGGGAAGGCATTCGATATTTTCCAGACGCAGGCCATCTGCCCCAACTGTGCGACCCACTTCGCAGTGACGAAGTGTTTGGACTGCGGCGCCGTGCGTCCAATCAGCGAGTGGATCCCGTCCGTGATCAGCGCGAGTTCGAGGTTTGCAGACCAGGTCAGAGGTTAGAGGTAAGATTGCAGAGGTGAGAGGCCAGATAGCGGGGATAATATCGCTCCTCAACTCTGCAATCTGACTTCTAACCTCTAACTTCCTTGGAACCGGTCACTCACTTCCTATTCGGCGCCGCCATGGGCCGCGCCGGACTCAATCGCAAAACCGCGCTGGCCACCGCCACGTTAACCCTGGGTGCCGAAGCCGCCGACCTCGATGTCTTCAGCCGCTTCGGCGGTTCTGCGTTCGGCTTAAACCATCATCGCGGATTCACTCACTCTTTCCTTGGTGTACCGCTGGTAGCCGCAGCGGTCGTCGGATTCGTCTATCTTCTTTGGCGCTTGCGCGGCCGCAGGATCCGAAATCCGAATCTTCCCCCGCGCTGGGGATTGCTCTTCGCCTACGCCTGCCTCGCCGGCCTCAGCCACATTCTGCTCGACTTCACCAATAACTACGGAGTGCGCCCTTTCTGGCCGTTCTCGGAGCGCTGGTATTCCTGGGACATCGTCTTCATCGTCGAGCCCGTTTTTCTGGTCGTTCTCACGCTCGGCTTGATTCTGCCCGCTTTGTTTTCGCTCATCAACGAAGAGATCGGTGTCCGCGACAAAAACGCCGCGCCAAAGGGAAGGCTGGCCGCGGCTCTCGCGTTGCTCGCCGTCTTCGCCTGCTGGGGACTGCGCGACTACGAGCATCGCCGCGCCGTGGCCGCGCTCCAGTCGCGCAGTTACCAGGGAGCCGATGCGATTCGGGTCTCCGCCTATCCGTACTGGGTCAATCCGTTCCGCTGGTACGGAGTGGTTGAAGCGCCCGCTTTCTTCGCTACTATGGATGTCGATTCGGTGACGCCAGAGGTCGATCCGCAAGCCCAAATTCAGATTCACTACAAGCCGGAAGAAACGCCCGTCACGCTAGCCGCCAAGAAAACTTACCTCGGCCGCGTGTACCTGAGTTGGGCGCAGTATCCCCTGACCGAAACCGAGCAACTCCAGAACGATCCCGGCGCGAGCGCTCGCGCCGCCTACGTAGTCCGCTTCCGCGACCTCCGCTACGACTATCCCGGAAGAAACGCCCGCGCCGCGCTCGGAGCGGCGGTGTTGCTGACTCGTGACCTGCAGGTGGTGGACGAGCGCTTCGGAATAGGGAGCGCGGCTACGAACGCTCCTTGACGGCGATCCAAGCAGTTCGCGCAAGAGGACGAGAGCAAATCGAGCGGAAGAAATCATGAGCAGACAAGACGGGTGCGCTCCTGACTTGACCGACTGCATCCGCTCGCGCAACAATCCTAATTGACTCTTAGCGAGGTGGATGATGCTGGCCTATCTGTTCATCATTTTTGCCGTGCTGTCGCGGATGCCGTTCATGCCGCATCCCTGGAACTTCACTCCGGTAGCGGCTGCGCTGCTCTATTTTGGCGCGCGCGGTTTCCGACGTCAGCTTTGGGTGCCCTTGGTCCTGCTCGCCGCCTCCGATGTCGTCCTCACAAAGTTCGTGTACGCCTATCCGTTCTCCTGGGACCATTTCGTGACCTGGGCATGGTATGCGGCGATCTTGTGGCTCGGCAGCCAACTGCGTGAAACCAGCAACTGGCTGCGGATCTGTGGCGCCGCGCTGGCCAGTTCCGTCTCATTCTTCGTGGTCAGTAATTTTGCCGTCTGGGCCTGCTGGAATATGTATCCCAAGACCCTGTCAGGATTGATGACCTGCTACGCTGCCGGCCTGCCGTTCTTCCGCCGCGGACTCGCCGGCGACATGCTCTTCACCGCAGTCCTGTTCGGCTTGCCCGCACTCGCCACCGTAGTCGCCCGCTCCATCCACAAGCCGCAAGGAGCCGCAACCGCCTAGTGACTGCTTGTTGAGTATCATTGGGATTGTCATTCCCGACCCTGAGCTAAGCCGAAGGGGAGGGATCTGCAGTTTGCCGGCGATCTAGGTTGCGTTTTGCCCTGCGCCAGATCAGCCACGCCACTACGATCACTCCCACCCCGACCAAAATCCCCACAAAGTGGTGAGCGAAAAGATTTCCCGTCAGCGTCACGACCTGCGGACCAAACCACAGCGTCAGCAGTGCCTCAATCATGAAGCGCACAAACCGTCCGGCAAAAATCGCCAGCAGAAAATGCCCGAAGTTCATCTCAAACGCCGCCGCGGCCAGCACCACAATCTTGAAGGGAGTGGGCGGCGGCAACATCGCGGGAAACATCAGCGCCCAGAATTCATGTCGATCGAACGATTCGTGAATCTTCTCGAACCGCGCCGGCGAGAGCCGTTTGCGCAACAGAACCTCGCCACCCGTGTACCCGATGACGTAGAGAACGATACTGCCCAGCGCCGATCCGGCCGAAGCCAGCAGCACGTACATCAGGAATCGTGAGCGGTCGCTGTAAACATAGCCTACGAAAATCGCATCCAGCGGCATGCCCAGGAACGAGCCGTCTACTGCTGCAAACGCAAGCATTCCCCACGGCCCCAGAGGCAAGAGAATGTGCTTGATCCAATCGCTGTAGGCGTGGACAAAATGTTTGATCCTGTTCAAGTACGTAAGTTTACGCGAGAAGCGAAGGCGGTCGCTGCTCGTTAGTCGTTAGCGAACCGCCCCAGTTCGTATCCCCAGCTCGCCGAAGAGATTTTGCCAACGACTAATGACTAACGACTAACGACCGTCATGCCTCGTCTTGCCCGCAATCAACTCCAGCGCATGCGGCAACATATCCATAACAGCCTCCAGCGACTCGACAGCACCCGCCGGACTGCCCGGCAAATTCAGAATCAGGCTCGTCCCGCGCACGCCGCATACCGCGCGGCTCAGCGCCGCGAAGCGTGTCTTCCGCGCTCCCTGCAGTCGCATCTGCTCCGCGATTCCTTCCACCAGGCGATCGCACACCGCACTCGTAGCTTCCGGCGTCACGTCCCGCGGAGCAATCCCCGTCCCGCCCGTGGTTACTACCAGCCGGGCCGACCGGCACAGCTCAATCAGTTTTTCCTGGATCGCGGCGCGCTCATCGACTACCACGCCGCGCGCCGCCACTTGAAAGTTGCCCCGCCTCAGCGCCTCCGCGACGGCCGGACCGGAGAGATCCACCTTTTCGCCGCGCGCACACGAATCGCTGACTGTCAGCACCGCCGCCGTCGTTTTATCGGGTATCGAGCCATCACGCGGCGAGGAATCAAGTGTCGAGGAGGACATCTTCACCCTCGGCCGCCGCGTCCCGCTGCGCTTCGTCCAGCAGCCTCAATCCTTCCATCAGCAGCCCTTGCGTATTCAGCGTCGTCGTTTCGAGCGCCGATTTTCCTTTGAAGTCAATCTGGAAATTTCCGTCCGTCCAGCGCAGCACTTTGAAAACCGCTTCGTCCCCGGTAATCGGACCATACACCGCGTGCTTGGCCTGACCCTGGCTGAAATAGATCTCGCACTTGTCGTTACCGTTGGTCATCGTTAGCAGGCAACTCTTGCGCCCCATCTCCAGCGATTGCACCAGGTCGATCACATTCATCTGCGAGAGGCTGCCGCGCAAAACGCCATCCGTCGACGCCGCTTTGCTCATTTTCTCCAGCGCGATCCGGTCCACCACACGTTTGATTTTGTGCGTGGCGTCTTTGAGGAAGAAAGGTTTTTCCAGATAGTCTTCAATTGGGTCCTGCACCGACAATCGTTCGCTGATATCGGCTTTGCTGGCCATCAGGATCACTGCGATCCCCGCCGTGGCCGGCCTGCTCTTCAATTTTTCCAGTAACTGACGCCCATCCATGCCCGGCATTCGGTAGTCGCTGATCAGCACATCCGGCAACTCGTCGACGGCCTTCAACAGCGCATCGGCCGCGTCGTTCGCGACCGTGACCTCGCCCAGCGTGGAAAGCGCCTGCTGCAGCATCCCCAGCACCATCGGGTTGTCGTCCACCAGCAGAATTTTGACGTTCGTCGCCATAGATCAAAAGACGATTAAAAATAAGAAAGCTAACTATTTCCTTCTCGCGCTTCGACGGTAGTCGCCGCTCTCGCCCCCCGACTTCCGCTCCAGCATCACTTCCCGGATCTCGATGCCCTTGTCGAGCGCCTTGCACATGTCGTATACAGTCAGCGCCGCCACGCTGGCTGCAACCAGCGCTTCCATCTCCACGCCAGTTTCGGCCGTTGTCTTTACTTTTGTTGCGATAGAAACGCCATTCTCGCACACGCGTAGGGTCACAGCAATGTGCGACAACGCCACTGGATGGCACATCGGAATCAGTTCCGCCGTCCGTTTCGCGGCCATGATTCCCGCCGTCCGCGCCACTTCCAGCGGATCGCCCTTCAGATTCTTCGGCAGCGCCCGCAACACCTCGGGCGTCATCGCGACGAAAGCGCTAGCCTCCGCTTCGCGCGCCGTCCGCACCTTTGAAGACACATCCACCATGCGGGCCTGTCCGCGAGAGTCGTAGTGCGAAAGTTTCTTAGCCATCACTAACAGGTTATCGCAGGGTGCCCCACTCATCGCGTTTTTTGCGATGAGTGGTCCTCACCGCATCAGCAAAGGCACCCATTCTCCCGCCTCAATCCGCTCCCGATCCGGAGGAATCACGACATAGCAGTTAGCCCGCGCCAGCGCGGCGATGTCGCCCGACCCCTGCCAACGCACCAACTCCACTTCCGCATTCTCGAACTCTCCGGATAGGACCGCCGGAAGAAATCTCTTCAATCCTGTTTTAGTTTGTATCTCAGATTTCAGCCTCGCCTTCAGAAAGATCAACGGCTGCGGCTTCATTCCCGAAAGCGCCTCAATCATCGGCCGGGCAAACAGTTCGAATGTCACCATGGTCGATACCGGATTGCCCGGCAAGCCAAAGAAGTATTTCTTGTGTGGCGCGGGCGCCCCCGCCCGCGTTTTGGCAGCGGACTCATCGTCCGCGCGGGCAAGCGCGCCCGCGCCACACGAACCGAATACCACCGGACGCCCCGGCTGAATTTCCGCTCCCGTGAAATAAAACGCCGTCTGCAACTCCCTGAGCACCTGCTCCACCAGATCGTACTTCCCCATGGAGACGCCGCCCGCCAGCAACAGAAGATCGCAATCCAATCCTTCTTCAATCAAAGATCTCAGCCGCCCGCGTTCATCGGGAGCAATCGCCAGCTGCACCCCCTCTCCCCCCGCATTCTGAACTTGCGCTGCCAGTGAATACGAATTCGAATTCCGGATCTGCGCCGGCCCCGGCGCCGCGTCAATCTCCACCAGTTCGTCGCCGGTTGAAATCACCGCCACGCGCGGCTTCCGGAAAACCTGCACCCGGCTCTTTCCGGCCGAAGCCGCAATGGCGATGCCCGAATGATCCAGCCGTCGTCCGCGGTCCAGCAGCAGTTGGCCCGCAAGCGCTTCCGCGCCCCGCGGCACAAAATTCTCGCCTGCGCGGACGCTGCGCCGCACTTCCACGGAACGATTTGTCAATGACGTGTGTTCGATCATGACCACCGCGTCCGTCCCCGCCGGCAGCGGGGCCCCCGTCATGATCCCCACCGCTTGCCCGCGTCCCACCGTGCAAAACCCAGGCTCAGGCCAGTCGCCAGCCTTCACCTCGCCCACCACCTCAAGCCGTGCCGGAATCTCTGCCAGGTCCGCCGCCCGCACCGCATATCCATCGCGGGTAGCCCGGGCAAAAGGAGGAAAGTCACGGTCCGCTATTATCCCCTCGGCCAGTACCCGACCTGCACCAGCCAGCAGATCGACCGTCTCGACTTCTCCCGGAGACACGTCTGCCGCCTGCTGCTCAACCAGTCGCCGAGCCTCTTCAAAGCTCACCACCTGAGACGCAGGAGCCGTAAAGGAAGAGTGATGGGAAAAAGACATGCAGGAATGATACGCCGCCGAATTCTGCTGGGAAAACTGGCTACTGGAAACTCGGTACTGTCTTACCCCGCCAGCTCCTGCCCCAGCACCGTGGCATTGCTGGCGAAGTAAAGGCCGGTTTCCAGGTCCACCAGGCCCGAACGGACAATTTTCGCGATCTCGCCGTCGAAGTGCTGCATGCCTTCGCCTTCGCTGGCCTTGATCGCATCCAGCAGGGTGCGGCCCGGACGCTCGCCTTGTTCGACGCAGTCGCGAGTGCGCGGATTGGATTTCAAAATCTCGACCACGGCGATGCGGTCACCGCCATCGTTGCGCGGGATCAGCCTCTGCGCAATGATGTAGCGGAAAGTTTTGGCGAGGCGTTCCCGCACCGCTTGCTGTTCGGATATGAGAAACGCGCCGACAATGCGCTCCACCGTCTTCGAGGCGTCGACAGTGTTCATGCTGGAGAGAACGAGGTGCCCGTTTTCCGCGGCTTCGAGAAGAATCTCGAGCGTCTCCCGGTCGCGGATCTCGCCGACCATGATCACACGCGGCGCCTGGCGCAGCGCCGCCCGCAGGGCCATCGCGAAATTCGGCGCGTCGCTGTGCAACTCGCGCTGGTGCACCGTCGATTTCTTGTGCTTATGCAGAAACTCAATCGGATCTTCCACTGTCAGAATGTGGTAACAGTGCTGGTTGTTGATGCAGTCAATGAACGCGGCCAGCGTCGAAGACTTGCCCGATCCGGTTCCGCCGGTTACCAGAATGATCCCATTACGGATCTTCGCAGCCTCTTCCAATTGCACGGGCAGACGTAGCGAACTGATCGTTGGAATGGCAGTGGGGATAACGCGCATCACAATCGCGCAACTTCCGCGCTGAATAAAGACGTTGACGCGGAAGCGCGCCATTCCCGGTAATCCGTAGGAAATATCGCACGAACCTTGCTCGCGAAGCGTGTTGATGGCCTGCTTATTGGTGCCGATCAGATCGGCCGCGATGCGGCGCGTGTCATCCGCCGACAGGGTGCCGCTGCCGGGGATTTCGACGGCCGTGAGTTGTCCGTGGATCTCGACCTGAGGCGGCCGGCCCGGCGAAAAGATCAGATCGCTAACTTTCTCGGAAGCGCGTAGCATCCCGGCCAGCAGCACCGGCGTCGGGATCGAGTCCGTCCCGCTGATGCCCTCGAAGGCAATCGCAATCGGGGAATTCCCCGGAGCAGCCATGACAATCCACTCCCAGTTTTTGAGGTTTGACGCCACAGGGGAGAACCAACGTGCAGCGGAGACCTATGGCTTGAATGTAGCGCGGATGTGCGAAACAGCGAAGGACAACTAGGTCAACGACCTCAGTAACCGAGAAACAGTTCTCAGTTCTCAGTTCCCGAGTTCTCAGTTCTCAGAAAAACCGCGTGCATTCTTACCTGAGAACTGAGAGCCGAGAGCTGAGAACCGACTTTTCAGTCTTTTCAGTCTTTCTTTGCCGGTTTCTTTTTTCCGTACCCGGTTTCCACGGTGGCGCCGATGCTGGCCAGCATGTCTTTGGCGGGCTGGGCAAGCTTTCCGTCGGGTTCGAGTTCGAGATATTTTTGAAAGGCCTCGGCGGTACCTGCAGGCGCGATCATTTTGTCGCCCTTGAGCGTGGCCTTGCCAATCAAGTTCACGCCTTTCCAGTAGTACGCGGCGGCTTTGGTAGGGTCGGCGGCAATCACTTTATCGAAGGCGGCGATGGCGTCATCCACTCTGCCTGCATTGGTGAGAACGGCGCCCACGTTGAACAGGTATCCCGCCGCGTTCTTAGGATCCAGTTGGACCGCCTTAGTATAGTTGGCCACCGCGTCATCGACCTTGTTGGACTTGGCATAAACATCGGCAAGGTTGTTGTAATAAGCAGCCACCTTCGCAGAGTTGTCTGCTTCCTTCTGGGCCGCCTCAGAGGCGGTGCGCAGGTCGATGGCTTTCTGGTAATCCTCAGCAGCCATCTCGTAGCGCTTCTGTTTTTCTGCCGGATCGGTCTGCTTGGGCGCCGACAAGCGGTAGGCATCGGCGAGTTTGAACCAGATAAGATCGCGGGTGGCATCGATCTGGTTGGCTGCAGTCAAGGTGGCGATTGCCGTCTCGTAGTCGCCGGCATCGGATGCCACCTTGGCGGCATTGAGTTTCTCGTTGAGCGAGCCGACGGTTTTATTTTCCGCTGCGGCTTTGGCGGCTGCCTCTTCTTTAGCCTTAATTTGTTCGGGAGTCATTCCCTGAGCCGCCGCTTGGGTCGCCTTTTCTTTCTTCAGGTCAACGTCCTGGTCCGTTTCCTCCAGACTCACCGGGACGCCGTTGAGGTGAAAGAGTTCCTGACCGTCTTTTCTGAGAAAGATGTTGTATTTCCCTGGCACTATGCCCAGGGAGAAGTATTCGCCCTTGTTGTTGGTTTTCAGGGTGTACTTGTGGCCGGTTTCGGGCGAAACCCAGTCGACTTCAGCTCCCGCGATTGGTTTGCCATCGGCATCCCTGCAAACTCCCTTTACGCTGCCTGTGGTTTGCGCAACCGCGAGCGGGGCCGACAACCCCACGGCAAGAACGAGCAACAGGGACAGGATGAAATATTTCCTCATAAGTTGGCCTCCCGGCACAGCATCTTAATTTGCCGCATCTCCATTCCAGGACCGTATTCTTATCACCGTCCATGATTCTAGGACCGTGCATGAATCGGCGCTAGTTCGCTCGGGCGGCGGTTTCCGCGTACGAAAGCGGATCTTCCGCGCCCGCTTCGCGAAACGCGCGCAGGCGGAGCACACAACTGTCGCAGACGCCGCAGGCGCGATCTTCGCGCTGATAGCATGACCACGTTAAATCGAACGGGGCATTCAGTTCAAGGCCAAGCGTCACAATCTCGCGTTTGCGCATCGCAATCAGCGGTGTGACCACCCGGATGGCTCCTTCCTTGGTGCCCGTTTTCACCACCTCGTTGAACGCCCGATAATACTCCGGCCGGCAATCGGGATAGCCCGAACTGTCGGGTTCCACCGCTCCGATATAAACCTTATCGGCTCCCAACACTTCCGCCCAACTGACGGCAACGGCGAGAAAATGCGCGTTGCGGAACGGGACATACGTTACCGGGACCCCGCCCCCTAGCGTTTGTGCGACGGCCATGCTCGGAACGGCAATGTTGGGATCGGTGAGAGCGGATCCGCCGATTGCGCGCAGAGCTTCGTTGCGCACCAGCAGCCGGTCACGAATTTCAAGCCGGTCGCAGATGCTTTCGAACGAGCGCCGTTCGCGCTCTTCGGTGCGCTGCCCGTAGCTGACGTGAACGGCAGCCGCCTGGTGGTCGCGCGCCGCCAGCGTCGCACAAACGCAGGAATCCATGCCGCCGCTGAGAAGTACGACGGCGCGGCTTCGGTTGCCGGCTGCGTTCGATGTTGAGTTTGATACCATAACCTGCTTACCAGGCGTCGCGACCACTTGTCCGATTCTATGCCAGGTGGCGCCGGTTTATGGATGGCGGGGGAGAATCCAGGCGGAGAAAACCATCTGGACGGTTTGCAATAAACACCTGCGTTAAGAGATGGATCGGCTCACTCTGAGTATCAAACGCATCGTTGGTCGTACATCCGGTTTGCTGTTGTTGACCGTCCTCGCCCTTCTGATTCATGGCTATCATCCTTATGCGGAAGACGCGGAGATTTACCTTCCGGGCGTCCTGAAGCTCCTGAATCCCAGCTTGTTTCCCGACAACGCGGAATTTTTTGGCGAGCATGCCGGGCATACGCTGTATCCCAATCTGATTGCTTTTTCAGTTCGGGCCATACATCTGCCGTTGCCGTGGGCTGCTCTCCTGTGGCATCTGCTCTCTATTTTCTTCTTGCTGGCGGCGAGCTGGCGGCTGGCCTCGGCCTTCTTCGAAGGACAGAGCGCGGAACAAGAAAGCGCACGTTGGGCGGCCGTCGTTTTGATGGCGGCCATGCTGACCCTGCCCATTGCCGGAACGTGGCTTTATATTCTGGACCAGTTTTTGAATCCGCGAAACCTGGCGGCGTTTGCGGCGCTGTTTGCGGTGGCGGAAGTGTTGCACCGGAAATACTGGCGCGCTTCGTTGTGGCTGCTGTTTGCCACGGTCATGCACCCATTCATGGCAAGCTTTGCGATTCTATTCTGCGGATGGCTCATCTTGCTCGATCGGTATCGTCCGCCAGCTTTAGGGTTTGTCGGTGGAGAGCCGGACGTCCCCGCCCGGCCTTCCGTAAGCCCAGCCGCCGCGCTTCCCTTCGGCATTACCTTCGAGTCTCCGCCGCCTGCGTATCACCAGGTTGCGCTGCGGCAGCGTTCCCACTTCGTTCTGCGCTGGGAGTGGTACGAGTGGCTGGGTGTGGTCGGGCCGGTTCTGTTGTTCTGGTGGCTAGGAGGTTTTGCGCGCCGGCGCGATATGAAGAACCTGGAACTGGTATCGCGGGCGATGGTGCCGTTCATCGTAGTGGCATCGGTGGCTGCGATTGGGCTCGGAATTCCCGCCCGCTTCGAGGCGCTGACGCGGCTCCAGCCCATGCGCTGCCTGGCATTGTGCTACATGGTGCTGGTGGTGGCGGGTGGTGGATTGCTGGGGCGGTACGTCCTGCAGCGTCAAACGTGGCGCTGGCTGGCGTTGTTCGTCCCGCTCAGTCTCGGAATGTATTTTGCGCAGCGGCAAGTGTTTCCCGCAAGCCAGCATATCGAGTGGCCGTGGGCGCAGCCGCGCAACCCGTGGGCGCAGGCGTTCGGGTGGATTCGCACGAATACTCCGGTGGATGCGTTGTTTGCGCTCGATCCCCGGCACATGGAGCTGCCGGGTGAGGACGAAAATGGATTTCGCGCTCGCGCCGAACGCAGTATGCTGGCCGACCTGGTCAAGGACAAGGGAGCCGCTTCGATGTTTCCGCCGCTTTCGGTGAAGTGGGCCGAACAGATCGCAGACCAGAAGAATTTCGAGCACTTCGGCAAGGAGGATTTCGAGCGGCTGCGAAATAAGTACGGCGTCAGCTGGGTCGTAGTGCAGCAGGCGGATCCGGTGGAACTGGAATGCCCTTATGAGAATTCGGCGGTACGAGTGTGCCGCCTGGACTGAAATAGTTCTCAGTTCTCAGTTCTCAGTTCTCAGTTCTCAGTTCCCGGTTCTCAGTTCTCAGTGCAAGCGTGGCCGGTGGGGTTAGCTGAGAACTGGGAACTGAGAACTCCCACGCGCGTGTGTTAGCCTTACTAGCGTAAACGCATGGCGGCTCCGATTGTAACCCCCATAACTCGGCTGCTCTTTCCCTACGAGAAATGGTCGACCCAACTGCCCAGCCTGCGGCGTCAGTTCCGCGAATCCCATCCCTACCCGCATGTGCACCTCAAGGAATTCTTGGACCCGGACGTGGCCGGTGAAATGGCCGACGAATTTCCCGGTATGGCGACCGACGCCTGGACGCGTTACAAACATCCGAACGAGAACAAAGTTGGGCTCGCAAAACGATCGCTCTTTCCCCCGCTGCTGGGCGAGGTAGTGGACGAACTGAATTCGGAGGCATTCGTGCATTGGCTTTCGCAGCTTACGGGGATTCCCGATTTATTGCCCGACGAGATGCTGGAGGGCGGTGGCCTGCACCAGTCGGGCACGGGCGGGTTCCTGAACGTGCACACGGATTTCAGCAACCATCACTACCACAAGCATTGGCGGCGGCGGGTCAATCTGATTCTCTATCTCAATCCTGGCTGGCGCGAGCAATGGGGCGGGGCGCTCGAACTGTGGGATCGGGAAATGCGCCGCTGCGTGGTGAAAATACCGCCGCTTTTCAACGAAGCGTTGATTTTCCGCACGGATGAAATTTCATACCACGGATTCCCCGACCCATTGCGCTGTCCTGAGGGCGAATCTCGCAAGAGCCTGGCCCTGTATTACTACACCGCCGAGGTGAGCGTTGAGGTCAAAACCCGTTCCACAAACTATCGTCCGCGGCCGGAAGACGGGGCGCTGAAGTCGGGCATGATCTGGTTGGATAAGCAGGCCGTGGATCTCTATTCGCGGGCCAAGGCGCGCTTTGGTTTCTCCGATGCCTGGGCCAGCAAAATTCTCGGCTTCCTGTCGCGCAAGCGCTGATTTCCGGACCACTTTCTCATCGCCGCTGTGACGCGGTCGGCACTCCCCCCTCGTAGTAGGGCTCAGAACCCGCCTCAAGAGTCTTCCCCTTTTCGCTGAAAATGGGATTGTGCAGGATTCCGGCGCGCTCGAGCGCGAACTGCATTGTGGTTTGCAGAACTTCGAGACCGTATCGAACGCTGCGCCGAAAATTAATGGAAGAGGCTTCTTTAAAGTATTTTGTCGGGCAGGAAACTTCGCCGATGCGGAAGCCGAAGTAGACGCATTGGGCAAGCATCTGGTTATCGAAAACGAAATCGTCGCTGTTTTCGCGCAGCGGCAGGCGGGTCAGCACCTCTCGGCTGAAGGCGCGATAGCCGGTGTGATACTCGGACAACTTGACGCGCAGGAACAGATTTTCAAACGCAGTCAGCAGGCGGTTGGCAACGTATTTGTAAAGCGGCATGCCTCCGCGCAGGGCCGTGCCGCCGATAATGCGCGATCCGAGAACGACGTCGTAAATGCCATAAGCGACCATGCTCGCCATAGCCGTTACCAGCAGCGGTGTGTACTGATAATCGGGATGGACCATGATGACGACGTCGGCGCCGGCCGCCAGAGCCTCGCGATAGCAGGTCTGCTGATTGCGTCCGTATCCGTAGTTGCGGTTGTGGACGAAGGACTGCAAGCCGAGCGCATGCGCGATTTCGACCGTTCGATCGGAGCTGTGATCGTCGACCAGAATGCGGATATCGACCAGGTCGGGCAATTCGCGAACCGTCGCTTCCAGCGTCTTTTCCGCGTTGTACGCGGGAAACACCACGGCTATGTGTTTGCCGTTGATCATGCCAGAATTTCCTCGAATGGACTGCTTGAATCATAACCGGAAACGCGGACTACTGTAAGCTGCCTTGTGTGGGGACAGGCCGACCTCGCGAGACTGCCTCGGCGTTCGCTCCCTTGAAATATCGTTGGCCGATGAGCGAGACTGAAACCATGCCTCCTCGTACTCTGTTCGAGAAAGTCTGGGACGCGCACGTGGTCGCTGCGCCCGAAGGGCAGTCGGCGCTGCTCTATATCGATCTGCATCTGGTGCATGAAGTGACGTCGCCGCAGGCCTTTGACGGGCTGCGCGCGAATGGAAGGCGCGTGCGCCAGCCTCTGCGCACAGTGGCCACCGTCGATCACAACATTCCGACGACTCCGCGTGGCCTGCCAATCACCGACCCGATTGCAGCCAAACAGATTGAAGCGCTGCAAAAAAATTGCCGCGACTTCGGCGTTCCGTTGTTCGAC
>Ga0181523_10003223_pt1 | contig 15025 bp, 10 predicted proteins | sample PEATcosm2014_Bin_43_FD_119752 | JGI IMG/M metagenome (GOLD analysis project Ga0181523, IMG submission 119752) | Peatland microbial communities from MTU Mesocosm Facility, Houghton, MI, USA - PEATcosm2014_Bin05_30_metaG | ecosystem: Environmental > Terrestrial > Soil > Wetlands > Peat | place...
GGCTTCAAAAGCAGCATTTCTTTGCTCATATAGTCTGCCACCTCGAGAAACTAATTTGGTAAGACTCTGATAGCCACCAAGTGCGGTTTGGACAGTGAATTGGGCAACCATATTGCCGCATAGTCGCATATTTGCCAGAACATCGAGACCGTCCACTATATAGTCTTTAGCAGAATTCTTGTCCCCACTGATAATCATCCAACCGACCCTCATTCCAGGAATACGGTGTGATTTTGACAAACCGTTAAACGTTACGAATAAAATATCTTTAGAAAGTGATGCTAGCGGGATATGTTTTGCATCGTCATAAAGAATCTGGTCGTAAATTTCATCAGAAAAGATTATTAGATTATGTTTCTCTGCTATTGCGACAATTTTTTTTAGGATCTCTTCCGGGTATACAGCGCCTGTTGGATTATTAGGATTGATTACCACAATTCCGCGCGTCTTTGTTGTAATTTTTGACTCAATATCTTTAATATCCGGATTCCAATCTGATGCTTCATCACAAATATAATGCACGGTCGTCCCGCCAGCTAAATTGACTGCTGCCGTCCATAGCGGATAATCCGGAGAAGGAACCAGCATTTCATCTCCATTGTTGAGCAGCCCTTGCATGGACATCATAATCATTTCACTAACCCCGTTACCCACGTATATATCGTCAATCTGTATGCCCTCTATTCCTTTGAGCTGGTTTTGTTGCATAATTGCTTTACGTGCAGCAAACAACCCTTTCGAATCACCGTAAGCTTGGGCAGAGCGCATATTGAGAATCGCATCATGTATAATTTCATCTGGAGCATTAATACCGAAGGCTGGAGGATTGCCGGTATTTAACTTAATAATTGTAAAGCCCTCATCTTCAAGACGCTTCGCTTCCTTCAGAAGCGGGCCACGAATTTCATAGCAAACTCTGTCCAATTTTATTGACTTACGAATTTGACGCATATGTCTCTCTCCTACAGATCCTTAAGGTCAATATTGTCCGTATAAGACTATACAATTATCGTAACATAGAACGCGATAGATAAGACTTTGACATTCTCCCCGCCTAGAAGGCGAGGATGCCCAGCTTCCGATACCTCTAGATACTGAGCATCTTATGCAACGACCCGAAACCTTATTTCCCGCTTCCGCGAGAGGTCTGACAGCACCGTCTCTCTATGCCCTGTAAGAGCAGCACGCTTTTGGGGGGCAGGCTAACCGGGAGAGTCACTCCCTTAATATGTTCTTTGCGGCATTTGTATCAGCATTTTCTGTCTGCCCGGAAGCCACACAACGAAACACTGCTTGCGATGGGCGGTTGTAGACTCTACATATCCGCACTCCGAGCATTTCTTACGGCTTATATCTCCGCCTCGAAGTCGAGGCTTTACGCCGCTTTTTATGTAATGGCCGCACTAACTCCTAGCACAGAATGAGCCTACATTTAAGCGCTTCAGCGTGAGCTATAATGCCTGTAAAACCACTGTTTTACCTGTTCCACGATCAGTAAGTACAATATCACCATGCCAGCCAAGACAAGAAAGAACATGGGTGGGGGGGCGACAAATCCGAGAGGTCCGGCCAAGGGAGTGAAGGGGAGCAACACAGCTAATGCTACTACTATAAGAGAACAAATAGTGAGCCATAGATTGGGACGGCTTTTCAGAGGATTCTTGTGAGTGCGAATTATAAAGATGACTAGCACCTGAGTTGCCATCGACTCGATGAACCAGCCGGTATGAAAAAGCGACTCCCCGGCTTGAAAAAATTTAATCATCACAAAAAATGTGATGAAATCAAAGACGGAACTGATCGGGCCAACGGTCAGCATGAACTTGCGAACAAAGTTTATGTCCCATTGCCTGGGACGAACAAGGTATTCTTCGTCGACATTGTCCATGGGTATAGGGATTTCGGATATATCATAAAGCATGTTGTTAAGCAGTATTTGTGTAGGTAGCATTGGAAGAAACGGAAGGAACAAAGAACCTCCTGCCATGCTGAACATGTTGCCGAAATTGGAACTGGTCCCCATCATGATATACTTCATAATGTTGCCGAAAGTGCGACGTCCCTCAATGACGCCTTGCTGGAGAACTCCCAAATCGCGGTCTAAAAGGATCATTTCTGCTGCGGCTTTAGCGACGTCAACGGCGCTATCCACGGAAATGCCGATATCGGCCGAATGGAGTGACGGAGCATCGTTAATCCCGTCGCCAAGGTATCCTACAGTGTGCCCTCGTTTCTTTAAGGCAAGGATAATCCGATTTTTCTGGGCCGGGGTAACACGACAAAACAGGTTAACCCTTTCCACCTGTCCCACCAAGGCTTGATCGTCCATGCTCTGAATCGCCGCTCCTGTCAGAATTCCCGTTATCGACAATCCCAACTGTCCGCAAATATGTTCCGTAACAAGTTCATTGTCACCGGTCACTATCTTGACAGAGATTCCACTGGCAGCAAGGTCTGTTAATGCCTTCTTTGCACTCTCCTTAGGCGGATCAAGGAAAGCGGCGAATCCTGAAAAGACGAGTTTTGTCTCGTCACTTACCACTGCATGGGGATGGTCGGTTTCTACCTGACGCCAGGCAATTCCAAGCACCCTGAACCCGTCCCGGCCCAGAGAATCGAACAGCGCTCTCATGGAGGCCATAGCTGCCTCATCCAAAGGAAGTAGATCGGTGTCACTGCTTCCCTCATAACTGGTGCAAAGGCGCAAGATATCTTCGGGCGCTCCTTTGACCACGAGCATTCTTCTCTGACCATTATCGACTAACACCGAAACTCGGCGACGTTCAAAATCAAAAGGGACCTCGTCAAGTTTGCTCCAGACTGTCACATCTATTTCCTTGTGTTCCAATATTGCGTCATCCAATGGACTTTTAAGCCCCGTTTCAAAAAAGCTGTTCACGTAAGCCAACTGCAAAACCCTCTCGCTTTCCCGCCCGGATCCGTCGATGTGGCGCTCCAAATGAATACGTGCTTCAGTTAATGTACCGGTCTTGTCTGTACAGAGCACATCCATACTTCCTAGGTTTTGTATGGAGGCAAGCTGTTTGACAATAACTCGTTTGGCCGCCATGCGCTGTGCCCCACGGGCGAGAGTCACTGAAACGATCATTGGAAGTAGTTCAGGAGTTAACCCGACAGCAAGCGCCACTGCAAAGAGAAAAGATTCGAGCCATGGCCGGTGAAAGAATGCATTGACCAGAAGAACAAACAGTACGAGGAGAATTGTAAGGCGCATGATAAGCAGCCCGAAGCTTCGGGTACCCTGTTCAAATGCGGTGGGAGGCGCCTTGGCAATGAGGCTGTCGGCAATATCACCAAGCACTGTATTTGCACCGGTTTGGCAAATTAAAACTTTAGCCGTTCCGCTGACTACCGATGTCCCCAGAAGCACAGTATTGCCGGCTGAAAGAATCTCGGATTCTTCGGGTAATTCAGCGGGAGCCTTTTCTACGGGATACGGCTCGCCAGTTAGAAGGGCCTGATTCACAAAAAAGTCCTTTGCTTCCAAAATTCGTCCATCGCCGGGGACCATGTCGCCGGCGGCAAGGAGCACTATATCTCCAGGTACAAGCGAAAGGAGTGAAATCTCCTGCGACTTTCCGTCTCGCAGCGCTTGAACATGAACCGTCACTGATTGGCGCAACCGCTCAACCGCCTGTCCTGCCCTGAATTCCTGAATAAAATCCAGTGTTACGCTCATGAGGACAATGATCGTGATGATAATACAGCTGGTTACATCACCGGTAAAGGCCGATATTACACTGGCTACAAGAAGAATGATTACGAGTGGGTTGCGAAATTTGGTTAAAAACTGAAGCAGCAACGCATTTCTTCGCTGTGTATGCAATATATTGGGGCCGTAACGCGTTAGGCGTTCAGCAGCCTCGCTGCTTGTCAACCCGGCAGGGGTTACCTTTTGGCGTTCCAGCAACGCCGTCGCATCTTGCTTCCAGAATGCAGCTTCCTTGTCAGAAGGCAAAATAGCCATGAGGCAAGTCCCATCTCTCCCTGATATTATTAGGTGCCATTTGTACTGTTCACAATTTCACAAGACAAGTAATGCGTCGTATATTTTAGACCTAAATTCTTATTTGAGGCAACACACGCGTCACAGATCATCGAGTACTACTAACACCCAAATTGTGTCAATGGCCGTGCATGTCAGCATATCTTTCCGATTTAGCTCAAATATCTGCCACCGTTGATATGAATCGTCTGCCCTGTTATATATCCGTTGCGAACCAGCATGAGGACGACGTCAGCGATCTCCTCCACTGTGCCAAAACGACCGACTGGCACAAGTTCAGGGCGCAGCTGCGGAAGACTAACAGCCATTTCCGTTTTAACAGGGCCAGGGGCAATAGCATTGACCGTAATGCCTTCTCGCGCAAAGTATGCAGCGTAATAATGAGTCAACCCCAAAATACCGGCTTTTGATGCAGCATAATGAGGACCGACAACTCCTCCAACCTGCGCTGCGACCGACGAAAGGCTTATTATACGTCCCCATTTGAGGACACGCATCCCGGGAAGTACAGCCTGAACAGCAAAAAATGCTGATGTTAGATTCACGGCGATTGTATCGTTCCAGTCTTGTTCAGTTATATCATCGACGGAACGTGCTATACCAATTCCCGCATTGTTTACTAGGATGGACGGAGAACCGAGTTCTTTTGTTACTGCTCCAACCATGCGGTTGACATCAGCCGAAACTGACACATCAGCCTTGACAGCCACAGCAATGCGACCGGACCTCACGATCTGTGAAACTACCTGGTTGGCCTCACTATCTCGACTCCTATAGTTGATCGCAACATTTGCACCCGCAGCGGCAAGGGCCAAGGCTGTGGCGCGCCCAATACCACGACTTGCTCCCGTTATAAGGGCCACTTTGCCTATTAAATCATCCATGACTCGACTCCTCGCTGCTTTAAGTTCTTTGGTATGATTATATCGCTCCCACAGTTGCGAATCAATACGTCAAGGCACGCCATTAAATTCCATTTACTATCACCCTCGAAAACTAAATCGTAATGTTGGGTGCAGGCATTCCAGAGATGTCCACCTGTCATCATCATAACCGTGTCTATTTATAACGATATGATTTGAGTGTCGCGAGGGAATTCAACCCTTATGCCCTTTAAACAAAAAGCGGCGTAAAGCATCGCCTTTTAGGCGGGGAGAATGTCGATGAAATAACCTGATACAGTTTGGTCAGGCTGAGACTCGTGTCTCAGCCAATTATGCAACATTAAGATATATTGGTATATTTATACTAATAAATATATTTCCTTCTGAGAAACTATGACAAGTAGATTGGTCTTGTTTATTATTGCATGGCTAGCGATGCTCCTTACCAGATGCGGGGGACTGAACGTATCGCTCCTGCCAGAAGCAAAGCCACTTATTGAGCAGACCTTAGAAGGCGACGGCAACCCCAAGATACTGCTGATTGATCTGGATGGCATAATCTCCTTTAAAGAAGAGCAAGAGGGCCTGATTATGACGAAACCGTCTAAGGTCTCCTACTTTAGGGAAGCGCTTCGCAAAGCTGAAGCGGACAGCAACGTGGCCGGAGTAGTTATCAGGATAAATTCCCCAGGCGGTACCGTTTCGGCCAGCGATGCCATATACCATGAGATCATAAGATTCAGACAAAAAAGAAATGTCCCGGTCTATGCCTATATAATGGAGGTCGGAGCTTCAGGCGGCTATTATGTGGCTTGTGCCGCCGATCGCATCGTCGCGAGTCCCACTGCCATAACGGGCAGCATAGGCGTAGTCGCCATGAAACTTAATATAGAGGGGCTTCTTTCGAAAATAGGAATCTCGGATGAGACCTATAAGTCTAGCCCAAAAAAGGACTTCTGGTCTCCCTTCCGTCCAAGCACCCCGGAAGAACAACAGATGTTCCAGGAAATCATAAATAAGCTATATGTCCGCTTCGTAAATGTTGTCCAATTGAACAGGCAAAAGTATCTCACCGAGCAGCAGGTAAAGACACTTGCAGATGGGCGGATAATGACTGCAGGCGATGCCGCCATGGTAAAACTTATTGATCAGGTTGCTTATCTGGATGACACAGTAGAATTTATGAAAAAATCGCTCAATCTAGTAAATGCCAAAGTTGTAACTTACAGCCGCCCCAAAGACTTCAAGTCAAACATATACTCCGAGATGCCCATGACGCCTCAGGTAATAAATCTTATTTCGATAAACTCGGATGAACTCGCACTATTTTCTGGGACACAGTTCATGTACCTCTGGTCCCGATAACAGGACAGTCTGGGGGACTTAAACTTCTTTACATAAAATTTTTTACAAGTTATTGATTAGCTTGCATATTTCTGGTGGTCCCAACGGGAGTCGGACCCATGTCTTAGCCTTGAGAAGACGTAGATAGCGTTATTAAGCTGGATTGGAACATCGCATTCGTCAGTTGTCTAGCTTAGAGCGCGGTACATGAGGCATTCGATGAAGCGGCCACCGTAGATTGTCTTGGAATCAGATCTAAACCTGTTATAATAAGTTCAAGAACTTACCTATGAGCGGCAGTTCTATAAGGATTGCTAGCAGCATGACGAGTTTGGTGTCCACTATTGACAACCGGGCAAGGAAGAATGCCCATGCTATGACAATACCCCAAAAAGTGTTCACACAAAATACTTGATATGCCCCGCACTGAATATATAGGCGCAGGTTGCTTTGCCGTAAAAGGACGGCATGACCTGATTCTTAAGGGCCTGCTCGGCACCTGCGTGGGAGTCGTTCTTGTCGATCGCATTGGCCAGGTCGGCGGATTGCTGCATCTTCTTCTTCCCGAGCCAGCGGTTTCGGGGAACCCTTGGCGACCTGAGAGCTACGCATCAACGGGCTTGCCACTATTCATTGAAACAATCTGTAAGGCTGGCGCTAAGAAGGAGAATCTCGAAGCTTTTATTGCCGGTGGGGCTCTTATTGGGAAAAGGTTAAGACAGGATTTGCACCTCGACATCGGTGGACGGACAACCGATGTCGTAGTGAATATTCTAAACCGTCAGAGGATTCCAATAAGAAAATCAGAGACAGGTGGCTTTTACAGCATGGAGATGATTCTGGATCTGAACAACTTGGAATGCAATATTAAACCTTTGATCCAACAGCCTTTCCAACGAGAGACAATTACCGAGAAGCCGACCGCCGATGAAATTAGAATGGCCATAGCACGCCTTCGGCCTATTCCACAGATAGCACTAAAAATACTCAGAATGATAGGTGATAACTGTTATAACCTTCAGGATGTAGCTGATGAAATTAGTCGGGACCAGATTATCACAGCAAAAGTGTTGAGATTGTCTAATTCGGCCATGATGGGATGGAAGGGTCACATAGATTCCATTGAGAAGGCTCTCATCATTCTCGGTGATAAAACTACCTTGCTAATGGTGGTATCCGCATCCATGGAACTTTTTTTCCCGGAATCAGAACGAGGGTATTGCATGTGTAAGGGGTCACTTTATCATCATGCCATCGGGACGGCTATCGTCGCCGAAAAGCTGGCCCGACTCACGGGTGCGTCTGTCCCAGCCGTTGCCTATACAGCCGGGCTTATGCATGATATCGGGAAAATCGTTCTCGATCATTTTGTTGCTCGGAACTTGCCGCTTTTCTACCGGAGAACTCAGAATGATCTGATTAATCTGGAGGAAGCGGAGTCGGAGATTCTTGGCATCGGGCATCCTGAGGTCGGCGGCATACTGGCAAGCCTATGGTCAATTCCTCAAAATTTGAAAGAAGCTATTCAATATCATCATCTCCCTGGGAATGCCGTCCATGCTCCAGCACTTACTCATATTATCTATTTGGCCGATCTTATTACATCCAGATTCAGTGTGAGCGCAACAATGGCGCGGCAAAATGCCGACTTACTCGACTTAAGTCTAGATACGCTAGGGTTGAGATCCCATCAGCTGCTCACCATTGTAGACAGTGTCCCGTGGAATGCTCTGGACTATTTAAAGCCTTAGTCATGCCTATTCGCTAGCTTCTTTTCAGTAAACTTCAGGATCTTGCACCACATATTCATGCATATTTTGACGGGCGAGAACCTATCCTCAGTCATTGTGCCACTGAGCATTAAAAAATCATGAGCCGTCTCGATATAGGCTATCGCAGATTGCGCTGCCTAATAGGCTCGATTAATTTCAGTAATCATAGATTTAGCCATACTGCGGACACTCGACATTGTCAGGTGCAGGCATTTGCGTCAGATCCTGACATAGACCAGAGGCCCGGAAATAGGAAGCGGAGATATAAATGTCCCGGTGGCAAAAGAAGCTGTGCAAGCAATTCCTTTTAGCTCTAACAATTGATCAATAACCTCAAATCATAGAAAGAGTTATGATTTATCGCGACGCACTGGCACCAGTAGCAGTGGAATGACAGAACGGCTGGCCACATTCGGTGTGGCGCTTCCTGACCAGAAGGCATCCATTGCAGTTTTTCCGTGGGTCGCCAAAACAATCAGATCCGCTCTTTTTTGTTCTCCGGTGTTGATGATGACTATAGCGGGATCGCCGCGACGGACATCGGCCGTTGCCGTAACCCCATCAGTCTTCAACATAGTTATGTGACGTTGAAGATATTCTTTTGCACCCTGCTCGGCCAAGTCCAATAAAGCCTGTGTTGCATTGGGGAGTATCTTTGCTGTGGCAGCCTGCTCCCACGATAAGGTGTTGAATGTGTGAACCACCATAAGGAGACATAACTCAGCTTTGCATATTTCTGCCAGACTTGACGAAACCTTTAGACCCTCTTCGTGGTCTGCGTTGCCGTCCAATGTCACAAGTATCCGATTACATGAAAACGTGGTGGACCCGACTCCGGTTGCGGCAGGCGGTATTAGCAAGACCGGAGTTCTGTCAAGTCCGACCACCTGCTGGGCGATGCTACCAAACATAAAGTCATGCAGACCTCCACGCCCATGGGTGCACATCACGATCAGATCAGGACCTAATTTCCCCACATGATCGACTATACTACGCGCTACATCGTTAACTTCGCTGCCGTGCACATGCCGTCCTACAGGTATATCGGTAGGAAACGCGCGAACAGCAACTTCATCCAGATAACCCTTAGCCTCTTTGGGATCCGTCAGATGTCGCTCCCCATGGATTTCCCGTTTAGCCCCTCGCTCAATTACGTGAAACAAGGTGACCATTGCTCCCAAGGTTCTGGCAAGGTAAACAGCGGCAGGTAGGGATGCTTCCGCCATGCGCGATCCATCAAGAGGAACTAGTAGATGTTTGAACATTTTACCTACCCCGTTGCAAATACCTGATAAACCAGGTACACATTTAAGGTTAATATTAGGGCGGCCACAACACCGGTCAGCGCCGTTGTGACGGAGTGGTTAACCAATACTCCCATCAAGGTTTTGCGTCTGGTGAACATGATCAGGGGAATGATCGCAAAAGGAAGTCCAAAACTAAGAACTACTTGGCTGATTACCAGTGTGCGCGTCGGGTCCAGACCTATGGAAATAACGACCAGGGATGGAATAATCGTCACCAGGCGGCGGATCCATACAGGGATGTGCCGCTGCAAGAATCCCTGCATCATAACCTGTCCGGCCATTGTTCCGACAGCAGAGGAAGACAAGCCGGAAGCCAGGAGGGAGACGGCAAATATCCAGCTTGATGCCCTGCCCAACAATGGTTCCAAAGTGAGATGCGCCGTCTCAAGGGTTCCGACATCTGTCAGCCCCTGATTGAAGAACGTCGATGCAGCCATGATCAGCATCGCCATATTGACCAGGCTTGCCAGCCCCATTGCAACGATCACATCCACCAGTTCATAGCGGAACAGTCGACTTAATTGGCTCGGATCTTTAACAACAATGCGGCCCTGGGTGAGGGCGGAATGAAGATAGATTGCATGGGGCATCACTGTTGCACCCACGATACCCGTCGCAAGCAATACACTATCTGTTCCTGAAAATTGTGGCACAACAGAGTGATATAACACATCGCCCCAATTCGGCTTGTCCAGTACGGTTTCTATCAGATAGCTGCCCACTACAACGCTTACTAAAACCGTAATTACCGACTCGAGCAGCCGGAAGCCGTAACGCTCCAGACCCAGGATGAGAAAAGTTGCAATGACGGTTATTATACCGGCTAGCCAGAGGGGCACGCCAAACAGCAGGTTGAAGCCTACTGCCGAACCCATAAACTCGGCAAGGTCGGTCGCCATAGCCACAATTTCCATCAGCCCCCACATAATAATGACAACGGGACGCGAAAAATGGTTGCGGCATTGTTCAGCTAGGTTCAATCCCGTGGCAATGCCAAGCTTCGCCGACAGGGCCTGGACAAGCATTGCCATCAGATTGCTGACAACGATAACCCAAAGGAGAGTGTATCCGAACTTGGCTCCACCTTGAATATTAGTTGCAAAGTTGCCGGGGTCGATGTAAGCGACACTGGCGATAAAAGCCGGACCCATAAAGGGGAGAACGCGGGACAGCCACCTTTTCTTGCTACTTCCGGTCAGAACCTCCGCGGCAGTGTCGATTGCCTCTTGATCACCGGTCTTCCTGTGTTGTGTTATGTTGGCTTTAGCCACAAGAATACTTCCTGTTTCTTCGATTAATAATACGACTCAGACCACTTAGTTTGGGCGGAATTTCAATGTCCTCGAAGATAGTGCGGGTTCCTATGCCCTTGGCGCGGGCTTTTACCCGTCTGCCAATATCGTTAATGATGCCAATGTAAAGAGAGCTGCTTTGCAGCGCCGTGAGTAGACGAACCACAGTAGCGGTATCGTTTATTTCAGATCTTCATTCACTACACTATTCTGAATATGTGCCCTTTTATTGCAGCCAGCAGACGGGAAGATAGACTGCACGGTTTGTTTTGAAACTCACCACATTCGCGGTACTGCTTATATCGATGACTTTCAGGTGACATCGAGAAGCAGCTTTGATAGTTATTCTTAGAATTCGCCAGTTCATCGGCTGAGTGCATTTTGCCTTTCAAGTATGTTTATGTTTTAAGACAACCTTTTCGAACATCACGGCTAACCCAGTGCCGAGTGAATGAATTGCTTCAATACTTAAGTGATTCTCAACAGTTGAGTCGAAGAAAACATGAAGGGATGACTCTATATCGCCATCCCGTTCCCAGTAGCAAATTAAAATAGGTATTTTAGGAAGGGGGTACAAGATTAGAGATATATCAGATGAAAAAATATTTGATGCTCTATCTCCGCTAAAAATATATATGAGATCTTTGAAAAGATCCGTATAGTTGTCGGCCATATGTTTCAGTGGTTTTTCGCACAGCTGTTCGAAAAGAGGACTCATCCTTGCTCCTTTTCTCAGTTCTCTGAATGGGACCCATTGCCCTGATATCGCCCCGCTTTTACTATGAAGAATATAGTCAAGTAATATGAACGCCATCCAGGCATGAGTGTGGTAGTCAGATGTAATATTCCCATTTGGATCTATAAAGAAATCTTTGCCAAGGCATTTAATAGACAAGTTTTCGCCAACAATATTTGCTCCCAATCTCTTTGCAGATGAAAGCAAATCTATCGCCGATATCTTCTTTTTTAATTTTTCAACTACTTCCTCTCTGTTTTGGGCGACCGATTTGTGTGTGGCTATCTCCCCGACATATAGCGTAGAGTTTGTTCTTGAGATATGAGGGCAATCGGCTAGTTGTTTTTCACCCCTCAAAATGGAGGCAGCAAAAGCCATACATGTAGGAAGCGAGCATTGACCGCAGTTGGATTTTGGAAGAATTTTGTAAACTTCTAAAGGGTTCTTAAGCTGACTCATTTCGCATCTTCATCATCGAATTGGCTTTCTATAAACATAACATATATTGGATCAAGTTGGCCTTCAGTGACAAAGAGTATATAGGGCTTCCTCGAATAGATTATGACGTTACCTGCCGACCGCCTCCATAGTATTCTCACGGATATCACTATTCCATTAAAGCATGGCCCGTACCTCGCTTGTCGAGCCCCCCCCTTTGTGTACCAGAAAGGCTTCCGTGAAAGAAGGGTTAACCTCCAAGAAAACATCCATCCGCCCTCCTAGCGGACAATGCTATGGTTTTAAAAAGGAAGGGCACTTCGGCTATATCTCCGCTCATGTCTGTCCTCTTACACCTGGAATTGCAGAACCGATGCCTGAAGGTTAGATCCCTGGCGCGCGATATCCGAGGATGTCTGAGCTATCTGAGTAGCACCGGTCGAGATCTCCTTCGCACCGTTTGCAATACTTTGCACATCCCCGCTGATGTGCTCGGCTACGCTAGACATTTCTTCGGTGGCTGAAGCGATCTGTTGCACCATAGCCTGAAGTATATCTACGCTCGATACGATTTCACGTAGCGTATTCCCTGCCTCTGTGGACAAGGCAACCCCCGTATCGACCCGTTTGGTTGCCGTGTCCATCGAAATGATAGCTTCACTAACCTCATCTTGTACTGACCTGATCATACTGCCGATCTCGGATGTTGACTTTGCGGTTCGCTCTGCGAGCTTTCTGACTTCATCGGCGACAACAGCGAAGCCTCTTCCCTGCTCTCCCGCCCGCGCGGCCTCAATAGCCGCGTTTAGTGCCAACAGGTTGGTCTGGTCGGCGATGTCGTTGATGACGCCTATAATCTCGCCGATCTGACTCGATTTCTCGCCGAGGTTTTTCATGACATTCGCCGATGCATTGACAGTCTGCGATATTGCTGTAGATTCCACTATCGACTTACTCACGGCTGCCTCACCAGCTTTTGCCTTTTCCGATGCGACACGTGCCGATTCCGCTATGCTCGAGGCGTTCTTCGCCACATCCATAACCGTCTGTGACATCTGCTCGGATGACGTGGCGATTTGTGATGCCCTGCCGGACTGCTCTTCCATGTTGCGGGATATTTCCTCTGAGCTTGCGCTTAACTGTGTGCTGCCGGATGCGAGGTTTTCGGTCGTCATCTTAATTTCACCGATCAGCTTTTTTAGGTTGGCCGCAGTATCATGAAGGGCCATGAGCATGCTGCCTATTTCATCTTGTCGATCAGTCTCGACAGTCACAGTAAGGTCTCCCTTCGACATCCGTCCCATTGCTTCAACAGCCTGCGACAGAGGCTTCTTAATGTTGCCCGTCAGAAGCAAAGCGATAAAGATACCGAGCGCAATTGCGATTATACTTGCGATGATTAAGAGCAATCGAGCGCGTTGATATGCCTTTTCTGCAATTTTTTCCATCTCATCGGACTTCGATTCCTCATGTTTAAGGATATCGTCAATGGCTGAAAAGATGGGCGGAATAAGTTTATTGGCAACTTCTTTATTGAAAAGGCCCACAGCCTCAGCGTTCTTATTGGCCATGCTCAACTCTATGACTTTGTTATCCGTGTCGCGTGCATCCGCGATTGTTTTCTTAAGATTCTCGATCAACTTCCTGTCAGTTTCATCGGAAGCCATTTTTTCAAGCTTGCCCATTGCTTCGCCGTACCTCGCCCTGGCTGAGATGAGCCTCTCTTTTTCTGCATTCTTTTCCTGTATATCCTGATGCAGTATAATTGCCTGAATGTTGCGAAATAATCCACCTAATTCCTTCGAGATCGTATTGGCAAGTTTCACACTCATAGTTGACTCTCGCATATCTTTGATGCTGGAATCAATTGCAGCCATACTGACAAGAGATATTATGACGATCACAACTAACAATACAAGTAAGGTGCCAAAACCCAGAAAAAGCTTCGATCCGACTTTCATATTCTTCAACATTTCATTCCCCCTCCCAAAGGTATTAATTTTCATTGCTGCATTCAGTTCCTATTCTATTGAAGACCGCAACTTGGCTCTCCCACTTCCCATGCTTATGCTAAGGGGTCTCCTTCGGTTTAGATTGTCTCAGCAATCTATATACATTGGTAGCTAATCGATCGGTACTCCTGAATTCGGCAAGTTATTCTGTCTCGAACACCGTATCCACATAATTCAATACCAATTCAATGTTTTCAAACATCGTTCTCTCTAATTCAACTTGCTCAACTATTTGCAGGCGTTAATTAATATTATCGGATGAATAACTTTAGAAAAAGATAGGGGAATCCCTTACGATTAGCAGCTATTTACCTTAATGCGTAGGGAAACGATGAGAAGAGAGGGATGGTCAATTAACGACAACGTGTGTATTACTTATTTTTCTAATGAGGTTAGGCCTTCCCGGATGGCATATTTAACAAGGCCTGCGATATTAGTGATTCCTAACTTATTCATGATCTTGAGGCGGAATGTCTCAATAGTCTTTATGCTCAAATTGAGTTCACCGGCGATGTCCTTTGTGGATTTCCCTTCAGCAATGAGCTGAAGGACGAGACGTTCTTTCGGAGTTAGTTTCGGTCCCGTCAACCCAGTACGATATGACTGTGCCGAAATAAATGCCGCCGCCACTCTCTCTTTTATGACACTGCACAAATATTTTTGCCCTGCTATGACGTTCCTTATGGCTTTGGTAAGTTCCTCGAATGCGCAGTCCTTTGTTAAATAACCTGAGGCCCCTGCCTTAAACATCTCCGATGCAATTCCGTTATCAGGATGCACTGACAGTCCGATAATCTTCATATGAGGATTTTCGTTAAGAATGTGACGGGTAGCCTCGATGCCGTTTAAATCGGGCATGGTGATATCCAGGAGAATAACATCGGGTAACAATTTACGGCTCAATTCTATTGATTCCCACCCGTTGCTAGCCTCGCCAACCACGTGTAAATCGGCATGTTTTTCAAGCAGTGTTCTGATACCTTCTCGAATGAGCCTATGATCATCAGCTAAAAGAATTCTTACGCCCAGATTCCCCCCCCGGTTTAATCAGTGCGATCGATAATAAAATTTAAAAAGTATCTATGTAATTGTCAGTTAATCCCTCACTGTCACTCTATCAATTCACTAACCGTTAGATAAAGCCACATTTAAAATATCACATGAAATTTATCTTACCGCAATAGGGGCATCCCTTACAACAATCTACGATAAA
>Ga0181523_10003224_pt1 | contig 15025 bp, 17 predicted proteins | sample PEATcosm2014_Bin_43_FD_119752 | JGI IMG/M metagenome (GOLD analysis project Ga0181523, IMG submission 119752) | Peatland microbial communities from MTU Mesocosm Facility, Houghton, MI, USA - PEATcosm2014_Bin05_30_metaG | ecosystem: Environmental > Terrestrial > Soil > Wetlands > Peat | place...
GACTGTTCGCCCTCTGGCAGCTGGGGGCGCGGCGTGGCTCCGTGATGGGAGCTGTATGAGTCGAGAGGCTCACGTACAGTTCTGAGAGGGCCTCGGGGTGAAACTCCCCGGGGCTACTCACCCATCCAGAATCGTTGCTCCGCTGCAGGGGCCCTCCTTGGGAATATAATGGCGCACACTGATGGCTCTAACCTGCGGCGCCAGACTCGGTCCGTACGAGATTGTCTCCCCGCTCGGCGCAGGCGGCATGGGCGAAGTGTATCGTGCGCGTGATATGCGACTGGATCGCACCGTCGCGATCAAGATTCTCCCCTCTCATCTTTCTGAAAATCCTGAAGCCAAACAGCGCTTCGATCGTGAAGCTCGCACCGTTTCCTCCTTGAACCATCCCAACATCTGCACTCTCCACGATGTTGGCCATCAGGATGGGATCGATTACCTGGTCATGGAATACCTTGAAGGCGAGATCCTGGCCGATCGTTTGCGCAAGGGGCCGTTGCCCGTCGAGCAGGTTTTGAAATACGGGATCGAGATCTGCCAGGGACTGGAGAAAGCACATCGCAGCGGCGTGGTGCACCGCGATCTGAAGCCGGCGAACATCATGCTCACTAAGTCGGGTGTGAAACTTCTGGACTTCGGTCTGGCGAAGCCGACCATTGCCGTAGGAGCGGGTTCGGCCTCCGCCTCCCTGGCGACGATGTCACAGCCGCTGACAGTAGAAGGAACGATCGTGGGGACGTTCCAGTACATGGCACCGGAGCAGTTGGAGGGCAAAGATGCTGACGTTCGATCGGACATCTTCTCTCTGGGCACAGTGCTCTACGAAATGATCACAGGGAAGCGTGCCTTCGAGGGAAAAACGACAGCAAGCACAATCGCAGCGATTATCGCTGCGGAGCCGACGCCGATCTCCTCGATACAGCCAATGACCCCACCCACCCTGGACCGTTTGGTGAAGACCGCTCTGGCAAAGGATCCGGACGATCGGTTTCAAACGGTGCACGACCTCAAACTTCACCTGAAGTGGGTTGCGGAAACTGTGCCGTCGGCTGCGGCGGGGACAGTTCGTCCATCCAGGGAGCGCTGGATCTGGCTCTCGGTAACCACGATTCTCCTCGCAGCACTGCTTTCCTTGTATTCCCGTATACCTTCAAATATTTTGCAGCCGACCTTGTCTTACATTCTGCCTCCGGAAAAGACTGATCTTGCGTACTTTACGGGTCCGGTAACGGTGTCGCACAACGGAAGGACGCTGGTTTTTGTGGCTACGAATTCCGAGGGACTGGATTTAGTTTGGGTGCGTCCCCTGGACGCGCCAGAGGCTAAATCCGTACCGGGCACGGAAGGTGCCTCCTTTCCTTTCTGGTCGGCGGACGATCGGTCAATTGGGTTCTTCGCGGGAGGGAAACTCAAAAGTGTGGGCGCTACCGGTGGCCCTGTGTTCACGATTTGCGATGCTCCCGGCCCGCGTGGCGGAACGTGGAACCGCGATGGAGTTATCCTGTTCGCTACAACCTGGAGTGGGATTTATCGCGTCCCGAGTTCCGGCGGTACACCCGCTGAGATTACGAAGGTGGACGGGTTGCACGGTGAGACGACCCATCGTTGGCCGTATTTTCTCCCAGACGGACAGCACTTCCTTTACTTTGCCGGTGCGAGTGCCGAGGCGCTCTCCATTCACATAACGGCACTGGATTCCAGCAACACAAAAGTCTTATTTCCGTCTCGTTCCAATGCCGCTTACGTCCTGGGTTATCTCCTGTATATCCGTGACCGGATGCTCATGGCACAGCCGTTTGACGAGAAGAAACTACAGATCCGAGGCCAAGCCTTTCCGATCGCCGGGCCGGTTCTATACGACCAACTGCTTTGGAGAGGAGTGTTTTCTTGCTCCTTCAATGGGGTTCTCGCTTATCAGGGAGCGAACAATGGGGCAGACTCGCGCCTGATCATGTTTGACCGCGCAGGCAAGGCGATTAAGACCATCGGGCCACCGGGGGATCTAAGCGCCCATAGTATTTCTCCAGATGGGCAAAGACTCGCGGTCGCGGTGTTGGATTCGAGCGTGGCGAACTACAAACTCTGGATTTACGACCTCTTTCGGGAAAAACAGACACGCCTTACTTTTGGAACCAACCGAGATGGTTACCCGATTTGGGCGCCGGATGGAAAGTCGGTGGTCTTTGGGTCGATCAAAAAGGGCCCCTACGACATCTTTGAAAAGCGCTCGGACACGACCGGGTCTGAAGAATTGGCGCTTCAGTCTGTCGCGGCCAAATATCCTACTGACGTGTCTCCGGACGGACGCTTTCTCGCTTACACCTCCACGACCCCAGGGAATTCGAAAGCCGCCGTGTGGATCTTGCCCCGCTTTGGAGACCGCAAACCCTATATTTTCCTGCAAGGTGACTTCAACATCGGAGAAGGGCGTTTTTCCCCGGACGGACACTGGCTGGCCTATAACTCGGACGAGTCGGGCCGACCCGAGATCTACGTTACACCGTTTCCTGGCGGCGCGAGCAAGTGGCAGGTTTCTGCGGTTGGAGGATCAACGCCCAGGTGGCGGCGCGATAGCAAAGAACTCTTCTACAGGGCAGCGGATTCAACACTGATCGCCGCAGAAGTGGATACCAGCGGCTCCATTTTTCAGGTTGGTGCCTTGCGTCCGCTCTTCCATCTGGGGCTGAGAACTGGCGTCACACGCTTGGATGTCTCTGGGGCCGTCGGCTACGATGCCGCACCTGATGGAAAATGGTTTGTGGTGAATTCGCCTCCCGCTGGTAATGCACCGCCAATTACGCTGATAACCAACTGGACACCGACGCCGGGGAAGTAATGCCGGCCTTCGGCACCAAGCGCACGGAATTATTCTCGCCCTCGATGATTCGCCGAACAAGGATTCGCCGAACAAGATCAGTGTTCCCAAAATTTCTGGAGGCAACTATGCACAGCAAAACTTTCTTCTGGTCGGTAGGGGCGTGGGTTCTCGTGCTCTCGCTAGGGACAAGTGCGGCGGCGCAAGGTCGAAGCCGCGAGCAGTTGCGCGGCGTTATCAACGACTTCACGCCTGCACACAACGCGCAAGGCAATCCCACGGGTCCGTGGGAAATGCACGGCGTCTGGCGCCTGGACTTGACTTCGGACGGCAGCACGGCGGACTTTTCGGCTGCCTTGACCATGGAAAATTCCGACTACTGGCTTTTGATTAACACCAACCCTCCTGCCGATCCCGACTCGCCGGCAACCCGAACTCCGCATACTCACCACATCACGATGCAGGGCGCACAGGTCACATCGGATCCGAGCTCGGTGGCCAGTGGCTGCCCCACTGCCAGCTACAAGCCTCCCACTACGACTGGTTTTATGGTCACAGGGTACGCGAGCGTTACGGGAACTGGAGGCTACCCGCCATTTGCCCCTCAAGGTCAAACATCACCACTAACGGTTTGCGTAACAGGAGGAACCCAGGTTGGATTTTCGAACATAACGTTGGTGTTCGGACTGCCGGCGAGTGGCCACTTCGGCTCGCAAGCGATTAACGGCGTCGTTCGCCGGAAATAGAGCTCTTAAATTCGCTTCATTGCTAGATAGATGAACGCAAGCAAAAAGAGAGGAGAGCACCATGGTTTCAAAAATGTGTCGCATCGCTCGAATGATTGTTCTTGCCACCTTTGCATTCAGTTCCGCTGCCTGGGCGGCGACTTGTTCAAACGAGTCTCTGAGTGGCACCTACGGGTTTCTGCACGGCGGCACGGACGCCGCCGGCACCCCTACCACAAGCGTGAGCCAGATCACGTTTGACTCAACGACAGCCACGTTTACCTCAGTGGACACATCATCCCATGACGCGTGATTACCACCGAGTCTCTCACCGGAACGTACAAAGTCGCCTCGAACTGCACCGCCAAGGATACGTTCACAATAGGCGGCGGCATCTCCTTTGTGGTTACGTCAACAGGGTTTTTGGCCGGGGGGGCCGCGCAAAGGCGTGACCGCGGATGGATTCGGCGTGAAGCAGGGCTCCCCGACCTGCACCAATGCCGGAGTTAAGGGCAGTTTTGTGTTTGAAGCAACCGGCGTCTTCGTCGCAGGCGCGCCCGTCACAGGACCGGTGGCTTTCATCGGTGAGTTGAAGTTAAGTGTCAACACTTCTGGAGACGGAGTGATCAGCGGACATTTTGCCGGTAGCGAGGATGGCACGATTTTCACGTTCGCAGAGGAACCCGTCACCGGTTCTTACACTGTTGCCACGGACTGCACGGGCACGGCCACCATAACACCGAAGGGCAAGTCCGCCCGACCACGCGGGAGTTAGCGCTCCCTTCATATTGCCGTCCCGGCCCCTCTGGCCCGGAAAGTTCATGAGTGGTCAAACAGTGGCCTGTATCCCATCCCATCGGGAAGTGATTGTAATCACAGTCAGCTGTGAGAATTGTCACAGACATACTGTGACGAATGTCATAAGATCCTGCCCGCAGAATGTCATCACGCCTTTTAACTTTCGCCGACAGCGCGCGGTCCCGGTGCCGTAGCAGGGACCAGAACCTGTACAAGACTCCCAAGACCACTCTGGATGGCAAGTAATGAGTCTGCGTCTCGGTGGAGGCTCAGTTAACGTAATGGGAAGGATCGACATCATGAATAACGAGGAGAAGAATTCAATGAAAGCGAGATGCAAAGTCGTAGGGTTGGCCTCAGCAATACTGGTTGTCGCACTGGGGTTGTTGTATTCGGGAGGAAGCGTGAATGCGGCCGCCGCAGGCCAGATCACAGGTAGCGTCAAGCTTGACGGCACCGCTCCACACCAGAAGCCGATTGACATGGCGAAGGAGCCGAGCTGTGCCGCGGTTCACAAGGACAAGCCGGCCACCACAGAAAGCGTGGTTGCGGCTGCGAACGGAGGGCTGGAGAACGTTGTCGTCTATATCACCCAGGGCCTGACCGGTAGCGAGCCCGTTTCCACGCAATCGGTCGAGATTAAACAAGAAGGTTGTCAGTACGTCCCGCATGTGGTGGCCGTCGATGCCGGTCAGCACCTGAAGATAGTGAATAGCGACCAGACTTCGCACAACATCAACGCGCAGTCCACAAAAAATCCGGCGTGGAACAAGTCGCAGCCGGCAGGCGCCCCGCCACTCGACGCGACTTGGAACAACGAGGAAGTCGCCATACCCGTCAAGTGCAACGTTCATCCCTGGATGCACGCCTACATTGTGGTGGTGAAGGGTCCTTACGGGGTAAGCGACGACAGCGGTTCTTTCAATCTCGATAACGTGCCACCGGGAACTTACACCCTCACGGCCTGGCACGAAACTTACGGAACTCAGACTCAGACCGTGACGGTTGCCGCCGGGAAGCCGGCCACCGTCAGTTTCACCTTCAAGGCGAAGTAGAGAACCGCACCAAATTCGCGGCCGTCGCAGCCCAGACTGTGGCGGCCGCATAAAGCGAGGAATCTCATGCCGGGTAAAGCGTTTGCGGTCGTAGTGGCGATCATTACGCTGGTCATCGCCTTTTGCGTAATCACTCACGTGTGGTGGATGCCGGTGGATATTTCCGCCCACGGACCCAAGATCGATCGCCAGATAGAGGAAACCATATTCGGCGCAGGCATTCTGTTTATTGCCGGCCAACTGGTGCTGGCGTCATTTGCCTTTCTGTACGGCGACAGCAAGGGCGCGCGCAAGATGAAGGCGTTCCCGGGTGGCGCGAAATCTCTCATCGTCTTCGCCTGTGTTGTGGTCGGCGTCGAAATTCTGGTGCTCTCATTCATCGGTTCCAAGGCATGGGCCTCGGTCTACTTCACGCCGCCCGACCCCGACTCGCTGCGCGTAGATGTGCAAGCGGAGCAGTTTGCGTTTTACTTCCGTTATCCCGGGCCGGATGGCAAGTTCGGGCCGCTACACCCGGAGCTCATTAATGAGGGAACCCAGAATTACTTTGGTCTCGATCCGGAGCACGATGCCGATGCGAAGGACGACATCGTGACCGCGGGGATGGCGATTCCGGTGAACAAGCCAGTGCTGCTCACCCTGCACTCCAAGGACATGGGGCACTCCTTCGATGTGCGGGAGCTCCGCATCCAGCAAGACTTTGTGCCCGGGATCGTGATTCCGATCCACTTCACTGCGAACCAGACGGGAAAATTCGAAATTGTGTGCACGCAGCTCTGCGGTCTTGGGCATTACAACATGAAGGCGTATCTCGAGGTCATGAGCCAGGCAGACTACGACAACTGGCTCAAGCAGCAAGCGGCCATGCAGTAACTGAAGTGTGCAACTGAAGTCCGTCTGCCGCCGAAATAGTGGGCAGACGAAACACATCTCTCGTGGGGTGAGATCACATGCACGATATGTCAGCGCACGCGGCTGCGCACCATGCACCGCCGAGCGGTTTCATTCGCAAGTACGTCTTCAGCGTGGATCACAAAGTGATCGGGATCCAGTACACGACCTTGAGCCTGGTGGCAGCGTTTATCGGGATGGCGCTGTCATGGGTCATGCGCATCCATCTGGGCTGGCCGTCGGCTAGCATTCCTCTTCTGGGTACTCTCTCTCCGAATGGCGCGCCTGGGGGTGTTCCCACGCCGGAGTACTACTTGTCATTGATGACCATGCACGGCACGATTATGGCGTTCTTCGTCCTGACCGCGGCGCCGATGGCCGGGTACGGCAACTTTATGCTGCCGATCCAAGTAGGGGCGGCAGACATGGCGTTTCCCCGGTTGAACATGGCGTCGTTCTGGGTCACGTTCGTCGGTTTCGTTCTCGCCTGCGCGACCTTTATTATCCCCGACGGTCCGCCCATCTCCGGCTGGACCGCGTACGCGCCGCTGAGCGCCGTCGGCCCGGTTGCGGGTCCGGGTCAGGGCTGGGGCCAAAATCTCTGGGGACTATCGATCGCCGTCTTCTGCGTGGCATCGCTGCTTGGGGCGCTGAACTTCATCGTGACCACGATCGATCTGCGCACTAAGGGTATGGTGCTGTCGCGGCTGCCGCTTTCGACTTGGGCGTGGTTTATTAACGCCTGGGTGAGCTTGCTGGCTTTTGCGGTGCTATTGCCGACTTGCCTGCTCCTCGTGCTCGACCGGCTCGGCGGAACCAGCTTCTTTATTCCTGGCGGACTGGTGGTCAATGACAAGGTGCTGCCGCACTCCGGCGGTTCGCCACTCTTGTTCCAGCACCTGTTCTGGTTCTTCGGACATCCAGAGGTTTACATCATCATTTTGCCGGCCTTTGGGATCGTCGCGCACGTCATGCCGACGTTTACCCGGAAGCCGCTGGTGGGGGGCTGGAGAGTGATCACCTTTGCCATGATCGCCATCGGTAGCCTTAGCTTCATCGTTTGGGGGCATCACATGTTCGTGAGCGGGATGAGCCCCAGTATGGCAATGGTATTCTCGGTGCCGACACTGTTCATCACCATCCCGTCCGTTATTGCGGTGCTGGTGTTCGCGTTCTCTCTTTACGGCGCCAACATCCGCTTTACCACTCCCATGTTGTTCTGCCTCGGTTTCATCTCGCTCTTCATCAGCGGCGGAATCGGTGGATTCTTCCTGGCGCAGCCGGCGGTCGATTCCTATTTGCACGCGACCAGCTTCGTGGTGGGACATTTCCACTTCACCATGGGCCTCTCCGCCATATTTGCGACGTTTGCCGGCTTCTACTATTGGTTCCCGAAAATGTGGGGCCGCATGATGAACGAGACGCTCGGCAAAGTGCATTTCTGGCTGAGTTTCGTCCTCGTCTACGTTGTTTTCATGACCATGCATTTGATGGGTCTCACCGGTGCGGTGCGCCGTTACTCGTCGTATGTCGACGACTTCATGGTCCCGCTGACTCCCACCAACCGGCTCATTACCGTCGCCGCCTTGCTCCTGGGCGCGACGCAGTTCATCTTCCTGTACAACGCGATCTGGAGCCGCTTCAAGGGACCGAAGGCTCCAGACAATCCGTGGGGAGCGACCACGCTCGAATGGGATACGACCTCGCCGCCGCCGTTCGACAACTTTGGCGGCCGGCAAATGACCATCCACCACGGTCCGATGGAGTACGACGCTGATGCCAGCGTGATGCAGACTTCGCCGGAGCAGTCCATCGCAGGAACCTAACTAGGTGGTGGGAGCTGGCGGCTCATCATCACAAGCGGGATCTAACAACACTTCGGAGGGAGGCATCGTGAGCGAAACCGAACTGGCCATGTCAACCGGACATGAAGTACTGATGGAAGCTTCTCCTTACGGCATTGAAAAAAAGAAGCTGGGGATGTGGTTTTTTATCGTCTCCGACGCATGCACGTTCGCCACGTTTCTGTTTGGCTACGGCTACATGCGCGTGGGCAGCCAGAATTGGGGGACGCCGTTCGAGTTCGGGACGATCTTGAACGGGATCCTCATGACCTTCGTTCTGCTTTCAAGCAGCCTTACCATGCTGGCTGCGGTTCGTGCCACACAGTCGGGGCAGAAAGCGTCGGCCAACAAATGGCTGGGCCTTACGATGCTCCTGGGTACAGTGTTCGCCATCCTCCATCTGCGGGAATGGTTCAAGATGTTCGGCGAAGGCTGGGGTTTGTTTTCCAATCCAACGGGCGGCACGACGCAGTTCGGCGCATGTTTCTTCAGCGTCACGGGACTCCATTTGGCCCACGTGATCAGCGGCGTCATTGCGCTCCTGATTATCATGCGGGGGTATAACCGCGGCCGCTACGATTCCAGCCACGTCGAAACCGCAGGCCTGTACTGGCACTTTGTCGATCTCGTCTGGATGTTCGTTTTTCCAATGATGTATTTGATGAACGCCCGTTGAGGGGAATTTCGAGCAAGAGGGAGAAGCTGTCATGTCATCGAATCAAGAACCGGGAATGGGTTCTTACGTAGGAATCGTAATCGGGCTGATGATCATCGTGGTGATTGAAGTGATTCTGACTTATCAGCATTTGCCGGTGCGAACCTTGCTCTTCTCCTTACTCTGCCTGGCGTCGCTGGAGGCGTTCCTGGGCATCATGTACCTGATGCACGTGAAGTACGAGAGTCCGCTTTTGTTCTGGACCATATTTCCAGCCACGCTCTTCGTGTTGGTGCTCCTGAACTATGTATGGCCGGACGCGTACCGCATGGCGAGGATGGGTCTCGGGAAATGAAGCAATCGGGTCAGTCGCGCCCTGTTCTAATGGTGTCGGAAGGAGATGTAGTGAACTCGCCAAAAGAGAAGAGCGTGCACTATCTCAAGCTAGGGCTGATCGGACTAGCATTCCTGCTCTTGATCAGTCCCAGCGACCTGCACGCGCAGGGCTGCGCCATGTGCTACCAGAGCGCGGCCGCCTCGGGCGCCCGTTTCACCCACGCTCTGAAGAGCGGCATTGTGGTCATTATTATTCCGCCGCTGCTGATGACGGGCGCTTTTGCGCGCTTTGTATACCGCAGACGCAACCTGTTTCATGAGGACATCGCGGAGCACCACGAGGTTTGACAAATAAGCTTTGACAATTTCGGTGGCAAGCACCCGGCGTTATCACGATCCTGTCAGAAAAAATGCTTAGGCATCAACTGGGGAACCTAAGGAGTGTGAAGTTATGGCAACCACGGTCCACGAACCGCCGCAAATCGAACCTCGACGCTTGCCCGATGAAGGTCACTCTAGAAATGGCGGCGGATGGAATCTGGTCCCGGCTGAAGGTAATTTGCGTATGGTCGACGACCGCTCCCACGAACCGGCCAAGACCGGCATTTGGGTTGCGCTGGCGGCGATCACGATGTCATTCGCCGCGCTCACCAGCGCTCTGTTCGTTCGTCAGGGCTCGGGAATGGACTGGCAGCACTTTACTCTGCCTCCTATTCTTTACGCCAACACGCTGGTGCTGCTCGCCAGCAGCGGCACCCTGGAGCTAGCGCGCCGCCGGATCTCGCGCTACGCTCGCGGCATTGAAAGCCAGATTGAGGTGCCGATGCGCTGGCTGATGATAACGTTGGCGCTCGGCCTGCTTTTCGTTGCCGGTCAGTATGTGGCCTGGCTGCAATTGAAGGCTGCCGGACTGTATCTCGCCACCAACCCGAACAGTTCATTTTTCTATGTCTTTACTGCGGTACACGCCCTGCACGTGCTGGGCGGTCTGTTCGGATTGGGTTACGTCATGAGCAAACTCCATCGCTCCATCCTGCACAAGAGCACGTTTGCTGCGGCTGCGCAATACTGGCATTTCATGGACATTCTTTGGGTGTATCTGCTGTGGGTGCTTTGGATGAAGCTCTAACAAACCGTCCAAGTACGACGATTACAGCATTGAATCTGACCGCGATTGGTAACAGGAGAGCATGGCGACTACTCACACGACGATGCAGCCGAAGCCGAAGGATCGCTTCATTTCTAAACTCCGGGACTATTACACCCTGACCAAACCGGAAGTGAACCTGCTGATCCTTATGACCACGTCGGCGGGATATTATCTTGCCTCGCGTGGACCTTTCAGGATTGTCGGCCTGATGAACACACTCGTGGGTACGCTCCTGGTTGCCAGCGGCACCGCAACCTTGAATCAGTGGATGGAACGGGTTTGGGACGGTCAGATGCGCCGCACCGGAGGCCGGCCGCTGCCTTCGGGCAGGCTGAGCGCGCGCGGAGCATTTCTGTTCGGGATTCTGCTAAGCATCGGAGGAGGCCTGTATCTGGTGGTTGTGGTTAACGGGTTAGCAGCTTTCCTCGCGATCTCCACGCTGCTTTCGTATCTGCTTATCTATACTCCATTGAAGCGGAAGACGCCGCTGTGCACCCTGCTCGGCGCTTTTCCCGGTGCCATGCCCGCGCTGATCGGGTGGGCGGGTGCCTCGGCCAGTATCGAGCGGCACGCCTGGTTTCTCTTCGCCATTCTTTTTTTGTGGCAGTTCCCGCATTTTCTGGCGATTACCTTGATGTACGGTGACGACTACACCCGGGCTGGCTACAAGATGCTGCCCCAGTTTGATCTCGATTCCCGCTTTACGCGCGCCGAGATTATTGCCTTCACCGTGATCCTGGTAGTCACTACGATGCTACCGCTGGTCGATCGCGGAGGCCCAATTTATCTGGGTGGCATGTTCCTGGCGGGTGTCCTCTTGCTGTATCACGCAATCAAATTGGCGAGATCGAACTCGAAAGTCTTGGCCAGCCGCGTCTTGCATGCCTCCGTTATCTATCTGCCGATCGTTCTTGGGATGATTGTCTATCGGAAGGCCTGAAGTTCTCTTCGCAAGGCGTTGTCAACTACTGTTCTTAGCAAGAAACCAAAGACTAGGTTTGGTCAATGTTGCGATTGTTCCCGAGTGACGCTAGGGCAACCGTTCCATAATCCCGTAAGGTAAGGGTTGCCGACCAACCGGGAGTTGTTAACACTCCTTTCGCAACGAACGTCTATGATCTTGTGGGGATTTTGCGCGAATGCCCCGGTCCGGCGACAGAAGTGATCTCCTCGGTGCCGACAAATCTGGAGCCAAGAAAATACTGAACTGAATTGGTTCAGACAAGCAATCTCAGCGGCCAATCTTAACCCGAAAAACGCGACTTCTTGTCTACAGGCACAATCTCCTCGGGTGGACCATAACCGCGATCGTGTGCCTGATTCGAGACCGCATATAGCTTCAGGTCGCTCGAACTCCATCGACTGGAAATGGGTGGTCTCCCGCAGGCACAGTACAGCGTCCATTCATCTGCGAATCCTTCCGCCAGCGGCATCAAGTACGACCCGTTACGGTACGGGCTGAAGCCAGGCAAATATCGAGTCAAGCATTTTGGGCACTCAACGCAATGGCGAACACGGGAAGCCATGGCATGTGTCGGTGAGCTCCTTCGAGGGAAACTGGCGGCATGCGCTCACCCCTCCGGCGACAACACCGGCCTCCGCGAGCAGGCGCTCATAATCCATCGGGCGGCCTGATCCCTTAATCCTCGCTCCTAAACTTCGCAAGGCATCCAGCGCTCTTGCCGTAAACATTCTGGGTCACGTCGATATTCGCGTGACCCATGTTGTCCCGCACAACCTCCGGTCTTGCGCCTTCGCGCAGCATATGGCTTGAATGCCATGGTGCGGAAGCTGCGAAAATACCCTTTATCGCTCGAATCGGCCGAGTCCGAATCTCCGCAAAAGCTGTTTGCCAACATTCGCGGGCAAAGTGATTTTCGGATGCGTACGTGCGACGTCTGCAATTGACGTGCCTACGCTTGCGTTTACAGGGGTTGCCAGAAAGGCGTGGATGTCGGCCGCATGCGGCCCGGTGAGTACGATGGCCATGCCCGAGATTTGTCCACGCTCGTTAATCTCGTTAGCCATGGTTGCGTAGAGGTTGGAACTTGCGGGAAACAGAGTGTTAAGGTCGGTCATCACGCCGTTCTGGTAGATGAAGGCATGGGACCAGTCGCCGCTGGAGTCCTGAGTGCTTCCCACCGCTTGGCCCTGGTTGTTGATGCCTTCGCCTAAGGAGCTAACATCTCCCGGCAGAGTGTAGAGGTTTGTGATTGCCTGGTTCTGCCAAAGAGCGGCATAGACGGTTGCGCCGTCAGCGCTAACGACCTGCCCGATAATTTGGCCCTGGTCGTTAATGCCGTTGCCCAGGGCGCCCGGAACTCCCAGGTCAGGAAGCTGGGTGGCGGTGCCGTTTTCCCACAATACGGAGTTCGGTAGGGTGCAGGTTCCCGAGTAGCCTGTAGCTTGGCCTTGATTGTTGATGCCGAACGCGACCCCGTCTGGATCGCTACCCACCGTAGGAAGAGCTTTGGCTTTGCCCTTTTCCCACAACACCGGCAGTACAATCCGATTATTAGTTGTGTTAGGCGGGCATGTGGAGTCCGCGATACCGTTTTCCGCATATCCTGCGATTTGTCCGTGGTTATTGATAGCGCTGGCCCGCCCGTTATTTCCGCCCAGTGTCGGGAGAGCGCGCATGTGGCCGTTATGCCAAAAAAACGGCCGACACGTAAGGTGTGTGCCGAAGCCGCAAATGTCTTCGCCGTTCGGGTCCGGGACAGATGTTTCGGAGAAACCGGCCGCTTGCCCGCGATCGTTGAGCCCGTCATAGTTGGTCCAACTGTTCTTTCCTCCGAGCGTGCCGAGGTCGATCTTGAGTCCGTCGATGTCTACCACTACGCGTCCGGTTAGAAGTTGCCCTGTCGAGCTATCCTGCTGCCCCGGTGGCAGGTTCCCCTCCATGATCTCCGCCCATCCCTGATTATTGAGGCCCATGGCACAACCCAGATTCCAATTGTGGAGATGGCCCAAATCGGTAACTGTGTAGCTCGCTTGAGCGACCGCATCGCTGAAGCAAGCCAGAACAATCGTCGTAACCCACGGTATCCAGAAATTCCGCAACCGTCTAAGCGTGTTCATATCTCTCTTTTCCTCTGGTAAAGTCGTGGTGCCGGGATGACTGGCGATTTACGTCAGGTACCACTCGGCGCTCTGACAGTTAGTGTGCAATTGAGAGCAGAATTGGCTCACCACCTCACAAATTCCTGCTGAGTGAGAACTGAGGGAGCATGTGGTGTTCCACGTTCACAACGATTACGTGAAACAACAGGCCAAACATTTCAGATATCGAAGCAGAGTGACGGACTAACAAAACCCTGGGACGATCCCAAAACGGCTAGAGCGACTATTTCTCCAACTTTTCATACACACACGGGCGGGAAGTTACGAAATTCGGTAGCGCCGAGCAGCCAAGAGTCCGTCCGATCAATTTCGATTGACTTTCAAATAGTTAACATACAGAATAGTCGGTATGTTAGGCGGTCACGAGAAGAAGCGAAGGTTCCGTGACCCAGAGCGTACACGGAAATGGTTGCTGCAAGCGGCTTTTCGGGAGGTCTACAGATCAGGCTTCCAGAGTGCCGGCATCGATACAATTCTCGCCGCCACCAATGTCAGCAAGGGAGCCCTTTACTACCATTTCGACAGCAAGGAAGCACTAGGATATGCCATCGTCGACGAGATCATCGCAAAAACTGTCCGCGACCGGTGGTTGTGTCCTATGCTCAGCAACGGGCAACCCATCGACATTTTGATTGGCATTGTCCGGCGGACACCAGTTCGGCCCGAAGAAGTTCGGAGCGGTTGTCCCCTGCTCAACCTGGCGCAGGAGATGTCTCCGCTGGACGAACAGTTCCGTAAGCGACTGGAGAGGATCTTCCAAGCATGGCAGAAAGGAGTTGCTACGCTTTTGCGGAAGGGGCAGTCCCAAGGGACAGTTCGCCGCGACCTGAATCCAGACGAGGCTGCCAGCTTTCTGATTGCGATGGTCGAGGGCTACGCCTCGTTAGCAAAGAATGCCCAGGATGCGAAGGTGTGGAATGTGGGAATCAGAAATATCGTGGGCTGGCTGAATTCTCTTCGCGCGCTGGGCAACCGCAAGCGGGGCTGATCGCGTCGATCCCAACGGGGTGGTTTGACGCTGTTACACACCAGCCGGTTCGTATGCTCGGACAGTCAGCATCGCGATCGGGCGAAGCGCTTCAAACTTCATGGTGAAAGGAGAACGAACAATGGCAAGGATCGCAGTGTCGCGCAGGAATCTGCTCGCAACGGGAGCCTGCGCGCTGGTTGGTGCCGTGAGCCTGCCGGGACCGGCAAGTGCCAGCGCATGGGGAGGGCAGAACTTAACGAACGAGGAGGTAGCCCGGAAGTGGTACGCAGCCTGGGAGAAGAAAGACTGGGGCCCAGTGGATAGCCTGCTCGCCGATAACTTCACCTTTACAAGCGCGGCCGGCGACGACCACATCAGCAAGAGCATTTTCAAAGCGCGATGCTGGGAAACACAGATCGATTTCATTGGACATTTTGACCTGGAGCGAATCACCACTGGCGCGGAGGATGCTTTTGTGAAGTATCTTTGCCACACCAAGGACGGTAAATCGTTCCGGAACGTGGAGTATCTCCGAATCAAGAACGGAAAGTTGCAATCCATTGAGTGTTATTTCGGCGCGCAATCCAGCTTTCCGTCAGCAGTGAGCACTGGGCAGAAGTAACCTACGGGCCTGGAAGGTAAGGCGTGGGGTGCCGATCTGCC
>Ga0181523_10003225_pt1 | contig 15018 bp, 18 predicted proteins | sample PEATcosm2014_Bin_43_FD_119752 | JGI IMG/M metagenome (GOLD analysis project Ga0181523, IMG submission 119752) | Peatland microbial communities from MTU Mesocosm Facility, Houghton, MI, USA - PEATcosm2014_Bin05_30_metaG | ecosystem: Environmental > Terrestrial > Soil > Wetlands > Peat | place...
CATCATCGATGCCGGCCCCGAGCCGCACCATCTCGCGCAGCCGGTCGATGATGACCAGCTGGCCGTGCGAGTAGCGCGCGACCACCATGTGGAAACTGTTGGAGCCGAGGTCGACCGCAGCGATGACATCGGACATGGCGCGGTCGGGGCGGCCTCAGGCCGCTATGGTGCGCTGACGCGAATTCAGGCGCTGAACGAGGACCCGCATCCGCAAGTGGTCTGGGCGTTCGGATTGCGGATTACGAATTGAGCCCCTTCCAGGCCCTCGCGGTAGTCGATCTCAGCGCCGTCGAGATACTGGAAGCTCATGGGGTCGACCAGCAGCTTGACGCCCTGGTTCTCGACACACGTGTCACCGTCCTGGACCTGCTCGTCGAACTCGAAACCGTACTGCAGTCCCGAGCAGCCGCCACCCTGCACGAACACGCGCAGCATGAGCTTCGGGTTGCCTTCGCCCGCGATCAGCGCGCCGACCTTGCGGGCGGCCGCATCGGTGAAGACCAACGGCGCGGCCTCAGCTGCAACTGCCTCATTCTCAACGGCTTCCAGGGTACTTGCTTCAGTCATGTCAGTCAGTGTAGGCGTACCGCCCCGGGGCGTCAAAGGCCGGGGCAAAACGCAGCGCTCACTTTGCGCGATCCGCCGCCGAGGCGCTGCCGCGGCGTGGCGGCACCTCTACAGGCGTGCCCGCAGAAACAGCAGGAAGGAGCTCGGAGCCTCGCCATAGACCACATCCAGCAGGTCCGGATACCGATAGACCGTGCCCATTGCGCCCACCCCCGCGTGCACCGGGCCCCACTGTGTGAAGTCGTAGACATAGCCGAGTGAGAGCTCGTTGATCGTATAGGTGGGTCCGTAGAGCGGCTGGCCGGGCGTGAACAGCTCATCCTTACCCACGCGCTCGGCGCGGCCGAAGAAGGTGTGCACATTTCCGAGGCGCAGCGCCGATTCGAGCAGCCAGCCGTCGCTGGCCGTGCCCGGCTGGGGTTGGTTGCGTCCCCAGGCGAAGGTCGTCTGCCATTGGATCCCGGAGAGCATGCGGTTGTAGCTCAGCGACGCGGTGGTGCGCTGTATCGCCACATTGGGCTCGAGCTGCTCGGGACTCGCCAGTCGGCCGGAACTCACCTGCAGCGCGAGGTCCGGCAGCGGATTGAACGACAGGCGCGCCGACCACGAATCGAGGGACCGCAGCTCGACGTCGTAGCGGTACTGATCGGGCTCCCGGCCGTTGAAGGCCGAGGTCTCGAGCTTCACGCGGTCCCACTGGTAGCCGGCGGTGATCACGCCATAGGTGATGTGCGTGGAATCGAGCCAATGATGCGTCAGCGGCGCCTCGGGGTTGTCCTCCGAGGAGAAGCGATGCATGAAGGCTGGTGGCCCCAGCGCCGGCTCGCCCGCGAGCCCGGCATACAGGTAGGCCGCGCTCTGCGCCGAAAGGTTGCGGCTGTAGATGCCCGCGGCCTCCATCAGCAGATTGTGGGGATGCTGTCGATCGATGAGCGGGTGCACGCCATCGGCGGTCTCCCCGGTCTGGAACAGCTCGGGATAGCCATCCTTCCCCATGAGCGGATCGGCCGAGATCATCAGACGCAGCCCGAGCGCGCCCTGCGTCAGGCTGCGTCGCGCCATGAACATCAGCATGCTGTTCGAGAAGCTCTTGTCGGCGCCGCGCGGCCCGCCCTGGTCGTCGTAGATGAGATTGATGAAGCCGTGCCACATCGTCATCCAATCGCCGCCGCGCATCGTCATGAGCCCGGCCATCGGTGTCGAGTCCGGCTGCCAGCTCGTGCCCGAGGACTCGCGCGCCATGTCGTAGGGACCCAGCAGACCCGCCATGCCCGCCTGGTCCGCCTGGTCCGCCTGGCACGCGATGGGACTGAGCAGCGCCAGTATGCACAGCGCCCGTCGGCGGCGGGGACTCATGGCGTCACTCCTCGGGTGAGTAAAGCGTCGTGAGCGTTGCGGTCATGGCGAGCACGGATGCCGTCAGCAGGTATTCCGCAGCAATCGAGCGTTGCAGCGCGCCTCCCGCGAAGGGGCGGCCGACGCGCAGCGCCGGCGTCAGGCGCCATCGATTCAGCGAGGCAAGCCCCATGAGCAGCGCGAAGACAGCGGCTTTGGCGATGAGCAGGCGACCGTAAGGGCGAGTCAACGCCGACCAGCTGTCAATCAGTGCCAGCGTCATGCTGAGGCCTGCAAGCGCGATACAGGGCACCAGCCAGCCCGCAAGTCGCGAGAACCGCAGGAGCACGCCGGCCGCAATGGCGGCCGATTCATACCGCAACGTCAGCCACAGCGGCCAGAACGCCCCGAACCAGAACGCCGCGACGAGCAGATGCAGGCCCAGCATCGGCGCCAGCAGGGCACGCCGCGGGTGCACGCTGGTGTGTCCGGTGAGCGTGAGCGCCAGCGCCGCGAGCGCGGCCCCGACCACCGCCAGTCGCAGCGCCCAGGCACTGCGCGCGGCGCGCTCGAGACCCAAGGCCACGAGCGCGAGGCCGGCAAGCTGCAGCGCATGCGCCTCGCCGTGGCTAGATCGCAGTGCCAGTCGCAGCAGCACCGGGTCGTGCATGCCCGCCAGCTCACCTGCCATGCGCGCGGCCTCGAGCGGCGGCTGCAGCAGCACCAGCGCGATGCCGCACAGCGCAACGAACGCATCCAGGCGGCAGACGCGCGCGCATGCGAGTGGCGCCTGGTCGGCGAACAATGCGACGAAGAAAGCTGCGCCGGCAGCCTGATAGACACAGATCAGCGTCAGCGCCCGTGCTGCAATCGCGATGGCGTCCACGTCCAAGGGCCGGTCTACGGCTTTGCGATAGTGAAGTGAACGCTGCCCGCCATCATGTGGCTGTCGGCGCTGAGGACGCGGTAACGCAGCTCATACACACCGGGCGCCAGCGCGGGCGCCGGTATGCTGATCTCGACGCTGGCAGCCGTGGGGAGCGGTGCAATCTTCTGCGGCTGCGTGGCGCCGCTGCTCTGCACGCTCAAAGCCGTGAGCACGGCGGCCTCGGAGAACCTGAGCACGAATCGGGTCGGCGCAGCCGTCAGCACGCTGCCATCGGCAGGTTCGGCCTGCTGCAGATGGGCATGCGCGCACGCCAGCAGCGGAAACAATAGCCAGGCGTACAGACCCGCGATGCGCCGCATCACGAGGGCAATTCGGCGCCGCCGGCAGGCACCGCCACCGCCTCAGGCGGCGCCGCGGCGAGCTCTGCGGCATTGCTGGGCACGAGCCGGCCGCTGATCTCCGCACCGAGCGCCATCTCGATGACGCTGTAGTGCACGTTGCCCTTCACCCGTGCCTTGGCGCCGAGCATGACGCGCTGGCTGCCGACGATATCGCCGTTGACGCGGCCGTTGAGCACGACACTGGGGGCCTGCACCGAGCCGTCGATGACGCCATGCTCGCTGACCGACAATGCCGCGGGCGCACCGGCGGTCGCGCGCACGCTGCCCGTGATGTGGCCATCGATGTGCAGTCCGCCGGAGAATTCCACATCGCCCTGCACGCTCGCACTCTTGCCGATCAGCGTATCGATCTGACCGGCGCCGTTGTTGTCGCGTTTTCTGAACATCACGAGCTCGGATCGGCATTCCAGACGAACGTCTGCCGGTAGGGTGCCACGCCTTTGCGCCCCGGTCGAACTTCAATCGTGATGTGATCGGGCTTGAAGTCGCCCGGAAGCGTGATGGGCTGCTCAACGGCGGCAAAATATCTGAAATTGAATGGCAGCTCGTTCTTGCCGCCGGTGAGAGTTGCCAGATCCGCGCTCGCCGAGCTGCCATTGCTGGTGCCGTCGATCGTGATGCCGATCGTGCCGTTGACCGCCTCCTCGGGCCGCTGGGTCCGGCTCAGCGAGAAGCGCAGTGCGTAATGCGCATCGCCCGGCAGCGTCGCGATGCGAAACTGCTGCACGCGCACCGCGTCCGCGGCCGGTTGCCCCGGTTGCGCCACGAGCCCGCGATAGAAGCCCATCTCCTGCTGATCGCGCGCGACCTGGGCCTGCAGCTCACCGATGGTGCGCGCGATCTCCGCGCGCTCGCGCCCCTCGCCGACACGCGCCTGTTCGGCCGCGGCAAGCTGCACGCGCAGCTCACGTTGCGTGCGCTCGAGGTTGTCGATCTGCTGCTGCATGCCGTCGCGTTGCGCCGCCGCCTGCAGGGCATCGTAGCCGGCCTTGAACCGCCCGAGCTCGAACATGACATACAGGGCAAGCCCGGTGAGCAGCGTCAGGATCGCCAGCGTGATCCAGCGACGCGCCGGAGCATAGGTGCGAACTACCAGCTTGCCCGGTATCTGCATGGGCCAGACTTTACAAGTTATGGATCGCCGACGACGGGCCGCGAGTCTCAGCTCGCCGGCGCGGCCGCGGGCTCGCTCAGGGCGGGCCCTGCGCGCCACCAGGACGGGTAGGGCGGCAAGCCGTCCGGGAAGGCGGACAGCCCGAGCTCATGCAGCGCGCGCGTATAGACGGCGCGCTTGAAATAGATGACCTCGCGAATCGGCTGCCAGTAGTCGACCCAGCGCCAGCGGTCGAACTCGGGCTCGGCCGTGAGGTCGAACCGGAACGCGGGGTCCGGCCGGCGCAGCCGCAGCAGGAACCAGCGCTGCTTCTGGCCCAGGCACAGCGGCTGCACATTGCGGCGCAGGTAGCGCTGCGGCAGGCGATAACGCAGCCAGTGCCGTGTGCGTCCGACGATCTCCACGTCGGCGGCCTTGAGGCCGATCTCCTCGTTGAGCTCGCGGTAGAGCGATTCCTCGACGCTCTCGCCGCGGCGCATGCCGCCCTGGGGAAACTGCCAGCCGCGGCCGCCGGCACGTCGCGCCAGGAACAGCTGGCCGTCGTCCGACATCAGCACCATGCCGACGTTGGCACGAAAACCGTCGCGATCAATGAGGTCGCCCATGAGCGTGTTTTACCAGCGACGGCGTGTTTAGCCAATCGGCCTCGCACCGGACCGAGACCTCATCCGGTAGGCTTGCGATATGTCACGCCGACGCGATGGATGGGGGCTCGCTGGACTGGCGGCGCTCGCCGCGCTGGCCTTCCTTCTCACGCTGCTGGTCGGCTCGGCGGGGCTCGGGGCGCAGCGGGCGCTCAGCGCCCTGCTCGGCGGCGGGGATGAATTCAGCCGCCTGATCGTGTGGTCGGTGCGGCTGCCGCGCGCCGTTGCGGCCTTTGCGGTCGGCGGCCTGCTGGCGCTTGCCGGCGTGCTGCTGCAGGCGCTGTTTCGCAATCCCCTGGCGGACCCGTTCGTACTGGGCGTATCGGGTGGCGCGGCGGTGGGTGCTTTGGCCGGCATGCTGGCCGGTGTTGGCTTCGTGGCGCTGCACTGGTCGGCAACCGCCGGCGGCATGCTCGTCGGATTCCTCGTCCTGCTGCTCGCGCGCGGCGGCGGAGCGACGCGGCTGCTGCTGTGTGGCGTGGTGCTGGCGAGCGCCTGCGGCGCCTTGATTACGGTGATGCTGACCCTGGCCGATACGGGGCAGCTGCGTGGCATGGTCTTCTGGTTGGCGGGCGACCTCGGCTGGGCGCAACGCCCGGAGCTCGAGCTGCTGGCTCTGGCGATCGCATTGGCGCTGGCGGCATTCGCCGGCCGCTGGCTCAACGTGCTCGGTGCGGGCGAGCTGCGCAGCGCGACGGTCGGGCTGCATGGTGGCGGGGCTCGGGTCGCGGTCTTCGTGCTGAGCGCGGCGCTCACCGCGTTGGCCGTGATCAGCGGCGGCATGATCGGCTTCGTCGGCCTGGTCGCGCCGCACCTCGTGCGGCTGGGCTTCGGCACCAGCGATCACCGCATCGTGGCTCCGGCCGCAACGCTTGGCGGCGGCGTGCTGCTGTGCCTCGCCGACCTGCTGAGCAGGACGCTCGCCGCGCCGCGCGAGCTGCCCGTGGGCGCGGTCATGGCGCTCATCGGAGCGCCGGTGTTCATCGTGCTGCTGCGCCGGCAGGCGCGCTGAGCGCGACCGCGGCGCGCAGCTACGGCCGCCGCGCCGCGGAGTCGCGTCGGCCCTGCACGTACTCGTGGCCCTGGCGCATGAGCGCCGTGAAACGCGCCTGATCGCCCGCGAATACGGCACTTCGGACCGAATCGACGGCACGCGCCAGCGCATCGAGCGATTCGGCCCCAAAGTCATTGAGCCGCTGGATCTCAAAGTAGAGCTCGGGGCTTTCCTCGGCCACCTTGCTGGCAATATCGAACTGCGCATCGAAGGTCGTGCTCGAGAGCTGCACCAGCCGCGGCGCCGCCTCGCCGCTCTCGGCCAGCGCGGTGAAGAAGGCGATGTTCAGCGCATGCGAGAGGCCGAGCACGTAGGCGATCAGGCGGTCGTGCTCGTCCAGCCCCATGACCACCTGCTCGGCCATCGTCGCTGCGAACAGCGCGCGCGCCTGCCGCAGCGCCTCGGCATGCCCCAGATCGATGAAGATCACGTGCCGCCCGGAGAGCAGCTCGGTGTCGGGGCCGAACATCGGGTGCAGCGAGGTCACCGCGATGCCGGCGTTGCGCAGCGCCGTGAGGCCGGCGCGCAGCGGCGACTTGAGCGATCCGAGATCGAACACGACACCCCGCGGCCTGCGCTCGGCCAGCGCGCGCAGGATGGTGTCGGTGGCGCCGAGCGGTGCGGCTACGACGATCAGGTCGTGATCCAGCGGCGAGGCTTGCCAGTCAACCAGCCGATCGGGACCGCCCGCTGCGGCCTTGGGATCGGACACCTCGACCAGGAATCCCTGCGAGCCCAGGAACTGCACGAACCAGGCGCCCATCTTGCCCGCGCCGCCGATCACGAGTGCGCGACGGCCGCTGCCTGTGGCCTGTGCCGCGACGCTGGCCCGCTCCTGCGTGGTGAGTGAGGAGCGGATCAGCAACCGCATGACCGTCTCGGCCACCTCCGGCGAAACGCCGAGCTTCTGCGCGTAGTCGCGTGCACCGAGCAGCACCTCGCGCTCACGCCCATAGTCGCGCGTCGCGTAGCCGGTCGCACGCTTGACGCGCGCGATTTCGCGGCTGGTGGACTGCCGCGCGGCGATGATCTGCAGCAACTGCTGATCGAGCGCATCGAGCCGTTTTCGGAGTTCCTCGAGATTCATGCCCTGCCCATTACGACCTGCGCCCTCTGCCCTGCCCTGTACGCAACCTGTGCCTTTGTATCGGTATTGTTGCGCCGGCCGCAAGCGTCCATCATGCGGCGATGGCTCTGCTACAGGAATGTCTGCCCGAACCATTGCCCGCTGAACCGCTGCAGCTGGTCGCGGCATGGCTGGCGCAGGCGACGCGCGAGGCCGTGCAGCCCAACCCGAACGCCATGGTGCTTGCGACGGCCGATCAGCATGCGCAGCCCTCGGCGCGCGTGGTGTTGTGCAAGGAGGTGGTTCCGCGCCCGGGCTACCTGAGCTTCTTCAGCAACTACGAGTCGCGCAAGGGCGACGAGCTCGCGGCCAACCCCCACGCCGCCGTGGTGCTGTACTGGGATCGCCTGCGGCGACAGGTCCGCATCGAGGGGCCGGTCGTGCCCGCCCCGCCTGAGGAAAGCGATGCCTACTTTGCCACGCGCGCCTGGCAGAGCCGGATCGGCGCCTGGGCCAGCCGGCAGAGTACCTCCGTGCCCTCGCGCGCGGCACTGGCCGCGGCAGTCGACCGCGCGGCGCGGCGCTTCGGCGCGCCCTCGCCCATGCAGAGCGAGGATGACGCGCCCGATCCGGGCGTCGAGATTCCGAGGCCACCGCATTGGGGCGGCTATCAGCTCTGGGCGGAGGCGGTCGAGCTGTGGGTCGAAGGGGCGGCACGGCTGCACGATCGCGCACGCTGGACGCGCAAGCTCGAGCCGGGCACGACCGGCTTCACCGCCGGCACCTGGAGCGTCTCGCGGCTGCAGCCGTGACGTCGCTGCGCACCGAAGCGCTGACGATCGCCGCCGGCGGGCGCGTGCTGGTCGAGGACCTGTCGCTGTCGGTCCGCGGCGGCGAGTTCCTGGCCATTCTCGGACGTAACGGCAGCGGCAAGAGCCTGACGCTGCATGCACTGGCGGGACTGTCCGAGCCTAGCCGCGGCCGCGTGTATCTGGACGATGCGGAGCTGCGCACGCTCGGACGCCGCAGTATCGCGCGCCGGCTTGGCCTTCTGCCGCAGGATCGCGAAGAATCGCTGTCGATGAGCGCACTCGAGTCGGTGCTGATCGGCCGCCACCCGCACCTGCAGTTCTGGCGGCGCGAGGGCGAGCGCGATGTCGCAATTGCGCAGGACGCGCTCGAGCGCCTGGGCCTTACCCAGTGTGCACATCGCGCGATAACGACGCTCTCGGGCGGCGAGCAGCGGCGCACCGCCATGGCGGCGCTGCTCGCGCAGCAGCCGCAGATCTACCTGCTCGACGAGCCCAGCAATCATCTCGACCCGCATCACCAGGTGCAGGTGCTGAGCCTGTTCCGCCAGCTGTGCGATGAGGGCGCGTGCATCGTCGCGACGCTGCACGATCCGACGCTGGCTGATCGGTTCGCGCATCGGGTGCTGCTGCTGCACGGGGATGGCCGTCACCGCATCGGACCGGCCGCCGAAGTGCTGAACTCCGAGTCACTCTCGGCGCTGTATCTGACGCCGATCGAAACGCTCGGCAGCGCACCGCGTCGCGCGTTCCTGCCGGCCTAGCCAGGACCCTTAAGGCCGGCTCATCGCCGCGAGCACCGCGGCGTGCATCGCCGGATTCCCGGCCAGCATCGAGCTCGACCCCAAGCCGATCGGGGCCCCGGCGAGGTCGCTGACGATCCCGCCCGCTTCGCGCACGATGACCGTCAGGGCCGCGATGTCGAGGATGTTCAGATCCGATTCGAGCACAACCTCGAGCGCGCCGCGCGCCAGCAGGTGGTAGTGCAGGAAATCCCCGTAGCCGCGCAGGCGGTTGACCCGCCCGATGAGTGTCCCCAGACGCGACCAGCCCGCGGGCTCCGCCGCGAGCGTCTTGAGGTTGCCGACCGACAGTATCGCCTGATCGAGCTGCGCGACCGCGCTCACTTGCACGCGGCTGCCGTTCAGAAACGCGCCCTCGCCTTCCTGCGCCCACGCGAGCTCGCCGTACGTCTGTGCACTCGATACGCCGAGCACGAGCCTTCCCTGTCGCATGAGTGCGATCTGGGTCGAAAAGAACGGGCAATCGCGCACGAAGCTCTTGGTGCCGTCGATCGGATCGACCAGCCAGACATTCTCGGACTGCATGCGCTCGCGTCCGGTCTCCTCGCCATAGAAGCCGTATTCGGGGAAACGCGCGCAGAGCACCGCGCGGATGGCATGCTCGGCGCGCACATCCGCCTCGGTCACCGGGGATCTGTCGGCCTTGAGCGTGATTGCGAGATTGCGCTGATACAGGGCCTGAATGACTTCGTGCGCCGCGCGCGCGGCCTCGAGCGCGGCCTCGAGCTCCGGTGAGCTCAAGCGTTCGGCCTCATGGGAATTGACGGCGAAATTGCGATCACGCGAGACCTTGAGGACATGCAGGCGATGTGAAGGTAGAGTATCGCCATGGGGAACCGATTGTCGCGCATCGTCACGCGCACCGGCGATGATGGCAGCACCGGCCTGGGCGACGGCAGCCGGGTGCGCAAGGACACGGCGCGCATCGAGGCGCTCGGCAGCGTCGATGAACTCAATTGTACGCTCGGCGTGCTGCTGTCCAATGAGCTGGATGACGATGCCGCCGCTGCCTGCCTCACCGAAATCCAGCACGATCTGTTCGACCTCGGCGGGGAGCTGGCAATTCCGGGCAGCGCCGTCATCAGCGATGAGCGCGTGGCATGGCTCGATTCGCAGCTGCAGGAATTCAATCGCTCGCTGCCGCCTCTGAAGGAGTTCGTACTGCCCGGCGGCGGTACGGCGGCCTCGGCCAGTCACATCGCCCGCGCGGTCTGTCGCCGCGCCGAGCGCAGCTGCTGGGCACTCTCGCACGCCGAGCCGATGTCGCCGATCGCGCTGCGCTACCTGAACCGGCTCTCCGACCTGCTGTTCGTACTGGCGCGGCGATTCGCGCGGGCCGAGCGCGGCAGCGAGCCGCTGTGGAAGCGCGAGCGTCGCGCCGACACCGGGGGCGGGGGTTCCGACCCGATCACGTAGCGCGCGCGGCAGATTCGCCGCCGTCCAGAAGCGATCGCAGATGCGCCCAGTCGAAAGCGGGCCCGGGATCGGTTTTGCGGCCCGGTGCGATGTCGCTGTGTCCGACCACGCGCTCGCCGCTCAGTGACGGATAGGCCGCGCACAGCGCGCGAATGAGCTGTGCCAGTGCCTGGTACTGCGCGTCCTGGTACGGCACTGTGTCGGCGCCCTCGAGCTCGATGCCGATGGAGAAATCGTTGCAGGCCTCGCGTCCCCGATAGCTCGAGCGCCCTGCATGCCACGCGCGGCCGGCGAAGGGCACGTACTGCGCCAGCGCGCCATCGCGCCGGATCACGACGTGTGCCGAGACGCGCAGTGAGGCGATCTCGCCGAAACTCGGGTGCGCGTCGGCCGGCAGATTGCCGCAGAAGAGCCGATCGATCCAGGGCGTGCCGAACGCCCCCTCCGGCAGGCTGATGCCGTGCACGACGATGAGCTCCGGCAGTGCGCCGGGCGGTCGACTGTCCCAGTGCGGCGACAGCACCTGGCGCGCCGCCAGCAGCAGCCCGGTCCCGGTATCGATGCGCAGCGCAGCCGTCATGTGAGTCCGCATGATGCCAAAATGCGCCCATGCGCACAGCGCCGCCCGATCACCGCCCAGCGGCATGCGCCTGACACGCTGCTTCGTGCCCTGCGCGCTGGAGGCAGGCGTGAGTCTGGTGCTGCCCGAGGCTGCCTCCGGCCACATCGCCCGGGTTCTCCGGCTGCGCTCCGGCGATGCGCTCACGCTGTTCGATGGCCGGGGCGGCGAGTTCGAGGCGACGATCGATGCCATTGAGCGGCGCGGCGTGCGCGTGCGGCTCGGCATTCATCACGCCATCGAGCGCGAAGCGCCGGTCGCCGTGAGACTGCTGCAGTGCCTGGTGCGCGCCGAGCGCATGGACTTCATCGTGCAGAAGGCAACCGAGCTCGGAGTCGCATCGATCGTGCCGGTGCAGAGCCGGCACAGTGTCGTTCGGCTCGACGGGTCCGGCTCCGAGCGCCGCCGCCAGCACTGGCACGGCGTCGCGATCAGCGCCTGCGAGCAATGCGGCCGCAACCGCGTCCCCGAAGTGCAGGAGCCGCAGACGCTCGAGCGCGCCTGCGCCGAGGACGCTGCAGACGCGGGCGCGTCGGTGCCAGGATCGACCTCACCGGGACACGCGCGGCTGCTGCTCGATCCGGCCGGCTCGCAACCGCTCGCAGGCGCGCTCGCCGCGCTGCGGGACGCGACCGCGCTGACGCTGCTGGTCGGGCCCGAGGGCGGCCTCCGCGACGATGAAATCGCATTCGCGCAGCAGCATGGCTTCCGCTCGTGCACCCTGGGACCGCGCGTACTGCGCGCCGAGACCGCGCCGCTGGCCGCGTTGGCGGCAGTTCAGGCGCTGCTGGGAGATTTCGCTGCGCGCGATGCCCGATGATGATTATCGCGGCGATGCGCGCCGATCGGCACCGGCCGGCGGATAGAGCAGTGTCTGCATCGATTCGCACTCCTGTGCGGAGAGCCGGAAATCGAAGATGGCCAGATCCTGACGCATGTGGGCCGCCGAGCGCGTCCCGGTCAAAGGCACGATGCCGATCTGGGTCAGGTAGCGGAACAGGATCTGCACCGGCGTGCGGCCGTGATGGCGCGCGAGCGTGTGCACGGTGGCATGTGCCAGCAGGTGCGGATTGGCGGTCAGAGTCCAGAAACTCTGGTAGACGATGTTGCGCGGACCGCAAAATTCGCGCAGGCGCCGGTCATAGGCGTTCTCGGCGTGAAAACGGTTCTGCAGCACGGCGGGCTGGATGCGCGCCATGTCGCACACGGCCTTGAGCTGCTCGACGCGCGCGCAGTTGCTGATGCCGAGCTGCCGCGTCACGCCCGCGTCGACCAGCTGCTCCATGGCGCGCCAGACCTCGAGCGTCTCGTGCGCGTCGGGCAGCGGCGAGTGCAGCAGCAGGCAGTCCAGATAGTCGGTGCGCAGGTTCCTGAGCGACAGCGCGCCTGATTGCGCCACCTGCTCGGCCAGCGACGCCTTGGCGTCATAGGGGATCTGACGCGGCTCCTGTCCGGACAGCGGCGTGAATTTGCTCTGCAGGTACAGATCCGCGCGCCGCAGCCGCGCACTCAGGCAGGCCGCGACACCGGCACCGACGCCGGCCTCGTTGTAATGCTTGGGCTGGCAGGCGGTGTCGATGCCGCGGAATCCCGCTTCGATGGCGAGCCTGACCAGCCGCTCGGTCTCATCTTGCTTCCACGCAGTGCCGTACAGGATCTCGATAGTGGGCGGCACGAGGCCCCCTGGTAGCGCATCGCCAGACTCAATCGTAAACGATGAGGCCGGATCGCGCTCAGCGCTTGGGCATCTCGACGGGTACGATGTTGAGCTCGAGCAGCTGCGTGCGCCGCAGAACCGACAGCTCCAGCGCCTCCCCGATGTTCCAGCGACTCAGAAAGCGATGCAATTCATCGACGCTCGAGATGGTGTGCGACTTCGCGGCGATGATGATGTCGCCCACGCGCAGGTCCGAGTCCGCCGCCGGCGTTGCCGACTCACGCGAGACGACCTCGAGCGCATGATCGCCCGGCAGGCCGAGCGCGCGCACCAGTCGGCGATCGAGCCGCCGCGTGCGTCCTGCAATCCCCAGATAGGCGCGCCGTACGCGGCCGTGAGTCAGCACTTCGGAAATCACCCATTCCGCCGTGGGTGCCGGCACGGCAAAGCCGATGCCCTGCGCGGCGGCGATGATCGCGGTGTTGATGCCCACCACGCGCCCGCGCGCATCCACCAGCGGACCACCGGAGTTGCCGGGATTGAGCGGCGCGGTGTGCTGCAGGATGCCCTCGATGAGCCGCCCGTCGCCCGCGCGCAAGGTGCGTCCGTGCGCACTCAGGACGCCCGCGGACACCGTGGCCTCGAAGCCGAATGGGTTGCCGATCGCAACCACGAGCTGGCCGACACGCGGTCGGCCGGCGGCCTCGATGCCCGCTGCCGGCAGTCCCGAGGCATGCGCGCGCAACACGGCCAGGTCGGTCGAGGCATCCTCGGCGATCACGCGCGCCTCGACGCTATCGCCGTCGATGAGCGTGATCTCGACGCGCGCCGCGCTCTGCACCACGTGCTGATTGGTGAGCAGGTAGCCGTCCGGGGTGACGATCACGCCCGAGCCGCCACCGGCCGTGACGATCTCCCCGCGCCGCTCGCGGCCGATGTGCACGCTGACGACGGCCGGGCCGACACGATCGACCACCTCGACGACGGTGCGCGAGTAGGCATCCAGTGCGGCGAGTTCCGACTCCGGCGGTGTATCGGACGCAGACAGGCCTGCGCCGTCGTCGTTGGGTTCGATATCCATGAACCCCGGGGCGTGGGGTCGAGGCCCGCGCTTTTCAAGTCCGGCGCACGCGCGCTCAGTCGGCGTCGTCGAGGGTGCGCAGGAACGCCGCGATATCCTCGATCTCGACGGCCGACAAGGCCGGCGGCTGGCCGCGCTGGCGCCCAAAGGGCGGATCGGCGGTGTCGACGTTCGCGCGGTAAGCCGCGGGCAGGTCATCGAACCGGCGCACGATGCCACGCACCGTCGGGTAGAAGCGCTCGGGCGCCGTGTCGCGCTCGGCGTAGAACCGCAGCACCTCTTCGAGCGTACCGAAGCGCCCGTTGTGGAAGAATTGCCGGCGGCGAGCGCTGTTGCGCAGTGTCGGGGTCTTGAAGTAGCCGCAATAGACGGTCTCCTCGCGCAGGTCCTGGCGGCGCGGTCCGCACAGCCCCATGTCGTAGAAGCGCGCGTCGGCATTCGCCGCCAGCGCCGGGTTTCGGGGCACGCCGAGCGCGTGATACGCGTAATCGGTGAAATCCGGACCGCGGCCTGCCGCCCCTCGCGCATGCGGGTGACATTCGGCGCAATTGCCCTTGCGCGGATCGGCATACAGCGACAGACCGCGCAACTCCCGCTCGCTGAGCGTGCCGCGGCCAGCCAGGAACGCATCGTAGCGGCTGCTGTACGGATGAAAGCTCGGATCTTCCAGCTCGAATCGCTCGAGCGCCAGCGCCGCGGCGGCGACGGCCTGCCGCGGCCGATCGAACAGCTGCGGCCCGAAGAGCTGCTGCAGCCGTGGCGCGTAGGCCGCGCGCTGCAGCCGCTGCGCCAGCGCCTCGATGCTCGCATTGCCCATCTCCGCAGCATCGAGCCACGGAATCAGCGCCTGCGCGTGCAGACTGTCGGCGCGACCGTCGAGCATGAAGCCGCCCGCGGGACCTTCATCCTCGAGCCCGCTGCCGTGATCGATGTAGTAGTGGCGCGTGAAGCGCGGCGTCTGATCGAGGTAGCGCAGGGAGGGGACCGTGCGCAGCGGCGGCTGATCGAGGCGCTCCCCGCCGCTCGGCGCGGCACCGCCGTCGGGCGAGCCGTAGGCGTGTGCCGGGCTGTGGCAGCTCGCGCATGCGAGGCGGCCGGAGACGGAAAGGCTGGGATCGAGGAAGATCTGCCGGCCGAGGGCCGCCGTCTCGCTCGGCAGAGCCGCCGCCGCCGCGAGCAGCACGCTCACCGCCGAAGCCATCGCCGCGATGCGTGCGCTCATGCGCAGCCGGCGTCAGAAGTCGAACAGCGTCGTCAGGTCGCCGACGGCGGGAGAGTTGCGCGGCCGATAGGGATCCGACACATCGATGATGGGATCGGGCAGGTTGTCGCGGCTGCGCGCCGACAGCGGCTCGAGATGCCAGTTGCGCTCGATGAATTTCAGGATCGAGACGTGATCGTTGTAGACGTGATCGACGTGGCCGTGGCGTGCGTAGGGGGAGATCACGAGCAGCGGAATGCGCGGTCCATCGCCGAAGAAATCGATCATCTGGATGTAGCCGGAGTCGAAATTGCCGCCACCCTCGTCGGTGGTCGCGATCAGGGCGGCGTGCGCCCAGAGGC